>Ga0207664_10003889_pt1 | contig 10036 bp, 3 predicted proteins | sample LARL83metaG_FD_184349 | JGI IMG/M metagenome (GOLD analysis project Ga0207664, IMG submission 184349) | Corn, switchgrass and miscanthus rhizosphere microbial communities from Kellogg Biological Station, Michigan, USA - LAR L8-3 metaG... | ecosystem: Host-associated > Plants > Roots >...
TTCGTGCGGGACAACGAGAGTGAGGGCGGCGACCGGTCCAACCTGAGCCTGCCGGGCAACCAGGACGCGCTGATCTCGGCCGTGGCCGCGGCGAACCCGAACACGGTCGTGGTGTTGCAGACCGGTTCGGCCGTGCTGATGCCATGGTTGTCGCAGGTGAAGGGCGTGCTGGAGGCGTGGTACCCGGGTGCCCAGGGCGGCGCGGCCACGGCGGCGGTGCTGTTCGGCGACGCCAACCCGTCCGGCAAGCTGCCCCAGACGTGGCCGATGACCAACAGCCAGGTCCCGGCGAGCACCCCGGCGCAGTTCCCAGGCGTGAACCTGGAGGCCGATTACTCGGAGGGCATCTACGTCGGCTACCGCTGGTACGACGAGCACAACCAGACGCCGCTGTTCCCGTTCGGCTTCGGCCTGTCGTACACGACGTTCGACTACAGCCACCTCCGGCTGGCCAAGCACTCGGGGACTTCCGGCGATGCGGTCACACTGTCGTTCGACGTGACCAACTCCGGCACGGTCGCCGGTTCCGAGGCGCCGCAGGTGTACGTGGCGAAGCCGGACCGGGTCGCCGACACCCCGGCGAAGGAGTTGGGTGCGTTCGCCAAGATCAGCCTGGCACCCGGCGAGACCAAGACGGTCACGCTGACCATCGACCCGCGCGAACTGTCCTACTGGGACTCCGGCGCGCAGGCGTTCTCGGTACAGGACGGCAACTACAACATTCTGGTCGGTGGCTCGTCGGCGGACCTGCCCCTGGAGGCGCACTACACCGTCACGAAGACCGACAACCCGGTCGGCGAGCTGGTCGGCAGCCTGCCGTCGATCGTGACGCCGGGCCAGACGTACAGCGTGGACGCGCGGATCCTGAACCAGTCCGACTTCGCGATGCGCAACAGCAAGATCACCGCGCACGTGCCGGCCGGCTGGACCGTGACGCCGGCCACCTCGCCGTTCGGCACGATCGCGGACACCGGTGGCACCGAGGCAGCGACATTCCAGATCACGGTGCCGGCGAACGCGCAGGCCGGCCCGGCCAGCCTGTCGTTCGAGATGACGGGCAAGGTCAACGGCAAGGCACGCGACGTGACGCAGCGGTTGAACACGACGGTCCCGTTCGCGTCGTTCGCGTCGGCCGCCACCGTGGTCGGCGTCAGTGACAACGCCAACGTAGCCGCCGGCAACTTCGATGGTTCCGGTTACAGCTACTCGGCGCAGAACCTGGCAGCGGCCGGGGTCACGCCAGGCGGCACGATCAACGTCGGCACCACGACCGCGACGTTCCCGCCGCAGGCACCCGGCACACCGGACGCGGTGAACGCGGCCGGACAGGTGATCCAGATGTCGGGCAGCGGATCGGCGATCGTGATCGTCGGCTCGGCGCACAACGGATCCGGCCTGGGCAACATGACGGTCACCTTCACCGACGGTAGTACAGCCATGGTGCCGGTGGAGTTCGCCGACTGGTACAGCGACGCACCGACCGGCCTGAGTTCGGTAGTCGTGTCCAGCCACTGGAACCAGCCACCAACAGGCGGAATCGGCGATCACGTAGTCGGGATTTATGGTGAGGTCTACCCGATCCCGGCCAACAAGACGATCGCCGATGTCACGTTGCCGAACGTAGGCAACATGAACATCTTCTCGATCAGCACGGCCAACCCGGGCCCGAACCCGACCGCGCCGGCCGGCGTGTCGTTCGCGTCGGCCGTGAACACGGTCGCCGTATCCGACAACAGCAACCCCGCGGTAGGCAACTTCGACGGCTCGGGCAACTCGTTCTCGGCGCAAGCACTGGCCGGATTCGGGATCGTGCCCGGCGGCCCGGTCCAGGTCGATGGCGCACCGGTGACCTTCCCAGCGGAGACACCAGGAACGCCGGACGCGGTCGCGGCGACAGGCCAGACGCTGTCGATATCGGGCAGCGGAAGCCGGATCAGCCTGATCACGGCGGCCGACTTCGGTGATGTGCTCGGATTCCTACAGGTCAACTACGCCGACGGCACGAACTCGGAGGTACCGATCGACGTGACCGACTGGTTCAACAACAGTCCAGGACCAGGCGGCAGCATCCTGGCCACGACGACGTGGAACCAGCAGCCGAACAACCCGACGCCACACGACATCAGCCTGTACGGGCTGACGGTGGACACCGGATCGGCGAAGCAGATCATCTCGATCACCTTGCCGAACGACAACCGCCTGAAGGTATTCGGAGCGGCAGTCCGTTCCTGATCGAGGCGTGGGCACGCAGCGGGGCTTCCTTCCTGGCGAAGGAGGCCCCGCTCGCTACGGGAAGGGACAGTCCCCGCGTCCGCCGAAGGGCGCAGACAGGGACCGCCCAAGCCCGCCCACCACCTGACTGCCGCCCAGCAGCGGGCGGGGCAACAGAGCAACCCGACCCACCAACCAAGGCGCACCAACCAATGACCCGGGATTGACCCTGACAACTGGACGAGCAAGGCCACCGAGGGACTGGCCAAGGGGTGCGGCATAGGACGGTTGGTCAGTCCTTCCCGCTATTCCCTGATCCTGGCAAATCGGTACGGCCGGTGGTGCATTGTCAAGGGTGGCCGAAGGCCATCGCGAAGCGACGCGAAGCGCCCTTGACAATGTGCCGCCGGCCGATACCACAATCAAAGGATCCGGGCATACCGGTCCCGGTTTTGGCCGGGACGTCATTTTCTGATCCTCTAATTATGGCAGGATCAGAGAATGACGACAAAGAATGAAAGACCAGGGATCCCGGGGCCAGGCCCATGCCGATGGATGGTTGGGGCGGCTTGGTTGGTGGGTCGTCCTGCTCTGCTGCCCCGCCCGCTGCTGGACGGCAGAGCAGGCAGTTGGCTGGCCAGGCTGTCCCTTTCCGCAGCGCGATGCAGGCCGCCGCGATGCAGCGCGATGCCGCCGGAAGGTGCCTGTGCCATGGCGACCCCCCGGCGACATCCGCCCCTCACTCGCTAGTTCACAGTAATAGTGAACGTTGTCGTAGTGTTCTCGATGTTGACCGCATTGTTGTTCTCAGTCAGACCAGTAAACGTGGCCGAACCAACGGCCGGACCCTGCCCAGCCTCCGGCAACGGATTAGCCCAGATACCGAACCCGGATTTGGAACTGAACTGGTCATTGGACGGTTGCGCACCGGTGATCGTCGTGTTCGTGAATATCGTGTCCTGCACCGAACTCTGCGCGGTACCTCCCACATAGTCGGTCTGGAACATGACACCGGCGTACGTCGGATCCGTCACCGTCAGGTCACTCACCCGAATGCCCTGGAACGGGTTCGTCGCCGCGAACGCCCACACCGCTGGGAAGTCCTGCGCCCCGAAGAAGTGGCCGCCATCTCTGACCAGGGAGAGGTTCGAGACGTTGGTCTTCGCGCCCGAGCCGAAGCCCTGGAACGGGAACCCGAAGTTCAGCGAGCTGAGCGTCAGGCCGGGGAAGGTGAGCGTGTCGGCGGAGAACAGGTTCTGATAAGTGTTGCCCTCGCCGCCGTAGATCGCGAACGATGCCGCTCGCCACGTCAGCAAAGAGGTCAGATTCTGGTACAGGTTGCCGGTCAGGTCCGAGGAATTGTGGTCCTGTGCGGCGAACAGTGCGAAGCTGTCGTCGCCGGTGCTCCGGGCCTCCGAGTTGCTGACCGTGTTGTTCTCCGATCCGTTGTTGAGGTTGATGCCGTCGGCGAACGTGTCCCTGATCCGCAGGTCCGAGATCTTCAGGCCGTTGACGTGCGAACCCCAGACGGCGACCACCATGTGTTCGACCCACAGGTTGCTGATCGTGAGGTTCGACACGTCAGCCAGGTCGAATACCTTGCCTGGACCATCGATCCTTGTCGTGTAGTTGCCGAAGAACGCGAAACCGGTGAACGTCGATCCGTTGGCGCTGGACTGGACCGAGAAACCCGCGTCCGTATCGGTCTGGCTGATCGGGGTGCTGAACTGGGTGAACCATGGACCGGCGCCGACGATCTGGAACGCCTTGCCGGACACCTGGAACTTGCCCGTCGTCTGGTACTGGCCGGCCGGCAGGTAGACGCCGGCGAACTTGCCCGTCGTGTCCGAGCCGACCGTGTTCAGGGCGTTCTGCACCGACTGCTGGTCGAAACCGGTCGGCGTGAGGAACGTGGCCGGGTTCGGGTTGGCGATCGGGGTGACCTGCTCCAGGTTCATGAAGTCGATCGCGTACTGGGACGTGTTCGACGCGTCTTTCTGGAGCTTGATGACGCTGCCCTGCGGGAACGACTGCGGCAGCATGAAGCTGGCCTCGTCGTAGATGTGGCGGGGGCTGCCAGCACTGGGCGAGTCGCCCGGTCCGGTTTCCGCACCATAGAGCCACGCGAAGTGCGAGCTCAAATTGAGCGGCTCGACCAGGGTGCCGTTGACGTACAGGTCGAGCGTGGCGTTGATGCCACCGCCACCGGCCGAGTCCGGGATCGAGAACCGCACCACGAACGTGTTCGTGGCCTCCCGCGACGTCCACTGCACGAAGTTGCCGGCGTTGTTCAGCGTGACCGCTTCCCGGCCGGACGCCTCACCGGCCAGGTCACCGATCGTCCTGTTCGGACCGATGATCGCCGCGCCGCCGCCGATCGTGCCGGCCTCCGCCTCGTAGGAGTCGTAGGGCATGTTCGCGCCCTGACCGACGAACAGCGGCGTGTTGGACACGTTGTTGCCCTGCTTGATGGGCAACTCGTTGGCGTCGACCGCGATAATGGTATGGATGGTGAACTTGCCGTTCACCGCCGTCCACGAGCCCATGGCGACGTTCGCGCTCTGGCCGGGCGCGAGTGTGCCGGTGAACGACCCGTTCAGCGTCGTCACGGTGTTGTTGTTCGAGTCCAGCAGTGTGATCGTGATGCCGTGCGCACCGCCGGCTGTCGCGATCGTGCCCTGGTTCTTCAGCGTCACCGTGAAGTTGACCGTGTTGCCGCCGGCCGGGTTGTTAGGTGTCCAACTCACCGGTGCGGCTATCAGGTCCGAACTCTGGACCGGTGCGACCACGAGCGATGTCGGATCGGTCAGATTGTTGTTGTTGTAGTTGAGCTCGATGACGCTCTTGGACTCGTTGACCTTGGCCGTGTACTGATACGTGCCGGCCGTTTGGGTACCGACGTTGGCCGACACCACCTGCGACGCGCCGACCGCCAGCGCTCCGACCGGTGCGCTACCGACCTTGGTGGTGCCCAGGTAGAAGTTGACGTTGGACGCGGCCGCCGGCGCCGTGCCGATGTTCTGGACCGTGGCGGACAACGTGACCGGGTCGGTCTCCACCGGGCTGGCCGGCGAGAACGACGACGTGGTGATCGTCAGGTCCGGGTTGGGCGCGGGGGTACCGAACACCTGGAACTCCGCCACCTGGCCGCCCGGCGCGCCGGTGTTGCTGGTGATGGAGAGCTCGACGTCGGCCACCCGGGCGGTCACCGGGATGGTGACCTTGTTGCTGTTCGTCGCCGGGTTGAACGTGTACTGCTGCGCCGGCACGAGGGTGGTGAACGTCGACGAGCTCTGCTCCCGGCCCAGCACCGCGATGGTCTGGGTGCGGGTCGACCAGATCGGGTCCGGGTTGAGCGCCACGACGACCGAGGACACGTCGGCGTTCGCGCCGAGTTGCACCGTGGCCTGGGTCGGGTAGCTGGAGCCCTCGAAGTACGTGGTCAGGTCGCCGTCGTTGGCGTTGGTGACGACGAACGTGAACGTGTTGGGTGTGCCGGTGATCGGCTTGCCCAGCGCCAGGTTGGTGCCGGTGCCACCGCTGCCCTGCCGGGTCACGGTGTTGCTCTGCGCGGACTGGTTGCCCGCCGCGTCCCGCGCGACCACGAAGTACATCACCGTAGCCGTGTCGGGCTGGGCCTCGCTGAAGGTCAGCGTGGTGCCGCTGACCGTGGCGTCCTGCGATCCGTTGCGGAAGATGACGTACGACGTGACGCCGACGTTGTCGGTCGACGCGCCCCATGTCAGGGTGACCTGGCCGGATGTCGGTGTGGTGACGGTCAGGTTGGTCGGCGCGGTCGGCGGTGTCGTGTCACCGCCAGAGCCGGTCCTGGTGACGCTGTTGGAGTTGGCGGACTGGTTGCCGGCCGCGTCGTGTGCCCGCACGAAATAGGTCGCGGTCAGCGACGCCGGCTCAGTATCGGTGAACGTGAGCGCGTTGCCCGGCACGCTGGTCAGCAGGACGTTGTTGAGGTAGATGTCGTAGCCGGTCACGCCGACGTTGTCGGTCGACGCGCCCCAGGTCAGCGCGATCTGGGTGGACGACGGCTGGGTGAACGCCAGGTTGGTCGGCGCGGTCGGTGGTGTCGTGTCACCGCTGGCCGGGCCGAAGATCTGCACCTCGGACAGCTGGGCGGCGGGCCAGCCGGTGTTGGCGGTGAAGTTCAGCCGCACGAAGCGGGTGGTCGTGGCCGCGGTCAGGTTGATCGTGACGGTGTTGGTCACGCCGTCGAAGTTGTACGCGGCCGATGGGAGCAATGTAGTGAAGTTGGTGTTGTCCGTACTGTCCAATACGGACAGTGTCTCGGTGCGGGCGCCCCAGTTCGCCGTCGGCAACTGGAGGACCAGCTTGTTGATCGAGACGGAAGCGCCGAGATCGACCTGCCACCATTGCGGGAACACGTTGTTCGTGCTCTCCCAATAGGTCCCCTGGTTGCCGTCGTTCGCGTTGGACGCCACCAGGTTCTGCGTGAAGCTGCTCGCGGTCGCCGGCTGGTTGAGCGCGAGGTTCGGTGACGCGGCCGTCGGCCCGAAGACCTGGAACTCGGCGACCTGGGCGGCCGGCCAGCCGGTGTTGGCGGTGACGTTGAGCCGTACGAAGCGATCGGTGGTCTGGCCGAAGCCGATCGAGACGGTGTTGGTGTTGCCGTCGAAGTTGTAGCCCGTCGACGCCACGATCGTCGAGAAGTTGGTGCCGTCCGTGCTGCCCTGCACGGACAGGGTCTCGGTGCGGGCACCCCAGCCGCTGGGCAGTTGCAGGACGATCTGGTTGACCGCCGTCGCGCTGCCCAGGTCCACCTGGAGCCATTGCGGGAACACGTTGTTCGTGCTCTCCCAGTACGATGACTGGTTCGCGTCGTTCGCGTTGCTGGGGACGAATGACTGGTTGGCGCTGCTGGCGGTCATCGTCTTGCCGAGGGCCAGGTTGGTGCCGGCAGCGCTCGCCGTCACCGGATTCGTGACCGCCGGCAGGACCAGGGCGACCAGACCGGCGAGCAGGGCAGCGACCAGCCGCACCCGCGTGCGTGGGGTTCGCATGGTGATCCTCTATCCACGTCGATAGATGCCAGGGAGAACTTTGCAAGTCAGTGCAAGTTTTTTGCGTAGTTTTGTCGATCTATTACGGCATGCTACCGCCGCGCCAATCACGTGGATAGGTTCGACCGAAACGTAAGTTCTTGCGGAAATCGCGTGCGGTAATCGGCGCCGGTCAGGCAGCGCTCAGGCTTCCTCGGCGCCTTCTTCGGCCGCCTTGCGGGCCGCGGCCTTGCGGCGTTTGCCCTCGTGCATCGCCTGTACGCGGGCCACCGGAATCGTGTGCCCCTCGGCCACCAGATCGGCCGGGAGCCGCTGCGGCGCCGGCATCGCGTCGGCCCACGGGTCGCGGTCGCCGAGCAGCTCGACGGCGTTGTGCAGCGTGAAATCGGCCGGGGTCACGTCGTCCAACTCGTCCCACGCGACCGGGAACGACACCGGTACGCCGGGGCGCAGCCGCGGGCTGTAGGCGGACACGACCGTGGCGCCGTGGGCGCGGGTGGAGTCGAGGAAGACCTTGCCGTGCCGGCGGTCCAGCACGAACTCTGTGGTCGCCAGGTCGGGATCGATGCGTTCGGCGTGGGCGGCGATCGCGCGGGTGGCGGCGGCCATGTCGTCGGCCGAGTCGGCCGGGTCGATCGGTACGAACACGTGCACGCCCTTGGCGCCGCTCGTCTTCACGGCGCCCGCCAACCCGATCTCGTCCAGTGCCTGCCGAACCAGGTGAGCGGCCCGCACGGCGAGCGTGAAACCGTTTCCTTCCGGCGGGTCGATGTCCATGATCAGGTGCGTCGGGTGGCCGAGCCGGTCGACGGTGGCGAGTGTCGGGTGGTACTCGACGGCGCGCTGGTTGGCGAACCACAGCAGCGTGCGGCGGTCGTCGCACAGCGCATAGGAAACCTCGCGTTTGGACCGTTCCGCCCACACCGGCACGGTCCGCACCCAGTCCGGCGTGTACTTCGGGACGTTCTTCTGCATGAACGGGTCCTGGCCGGGCCGCACGCGCATCACGGACAGCGGCCGGTCGCGCAGCACCGGCAGGATGCGGTCGCGGACGGCGTCGAGGTAGTCGACGAGGTCGCGTTTGGTCGCGCTCGCGTCGTCGAACAGGGGCTGGTCGAGATTGGTCAGCGCGACGTCGTCCCGCACCTCGCCCTTCGCAGCGCTTTTCCCGCCGGCCACGGTGCCACTGTGCCGACATGATCGGCTCCGGTCAACTCCGAGCGTGACAGGAAGCGCTTTCACGCATACGGGCACTTCTGTCAAACCGTCGTGACGGACGCAGTGGTCCGGACCATTGACAAGGCAGTCTTCCTAACGCCACTCTTTCTTCACAGTTCTGATTAAGACTAGAACTTTATCGGAGCACAGGAGACCCAACGATGCGCATCTCTCGTACCACAGCACTCCTGGCCGCGGTGTTACCCGTGGCCGCCGGGGTGGTGCTCCTCACGACGAGCCAGCCGGCCAGTGCGGCGGGCGCGGGGTTCCCGGCGCACTACAACGCGCCGTACCTCCAGATCAGCGGTGGCGACGTAGGCGACATGGCATCCGACATGAACGCCACCGGCACCAAGTTCTACACGCTGGCGTTCCTCATCCCGCAGTCCGGCTGCACACCGTTCTGGGAGGCGGACGGCGGCGGGGTCGGCACCTTCCAAAGCCAGATCAGCCAGCTCCAGTCGGCCGGCGGCAACGTCGCCATCTCCTTCGGTGGCGCGTCGGGCGGCGAACTCGCCCAGACGTGCACGAACACCGGGAGCCTCACCGCGGCGTACGCGAACGTGGTCAACACCTACGGCGTGAACCGCCTCGACTTCGACATCGAGGGTGGCGTCATCGGCGACACGGCGTCGACGTCCCGTCGTGACGCGGCGCTGGCCGCGCTACAGCAGCAGAATCCGAACGTCCAGGTCGACTTCACGCTGGCCGTCGACCCGAACGGCATGGAGTCGCCACAGATCAACCTGCTGCAGGACGCCAAGAACCACGGCGTCCGGGTCAGCGTCGTCAACATCATGACGATGGACTTCGGTAACGGCCAGAACGCGCTCAACGACGCCGAATCCGCCGCGCGTGGCTCGGTGGGCCAGTTGCAGAGCATCTTCGGCATCTCCTCGCAGCAGGCGTGGAACATGCTCGGCCTGACGCCGATCGCCGGCCAGAACGACGACAACGAGTTCTTCAGCCAGAGCGACGCGCAGACGCTGGAGAGCTTCGCGGCGTCCAACGGTGCCGCGGAACTGTCCTTCTGGGAGGTCGACGGGTTCGACAAACCGGTCGGCTTCAACTACTCCCGGATCTTCAACGCCATCACGGGTGGCGGCGGCGGTCCGCCGCCGCCTCCGCCCGGTGGCCCCACCGGTCAGATCACCGGCTTCGGCGGCAAGTGCGTCGACATCGCCGGCGCGAACACCGCGAACGGCACGCAGGTACAGCTGTTCACCTGCAACGGCACGAACGCGCAGTCGTGGACGGTCGAGTCCAACGGAACGCTGCAGGCCCTCGGCAAGTGCATGGACGTCTCCGCCGCCGGCACGGCCAACGGGACGAAGGTCCAGGAGTGGGACTGCAACGGCACGGTGGCTCAGGTGTGGCAGCACACGTCGTCCAACCAGTTGGTGAATCCCAACTCCGGCAAGTGTCTCGACGCGACCGGAGTGAGCTCGGCGGACGGAACTCCGCTGCAGATCTGGAGCTGCACCGGCGGTGCGAACCAGGCCTGGAACATCCCGTAAGTAGGCACGGGGGTGTGTGACAGCGGGCGGGGAGTGCGTGCACGCACTCCCCGC
>Ga0207664_10003890_pt1 | contig 10034 bp, 7 predicted proteins | sample LARL83metaG_FD_184349 | JGI IMG/M metagenome (GOLD analysis project Ga0207664, IMG submission 184349) | Corn, switchgrass and miscanthus rhizosphere microbial communities from Kellogg Biological Station, Michigan, USA - LAR L8-3 metaG... | ecosystem: Host-associated > Plants > Roots >...
CGGTCTGGTCAGCGGCTTCAAAGATTACGTTACAAGTAAGACGGCCCCGGCCGTCGCCGGATCGCACAACGCCGTCGGGTATGGCGGTGAGGTCAATATGAACCTGGAACTGTTTAAGGGATTCCGCCTCATTGAGAACGCCTACGCCAGCGAAGGTGGCGGCCGCTACATCTTCGGCATGGCGCCTGACCTGATCGTCCGACCGGATGGGAGCCTTTCACTGGTCCATAGCTACTCGACGGTGGACGGCTTTGAAGCGCAGGTGTCAAAGAATTCTTTATTGACCGCCTATTACGGTGCGGCCTACGTGGACCGCAATGTGACATACGATCCCACGGCTACGGGCAGTACTCTTAAAAAACCTGCTTTTGCCGGCTACGGATATCCGAGTTCCACGCTCTTCAATCGGGACATTCAGGAAGTTACACTCGGCTGGATCCAGACCCTTTGGAAAAATTCGAACTATGGCGCGTTGGCGCTTATCAACCAATATTCGTATTTATGGCGCGACCCCTGGTACGTTCCGATCGGATCGCCCAAGCAGGCGCACACGAATATGGTTTACATCAATCTTCGGTATACCCTTCCTTGACGCGCGCCATTTGCGCAAGAAAAAAAGGGCACCGGTTCCGGCTGGCGCCCTTTTCATTTCCGCTTTCGGTCAGTTCCAGAATCGAGATCCCAAATAAAAACGCCCCCGAAACTCGGGGGCGGAGTTTTAAGCTTTTTTAGATCCCGCTAGTGCGGGGCCTTGGCTACTTGCCTTTTTTCTTGGTGGCGGTTTTCTTCGCGGTCTTTTTCGCTCCGCCAGCCTTCTTAGTTGCGTTCTTCATCGATTGATTCTCCCTAACGTAAATTTGCAATCTATACAGATCGCAGTGTGATTCATATATAAGGTTGTTCTCAACATAAGTCAAGAGAAAAATTGACAATGGCCCGTTCGGAAGAAATTGCCGATCGGTTCTAACCGGTGCATCACGCGAAAGTAGAAATTTGTTTTACTCTCAAAGAGGCTGATTTGCGTCCCTCCAACGAGAGTTGTTATGGTTTTTTCAACCGGACGAACAGATGAATTCGGAGCGCCGATGATGAAGGGAACTAAATGGAAACCTCTTCTTTGGATCGCGAAGCAAGTTGGTTTTTTTCGCCCCATCGCGATCCTGGCGCTGAGCACGCTCGCAATTTTCGGTGTCGGTTGCGGGAGGAAGCACCGCGTTGCGACGCGGACTCCTTCAACCCCTCAGCCTCAGTCCGCGTCCAGCAAGCGTAAATCGCCACCGATGGCTGTGGCGGTCGGCTACACCGAAGAAGGTATAGCGAGTTGGTACGGCATTCCGTATCACGGGCGAGCGGCTGCCGACGGTGAAATCTATGACATGGAGACCCTGGTTGCTGCTCATCGTTTGATGCCTTTCAATACGTGGCTTCAAGTCACAAACCTGGCGAATGGGAAATCGGTAAACGTAAGAGTGATCGATCGCGGCCCGTTCGTCGAGGGTAGAATCCTTGATCTCTCTAAAGCGGCTGCGCGGCAGATCGATCTTCTAGGACCGGGTATCGGCCGTGTGCGAATACAGGTGATTTCCGCGCCCGCCTACATTCCTGCTAACGATTTCTATGGAGTCCAAGTGGGAGCGTTCTCCATCCGCGAAAACGCCGAGCGCTTACGGGAGCATTATGCGGAACGCTTTGGCAACGCTCAGCTTGCCGTTAAACAAGGTCCGACTCCCGTTTGGCGCGTTCTCGTCGGGAAAGAGTCCTCAATCGACGCAGCTCAACAACTGGCAACCGTACTGGCTCCCGAGGACAAGAAAGTTTTCGTTGTGCGGCTCGATCAGGCCGATACGCATTCCCTGTCTCCGGCGCCAGGATCCGATTCTTCGCAATAGTTGGACCAGACGAGAGTCTTTCCGCGGACTCCCACTACATAACGAGGAGATCCCGCTCTCCGAGACGATTCCCGTGACCCCGCAGCCAGCTCTAGACATATCTCCTCTCTCGACGCTGATCGGCAACTCAGCGGCCATGAAGCAAGTTCACCGCTCGGTTACCCGAATGGGTAAATCGCGCTTTCCGGTTTTAATTCTTGGCGAAACCGGTACCGGCAAAGAAGTAGTGGCGCGGGCGATCCACCAGATGGAGGCAAGAGGGCCGTTTGTGGTGGTGGATTGTTCCTCCCTGGTCGGGCCCCTGATGGAAAGTGAACTCTTCGGATATGCCAAGGGTGCATTTACAGGAGCACACGTACAGAAGCTGGGTCTGCTGGATGCTGCGAACGGAGGAACGGCGTTCTTAGACGAGATCGGCGAGCTTCCCTTGGAATTGCAGATGAAGCTGCTGCGGGTACTCCAAGAAAAAGAGTTTCGTGCCGTGGGCGCACTCGGGAACCGAAGCTCCGATTTCCGGGTGATAGCCGCAACCAATCGAGATCTGGCCGCGGAAGTGGAAGCGAAACGCTTTCGCCAGGATCTCTTCTATCGCCTTAACGTCATGCGGCTGCGGCTGCCTCCTTTGCGCGAGCGCAGCGAAGATATTCCGCTCTTGGTCACACGTTTTCTGGAACGTTATGGAAACGGGCATAGGCTCTCTGAAGACGCTATGCGATCTCTCCAGGGATATGAGTGGCCCGGGAACGTGCGCCAACTCGAACACGCGATTCAACAGATGGTGGCGATGAACTCGGGTCCGTGGCTTTCGCCAGGCGATCTGCTGTCGGTCATTGGAAACCAGAAAGCCCAAGGCGATTTTCACGCGAAAGAATCCGGTGGGATATCACCTAGTCCCGGGTTGGAATCGGTGGAGCCAGTGCTGCCTCTGGCCGAGGTGGAGCGGCGGGCAATTATGAATGCACTTGGGCACACTAAGGGAGATCGCACCTTTGCAGCCGAACTGCTCGGAATAGGAAGGACCACGCTCTACCGGAAACTCAAGGAATACGGGCTGTAAATTGGGAGCGTGCGAATCGCGCTCGACGCCACCTACACCGTAGATCGTTATCCTTCCGGGATCGCGGTTTACTCGAGCGAGATCCTGAGCGGTCTAGCTGCCGCGCATCCGGAGGACGATTTCCTGTATTGTTACCGTCCGAAGCAGTTCGGCAAAGCAGAACGAAGTAGCTTTCGAAACGTCCGCAGCCGCTTGCTCGCACCGCCCTTCCCCACATTCCGAGCAGACATTTTCCATGCGCTGAACCAGCGCGTCGATCAACGAGCTGCCAAAGCCGTAGTTTGTACATTTCATGATTTGTTTGTGATGACGAACGAATATTCTTCCGCGACTTTTCGTAGGCGATTCGCAGAGCAGGCGAAGACAGCCGCCTTACATTCGGACATCATCATCGCCGTTTCGCAATTCACGGCAGATCAGGTTCACGAACTACTTAGTTTTCCGCGCGCTCGAATACGCGTGGTGCCTCACGGCGTGCGCGTTCCGGAATTGGCCCCCGGCGCACGTAAGAGCGCGATTCTCTTTGTTGGCGCTTTGCAGATTCGTAAAAACCTAATCCGTTTATTGGAAGCATTCGAACGGCTGCCCCGCGAGTGGCGCCTTGTTCTGGCGGGCGCACCGAATGGATTCGGAGCAGACACAATTCTTGATCGGATCCGGCGCAGCCCATCGCAAGATCGCATTACCCTGGCGGGATACGTGTCACGCGCCGAGCTCGACCGGTTATACGCTCAGGCTTCTATATTTGCTTTTCCGTCTCTGGGAGAAGGTTTTGGGATCCCCATCGTGGAAGCAATGGCCCATGCGGTTCCCGTCCTCACGTCTAACTCGTCCGCCCTAGCCGAAGTTGCCGGAGACGCGGCAATCTTAGTTGACCCACGAAGTTCCGACGCGATTTTTGCCGGGCTTAGCACGCTGGCGGGCGATCTCAAACTGCGAAATGACTTAGGGGAAAGAGGCCGAGCCCGAGCGAAAATGTTCTCCTGGCAGCGCGCCGTCCAGGATACATATAGAGTCTACGAGGAACTAAGAAGTACTACTACTTCTGGTCTTCTTCCAGAGAAATCTTAAGGGCTCTTAGAAATTTCTGATCTTGAGAGGTCAACCGGATTTTTCCTGCGGATTCGTACTTGATGTTGCGCTCCGACTCGTTCTCCGGGACGTCAAATTCGGAATCTTCGCCTTCGTCTCGCTTATTAAAGCCAATGGTTGCTTCGAGAACTAAAAAGACATCGTAGCCCGCACGCTTGATTTCACCGATTGCGCCAGCGATCCGGTCCGAATCAGAGAGGGACTCATTGATGGCGTTTCCCAACTCCTGCATGAGATCCTTTAATCTGTCGTCCAAAATCCCTCTTTTCCCCGAAGCATCTACAGGTTAACACCCAAAATCGTGTGTCAGGTTGGTGCCTCGAAAGTGTAGTGCCGCTTGGCGGGACCCTCTTCGCCTATTTGATGCACAAAACCCTCAGATTTGCTCGTATCATCCGAGCACAGCGCGGCCCAGAGGTACCAGCTTACGTTTCAGAGTTCTTTTGCTCGTAAGGTTTCGTAGAGTAGCGCGCGGCTTCTTCCTGGGCTCCTCCGGTATTGTCATGGGTACGAATTGCCTGTTTGTACTCGTTCATAGCTCGATCACGCTGGCCCGTCACGTCGAAGATCTTGCCTAGATTCACGTGGGACCAAACCTCCGTCCACTTGGGATCGAGGTCGCCGTTAATCGCCGAACGAAACTCATTAGCGGCGGATTGAAAGTTGTTCTGCTTAAAAAAGAGTTCGCCGATCCGGTAATGCGCGAGAGAGCTGTTGCGATTCACATCGAGCGCCTTCTGGTACTCCTTCAGCGCATTTGCATAATCATTGATTTCGACGAACTGCTCGCCGCGCCTAATAGCCACGGAGACTTGGATGGTGGGGTCGAGCCGGAGCAGGACGTGATTGGGGTCCAGGGTCAGTTTACGTGGCTTACCGAAAGTATCCACGCTGAATTCCGATGAGGTCCCGGTCACTTCGATCTTCTTTTCCTCCGGATTTCCCTCGGTTTCGATTTTCAGGTCGACCGGCATGCGGAAAGTGTCCAAATCTTGGGTAACCTTCCCGACAACGCGGAACCCTTGTTGCGTTCTAAAGACCGTGTATTGCAGCTTAAACTCGGGTGATCCGCTAGATTCGAGCCACTGGATAAAGAAGTATCGAAGATCCTGATTGGATACTTTCTCCATGACCTTCCGGAACTCCTCGCTGTTGGCTGACTTCCAGCTGTACTGATCCATGAAGGCCTGAAGGCCTTTGATGAAGGTGTCGTTCCCGACAACGTTGCGCAGCATGTTCAGGACAGCAGCGCCTTTGGCGGAGGTAAGAGCCCAATACTCAGGCGAATAATCATCGAGTCTCGCGGCCTGCAGAACCGGCGGATCAGTGACCGTAAGGGCTTCTACGTAAGTATTCTTAATATCGCTCTCCATGGCGGCGGGACCAGCCGTGTGCTCCTCATAGAGCAGTTCGGAGTAACGAGCCGGACCGTTCTCCAGCCACAAGTGGTTTCGATTGGAAGGAGAAACCAGAACGCTCCACCATTGGCGGGATAACTGGTTCGCCAGCACATGCCAATCTACGTGCGAGGTAATCGAACCCGGCGAAAGAAAAATGATGCCGGGAGCGGAATACCCATTCACGGCGCCGTCTTCGGTTTCAAACAAGGTCAGGTTCGCTTGCGGAGCAAGCCCATATTCCGAGGTGAAAAACGTCATGATTTTGGCGGTATCTTCCCCGTAAGCCTGGGCGGCGGCAGCGGCTTGATCCCGGAAGAAAATCTGACTGGTGATGCCTTGAGCACTAACCCGGACCGGGTCGCCCTTGACGATAGCTATGCTGCCTGGGAAGCTGGCGTTCTCGTAATGAAAGGAATAAGTGAGACCGCCGTTCGCGGCCCGGTCGGATTTCATATCGCCGCTGGCGATGACGCGATAATCGGCAGGCGTCGTGATCCGGATGTCGGCAGCGAAGCGGTCCGTTGTGTAGCCGTTCACAGGAAACCAGCGAGCAGGGTAGAGTAAATACCCGTACTCGGGATGAAGCGCGGCGAATTTCAACCCGTAGACAGGCGAATCCTCGTTCCCGGTGAACTTGCCGTTGTAGCTGAAATCAATTTCACCGGCCTGACTCTTCTGAATGCCCTTTGGAAGCAATACTCGAACCGTAAAGTCCTGCGCCGTGCGCGACGTTTCGAGCGATGTGCCCTGCGCGTCAACCGCTTTTGTCACGGTAAGGGCGTTGTTCAGCTCGAAGGTTGCATCATTGATATTGTCAAGAGCAGTGAAATTAACCTTTGTGGTCGCGACGATCGATTGGGTACGCGGATTGACGTCGGCATCAATCGTATATTTCTGGACATCAATCGCTGAACGTTTCCCTTGCGCCCAAACGCTGGAGCCCAGCGCCAGCAAAAGAAAAGTCCATTTGATACTGCGCATGTGCTTTTAACCTATTGTCTCCCGAACGATATCCATTTGTGCCGAGGTGGAACCCTGGCGGAAGCCGCACGCCTGGGCGATGACATCTGCAGCTCGCCGCAGGGGATCACCTTCACGGGTCAGCGCGGCACGCACTGAAGCCAGATCGATTCGCATGCGCCGGGCTTTTTCGGGGTCGGTCAGCAACTGTTCCGCCTCTTGGGCGATTCGCGCCCCGGTCATATCATGCTGGATAAGTTCAGGCACGACCTGGCGCTGCGCGACCAAATTGACCATCGACAAGAACGGCACTTTTACGAGACGACGACCCGCCCACCAGCTCAAAGGGTTGACTTTGTAGAACGTGACCATAGGTGTGCCGAGAACCGCCGCCTCTATCGTTACCGTGCCGCTGGCCGCAAGCGCAAGGTGAGCATGACCGATGCAATCCCAGGTCTCGTTTTCTACTACTTTGATGGATAGCGCCTGAATCGGTTCCCGAAAATCGACGAATGCCTCACTGGTGCGAAATCCTTTCGGAATGGCCAGCAGAACCGAAAGCGGAAAGCGCTTGCGGAGACGGGCCACGGCGTCCAGAAGAACGGGCATGTGCCGCCGGGCCTCACCGGCACGGCTGCCCGGGAGCAAAACCAGGATGGGGGATCCTTCGGGGAGACGGTGGCGGGCTAAGAATTGATCGCGGGAGGTCCGAAGCCGAACCATCGAGGCGAGCGGATGACCTATATATAGAGCGTCAACATTACGACGGTGGAACCAATCCTCCTCAAATGGAAACAAACAAAAGAGTTTCTTTACTAAATCGCGTATGACTCTGACCCGGCCCGGGCGCCAAGCCCAGACTTGAGGAGCTACCACATAGAAGACCGGCACACCCAGACGCTTCAGATGCCGGGCCAGCCGCAGGTGAAAGTCCGGGCTGTCGGACAAGATGGCAGCGTCGGGGCGATTGCGCTCAATGAATCTGATGAGCTTTCGATACTCACTGTAAATCCGGGGCAAGTGACGGACAACTTCGGCCAAACCAACGACAGCGAGTTTGGCGGAGTCGATTACGGGCTGTACGCCCGCGTCTTGCAGTTGCGGCCCGGCACAACCGTAGAATTCTGCTGACGGGAAACTCTCTCGAAGGTGTCGAACGATGCCCGCGGCATACATGTCGCCAGACGCTTCGCCCGCGGAAACCAGAAACTGCACTGCGATCCCCTCAAGTGTAGCAGCGGAAATGGGGTCCCGAGGCACGCACAAAGGACAACCGAACAGCCCAAACCCGGTTTGGCCCTGGAGTTGCGGTACTATCGCTCTGCTAGAATCGAGGTCGAAAACTTAGATGTCAAGCCAACGAGAGCCGAGTGCGGTCAATCCGGCTCAATCCGGTCTTTCCAGACTGAGCGTAGGTCAATTCGCCGAGCGCTTTCGCGGTGAAGTGATTCCGCTCAGCAACACCTTCGGCTATTTCTGCGCTTCCGTCCCGATGACAGAAGAAGTGTTGAAGGAATATCTGGAGGAGCCAGTGGCGGCTCTTCCTCCGGCGATTGCGACGATGTTGCCGCACATCTCTATCCTGCTGGTTCCCTATATCGAGCGCTCAAACGAGCGTGGGCGGGTGCGGACGAAGCGCAAACGAACTGTCTTGGAGAAAGTTAGCGATTTCGTGGTGGCCGAACGTCCGGCTGATGGACAGCAATCCTGGGCCTCACAGGTGAGCTTCGAAAACGAGACTGTTCTGGTGTTCGCGCTTAACGAGCAGGACGTTGCCGAATATCATTATCGGCTTTACCGGCGTCTGGCCGCATTGGTTGCGGATAACTGGTCGGCAGACACAGCATCCCGGTACAAAATGATGGTCAGGGAAGAACTGACCGCGAGTGTTCACGGCGAGGTGGACGACGAAAGCTGGCAGGCGAAGCAGGCCCTGCTCCGGCGTCAAACCAATATCAAGCGCGATAGTCCTTTGTTTTCCGCTTATGTCCGGCAATCGTTCGTCGACACGTTGACGCTCTATCTGCATGGCATCTGCTGCGATATCGATGTGGAGACGGGACCAAGGCAGCTCCCCAGCCGCTATCTTCGAAAGCGACTAGCGTTGCTTAAGACCCTCTATCCGCCCACCGCCGGGTATCCGGTCTTTCCCGAAGACGCGGAGAAGTCAGAAGACAAAAGAAGGAAGTCAGAAGACAGAACTCAGGAGCTTTCCTAGAATTCTGATTGCCCCTTCCTTTCCGCGCGGCCCGATCTCGTTGTGCGGACCGACGCAACTCGGGCAGCCGGCCTCGCACCCACAACTAATCGCCAGATCCAGGGCCGCTTGGAATAATTCCGTGCGGCGTCGGAACAGCGGATCGCTTTGACCGATTCCCCCGGGGTAGTTGTCATAGAGCACGATATCGGGTTCAAAGACAGTTCCTTTCCGGCTGGAATCATCCAAGACTGCAATCGCAAGATCGCGCGGGTCGCTGAGGAGCAGCACAGCAGCTACGGTTTGGAAAACATTCCCTAAGCCGTGGATGGCATCCTGAAGATCGGCGGTGGAGAATTCGTTGAGATCATCGAAAAATGCTGCGGAGAAGTGCAAGCAGAAAGCGGTGGTGTGCATCTCCTGTTCAGGCAAAGAGAGATTGCCGGCGCCGATATTTTCCAACGTGTAGAACTTGATCTTCTTGAAGCCGACGACCTGGCGTTTGACGCGCACCTCGGCTAGAATGCCTTGCACCCGGGGATGGCAAGCGGCCTGTGCGACTTCAAAGGAAGTCAATTCGCTGACCTGGGTATAAACAATGGCGTCCGTAAAGTAGTCCGAGTCCACGTGCCGGACGAACGCTTTTCTACCATCGAAGTCGAGTTTTTCGACTTGATACTGCCGCGCATCATGGAGATAAATGGCCTTCTCATGCAAGGTGCTTAGGGCGGAAGGAAAATCGACTTCTCCAATGATGCGGTGATCGCCAGTGATGTCGACAACTAGAAAATTGTCACTAGTGACGGCCCGAAGGCTGACGGAATCCGCCGGGTAACTGTCGTTCACCCAGTGCCACATGCCGCCCGAATGGTGCAGTAGGCGCAGCTCTTCGGCAAGGAAGGTACAGAGCTTTGCGATGTCCTGTGTTCCGAAGGCTTCACCATCCCGGATGGGGAGTTCAAAGGCGGCGCATTTCAGATGGCTTAAGAAAATCTCCAGGTTCTCGGCGTTGATGTGCGCCTCCTCGGGAGAGTTGCCGAAGAAATAGTCGGGGTGCTCAACGATATATTGATCGAGCGGAGCGCTGGAAGCGACGAGCACGGCGATGGAAGAAGATTGGCGGCGACCGGCTCGCCCGGCGCGCTGCCAGGTGGAGGCGATGGTTCCGGGATACCCGGCCATGACAACGGTGTCAAGGGAACCGATATCCATGCCCAGTTCGAGAGCGTTGGTGGCAACGACGGCGCGAATGGCTCCGGAGCGCAGACCCTGCTCGATGTGACGGCGCTCTTTGGGCAAATAGCCGCCGCGGTACCCCCGAATGGCTTCGTTCGAAAAGGGGAGATGCGAGCAGGCATCCTTCAGATAAGTAGTGAGGATTTCGGTAGCGAGGCGATTGTTGGTGAAAACGAGCGTTTGCTGTTTCTGCCGAACGAACT
>Ga0207664_10003892_pt1 | contig 10031 bp, 11 predicted proteins | sample LARL83metaG_FD_184349 | JGI IMG/M metagenome (GOLD analysis project Ga0207664, IMG submission 184349) | Corn, switchgrass and miscanthus rhizosphere microbial communities from Kellogg Biological Station, Michigan, USA - LAR L8-3 metaG... | ecosystem: Host-associated > Plants > Roots >...
GCGGTTGGAAAAGTGCTGTACGAGTGCGTTTTGCGTTGTTGCGGAGCGAGTTGTTCTATTTGGGTTGCAAGTGATGTGTTGTTTGGCTTGCACGGCGAGGCGCGAACACCGGGCAGGCCCGCCGGCTAAATTTTTGGGGAAACGCGCCTGCGCGAGAGCCACAGAATCACGCCGATCAGGACGATTACGGCGCTGAGGATCTGGCCCATGGTGAGCCAGCCGAAGGCGATGAAGCCGAGTTGGGGGTCGGGTTCGCGGGTGAATTCGACGAGGAAGCGGAAGCAGCCGTAGAAGATGAGGAATGCCGCGGCGATCTGGCCGTCGCGCGGGTGGGCGCGGCGAATAAGCCAGAGGATTGCCATGATGGTTGGGCCTTCGAGGAGCGCTTCGTAGAGCTGCGATGGATGTCGGGGGATGGTTTCGCCGGGGAAGATCATTGCCCAGGGGACGGTGGAAGGGCGGCCGAATAGTTCGCCGTTAACGAAGTTGCCGAGGCGGCCGAGGAAAAGTCCGATGGGTGTGACGAGGGCGGCGCAGTCGGCGATGTTCCACGCCGGCAGCCGGCGCTTGCGCGAGAAGATAAACAGCACGAGCGCTACGCCGAGCAATCCACCGTGAAAGCTCATTCCACCGTGCCAGATCGCGATTGGTTCGTACCAGGGTTCCTGCTCGTGGATATTGTGATGATAGAAGATCCACCAACCGAGCCGGCCACCAAAGATCACGCCAAGCGCGAGCCAACTGAGCAGGTCGTCAAGGCTTTGTCGCGAAATGCGCAGTGTCCCCCGGCGGATCATGCGGCGGAGAATCATGTACGAGAGCAGAAAGCCCAACAGATACGCCAAGCCGTACCAGCGAATGGCCAGCGGGCCGATATGGAAGATGACGGGGCTGATGTGCGGATAAGGAATCAGGGCGACGGGCATTGGCGGAATGATAGAGCATCCGCGGGGAAATTGAGATTAGAGAATTTGACCCCGTGCTTGAAGTCCGGACACGGGCGGGACGCTCGTGATACGAAATAATTTTCTAAAACCACTCGTGTCGATGCAGGACGTAAGTGTTGTAAAACTCTTCGTCGGATTTTGTGAGATAGAGGATGCCTTCGACGAGGCCGATGATATGCATGATGGGATAACCGATGCAGGTGAGTGAGCAGACGAGCATGATGATGCCCGCGGTGGTGTAACCGAGGACGAATTTGTGGATGCCAAAACCACCGAGAAAAATGCCGAGGATGCCGGCGGCGATGCGGTTGGAATCCGGCGGACGCTGGTACATCGGCTCGACGGGCTGCGGCGGTGGGGGCGATTGGTTCATTGTTCCGAATTAGAGCAAATGCGGAAGTCGCGTCAATTATAAATACGGCAGGTTTTCTGAATCGGCTGTAGTGTCCGCAGGGCGGTCAGAATCAGCGGCTTAGATGGGGTTAGCGCGTGAATTTCAGAAGGTCGCCTGTTCCACCGGAGAGGTCAAGTTCCAGAAGATAACGCCCGGCTTCGCCCACTTTTTTCAGTTTGGCGGGTTCGAGTTTGCCGGTGATACGATTTACTTTTTCCACCGTCTGGCCGGCTTTGAGAAACACGTTTAGCGTGATCGTTTGCTGACAACTCGTAGCGGAGCGATCCGTCAGCGCATTGGTCACCATGAGCCAGCGCTCGTTGTCCGGGCCTTCGATGGGGTTGAAGAAACCGAGGGCGACGTCGCCGGGTTCGCCGGCGTGGACTTTGCCCGGGTTTTTCACGGTGAGGCCGCGGAATTCGGGAAAATCTTTATCGAACGCCCACGGCGGAACATCCCAGGGATATTCGCTGGACTTGCCCAGAACCCAGCGCGCATCGACGCAGCGAAGCTTGACGAGATACGGCGAAAGGCTGTGCGATTCGTGCAGGATTTTTTTGAGGAAGTAGTAACCCGGCGCGATCGTCGTATCGCCGGAACCGTTGAAGGTTTTTTTGAAGAGAGAGCTTGAGCCGGCGTTGTAGGTGAAACAGGACTGCATCTTTGCGCCAAAGGTCCAGGCGCCGAAAATATCGAGGCGGAGTTCGGATTCGCTGGGATCGCGATATTTATTTTCGCCGTGGAATGTTTGCATCCACGTGGCGAAGGGAATTCCCGCGCCCAGGGAAAATTTGCGATAGCGCTGGAGATCGCCGAAATAGGATCGCCAGTTCACCGATGTTTCCCACATCGGATAAGTGTCGAAGGAGAGCATGTCGGGTTTGCACTCGCTGAGATAATGGGGGAAGTTGGCGTCGCTGATCAGGCCGCCGTATTGGTTGGTGTAGAGAATCGTGTTGGGATAGCGCTTGCGGGTTTCTTCAAACCATTTTTTCGCAGCCGCGACATGCACCGGCTGATTTAAATCCTGTTCATCCTTGCATTGCAGCGCCACCAGATTGGCGGCGTAGGGCTCTTCCTCGGGTGTGATCGAATATTCTTTTTCATCAATCCACTTGCACCACGGAAGGCCGGGCGGTGGGCCGAGCTGTTTCATGTTGGATTTGCCTGGCCAGGTGACGCCGGTGAAACCGCAGTCTTTTAAAGTCTGAAGATGCAGGACGTGATCTTCAAAGCAGAGCGCGTGGAGATAGAGGCCGTTCTTCATGAAGAGACGTTCGGCCTTGGAGATTTCGGCGTGAAGAGGCGAGGCTAGCAATGCGAGCAGTGCGACGAGCGAGAGGCGTTTGAGCATACGACGATTGTACTTAAAAATGTCGACCGCGTTGAAAGCGGCTGTTTTCCGGCGGCAGACGTTAGTAAAGTGTGTAGCCAACTTATGCGAATCATTTCATCACTCATTGTTTTGCTGATTACTGGAACGACCTTTGCGCAATTGAATGAAGGGGCGCGCTGGCAGTTGCTGGCGGATCACGCGCTGATCGCGAAATCGAAAAATATTGAGCAGCGGGTCAATCCGCCGGTGAAACGTGAAATTGTGCTGGTGGCGGATAAGCCTTGGGAGAGCGATACGTCGGCGTATTACTCGGTCGTTCAGAATGGTCCGATCGTTCGGTTGTATTACCGCGGGTTGGTGAAGGACGATCATTCGGATGAGCAGTTCACCTGCTGTGCCGAGAGCACAGATGGGATTCACTTCACGCGGCCGAATTATGGCATCATCGAATTTAACGGATCGAAGCAGAACAACATTATTTTCAAAGGCGGGGAATCGGCGGCGATTGGGCCTTTCGTCGACACAAATCCCGCGGCGAAGAGCGACGAGCGGTACAAGGCGCTGGCTTATAAGGTGATCGGGGAGCAGGGGGCGGTGATGGCGCTATCGTCGCCGGATGGATTGCATTGGAAGCGAATGCAGGAGTCGCCGGTGATGGGGCCCGGCGGCGGATTCGATACGATGAGTGTGGCGTTCTGGGATTCTTCGATTAAGAAGTACCGCGCGTACACGCGCTACTGGTCGGCTGGCGCGTGGGCGGGCGCTCGCGCGATTCAGAGCAGTACATCAGATGATTTTGTGCATTGGTCGAAACCGACGCCAAATGAATATCCGCCGGGGACGCCGCCGGAGAATCTGTACACCAGTGCGACGGTGCTGTGTCCGGGCGCGGAGCATTTGCTGCTGTCGTTTCCGATGCGGTTCATTCCGGATAGGGCGAAGGTCGCGGGCCGGGCGGATCCGGGCGCAGCCGATGCGCTGATCATGTCGAGCCGAGATGGTGTGCACTGGGGCTTCCGGGCGAATTGGATTGAGCCAGACCTGGATGTGCGGAATTGGACGGATCGCAACAACATGCCGGCGCACGGGATCGTGGAATTGGGCGATGAGTTTTCGATGTATATCAGCGAGAACTATCGCTGGCCGACCAATCGCCTGCGGCGAGTCACGGTGCCGAGGCATCGGTTTGTGTCAGCGCACGCGGGGAGTGTCAGCGGGCAGTTCACCACCCCGATGATGGTGATGACCGGGAAGAAGTTGCTGCTGAATTATTCGACCTCGGCGGCGGGAGCGATCGAAGTCGCGGTCGAAGATGCTTCAGGCAACGTATTGCTGAGTTCATCTACGATATTTGGGAATGAGCTCGCAGCGCCGGTGGCGTGGAAATCAGATGCTGCCATTCAACAGATCCAGGGGAAGCCAATCCGGCTGCGATTTACGCTGCGCGAAGCCGATCTGTACGCATTTCAATTTCGGGATTAAGTGAATGTCATCATGGGCGTTTTAGCTGGCGCAGCTGGGCCGAAATATCCGCCAGCGCCGCGTTCATCTGGCGAAGAGTGGCGCGGCGTGAAACGACGATGAATGAAACCGTGCAAATCGCCGCTGCCAGCATCGAGAGCACGCTTCCCGCGAACGTCGCGAGCGTTCCCTTTTTGACGATCTGCAGAACCCGAATCCACTGTTCGCGCTGGTCGGCGGGATTGGTCGTAGGATTCTGCGTGATCTCCGCCAGATGCCCTACGACATTACCGAGCATCGGCAGGACCGTCGTCCACGGCAGCATCACCACGAGCATCCATGTGATGACGCAACCGATTCCCAATAACCACATCCGCCGGCGATCGCGCCGCAGAACGATGGCGGTGAGATCTCCGGCATTGGGACCGCCATTTTGATTCGTCAATTTTTTCCCGAATTCATTTTCGCTCATGGTTCACCGGCCTTTCTGATGATTGCGCGAAGCGCGCTCTTTCCGTAATGCAAGCGAGATCGCACGGTTCCGACGGAACATCCGACGACATCGGCGATCTGCTCGTAATTCATGTCCTCAACAAAACGCAGCAGCAGGACTTCACGATGTTCCGCGGAAAGCTCATCGAGCGCCCGATGAACAGTGGCCGCGTCTTCGGGCGTGAATGGCTCGTCGTCTTCAGGCCCGAGGATTTCTTCGGTGATCGGTTCGTGGGTGACGCGTTGCCGACGAAGTTCGCGAAACGCGCGATCGCGCGCCACACGATAAACCCACGCGCGGAAGGCTCGCGTATCTTTTAGCTTCGAGACTCCGCGGTGCACCGCCAGCCAGACATCCTGCAAGGCGTCGTCGGCTTCGTCAGAATCGCGCAGCATCTTGCGCAGGTAATAGCCGAGGCGATTGGTATATCGATCGACGAGCTCCGCGAAAGCGATGTCGTCGCCGGCCTGGCAGCGCAGCACGAGCACCTGTTCGTAAATCGCCTCGCGGACTTCCATCTGGGAACTAGGTTGCGCGATCTGGCGGAAAGTTCAAAGATGGCTTGAAAGAAAGCGATCTTTATTGAGGATTATCCACTCACGATTTTTCAAAAAAGGAATTGAACATGGCCGAAGTCGTCAAACGTTATGCGAAGAATCCGATCCTCACGCCAGACATGATTCCCGGCGCTAATGCGGTTTTTAACAGCTCGGTGACGCGCTTCGGAAAGAAGTACGTCGGCGTGTTTCGTGTTGAAAAACGCGAGGGATTCCAGTCGCTTCGGGTGGCGTGGAGCGATGACGGGATCACGAAGTGGAAATTCGATCCCGAAGAAGTGCTGGTGCCGACGGAGGAGCCGTTTAAGACTTACGAAGAGGCTCGGTACGATCCGCGCATCACCAAGATCGACGATGCGTATTACATCTGCCATGCGTCGGAGAATCGGTTTGGGTGTCAGATTTCGGTAGCGCGGACCAAAGATTTTAAGAAGTTCGAGAAGATCGCAGTGGCATCGGAGCCGACGAATCGGAACATGGTCTTGTTTCCCGAGAAGATCGATGGGCTGTATGTGCGGCTGGATCGGCCGTTCGAATTCGGCGGCAAGGGAAATATCTGGATCAGCTACTCGCCGGACCTTGTTTTCTGGGGCAAGAGTGAATGCATCATGGAGAGCCGATCGTTCGCTTGGGATTCGGGAAAGATCGGGCCGGGTTGTCCGCCGATCAAGACCAAAGACGGCTGGCTGGTGATCTATCACGGCATCACGCCGCGCTGCAACGGGATGATTTACAAAGCGGGTGTGGCACTGCTGGATCTAAAGGATCCGCGGAAGGTGTTGGCGCGCGCAAAGGAATGGATCATGGCTCCGCGCGAGATCTACGAGCGCGTCGGTGATGTGCCGAATGTCTGCTTCCCGACGGCGGCGATTCCGGATTTCGAGAAAGACGAACTGCGGCTGTACTACGGCGGAGCGGATACGGTGTTCTGCATGGCGACGGCGAAGATCAGCGAGCTGATTAAGTTTGCGAAGACGAAGTGATCGATGCAATCTTTTGATTAGCTGGGCCGGCCTCGGCCCGTTCCCCAAAACGCCGCGAGGCCGCGGCGGCTAAACATTTGCTAAACGTCTAGCGACACGAACTTGACGAGCTTTTCTACGAGTTGGTCCATTGTGTAGTGCTCGCTCAGTTCCAGGGGCAGAAAGACGCCCTGATTGTGGTCGGAGGCGATGATCAGGTGTTTGGGACTATTCACTAAATAGCCTGTTTCCTGGGGTTGGTGGCCGGTGACGATGATCTCGGCTTCGACTCTTTCGGCGAATTTGTCGACGGTCGCGGGGGAGAAACCACGGCCCCAGATTAGCTGGTAGGCGGGGCCGTTTTTGCGCTGATAGTCGGCGCCGGTGAGATCGCGGGCGAAGGCGGTGAAATCGAAAGTGTCGATTTGTTTATCGGTGGGGAGGCTGTGGCAGAAGAATAAACCGTTGCTGGCGCGGATGGCGAGGGGCAATGAGAGAAGGAATTCCGTGATGGCAACATTCACGCCAGTGTATTCATCGCCGAAATCGCGCTTGATGCCGGCGGTGAAGGCTTCGCAGACACTCACGCCGGCTTTGATGATGCCTTCGCCTAGAACTTGCGCGAGGTCATGATTGGCGAGAAGGAAATGCACCTGGCCGGGGAGATCGCATTTGAGCTCGGCGGCGCGGTAGAGAGTTTCCCAACTGCCGTCGCGGCCTTTTTCGTCGAAGCGATCGCCGTGAATTAATTCGTGCAGGATCAGATGGCGCTGCGGATTATTCGCGAGATCGGCGGCGCGCAGGAGTTTATTGAAGTTCGTCCGATTGTCGTGGATGTCGCCGGTCATCCAGACCTGGCCTTCCTCCGGCAGATGGACGACCTGCTCCACCCGCAGCGAAGAGAGTTTGTTCTCTTCACTTGCGGCCTCGAAGGTCTCGATCACCTGCGATGCGCTGTAGGCCATATGAGGTATTTCAAGTGGTTCGGCGATGACAGTCAAGAATGATCGAAGGCTTCGCGCTCGAAGGGGTTATCGCGGTAAGCATCAAGTCCACGAAATTTGGCGATTAATGACAACAACAGATAGAGTGGGATAAAGAATGGGCCCCAGCGCTCGACCTGGCGGACGTGAATGAGTTCGTGTCGCCAGGCGCGATCCATGGTCTCCTGATTTTGGGCGAGAACGATATGACCCATAGTGATCGCAGCGGCGCCACCGGGCAGAAGTGTGCAATGTTGGAGAAGAAAGCCCACGGCTCTGCCGTGGGCCTGCAAAACACCATCACGAATGCGGATGTTTCCGCCCGTGATGGCCGAGAGAAAGACGAGCGGAATCCCGATCATCGTGGTCGGGCCCGCCCAGATGTAGAGGACGATTTTCATGCTTTCATCAGGCTATATGGACGACCGGTGGATAACCTGCCGCAGGCTGCCGCGCACGTGTCGCGCCGGAAGCCTCGGCACGACAACCGCGCTGGTGCGACGGGCCATGACCCTCATCGTACCCCCTCGGATGAATTTTGCCGCGACAGCCAAGCCAACAACTTATACACAGACTTGGCCGAATTAAAAACGATGTAAACTGCTTTTTAATAAGCGTTTATGAAATCAATATAGAAGTTATCCACATTACGACAATCATCATTACTAAGGCTACTGTGTTAAAGCTTCAAATGATAAAGAGGTAGTTGTACAGTACGCGGCCCCGAAGATTCGGGCCGACAACCGAAAGGAAGCGAATGAAAGTTATCTGCAATCGCGGAGCTTTGCTGGAAGCACTCATGGTGACCGGCAACGTCTCCAGCGGACGTACGCCCAAGCCCGTGCTGCAATGCGTTTTGCTGACGGCCACCAAGGATTCACTGACCGTCGCCGCGACGGATCTCGAAGTCGCCATTCGCTATACGGACAACCAGGTGCAAGTCGAGCAGGAAGGGGAGATCCTCGTTCCCGCCGACAAGTTCCGCGACATCGTGCGCGAGAGTATCGATGACACGCTGGCCGTTGAGAGCGCCGGGGAACAGGCGCAGATCAAAGGCGGCGATTCGCTGTTTAAGATTTTCACGCAGAAGGCTTCGGATTTTCCACCGGTGCCGGATTTTGAAGGCGAGGCGGATTTTCAGATTACGGGCGGGCAACTGAAGCAGCTCATCGGGCAGACGCTCTTCGCCGCGGCGAAGGAATCGACGCGGTACGCGTTCAATGGCGTGCTGGTGGTCGCCAAGGGCAAGACGATCACGCTCGTCAGCACCGATGGCCGGAGACTTGCGCAGGCCAATGGTGACATCGTCGGCGAATCCAAAGGCGGCAAGGACGGCCTGCGCGGGATTATCCCGGTTAAGGCGCTCCAGCTCGTCGATAAGCTGATCGATGATCCCGAGGAAGCGGTTAGCTTCCAGATGCGCGAGAACCAGGTGATTTTCCACACCTCTTCCGCGACGCTCACGAGCAATCTCGTCGAGGGTCAATTCCCGCCGTACGAAGACGTGATCCCCAAAGACACAGATAAAAAAATGACGGCTGCGACGGCGGATTTCCTGTCGGCGGTCAGGCGAGCGGCCTTGCTGACGACGGAAGAGTCCAAAGGCGTGCGCATGCAGTTCACGAAGAAGGGCTTGGTGCTGTCGAGCCGTTCGCCGGAGGCTGGCGAAGCGACGGTGAATTTCGCGTGCAAATTTGAAGGCGCGGATGTTGAGATCGGGTTCAACCCAAATTTTCTGACGGATGCACTGCGCGTCGTCGATAACGATGAGATTGCCTTCGAGTTGTCGGCGCCGAATCGGCCAGGGTTGCTACGTGGTGGGTCGAACTTTTTGTATGTGATTATGCCAGTAAATTTGCAGTAGCTATTCACCGCAGAGCCGCAGAGAACGCAGAGAAAGAAAAGACATTGGAACCGCAGATTACGCCGATTTACGCAGATTGAATTCATTCTTTTTTTAATCTGCGTAATCTGCGTAATCTGCGGTTACTACTCTTCTTTGCGTCTCTGCGGTGAATAATCCGGACGAGATGAATGGACCCGCAGGAAGCCAAACTTCGCCGGTTGCAGCGCGTTAAATCGGTGACGCGGAAAGAGACTGTCGCGATTGGTGATGAACTCGTCGCGTTTTTCAAACACTCGGTTCAGAAGCGTCATACAAAACTGGCGACGATTGCGGAGTGTTGGGGGATGTTAGTGCCGGAGTTGCTGAGCGATCATTGCTGTCTTGATGGATTTTCGCGTGGGACGCTCACCGTTCTCGTCGATTCATCGCCGCATCTTTATGAGCTAAAGCAGCTGCTTCTGGCGGGCCTTGAGCAGCAGATTTTTCTGGCGTGTAAGTCGACCGGATTAAAAAAAATCATGCTCCGGCAGGGGCGGTGGTACGAGGGCGACGATCAGCGAGTAAAGTTTTAATTCAGTCATTGAATCGTTGAAAGAATTCCTTTCCCCGCGTTCAATGATTCAATCTTTTTGAACGGAAATATGGACCCATTGCCGCAGAAATCGCAACCCGTTCCCCCGCCGAAAGGCGCGATGGGGATTCTTTTCCTCATCGTCTTCACGGATCTGCTCGGTTTCGGCATCATCATTCCGCTGCTGCCGTTTTACGCTAAGGCGTGCGCGGTTTCGGCGCTGGCGGTGACGCTGTTATTTTCGATTTATTCGTTCTGTCAGTTGATCGGCGCTCCGATTCTTGGCGCCATCAGCGATCGCCACGGCCGCCGGCCGGTGCTCGTTATCTCACAAGCTGGCAGCGTGGTCGGCTATCTCCTGCTCGCCGTCGCGACGATTCGGCCATGGTCGGCGCCGATGGCGCTGGGGATGATTTATCTTTCTCGCATCATCGACGGCCTGTCGGGCGGAAATATTTCCACGGCGCAGGCGTATGTCAGC
>Ga0207664_10003894_pt1 | contig 10026 bp, 7 predicted proteins | sample LARL83metaG_FD_184349 | JGI IMG/M metagenome (GOLD analysis project Ga0207664, IMG submission 184349) | Corn, switchgrass and miscanthus rhizosphere microbial communities from Kellogg Biological Station, Michigan, USA - LAR L8-3 metaG... | ecosystem: Host-associated > Plants > Roots >...
GCGGTGCGTTCCAGCCGCGGGTGCAGCAGCGCCGGGACCATGGCCCGGCCGATCCCCTGGCCCTGGTAGTCCGGGTGCACATGGACCTCGGCAACCTCGAACGACTCGGCCATCCACTGCTGCGCGAAGTCGCGGCCGCCCGCCTTGGCCAGCGCGCTGCGCACCAGATCGTGCCACCACTGGCCGTCCCCGCCGTGGAACCCGTAGGCGAACCCGACGATCTCCGCCGTCCGCCCGGCCGGGCCGGCCATCCCGGCTGGCTGCGTCACGGCCACGCAGCGGAACGACGGGAACGAGGCGTGCCGTTCCATGATGGCCCGGCGCCCCGGCATCTGCTGCGGCGGCGGCCGCATCGCTGCCGCATAGACATCGATCAGGGCGTCGAGTTCCGCGAGGAAGCGTGCCTTGCCGAAATCCTGCAGCCCTGGTCCAGAGCGCACCCGGGTAGCGTACGCGAGCCGCTCGCCCGGCGGCGCCGGCGGCGTCGCCAGCCGGGCCGGGCCGGCAGTTTTGTCGGACCCGCCGGGTACATTCGAACTGAACAGCAAACGGCTGGACTTTTAAACGAATCTATGTTCGAATCGAGTTGCGAAGCCAACCAGTCACCCCCGGTCCCGGGGCCACTGACCCCGGGGTCAGGCGGTGTGTGGGGAAGCGCCCCGCCTGGCCCCGGCCTCGGCTCCGTGACGGAAGGAGGGCCATGAGCACGGTCACGTCTGCCCGGCCCGGACAGCCGCGCTGCCGGGTGGCGCCCACGGCGCTGGCGCTCATCGAGTCCGCGCGGCGCGGGCTGGCCGAGGCCGCGGATGAGTCCGGCCCCGGTGCCCGGTACGTGGCGGCGCACCTGGCCGCACTGCGCGCCGCCGCCGCGATCGTCACCGTGAAGTCGGATCCCGCGCCTGCTACCCGGCGGAAGGCGCCGCGCAGTGTCTGGGAACTGCTGCCGCGGGTCGAGCCCGCGCTGTCCGAATGGTCGGCGTTCTTCGCCGCGGGTGCGGGCAAGCGGGCGGCCGCGGAAGCGGGCCTGACCCGCGCCGTGTCGGCCCGGGAGGCCGATGACCTGCTACGCGACGCCGAGACATTCCTGTCGCTGGCCGAGGAGGCGCTAGGCCTGCCGGCCCAGTCGGCGCTGCCGCTGCGCCCGGCGGGCTGACCGCAGCGGGCTGACCGCAGCGGGCTGACCGCAGCGGGCGGGCCAGCTGGGCCCGGGTGCCCGTCTGGGGGGCCTGGTGACCTGCCCGCCGACAGCCAGCAGGCCACCCGGTGAGGGACCGGCCTGAGTCAGAAGGCCTCGACCGCGCCGCGGGCCTCAGAGTCCAGGACACCCCAGCTGATCAGCTCTTCGGTGAGGTCAATCGGTGACTTGTCGTAGATGACCGCCAACGACCTCAGGTCTTCCTGGCGGACCGACAGCACCCGGCCGTTGTAGTCGCCGCGCTGGCTCTGGATCGTGGCCACGTACCGGGCCAGCGGGCCAGCCTTGTCCTTCGGCAGCTGGGCCATCCGCTCCAGGTCGATGACCAGCTTGGGCGAAGGCACCAGCGGCGACGGGGTGGCGTCGCCGGGCAGCAGCTCGGACACGGGCACGCCGTAGAACTCGGCCAGCTCGGCCAGCTTCTGCACGGTGACTGACCGGTCGCCGCGCTCGTACGAGCCGACGACCACGGCCTTCCACCGGCCGCGTGACTTCTCCTCGACACCGTGCAGGGACAGTCCCTGCTGGGTACGGATGGCACGCAGCCGGGCGCCGAGTGTCTTGGCGTATTCAGATGGCATTCGTCGGCCCCCCGGCCAGTTCGTCGCTTTGAGTAACGGTTACGGACAGTGACGGTAGGCCGCAACTGCGACCAGGTCAAGCCGAATAGCAAAAAGCGGGTCAACTTACGCGTCTCGTCGCATCCGTCCGATGTGGCACCGCCGGCCATCGCCAGCCGCCGGGCCCACCGAAAAGGCCTGCTCGCTTGGGTTCCAGCCCAGCCATCCGGCCGCAACCGGCTGGTTCCCGCGGGTTCACCGGCCCGCTCGACATCAGTGTGACACGAATCACTCATCGTTACCCAATCCACGCGGCAGCTGATGCCATCAAGGCCGGCGCGTGGCCCCGGCCCACGCTGCGCCGGCTGGTACGGTGTCCGGGATAGATCATCCTTTAAGACCCGTCCCGTGAGGCGGGAAAGGAGGTCCTTGGTATGCCTGCGGTCGATCCCGCTAGCCCCAGTGCCGCTAACTCCGGTACTGCTAACTCCGGTACTGCTAACTCCGGTGCCGCCGCTGGCCCGGCCCGGGACACACCCGCCGCCCGGAAGGCCGTCCTGGCGGCCGCGGAGATCAGGCGGGCGCTGACCCGGATCGCCCACGAGATCCTGGAGCGGACCGACGGCGCGGCCGGTGTCGTGCTGCTCGGCATCCCCACCCGGGGCGTCCCGCTGGCCCGGCGGCTGGCTGACCGCATCGAGCAGGTCGAGGGGCAGCCGGTCCCGTACGGCTCGCTGGATGTCACCATGTACCGCGATGACCTGCGGCTGCGCCCGGCCCGGGCGCTGGGCCGCACCGACGTCCCGGCGGCCGGCATCGACGGAGCCGTCGTCGTGCTCGTGGACGACGTGCTCTACTCCGGGCGCACCGTGCGGGCCGCGCTGGACGCCCTCCACGACCTGGGACGGCCCCGCGCGGTCCAGCTGGCCGTGCTGATCGACCGCGGCCACCGCGAGCTCCCGGTGCGTGCGGATTACGTCGGCAAGAATCTGCCCACCTCCAAGCAGGAGGTCGTCCGGGTGCTGCTCACCGAGGTGGACGGCGAGGACGCGGTGGTCCTGAGCCGGGCCGCTCCGGCCGCCACAGCGAGCACTGGGAGCGGCGCGTGAACCGGCACCTGATCTCCGCGGCCGATCTGACCAGGGATGACGCACTGCTCATCCTGGACACCGCCGACGAGCTGGCCCGGGTGTCCGACCGCCCCATCAAGAAGCTGCCCACGCTGCGCGGGCGGACGGTGGTCAATCTGTTCTTCGAGGATTCCACGCGGACCCGGATCTCGTTCGAGGCCGCGGCCAAGCGGCTGTCTGCCGACGTCATCAATTTCTCGGCCAAGGGCTCCAGCGTGGCCAAGGGGGAGAGCCTCAAGGACACCGCGCTGACGCTGGAGGCCATGGGCGCGGACGCGGTGGTCATCCGGCACAGCGCCTCGGGTGCGCCCGCCCGGCTGGCCGGCTGGGTCCGCGGCACCGTGGTCAACGCCGGGGACGGGTCGCACGAGCACCCGACGCAGGCGCTGCTGGACGCGTTCACCATCCGGCGCAAATTCGGCCGCTCGGCCGGCCCGGGCCCCGGGCGCGGCGGCAGCGCGCCCGGTGGTGCGCTGGACGGGCTGCGGGTCACGATCGTCGGGGACGTGCTGCACAGCCGGGTCGCCCGGTCCAATGTCCTGCTGCTGCACACCCTGGGCGCGGAGGTGACCCTGGTCGCGCCGCCCACGCTGCTCCCGGTGGCGGTCGGCGCCTGGCCTGCCACGGTCAGCTACGACCTGGACTCGGCGCTGCCCAAGAGCGACGTCGTGATGATGCTCCGGGTCCAGCAGGAGCGGATGAACGCCGCCTACTTCCCCAGCGTGCGCGAGTACAGCAGGCGCTACGGGCTGGACGGGGCCCGGATGGCCCAGCTCCCCGAGCAGGCCATCGTCATGCACCCGGGCCCGGTGAACCGGGGCGTGGAGATCGCCGCCGAGGTCGCCGACTCGGCCCGGTCCACGATCGTCGAGCAGGTGGCCAACGGCGTCAGCGTGCGGATGGCGGTCCTGTATCTGCTGCTGGGCGGGGCGGAGGCGCAGTCGTGACCGGCACCTGGCTGATCCGGGGCGCGCGGCCGCTCGGCGGCGAGCCCGCCGACATCGTGGTCCGCGACGGGCTGATCGACAGCGTGGGCGGCGACGGCGGCGCCCCGGCCGGTGCCCAGGTGCTCGACGCGTCCGGGCTGGTCGCCCTGCCCGGCCTGGTCGACCTGCACACGCACCTGCGCGAGCCGGGCCGTGAGGACGCCGAGACGGTGGAGACCGGCACCCGGGCGGCCGCGCTCGGCGGGTTCACCGCGGTGCACGCGATGGCCAACACCGAGCCGGTGGCCGACACCGCCGGGGTGGTCGAGCAGATCTGGCGGCTCGGCCGCCAGGCCGGGCACTGCGACGTGCACCCGGTCGGCGCGGTCACCGTCGGCCTGGCTGGCGCGCACCTCGCCGAGCTCGGCGCGATGGCCGACTCCGCGGCCCGGGTCCGGGTGTTCTCCGACGACGGGCGGTGCGTGTCCGACGCGGTGCTGATGCGCCGCGCGCTGGAGTACGTGAAGGCGTTCGGCGGGGTGATCGCCCAGCACGCCCAGGAGCCCCGGCTCACCGAGGGCGCGCAGCTGAACGAGGGCGAGGTGTCCGGGCGGCTCGGGCTGACCGGCTGGCCCGCGGTGGCCGAGGAGGCCATCGTGGCCCGGGACTGCCTGCTGGCCGCGCACGTCGGCTCGGCGCTGCACGTCTGCCACGTGTCCACGGCCGGCTCGGTGGAGATCATCCGCTGGGCCAAGTCCAAGGGCTGGCGGGTCACCGCCGAGGTCACCCCGCACCACCTGCTGCTGACCGACGACTGCGCGGCCGGGTATGACCCGGTGTTCAAGGTCAACCCGCCGCTGCGCACCGCCGCCGACGTGGCTGCGCTGCGCGCGGGCCTGGCCGACGGCACGATCGACTGCGTGGCCACCGACCACGCACCGCACCCGGTGGAGGACAAGGAAACCGAGTGGGACACGGCCGCGTTCGGCATGACCGGGCTGGAGACCGCGCTGCGCGTGGTGCAGGCGGCGATGGTGGACACCGGCCTGCTGGACTGGGCCGGGGTGGCGGACCGGATGTCCCGGCGGCCCGCGGCCATCGGCCGCCTGCCCGGCCCCGGCGGTGCGCTCGAGCCCGGCCTGCCCGCCAGCCTGACCCTGTATGACGCCAGCGCCAGCGACACGGTGGACCCGCGCGCACACGCCTCGATGAGCCGGAACAGCCCGTTCGCGGGCCGGGTGCTGCCCGGCCGGGTGGTGGCCACGTTCCGGCGCGGCGCGCCCACCGTGCTCGACGGGAAGCTGGCCTGATGGCGCCCGGCCCGGGTGCCCAGCCGGCCATCCTGGTCCTGGAGGACGGCACCACGTTCCGTGGCACCGCGTTCGGCGCGGACGGCGAGGCGTTCGGCGAGATGGTCTTCAACACCGGCATGACCGGCTACCAGGAGACGCTGACCGACCCGTCCTACTGCCGCCAGATCGTCGCGATGACCGCCCCGCACATCGGCAACACCGGCGTCAACGATGAGGACCCGGAATCGCGGCGGATCTGGGTCAGCGGGTACGTGGTCCGCGAGCCCGCCCGGATCGCCTCGAACTGGCGCGCCCAGCGCAGCCTGGACGCGGAACTGCGCGCCCAGGGCGTCACCGGCATCGCCATCACCGGCACCCGGGCGCTCACCCGGCACCTGCGCGACCGGGGCGCGATGCGCGCGGCGATCGCCGCCGGCACCGCCGATCCGGCCGCGCTGCGCGAGCGGGTGCTGGGCAGCCCGCAGATGATCGGCGCCGACCTGGCCCGCGAGGTGTCCACGCAGGCCAGCTACACGGTGCCGCCCCCGGACGGTGTCCCGGTCCGCTACCGGGTGGCCGCGGTCGACCTGGGCATCAAGACCGCTACCCCGCTGGCCATGGCCCGGCGCGGCTGCCAGGTCACGGTCCTGCCCGCGGCCACCACGGCGGACGACATCCTGGCTGGCCGCCCGGACGGGGTGTTCTTCTCCAACGGGCCTGGCGACCCGGCCGCCCTCGGCTACGCCGTGGACGCGGTCCGCGGCGTGCTGTCCGCCCGGGTCCCGGTGTTCGGCATCTGCCTGGGCAGCCAGGTGCTCGGCCGGGCTCTCGGCCTGGGCACCTACAAGCTGCGTTTCGGGCACCGCGGGGTGAACCAGCCGGTCCAGGACCTGGCCACCGGCCAGGTGCACATCACCAGCCACAACCACGGCTTCGCGGTGGCCATGCCGGACGGCGCGCAGCAGGGTGCCCCGTTCGGCACCGAGTTCGGCCCGGCCCGGATCAGTCACGTCAACCTGAATGACGGCGTGGTCGAAGGGCTCCGGCTGCTGGACGCGCCCGCGTTCAGCGTGCAGTACCACCCGGAGGCCGCGCCCGGCCCGCACGACGCCCAGGGCCTGTTCGACCAGTTCTGCGCGCTGATGGCGGGGCGCGCCGGTGCCTAAGCGCGAGGACCTGACGTCGGTCCTGGTCATCGGGTCGGGGCCGATCATGATCGGGCAGGCCTGCGAGTTCGACTACTCGGGTACCCAGGCCTGCCGGGTGCTCCGGCAGGAGGGCATCCGGGTCAGCCTGGTCAACTCCAACCCGGCGACGATCATGACCGACCCCGAGTTCGCCGACGCCACCTACGTGGAGCCGATCACCCTGGACGTGCTGGAGAAGGTGATCGCCCGGGAGCGCCCGGACGCGGTGCTGCCCACCCTGGGTGGCCAGACCGCGCTGAACGCCGCCGTCGAGCTGCACGAGGCGGGCGTGCTGGCCCGGTACGGGGTGGAGCTGATCGGCGCGGGCATCGAGGTGATCAGGGCCGGGGAAGACCGGCGCGCGTTCAAGGAGATCGTCACCGGCCTGGGCAGCGAGGTGCCGCGCAGCCACATCTGCCACACGATGGACGAGTGCCTGCGCGCCGCCGCCGACCTCGGCTACCCGGTGGTCGTCCGGCCCTCGTTCACCCTCGGCGGGGCCGGCTCGGGCATCGCGCACGCCGAGGCTGACCTGCGCCGGATCGCCGGCGCCGGGCTGGACGCCAGCCCGGTCACCGAGGTGCTGCTGGAAGAGTCCATCCTCGGCTGGAAGGAGTTCGAGCTGGAGCTGATGCGCGACCGGCACGACAACGTGGTCGTGGTCTGCTCCATCGAGAACATCGACCCGATGGGCGTGCACACCGGCGACTCGGTCACCGTGGCCCCGGCGATGACCCTGACCGACCGCGAGTACCAGCACCTGCGGGACACCGCGATCGCGGTGGTCCGCGCGGTCGGCGTGGACACCGGCGGCTGCAACATCCAGTTCGCCGTGCACCCGCAGACCGGGCGGATGGTGGTCATCGAGATGAACCCGCGGGTGTCCCGGTCCTCCGCGCTGGCCTCCAAGGCGACCGGGTTCCCGATCGCCAAGATCGCGGCCCGGCTGGCCATCGGCTACACCCTGGACGAGATCCGCAACGACATCACCGGCGAGACCCCGGCCAGTTTCGAGCCCGCGCTCGACTACGTGGTGGTCAAGGTGCCCCGGTTCGCGTTCGAGAAGTTCCCGGCCGCCGACCCGGAGCTGACCACGCACATGAAGTCGGTCGGCGAGGCCATGGCCATCGGCCGCAGCTTCCCGGAAGCGCTGCAGAAGGCGCTCCGCTCGCTGGAGAACCCGGCTGCCCCGTTCAGCTGGAACGAGCCGCCCGGCGACCGCGAGCAGCTGCTGGCCCGCTGCGCGGTCCCGCACGACGGGCGGCTGGGCACCATGCACCAGGCGCTCCGGGCCGGGGCCACCGCCGGCCAGGTGGCCAGTGCCACCGGCATAGATCCCTGGTTCGTCGACCAGATCCTGGCCATTCAGGAACTTGCCGAACGGATTGTTCCGCCCACTGACCAGCCGGCCCCGGCCCGGCCGCGCGCGCAGCTGGACACCGGCGCCATCCGGGCGGCCAAACAGGCCGGGTTCTCCGATGCCCAGCTCGGCCAGCTGCTGGGGCTGCCCGAGGAACAGGCCCGGCTGCTGCGGCACGCGTTCGGCATCCGGCCCGTCTACCACACGGTGGACACCTGCGCCGCGGAGTTCGCCGCCCGCACCCCGTACCTGTACTCGACCTACGACGAGGCGTCCGAGGTGCCGTCCGGCGACGCGCCCAAGGTCATCATCCTGGGCAGCGGGCCGAACCGGATCGGCCAGGGCATCGAGTTCGACTACGCGTGCGTGCACGCCTCGTTCGCGCTGACCGACGCGGGCTACGAGACCGTGATGGTCAACTGCAACCCGGAAACCGTGTCCACCGACTACGACACGTCCGGCCGGCTGTACTTCGAGCCGCTCACCCTGGAGGACGTGCTCGAAGTGGTGCACGCCGAGCAGCAGGCCGGCCCGGTGGCCGGGGTGATCGTGCAGCTCGGCGGGCAGACCCCGCTCGGCCTGGCCCGGGCGCTGGCCGCCGAGGGCGTCCCGGTCGTGGGCACCAGCCCGGACGCCATCCACCTGGCCGAGGACCGCGGTGAGTTCGGCAAGGTGCTGGCCGAGGCCGGGCTGCCCGCGCCGCGCTACGGCACCGCGCTGAGCTACCCGGAGGCCCAGGCGGTGGCCGAGGAGATCGGCTACCCGGTGCTGGTCCGGCCGTCCTACGTGCTGGGCGGGCGGGGCATGGAGATCGTCTACGACGACGACACGCTCCAGGCGTACCTGGACCGGGCCACCGCGGCCAGTGCCGGGCACCCGGTGCTCATCGACCGGTTCCTGGACGACGCGATCGAGATCGACGTGGACGCCCTGTACGACGGCACCGAGCTGTTCCTCGGCGGGGTGATGGAGCACATCGAGGAGGCCGGCATCCACTCCGGCGACTCCGCGTGCGCGCTGCCGCCGATCACCCTGGGCCGGGCCGACATCGCCCGGATCCGCGAGTCGACCGAGGCCATCGCGCGCGGGGTCGGCGTGCGCGGCCTGCTCAACGTGCAGTACGCGCTGGCCGCCGGGGTGCTGTTCGTGCTGGAGGCCAACCCCCGGGCGTCCCGCACCGTGCCGTTCGTGTCCAAGGCCACGGCCACGCCGCTGGCCAAGGCGGCGGCCCGGATCATGCTCGGCGCGACCGTGGCCGGCCTGCGGGCCGAGGGCCTCCTGCCGCCGGCCGGGGACGGCGGCCATCTGCCGCTCGACGCGCCGATCGCGGTCAAGGAGGCGGTGCTGCCGTTCGGCCGGTTCCGCGACGCGCGGGGCCAGGGCGTGGACACCGTGCTCGGCCCGGAGATGCGCTCGACCGGCGAGGTCATGGGCATCGACGAGGTGTTCGGCACGGCGTACGCCAAGTCCCAGGCGGCGGTGTACGGGCCGCTGCCGGAACGCGGGCGGGTGTTCGTGTCCGTGGCCAACCGGGACAAGCGCTCGATGGTGTTCCCGGTGAAGCGCCTGGCGGACCTGGGTTTCGAGATCTGGGCTACCGAGGGAACCGGGGAGGTGCTGCGCCGCAACGGCGTTCGTGCCACGATCGTGCGCAAGCACAGCGACGGCCCGGGGCCGGATGGCGAGCCGGACATCGTGGCCAGGATCCTCGCCGGTCAGGTGGACCTCATCGTGAACACGCCGTTCGGCAGCCCCGGGCAGTCCGGGCCCCGGCTGGACGGCTACGAGATCCGCACCGCCGCGGTCCGCAGCGGCGTGCCGTGTGTCACCACCGTCCAGGGCCTCGCCGCCGCGGTCCCGGGCATCGAGGCCATCCAGCGCGGTGAGGTGGGCGTGCGCTCCTTGCAGGACTATGCGGCGACGCTGCACGCCGTCACGCGGCCCGCAGGCGGGGCGCCATGACGGCCGGGAACGGCGAGCAGGACTCCGTCCACGTCCAGGTCCGCGGCACCGTGCTCACCGTGCGCCGGGTGGACGCCTACCACGCGATGACCGTGGTCGCCCCGGGTATCGCGGCCCGCTTCCGGCCCGGCCAGTTCGTCGCGGTCGCCGTCGGCGGCCCGGACACCGCCATGCTGCTGCGCCGGGCGTTCTCCATCCACGACGTCCGCCCGGACCACGGCGGCACGGTGGAGTTCGTGTTCGCCGAGGCCGGGCCGGGCACCAGGTGGCTGGCCGAGCGCCGCACCCGGGACATAATTGACCTGGTCGGCCCGCTGGGCCGGCCGTTCCCGGTGCCCCGTGACCCGGCCAGCTGCCTGCTGGTCGGCGGCGGCTACGGCAGTGCGCCGCTGTTCCCGCTGGCCGGCCGGCTGC
>Ga0207664_10003896_pt1 | contig 10022 bp, 9 predicted proteins | sample LARL83metaG_FD_184349 | JGI IMG/M metagenome (GOLD analysis project Ga0207664, IMG submission 184349) | Corn, switchgrass and miscanthus rhizosphere microbial communities from Kellogg Biological Station, Michigan, USA - LAR L8-3 metaG... | ecosystem: Host-associated > Plants > Roots >...
CGCCGTCGACCCCTTGCTGGGGTCGGCGGACGGTGCTCTGATCCTGGCTTCGCTCGTCGAGGCGGCGCGTGACCGCGCGCTTGCTTCCGTCTAGCCGCGCATTCCGAACGGATCGACGAACACGTCGTCGACCTGCCACGTCCCGCTCGTCGCGGTCGACGTCAGCCGGAGCTGCGCCGAGTAGGTGAGGAGCGGCAGTGCCAGCGCCGACGGCACGTTGCCGCTCGGCTGCCACGTGCCGTACCCGGACGGGCTGAAGCTCGTGACGTTGAGAATGCCCGTGACGTTCCCGAGCAGGCCGTAGAAGACGACCTGGGCCTGCAGCGGGCCGTTGGCGCCGTTGGACTTCGCGAACATCCGCCAGCCGGGCGCGTTCAGGGCGGCGCAGACCTTGGGGCCGGAAGCGCTGCCGCCCGGGCCGATGGTGAGGGAGGAGCTGCCGCCGCCGTTCACCGCCCATGGCTCGTTGCCGCCGCTCACGAAGGCGTTCGCGAGCTTCCAGCCGGTCACGCCGCTCTCGAACCCGTTGTTCGAGAACGCGAAATAGTCGTTGTTGTCGCCGAACTGGGCGAACGGCTGAAGCGAGCCGCTGCAGGCGAGGGCAGCCTTGCCACCCGGAACGGCGACGATCGCCGCTACGCCAGCCGCCACCAGAACGAGAACTCCACGCTTGAACATGGTCGGCACCCCGACCACCTCCTCGTATCGCCGCAGGACAAGAACCAGAACCGCAGGTCGCACCCTGGTGCAGCTCGGTTTTGGCGGCGATCCCCCTTCCTGGGGATCTTGGGCGGAATACCTCGACCGAGGTACTCCCGAGACATGGGCGCGATGGACAATCTGATCGTGGAAGCCGTTGCGGCCGGTGATCCGCTTGCTGCCGATCTCGTGGAGCGCGCGCGGGACCGGGCGCGCCGCCGCATGGGCACGCTCGAGGAACGCCTGGCGCTGTCGCTCGCCGTTTCGTTCGTCGCGGCGGCCACCGCGGCTGCGATCTTCCTCCCGGCCGGACGCGCATTCTCACCGAGCGCGGCCGTGCTGGCGGTCGTCGCGTATGCGATCGCCGCGCGTGCCCAGTTCGAGGTCGGAGACGGCTTCGCCTATCCGAGCCAGCTCGTCCTCGTCCCCATGCTCTTCGCGTTCCCCCCGCGCGACGTGCCGCTGCTCGTCGCGGCCGGAATGGTCGGCTCCCAGCTCGTCCGGCGCTCGCACCCGCTGACCCACACGCCGATCGACCTCGCCAACGCCTGGTACTCGATCGGGCCGGCGGTCGTGCTCGCGGCGGTGGGCCCGTCCGCGCCCGCATGGCATCAGGCCCCGCTGTACGCCGGAGCCTTCTGCGCGCAGTTCGCCGTCGACTTCGGCACCACGTCCATCTGGTCCCGCATCGCCTACGGCGTCCGCGTCCGAGACCATCTCCGCTCGATGCGGGAGACGGCGCTCGTCGACGCCGCCCTCACCCCGGTCGGGCTCGTCGTCGCGATCGCCACGATCGGCCGCCCGTGGGGACCGCTCCTCGTCCTGCCGCTCGTGGCGCTCCTGCACGTGTTCGCGCGCGAGCGTCAGCGACGCCTCGACCACAGCGTCGAGCTGTCGAACGCGTACCGCGGTACTGCGCTCCTCCTGGGCGAGATGATCGAGGCGGACGACGAGTACACGGGGAGCCACAGCCGCGACGTCGTCGAGCTCGTGGTGTCCGTCGCCGACCGCCTCGGGCTCGACCCGAGCGTGCGGAGGCAGGCGGAGTTCGCAGCGCTGCTCCACGACGTCGGCAAGGTGAAGATCCCCTCGGAGATCATCAACAAGCCGGGCCCGCTCGACGAGGACGAGCGCGCGCTCATGAACACGCACACGCTGCTCGGCGAGGAGATGCTCGCCCAGGTCGGCGGGATGCTGGGCAACGTCGGCCGCGTCGTCCGTTCGTCGCACGAGCGCTGGGACGGCGCCGGCTATCCCGACGGTATCGCGGGCGAGGACATCCCGATCGCGGCGCGCATCGTGTCGGCTTGCGACGCATGGAGTGCGATGACGACCGATCGCGCGTATCGGTCGCGCCTCAGCGATGAAGAGGCGACGCTCGAGCTGCGCTTGTGCTCGGGCACGCAGTTCGATCCTCGCGTCGTCGAAGCGCTGCTCGACGTCCTCTCGTCCTAGAGCCCAAGCGCCTCCGCCAGCGCCGGGTGCTGCGCGAGCTGGGCGCGCAGCCGGGTCAAGTCGCGCGCGCGGAACGTCACTGGCCCGCGCCGAGCCTGTCCGTCGGTCATGTAGGCGAAGCGCACGAGGCGCTCGCCGTTCCCGGTCTCGAGCAGCTGCACGGTCGAGGCGAAGCGGCGATCGCCGGCCTGCTGGCGAACCTTCACCTCCTCGACGAGGTCCGCCGCTCCCCAGGGTGTTGCCGTCGTCGAGGCCATGGACGCGACGCTATGCGGTGAACCGTCACGAGGGTGTGCCGGTTCTGTGCCGAGCGAGAGGTCAGCTGCGGTCGATGAGCTCGATCCGGTAGCCGTCGGGGTCTCTCACGAAACAAAGTCGTGAGCCTCCCTCGCGGACGCGGTAGGGCTCGCGCTCCGGCTCGATCCCTTGCTGCTTGAGCTCTGCGAGGGTTTGGTCGAGGTCGTCGACGGCGAAGGCGACGTGGCCGTAAGCGGTGCCGAGCTCGTAGGCTCGGCCGTCGTGGTTGAGCGTGAACTCGAGCTCGGCGTCTTCGCCGGGAACGCCGAAGAAGTAGTTGGTCGCTTCCGTCGCTCCGTTGCGGACGATGTCCATGTCGCGACGGAACTCGAGGCCCAGGGCCTCGTAGAAGGTGCGCGTCTTCTCGGAGTCGGTGATGCGCAGCATCGTATGGAGGTATCTGGTCATGCGAAGGATCGTAATCAGCGTCGGACAGTGGTGATCTGCATTGCTGCACCGGGAGTCGGCGCCTTTCACGGATGCTCGTGCCCCGGACGCCGGCGCAGCCGCACACGACCGCGGCTGCAGCTACTCAGCTGGGTTGTGCGCCGGGGGCGCACGTTGGGTTGGTGCCGGTGACGGTGAAGTTGTCGAAGGCGACCTTGACCTCCTGTCCGCCGAAGCGGTTGTGACCATCGGACGTCGCCTGCAGCCCGAAGACGGCCGCTCCTCCCGCCGCGGAAGACGCGAGCTTCCTCCATGTCCCTTCGTGCAGGAAGTAGGTTGTCTCGACACCGTTGACGCGGGCGATACGCAGTGAGCCGCTGGTGTCCGGGAGTGCGACCGACCCGTCGCTGGGAATGACCCAGGAGCCGTATCCGTCGCCCCATTGCGAACTGCTTTCCCGCGTCACCGCGGCATTTGCATAGATCGCGTTCAGGCCGATCACGATGTTGTCGCCCGCGGGCCACTCGAGCAGTGTGTAGTCGACGCGCGCGTCGAAGTTTCCCGGAAACGCGCATTGGGTGCCGACGTGCACGTCGATTTGGTTGTAGGTGCCGCCGGGGATGGCATTTGCGCCGACAGTTAGCTGGAGCTGCCCGCTTTCCTCGGCGATCGAGACGTCTCCGCCGGTCGTGATCTCGTGCCAGATCGTCGGGTCGACGTAGTCGCTCTCGAACGAGTCGGAGATGGTGACGGGTTTCGGCGGCGGTGGCAACGGCTTGGGCTTCTCGGTGCGTCCCGGGTTCGCCGCGACGGGGTGTGTCGACGGCGGCGCGGAGCTGGTCGTCTCGACAATCGTGATCGCAGGCTGGGTGGTCGCTTCGACCGTCCGCGTGCTCGCGACGACCGGCTGTGGTGCGCGGTGTACGACGGTATGCGTGCGGCGTGCCCGGTGCGGAGAGTGCGCGCGAGTCCGGGGTGCGGCGACGGCCGGCGCTGCTGCTCGCATAGAAGCGGCTGCAGGACCGGCGGCAACGGTATCGCCGGGCCGCTTCGAGTTGCCGCCGCCTACGAGGAGGGCGGCGGATGCTCCGACTGCACAGATTGCAGCGAGCATGGCTGCCGCGATGATGGTCGGGCGACGACCACGCCGGGTCGGAGTCGGCTCGGGGGTTGTGGGCGGAGTGGCCACCGGCGCAAGAGCGGGATCGTGGCGCAGGATTGCCCGCTCGAGTTCGCGCAGCGCGGGGCTGGGCTCGAGCCCGAGCTGTTCGTCGAGCATGCGGCGGGTTTCTCGGTAGGCCTCGAGCGCGTCGGACTGTCGGCCGCTGCGGTAGAGAGCGAGGATCAGCTGGCCGCGCAGCCGCTCGCGCAGCGGGTGGCGCGCAACGAGCGCTGACAGCTCGGCGACGAGTTCGCCGTCGCGGCCGGCGTCGAGATCGGCCTCGACTCGAGCCTCGAGTGCGGCGAGGCGCAGTTCCTTGAGCGCCGCTGCCTCACCGTCGACGAAGGGAGCATCGAGCCCGCTGAGCGCCTCGCCGCGCCATAGCTCATCCGCCTTCCGCAAGAGTGCAGAGCGTTGGCCCGACTCGGCCGCTGTTCCTGCCTCGGCGAGTAGCGCCTGGAAGCGCTCGAGATCGAGCTCGCCCGGCTCGACGTGAAGCTCATACCCTCGTCCGGAGGTCAAGATCCGGTCCCCGAGCTGTTTGCGTAGGCGCGAGACCTGCGTTCGCACCGCCGCCACGCCGCCGCCCGGCGATACCGCCCACAGCTCGTCGAGCAGACGGTCGGCTGAGACCACCTCGTTTGCGTGGAGCAGCAGGAACGCGAGCAGAGCGCGCTGCTGTGCACCTCCGAGTTGGAGCGGCCGACCCCCTGACGAAACCTCGACTGGGCCCAGGACCCGGAACTCCATTGGCGCCTCCAACGCCGACCGTACCACCCGGTTGTGAGCAAGAACACCAGCAATTGGTGAGGAAACGCCGATGACAGAGAAGCGACAGCGCCTTGAAATCAGGCAAGCGCATCCTCCCCGACATGGAGGATCCGGCTGGCAGACCGATCCGGGTCGTGATCGCCGCCCGCGAGGGAATGCGGCACAAGCTTCGCGAGCTCGCTCAAAGCGCGCGGCTCGAGATCGCGGCCGAGTGCATCGACGGCGGCGAGCTGGTCGCGGCTGTCGCCCGCGCGCGTCCCGATCTCTGCCTGCTCGATCGCGATCTTCACGGCGGCTATCTCACCGCGACGGCAGCAATCGCAACACCACCGCAGGCTCCGAGGGTGATCATCGTCGGCGGGCGCGTCTCGCCTGTCGAGATCAGGGCCGCTCGGCTCGCCGGCGCCATCGACTGCCTGCCGATCGACATCGGCGCTGACGATCTTGCGGCCGCTGCGGCGGCCGTGGTCGGCAAGACACGGCACTTCGCTCCGAAGGAGGAGTCATGAGGGCTCTCGTACCGCTCGGCGTCGCGGCGACGCTCGCCGTACTGGCAGGAACGACCGCGGCCGGCTCGCACGCGGCCGGCACCGCGTTCCCCGGCCGGGTCAACGGCCGGATCGTCTTCAACGACGAGAACAACGATCTCGCGCTCGTCAACCCGGACGGCAGCGGGCTCGTCCGGCTGGCGAACACAGCGGCGTCCGATACGACGATAGGGGCGGCGTGGTCACCGGACGGGAAGCTGATCGCGTACAGCAAGCCGAACGGTTCAACAGCTGACATCTACGTCATCGCTCCCGACGGAAGTGGTCAGCGGGAGATCACCTTCACCCCCGGGAACGACATCGACCCGACGTGGTCGGGCGACGGGTCGCGAATCGCTTTCGAGACGGACCGCAACGGCAACTCGGACATCTACTCGGTCGCCGCAGACGGCAGCGACCCGCAACAGCTGACGAGCTCCACTCTGAACGAGCTCGACCCTTCCTGGTCCGCGCGGGGCGACAAGCTCGCCTTCACCGTCGAGTCGGCGGACAAGTCGACGCGCGAGATCTGGGTCATGAACGGAGACGGCACCGGCAAGGCGCAACTCACGACTGCGCCCAACAGCAGCTCCGACCCGAACTGGTCGCCGGACGGTCAATGGATCGTCTTCGAATCCGACCGGGCCGAGAAGGGCAACTTCGACGTGTACAAGATGCGCCCCGACGGCAGCGGCGTCGTGCGGCTCACCGACTCGCCGGCCCTGGACGCGCTGCCGGCGTTCTCGCCCGACGGGACCAGGATCGTGTTCGTCAGCGACCGCGCCGCGAAAGGCAGCCGGAAGCTGTTCCTGATGAGCGCAAACGGCGGCACGCCGACACGGCTCATCAACGAGTCGGGGTCGACGTATCAGATGGTCCCCGACTGGCAGCCGCTGCAGGCAAAGGACCGCTGCACGATCAAGGGCACCATCCACAACGACGTCGTCACCGGCACTCCAGGCCCCGACGTGATCTGCGGGCTGGGCGGCAGCGACACGATCTACGGACTCGGCGGCAACGACCGCATCGAGGGTGGTGCGGGCGACGACATCATCTACGGCGGGCCCGGCAGGGACACGCTCGTCGGCGGCAACGGCAACGACATCTTCTACGCCGAGGACGGAGCCGTCGACGTCGTGGACGGCGGTCCCGGCCGCGATACCGCGCGCGTCGACAAGGTCGACACGCTGATCGGCATCGAACAACACAGCACGAAGAGGAGGTAAGAGATGCACCGGTTCGCCGTACTCCTGATTGCAGTCGGCGTCATTGCAGGCGGGACGATCGCGGGGGCAAGCTCCTCGAGCGGGCGTACGAGTTCCGCGTACGCGCTCGTCGATCCCAACGGCGGCTCGCCGCAGCTGATCGCCGCACATACGCACGGCTTCACGGCAGTGAGCGTCGGACCGTTCGGTGAAGGCGACTACTGCCTCACGCCCTCTGCCGGCATCGACGTCACCGATCCAGCGGCCGTCGCCTCCGAAGAAGCCTTCTACTCGAACGCCGCCGGCTTCCCCACGGTGCGGTACCCGACAACCGGCCCTTCCTGCCCGGCCGGCCAACTCGAGGTGAAGACCTTCGTCGACACTCCATCGACAGCGCTGTCCGACGAGATCGCGTTCACCGTCGTCGTCCCGCAAACATAGGAGCAGCGATACCGATGACGAGAAAGCTGAGGCTCCTGACGATAACGGCGGCCGCCGCGTGGGTCCTGCTCGTCGCTCCGGCCGCCGCACCGTCGTTTCGCGGGCTCGTGGGCGTGATTGCCTTTGACCGACCCAACGACGGCAACGTTCAGATCTACTCGATGAACGCCGACGGGTCGAACGTGCAAAACCTGAGCAACAGCGTCGGCGGCGACCACGACCCGCGCTACTCACCGGACGGGGGCCGCATCGTCTTCGTCAGTACACGGGACGGGAACGAAGAGATCTACGTCATGAACGCCGACGGCGGCGACCAGACACGCCTCACGTTCGATCCCGCCGCTGACGAGGTCCCCGCCTGGACGGCAAGCGGCCAGATCGTGTTCGTGAGCGGTCGGGACGGCAACGCCGAGCTGTACATCATGAACGCGGACGGAAGCAATCTCAGACGGCTGACGAACAACCCCGCACTCGACTACTTCCCCGCACCCGCACCACGCGGCGACCAGATTGCATTCATCAGCGACCGCGACGGCACCTTCGACATCTACACGATGTCGACAAACGGCGGCCCGATAAAGCGCGTGACCAGCTCGCCCGTCGCCGACGTCTGGCCAATCTGGTCGCCCAACGGAAACGCGATCGCGTTCACCCGCTGGAACGGCAGCAACCACGCCCTCTACACGGTTCACACCGACGGCACACAACTAACCCAGATCACAAACAGCCCGGGCCGCGACGAGCTCGCCCCAGCATGGTCACCCGACGGCACACGCCTCGCATTCCTCGGCTGCTTCAACGGCGACTGCGACCTGATCGTGCGCAACGCCGACGGCACCGGCACAGAAACAACGCTGGTGTACGGCGGAGCCGGAGCCCCAGACTGGCAAGCACTGCCTCACACCAACTAGCGATCGGAGCGATTGGCCAAGATTGTCATCGCAGAGGAGGTTGTTACCGCCGACCAATAGACCGTTGAAACGCGCGGTAGCAGACGGGCACGCTGACGGATTCCTTGCGGGTTCGTGATGTGGTGCAAACAACCGGGTGGTTGAGTCCCCCCGTCGACAGATCGGAGTCCGCGTGCGCGTCGCTCTTGCGCTTGTGCTTGCAGCTCTGATGGCCGTCCCGACGGCAACCGCGCGGCCGGGAGCGAAGGGCCTGCGGATCCTCTATGCGTCCGACTGGACGGGGCCGATGGAGATCTTCGCCGCCGACCCGTCAGGGCGAGCGCCCATTCAGCAAGTGACATTCGCGCGGCCGGACGGCGTGTGCCAGCAAGGCAGGCCGGCGGAGGCGTGCGGCTATACGCGGCCGCAGCCCTCGCCGGACGGGCGCTGGCTCGCGTACTGGAGCGTCGGGTCGGGGTACAACCCGGCAGCGCTCTGGCTTGCCCGCGCCGACGGCACGAGTGCTCGCACGATCGGGGTGGGTTACGACGCCGACTGGTCGCCGGACTCGCGGTCGCTCGCCTATTCGGCCGCCGACGGCATCCACGTCGCGACGACGGCCGGCGCCGACCGGATCGTCTATCGGACAGGCACCTACGTGAGTCAGGCGCATTGGTCTCCGGACGGCAAGGCAATCGCGTTCGCCGGCCAGGGCGGGCTCATCGTGCTCCGCGGCGGCCGGTCGAGCGTTGTCGTCTCCGACGAACCGGACTCGATCGCCTGGTCGCCGGACAGCCGGGAGATCGCCTATGCGACGAACCACGGAATCTTCCTCGTGTCCACGAGCCCCACGTCTCACGTACCTCGACCCGTCTACATCGTCACGACGCAGTCGTACTACCCGACGAAGTGGGACCTCGCCTTCTCGCCAAATGGGCGCGTGCTCGCATTCCACGATGCCGCCAAGATCGGGCTGGTCGATTCCCGCACCCTGCGCATGCGGACGTTTGCCGTCGTCGCGCGCGACATCGCGTGGGCGCCGGACGGGTCTCGGCTTCTCGTCGTGCGCGGAACCGAGTACGACACCGCGATCAGCACCGGCGACCTACAAACGCTCACACCGAGCGGCCACGTCGCAGGCGTCGTCTCCGCGTCGGGCGCCTACGGGGGCCAGATCGACTCCGCAGCCTGGACCGTGCCGCCACGCGGGATCGCGTACAGACTGCCGCAGCGCGTCACCGGCGTCTTTGCCGGCGGCCCCGTCCAGGCGCTCGTGGCAGACGGCGAGCGCGTGGCCCTCGTCGAGTGCGCGACGATCTCGACCGCCGTTCCCACGAGCGGAGAGATCGACGTCGCAGCGACGCTCAGCAGCGTCTGTCCGGCGCGGAGCGGTCGTCAGGCGTATGTCGCGTCGCTCGCGCTCGCGGGCGACCGGCTCGTCTGGTGGGAGGCCGACCTCGGCCTCGGATACGGGTGGTCGATGCGCGAGCTGACGCTCGGTGGCACGCCGATCGAGATCGCGCACGGCAGCGGGACGCTCGGGGGCCCGCCGAACATCGGTTCGGGCACGGCTGTCGGCGCCGGCTCGCTGCTCGCGATCAGCAACTGGCGCCATCACTACGAGAACGGGCACCCGCTCGTCGACCGGCAGGCGATCCAGCGGGTCGAGCCGGGCGGCTGCCCGTGCACGGAGATCTCTTCGAGTCCCGGCCCTTACACGCCGCTCGACGTCGACGAGAACAGGATCGTCGTGAGCGGCACGAACGAGACCCGCATCCTCGCCCCCGACGGCACCATCCTCTTATCGGTGCGAGTGCCGACGCTCGCCGCCCAGCTGAGCGGATCGCAGCTCGTGCTCGCCGTCGGGAACACGCTGCGTGTCTACGACGCCGACAGCGGCGTGCTCGACGCGACGTGGCCGCTGCCGACGGGACCTGCCGGTCACGACTGCAACACCTACGGCGACCCGAGCTGCACCGGCTCCCCGCGCCCGCCCGTGACACTCGAAGATGTCGCGCACGGCCTCGCCGCGTACATCCTGAACGGGCAAGTCCATGTCCTCCGGCTCAGTGACGGCGTCGACCGTCTCGTCGCTCCCGGCACGCTCGCGCGCTTCGTCGATGGGGGCCTCGTCTATGCCGATGGTGCGCGGATCTGGCTCACCGCATACGACCAGCTACCTCTGCAG
>Ga0207664_10003897_pt1 | contig 10020 bp, 5 predicted proteins | sample LARL83metaG_FD_184349 | JGI IMG/M metagenome (GOLD analysis project Ga0207664, IMG submission 184349) | Corn, switchgrass and miscanthus rhizosphere microbial communities from Kellogg Biological Station, Michigan, USA - LAR L8-3 metaG... | ecosystem: Host-associated > Plants > Roots >...
GTACCTCCGCCGCGCCGTGGACGAGCACCGGCATCCTCGGCAGCACCATCCCCGCCGCGGTGAGCGCCGGCCAGGCCAGCGGCGACGGCTGGAGCACGGCCATCTCGATCCTGAGCTCCTGCGACCCCCACGCGGTGTTCAGCAACCCGTTCCTCGGGCAGCTGCTCAGGTGAGCGGCGCTAGGTGCGGGCGGCCGACAAGCAGGGCTAGGCGGCCAACTGCCCGCGCCGGGGCAGTGTCCGGTTGAGCACGTGACGCTGTAGCTCCGCCATCGGCCCGGCATCGAGGCCGTGTTCCTGGAGCCCGACGATGGCCTGCTGACAGACCAGCGCAGCCTCGGCGACCCGTTCGCTGAGGTACAGGGTGGTGGCGAGGAGCCTGGGGACCGCGCCGTCGTCCGGGCGCTCGGCGAACAGGACTTCAAGCTCGCCGATGACCTCGCGGTGATGTCCGGACCATATGTCGGCCTCGATCCGGCCCAGCAATGCGGTCATGCGCAGGTTCGTCAGGTTCGCGATATGCGCCCGGGCGAACGGCAAATGCGCGACATCGGCCAGCGGCCGGCCGCGCCACAGCGCGAGGGCGTCCCGGAAATGCCCGGCCGCCTGCTCGAATTGGTCCAGCCGGAGGGCGACCTGGCCGACCCGGATATGTCTCGTGAAACCGGCCGCGTCGACCCGGTCCGGACTGAGCCGCAGCCGGTAGCTAACCCCGGTGGGCGATTTCTCGGTTACCAGGAGCCGCTGGCCCAGCAGGCGGTCGGCCGATTCGGCCGCCCGGCGTATCGCCTTCCGTACGTGGGCGACATGGCTGCGCAAGGTGTCCGTGGCGCCCGGCGGCGGGTTCTCCCACAGCCGGCGCTCGAGTGCCGCCGACGTCAGCGTATGGCCGTCCGCGCACACCAGCGCGGCCACCAGCGCCCGCAGCATGGGGCCCAGCTGTGCTGCCTGGCCCTCGACCCGCAGCACCAGCGGACCGAGAATCTCAACATCGATCATGAGCCCTCACCGATTCCCGCCAAACCGGATACGGGACTGACGATAACTGGAGAATATTCTTGCTTCTGCGGAATCTATGAAAATTCTAGATAAACGTGCGGCCACGGTGGCAGAAGTGATCTTCCACGCGGCTTCCACGGGGCTTACACGCGCCAGGTGAATGATGACCTGCCGGGGGCTGACGATCAATCCTGGTTGTGGAGGTCACTGTGGCGCATGCGCCGACCCGCCCCGTTCGCCGCCGTCGGCTGCTGCTCCCGGTGACGATCCTGGTGGCGATGTCCCTGGTCGCAGGCCTCCTCTACGCCGGAGGCGTGTTCGGCGGCTGGGGCCGGGCCCCGGCCGCGTCCGCGGGCAGCCCGGTCGCGGTCCATCCGGTCACCGGCCGGAAGGTGCGGGTCCCGGCCATGCGGCCGTGGACCAGGCCGCACACCACGTGGCCGACCGCGGGTCGTGCCACCGCGGTCATCACCGCCGCGGGGGCACCGCGGGCCGGACGCCTGAAGGCCGGGCCGTCGGCCGGGTCGGGCCGGGCGGGAAGCCTTCCGGTATGGGTCGGAGCCCCGGATACCCGCACCGCCTCGCGCAAGAAAGCAACGACTACCGCGGCACTCTCACCTTCCGCCCCGCCGGCCGCGGTGTCCCGGGTCAACGTGAGCATGACGGGCCAGCGAGCCGCCAGCGCGCTCGGGGTACGCGGAGTCGTGTTCAGCCTCACCCGTGCGGACGGCAGCCAGGCCGCAGGCCGGGTCCACGTCAGCCTGGGTTACTCCTCCTTCGCCGGGGCAGCCGGCGGCAGCTACGCGGCGCGGTTGCACCTGTTCAAGCTGCCTGCCTGCGCGCTGACCACGCCTCAGCTCGCGCAGTGCCGGAAGCGGACACCCATCCGTTCGGTAAATAGCGTCCGCGCCGCCCGGGTCGGCGCGGACGTGCGCCTGCCCGGCCTGGCCGGCCCGACCGCGAGCCGCGCGACGGCCGACGGCGTCACGGCGACGCTGATGTCGGCGCAGTCCCCCGCGCCCCTGGTGCTCGCGGCGACCACGTCGGCGTCGGGCTCGGCCGGGAACTTCGCCGCCGAGCCGCTGTCGGAATCCCATGCCTGGGTGGCCGGCGGCTCGTCCGGCGCATTCACCCATTCCTATCCGATCAGCGTCCCGCCGGTGCCCGGTGGGCTCGAGCCGCATGTCAGCCTGGACTACCAGTCGCAGACCGTCGACGGCCTCACGTCGGCGACGAACAACCAGGCGTCCTGGGTCGGCGACGGGTGGGACTACTCACCCGGGTTCATCGAGATGGACTACCCGACCTGCTCGACGGTCCCGCTGGGAGCCGCGACCGGTGACCTGTGCTCCAACACCCCGCAGATGACGATCACACGGAACGGGGTAGCCACTCCGGTCGTGGCCGGCAGCGGGGGCACGTACAAGCCCGAGGCGGACGGCGGCGAGCGGATCATCAACCAGACCAGTTACTGGGAGGTCATCGGGCCGGACGGCACCCAGTACTACTACGGCCGGAACCAGCTGCCTGGCTTTGCCTCCGGCAACCCCACCACCAACAGCCAGTGGACCGTGCCGGTCCGGGCCGGGAACGCGTTCACGTCCAAGCCATGGCGGTACATGCTCGACTACGTGGTCGACACGCACGGGGACGCGATCGCCTTCTTCTACAACACCCAGACCAACTACTACGCCGAGAACAACGGGTCGACCGGTAACGGCGCGTATACCCAGGGCGGGGCCCTGGCCAAGATCGAGTACGGCCTGCGGGACGGCTCCGTGTACAGCTCGACCCCGGCGGCCCAGGTGACGTTCACCACGAGCAGCACCGTGCGAGCGGACGCGCCCACCGACCTGACCTGCGCGCAGAACGTTGCGTGCGCGGTAACGTCGCCGACGTTCTGGACCTCCTACGCGCTGACCGGCATCACCACCCAGTCCCTGGCGGGCGGATCGCTGCAGAACGTGGACTCCTGGGCGCTGAGCGATACGTACCCGGACCCGGGGGACACCACGACGCCCCCGTCGCTGTGGCTGTCCTCGGTTACTCACACCGGCCAGGACGGCAGCACGGCGATCACCCAGCCGCCGGTGTCGTTCGCGGGCACGCCGCTGCCGAACCGGGTGGAGACCTCGGCGGACAGTTCCGCCGGGTACTCGCTGATCACCAGGTTCCGGCTAAGCAGCATCACCAGCGAGGCCGGCGCGGTGACCACGGTCGCCTACTCGTCCCCCGATGCCGGGTCCTGCGCGGTCACCGGGCCCTTCCCGTCCCCCGGTTCCAATACCGCCTCCTGCTATCCCAGTTACTGGTTCTCATCCGGGTCGACTCAGACCCAGGACTGGTTCAACCTCTACACGGTCTCCACAGTGACCGACCAGGACACGACCGGCGGCGACCCATCTGTCGTCACGTCCTTCAGCTATGCGGGAGCCGCCTGGCACTACGACATCGACACCGTCAGCCGGTCCGCGACACTGACCTGGGACCAGTGGCGCGGATTCCGGACCGTCACCACGCAGACCGGCACCTCGCCCGATCCGGTGACGCAGACGACCGACACCTATTTCCAGGGCAAGGACCAGGACAAGACCAGTTCAGGAACCGGGGTCGTCTCGGCCAGCCTGACCTCGACCCGCGGGGACACGGTCACCGACTCCAACCAGTTCGCGGGGATGTTGTTCGAGAACATCGACTACAACGGGGCGGGGACCGGCAACGAGGTCACCGACTCGATCTACATTCCGTTCACCTCGGCCATCACCGCCAAGGACAGCACTAGGAACCAGTCCGCCTTCGTCACCGGCACCTCCTCGCAGCACACTTACGTGCCGCTGGCGGGCGGCGGGACCAGGGAGTCGACGACCGGTTACACCTACAACGGGTACGGGCAGGTGATGACCAAGTCGGAGGTACCGGATACCGGCAACGCCGCCGAGGACACCTGCACCGCCTACACCTACACGGTGAACAGCTCGGCGTACATCGTCAACCTGCCGTCCGAGGTGAATGTCACCTCCCTGCCGTGCACCACGACGGCTACACAGGCCTCACAGATCATCTCGGACACCAAGTACACCTACGACGGGGGCGGCGGCGTCAATGGCCCGACCACCGGAAACCTGACGCAAGTACAACAGGCCACGGCGGCGATCTTTGTCATCGGCACCTTCACATACACCTACGCCACCGAGCTGACCAGGACCTACGACCAGTACGGCCGCATCCTGACGTCGAAAGACGCGGACAACAGGCAGAGCATCACGGCGTACACCCCGGCCGCTGGCGCCGAACCGACGTCCATCCGGGTGACCGACCCGGCCAGCCTGGTGACCACCACCACCTACGACCCAGCCCGGGACCTGCCGACCGGGATGACGGACCCGGGCGGATACCAGTCGGCCGAGACATACGATGCCCTCGGCCGGGTCACCGGGAAGTGGACCGCCGGGAACCCGACCTCAGGTCCGGCGGTGGAAACGGACAGCTACACGGACAGCGCGACGGCCCCGTCGGTAGCCACCACGCAGACCGAGGAGCCCGGCGGCGGCTACCTGACCAGCGAGACCCTGTACGACTCGTTCGGCCAGCCGCGGGAAATCCAGACCGAGACCGCCGCGGGGGGCACGGACGTGGCCGACACCACGTACAACTCCGACGGCTGGAAGGCCCTGGTCTCGGACCCGTACTACACCAGCGGGGCGCCGTCAGGGACCCTGGTCGCCGCCGGATCGGCGAGCGTACCGTCGCAGACGGGCTACGTGTATGACGGGGACGGCCGGGTCATCAAGCAGGTTGCCTACGCGCTCGGCGCCGAGACCTGGGAAACCGACATGACCTACGGCGGGAGCTACATCACCGTCGTCCCGCCTGCCGGCGGGACCAGCGAGACGACATTCACCGACGGGCGGGGCCTGACCACGGCGATCTACCAGTACCACGCCGGCGTGCCCGCCAGCCCGTCGGATCCGGCATCCCAGTACGACAAGACCAGCTACGGGTACACGACCGCCCAGAAGCTCTCCTCCATCAGCGACGCGGCGGGCAACGCCTGGTCCTACACCTACGACATGCTCGGCAACCAGCTCACCGCGTCCGACCCGGATGCGGGCATGACCACCAGTACATACGACGCGGCCGCGCAGCTGATGACAGTCACCGACGCCCGGAACAAGCAGGTCTCCTACACCTACGACGGTGACGGCCGCAAGACCGCCGCATACGACACCACCGGCGGCGCCGCGGAGACCACGTCGGACCGGTTGGCTTCCTGGACCTGGGACACCCTGGCGGCGGGCCAGCTCACCTCCTCGACGTCGTTCTCCAGCGGCAACGCCTATACCGAGGCGGTGACCGGCTACAACGCCCAGGAGTTGCCTTCCGGCACGCAGACGGTCATCCCCACCGCACAGGGCGCGCTGGCCGGCACCTACACGCAGCAGGACAGCTACGCTCCCGACGGGCACCTGACCTCCTACACCGACTCGGCGGCCGGCGGCCTGCCCTCCGAGACCGTCACCACCGGGTACGACACCGCGGGCGAGGCCAACGCGCTGACCGGTACCAGCCCGTACGTGGACTCGCTGTCCTACACCAACCTGGGCGAGCCGCTGCAGTACACGATGGGCACCTCCAGCCTGCCGGCCTATGTCACCGACTCCTACGACCCGCAGACCCGCCGACTGACCGAGCAGAATACCCAGACGGGCACCGGCCAGGTTTCCGTCGACGACCTGCACTACGGCTACGACAACATCGGCAACATCACCTCGGAGGCGGACATCCCGTCCGGGGCGCCGGGATCCGCCGACGTGCAGTGCTTCCAGTACGACTACCTTGACCGCCTGGGCCAGGCCTGGGCGCAGGGCAGCACCGGCTGCGCGTCGGCCCCGTCAGCGTCCGCCGAGGGCGGCGCGGCCCCGTACTGGAACGCCTACACCTACAGCACCGTCGGCAACCTGACCGGGATCACCTCGACCAGCCCTGCGGGCGCGGCGACCACGACGACGGACTCCTACCCGGCGGCCGGAGCGACGCGGCCGCACGCCATCACGGCATCGAACGTCACCACGCCGTCGGGCTCCACGTCCGCGAGTTACGGGTACGACGCCAGCGGCCACCTGAGCACAGTCAGCGGCACCAGCCAGAGCGAGGCACTGACCTGGAACGACGCCGGGCAGCTGACCCAGACAGCCGTGACCCCGTCGGGCGGCTCGGCCAGGAACACCGGTTACGTCTACGACGCCGATGGCACCCTGCTGCTCACCGCCGACCCCGGCACCACCACCCTGTACCTGACCGACGAGGAGCTGGCGCTTGATACCAGTACCGGTACCTTGACCGGCACCCGCTACTACAGCCTCGGCGATGCCACCGTGGCTACCCGGACGGGCGCTTCCTCTGTGGCCTACCTGGCCGGGGACCAGCAGGGCACCGACTCGGTCGCGGTCGACGCCGGGTCACTCGGTGTCACCCGCCGCTACTTCGACCCCTACGGCAACCCGAGGGGCGCCGCACCGTCCGCCTTCCCGTCGGGCGAAAAGGGCTTCGTCGGCGGTGCCACCGACACCGCCACCGGCCTGACCGACCTGGGAGCCCGTGAATACCAGCCTGGCACCGGGTCGTTCATCTCCCCCGACCCGCTGCTGAAGCCTTACGTCCCGCAGAACCTGAACGGCTACGCCTACGCCGCCGACAACCCGTCGACCTACTCCGATCCGTCCGGCGCCTCCCCCGGCCAGTACACGGGCGGGTCAACCGGCTGCGTCGGCACCGCTGCGGCCGACAAGGCCTGCGACACCAAGGCCCAGCAGGAGGAGAACCAGGCTAAGGGCACCGTGGCCCAGCCCATCAAGCCCGGCACGGGCAGCCGCTTGATCTGCGACCCCAACGGCATCTGCGCCAGTGCGCCGTATCACCGTAAGCATCCTTCGCACGCCGACCCCAAGCCGGGATCCGTTCTCAGGACGCCTCCTGGGCACCAGGTCACCAACGGCAAGGACAAGCACAGCTGCCCAGTCGCAGCAGTCGGGATCCAGATCGGCTTCATGCTAGGTACGTGCGTCGGCGAGGGCGTCACGACCGGTATCAACCTGAATAGCGATGACAGTGACGAGGGGAAGGCCGGCGAAGGGGGATTCACTCCGGGGCAGATCCTCAGAGGGCTGGAGGATGACAACCCCTGCGTCGGAGAGTCGTTTACCGCAGACACCAAGGTGCTGCTGGCCTCCGGAGCCGCGATCGCCATCGCCGACCTCAAGCCGGGCGACCAGGTCCTGGCCACTAACGTCAAGACCGGCAAGACGCAGCCCGTAGCGATCTCCGCCGTCATGGTCCATCATGACACCGACCGGTACGACCTCAAGATCAAGGCGGGCAAGCGCACATCTGTCATCCACGCCACCGCCGGCCATCTGTTCTGGGATGTCACCGCGAAGCGATGGGTCAAAGCCTCAGATCTTCGCCAAGGCGACAGGCTCCGCACCCCCGACCGCGGTATCGTCACGGTGGCCGGCGGCTACGCGCCGACGCAGGATATAGGTTGGATGTGGGATCTCACAGTCCCCGGTGACCATGACTTTTACGTCATCACCACCGTGGCGCCGGTTCTCGTCCACAACTGCCCCCCTGAGGCTGAGGCGACTCCGGCTCCGGATCCCACGGTGTCCGAGGTTCTCAAGGATAAGAAAGGCTCTATTACCCGAGCCCCGTTGCCGGAGGGATCCCCTTCGTGGTCAGAGATAGGCGATATGAAGCTCAGTGAGATCCGGTCCGGAGCCCGGGCTAACAAGCCTGGCTACAAGACGATTTTGAAACTCCTCACCGATAAAAGGTTCAATAAGTAATGACGGCGCTATCGGAGATCTGCCTGTTGCTCGCTGAACTGGATCAACGGCACGTTCCTTACCAAATCCAGATAGTACGGCCGGACGCTCTCATGGTATCTGTCGCCATCCCTGGTGAACGCTGGGAGATCGAATTCTTCGACGACGGCCATGTAGAAGTCGAGAGGTTCACAAGCAATGGCGTCGAGGAGGTCATTGACGTTATCCCGAGGCTGATTTCCTACTTCGACGGTTAGCGTCGCGTCAACTGCGCAGGTAGGCGGTGTCGTTGAAGGAGCGCAGCACGGCCGGGCCGTCGGCGTACCAGTCGATCTCGGACAGGGCGGCTAGGTCCAGGTGCATCCGGTAGAGCGCCGCCGGCGGCGCGAGCAGCGCGGCGGCGACCAAGGTCTTGATCGGGGTGACGTGGCTGACGATCAGGATCCGCTGCCCGGCCCGGCCGGCCAGCACCCGGTGCAGGGCGGCGGTGACCCGCTCACTGACCTCGGCGAAGCTTTCCCCGCCGGGCGGCGCGACCTCCGGGTCGGCTAGCCATGCCTTCATCTCCGACGGCCACCGCTCCCGTACCTCGGCGAACGTCAGGCCCTCCCAGGCGCCGAAGTCGGTTTCCCTGAAGCCGTCCTCGGTCGCCACCGGCAGGCCGGTGACCTCGGCTACCGCCTCGGCCGTCTGCACGGTGCGCCGCAGGGGCGAGGCCACGATCGTGTCGATGCCCGCCGACGCCAGTCGCTTGGCGGCGGCCGCCGCCTGCGCCAGCCCGGCGTCGGTCAACGGCACGTCGGTCCGGCCCGCGTACCGCTTCTGCACCGACATCGGCGTCTGGCCGTGCCGGAGCAGCAGGGTGACCGCGGGCTCGCCCTGCGCGGCCGTCCAGGCGGTCCTCGCCCGCACCTAGAGGCCAGACTCCGGGGTCCGGATCAGGATCCGGCGGCACTCCTCGCACCTGACCACCTCGTCCGGCGCCGCCGCCCTGATCGCCTTGAGGTCGGCCGCGTCGATGTTCAGGTGGCATCCCTCGCACCGGCCAGCCCGCAGCATGGCCGCGCCGACGCCCTTGGACTTGCGGATCTGGTCGTAGAGCGCGAGCAGGTCGGCGGGCACGTCGGCGGCCACGACACCGCGCTGGTCCGACGCCTTGGCCGCCTGCTCGTCGATCTCGGCGAAGGCCGCGTCCCGCCGGGCCGTCACCTCGGCGATCTCACCGCCGAGGCTGTCCCGGCCGGTGGTCAGCTCGTCTCGCTGGCTCTCGAGTGTCTCCTGGCGCTCCATCAGCTCCAGCACGACCTCCTCGAGGTCGCCCTGCCTGCGGTGCAGGTTCTCGATCTCCGACTGAAGGCTGGCCAGCTCGCGCGCGGCCGAGACCTGCCCGGCGTCCAGCCGGGCCCGGTCCTTCTCGATCCTGGTGCGGACCTGCTCCACGTCGCGCTCCGCCCGGTTCTGTTCCCGGGACAGGTCACCGAGCTCGGTTTCCGTCACCACCAGGGAGTCCTTGAGCTCGCTGGCCCTGGTGTCCAGGCGGGCCAGCTCGGCGACTTCAGGTAGGCCGCGCCTGCGGTGGTCCAGGCGGGCGAGCTCGGTGTCCAGATCGGCCAGTTCGAGCAGGCGGAGCTGGGTCTGCGGTGATGCCTTCACGCAACCCAACGTTAGTCCAACCGGCGGCCTGCGGAGTCCGTCCTGACAGGTCCGCGGGGTCCCGCGGCCACTCCCCTGGGCCGCCGTGCCGTGGTAGACCTGCGCCATGGAGATCCCTCACGTGAGCCGGCCCTACATGCCGGGGTACGGCGTCGCCGGGCCGACCGAAGGCAGCGGACTCCTGCACTGGTCGTGGGCGGTGGAGCGGCTGACCGCCGCGCGCAACTACTGGGTCGCGACGGTCTGGCCGGACGGGCGGCCGCACATCATGCCGGTCTGGGGCATGTGGGACGACAGCACGTTGTGGTTCACGAGCAGCGCAGGCTCCCGGAAGGTCCGCAACCTGGCCGCCGACCCCCGCTGCTGCATCACCACCGAGGACGCGTCGGATCCCGTGATCATCGAGGGCGACGCGCGCATCGCCACCGAGCTGCCGGTTCTGCGGCGGGTGGTCGACCTGATGAACGCCAAGTACCGGACGGACTACCGGGTCGATTTCCTCGATCCGGCCACGAACGCCACCATCGGGGTCCGGCCGCACCGCG
>Ga0207664_10003898_pt1 | contig 10020 bp, 10 predicted proteins | sample LARL83metaG_FD_184349 | JGI IMG/M metagenome (GOLD analysis project Ga0207664, IMG submission 184349) | Corn, switchgrass and miscanthus rhizosphere microbial communities from Kellogg Biological Station, Michigan, USA - LAR L8-3 metaG... | ecosystem: Host-associated > Plants > Roots >...
ATCACCGCCTGCGTTGCGCGGCAGAGGCCGAGGCGGAACGCCTCCTGCTCGCTCTCGAGCACGCGATGCTCGTGGTAGAAGCGGTGGAAGTCGTCCGCCAGACGGATCGCGTACGCCGGGATGCCCTGCGGTCCGCGGCGTTCGGCCGCCTCCCGCGCGACCGCCGGGAACTCGGCGAGCCGTTTCACGAGGTCGCGTTCCTCGGCCGCCAAGGGCTGCGCGATTCCCACGTCGTTCATCGGGGATCCGGCGTTGCGGAGGATTCCGGCGATGCGCGCGTGCGCGTACTGCACGTAGTACACCGGGTTCTTCGCCGAGCGCTCGGTGGCGAGGTCGACGTCGATCTCGATCGTCTGGTCGGGCCCGCGGTTCACGAGGAACCAGCGCGCGGCATCGACGCCGATCTCGTCGAGGAAGTCGTCGAGGAAGACGATGTCACCGCGGCGACGCGACATGCGCGCCTGCTCTCCCCCCTTGGTCAGGTGCACGAGCTGGTAGAGCAGCACCTCGACGCGGCCGGGGTCGTACCCGAGCATGCGCGCGACCGCCGAGTACCACTGCCGCGTCCCGTGATGGTCGGCGCCGAGGACGTAGATCGCGCGATCGAACCCGCGGTCGAGCTTGTCGACGAGATATGGCACGTCCGCTGCGCGATACGTCGGGCTGCGGTCCTCGGAGCGGAGCAGCACGCGGTCGTCGTCGTCCCCGTAGGCGGACGAGCGGGCCCACAGGGCACCGTCCTTCTCGTACGTGTCGAGCCGCGGCAGTAGCTCCGGCAACCGCTGCTCGAGGACGCTCTGCTGCTCCCACGAGTCGAAATGGATGCGGAAGCGCTCGAGCGACGCTTCGATCTTGTGCAGCATCTCGGGGACCGGGTCGCCGGAGGTGGACGCGAGCTCGCGGATGTAGTCGCCGCGGTAGCCGTCCGCCGGCGCCTCCTCGCCTCGGCGAACGGCGTCGACGGATGCGCGGAAGCGGTCCATCTGGCCGCCGGAGTCGTTGTAGTAGTACTCGCGGCTCACGTCGTTCCCGGCGAACTCGAGCAGGCGCGCGACCGAGTCGCCGTATGCGCCGTTGCGCGCGTGCGCGACGTGCAGCGGCCCCGTCGGGTTCGCCGACACCATCTCCACCTGAACCTTGAGCGACGGCTCGGCGCTACCGGCGCCGAAACGGTCGCCCTCCGCGAGCACCGCGCCGAGGGCATCGACGAACCACGCATCGGCGACGAACAGGTTGACGAAGCCGGGGCCGGCCACCTCGGCGCGCTCGACCTCGGGGAGAGACTCCGCCAGCTCGGCGAGCTCGGCCGCGAGCTGCCGCGGAGGCAGGCGCCGCGCCCCGGCCAGCTTGAGCGCGGCGTTCGTCGCGTAGTCGCCGTGGGCCGCCTCGCTCGGCCGTTCGAGCACGACGTCGGGCCCGAGCGCCTCGGCGAGCTTGCTGACGGGATCAGGCGCCAACGGCGAAGAGATCCTCGAGCCGCTGTAGCTCGTCCGTGGTCCCGACGCCGACGATGACGTCGCCCGGATCGATGGTGACGTCCGGTTCCGGCGTCGTGTCGAAGCTCCCGTCGCCCTTGCGCAGCGCGACGATGATCGCGCCGGTCTCGTGGCGCACGCGGATGTCGCGGATCGTCTTGCCGGCCTGGAGGCAGGTCCGATGGACGATGATCTCGGCCATGTGCAGGTCCGGGCCGGTCGCCGTCGTCACGGCGTCGAGGAACGCGGTCACCTGCGGCTTGAGGACGAGGTTCGCCATCGTGCGGCCCGCAGTCGCGTAGGGAAGCACGACGCGGTCGGCGCCGGCGAGTTGAAGCTTCTTGGCCGCGTCCTCGTCGGAGCCACGCGCGACGATCTGCAGGTCGGGGCGCGCGGAGCGCGCCGAGAGGACGATGTACAGGTTGTCCGCGTCCGAGTCGGAAGCGGCCACGAGGCCCTTCGCGCGCTCGAGGCCTGCCTGGTGGAGGTCCTCGTCCTTCGTCGCGTTGCCCTCGATGAAGAGGTCGCCGTGCTCCTTTGCTGCGCCGACCGACTCCTCTCTGAAGTCGATCACGACGTACGGGACACCCGCAGCGCGGAACTCGTCGGCCACGCGGCGGCCCACGCGTCCGTAGCCGCAGATGATGAAGTGCTCGTCCAGCCTCTCGATGGTGCGCTCCCTCCGGCGTTCCGCCACGGCGCCGGTGAAGACACCGCCGGCGATCGCCTCGACGATAACCGCGCCGGCGTACGCGATGATCGTCAGGCCGGCGAGGATCATCGCGATCGAGAGCAGCCGCGCGCCGTTCGACGAGGGCACGGTGTCGAGGCCGGTGAGCGTGGCGGTGATGACGGCGCGGTACAAGGACTGCAGCCAGGACTCATGCAGGATGAGCCGGAACCCGACCGTCCCCGCGCCGAGCGTGACCCCGACCGCGAGCAGCAGCCATTCGATCTGACGGAGGCGACGGACGGCGTCCACGAGGCCTCTAGTATCGTGGCCCCGTGGACGAGGAAGAGCCCGAGGAGTTCGGGGGAGAGCAGGGCGAGCGCCGCCTGAACATCCATCTCGACCCGGCGGACATCGCCGGCGTCTACGCGAACTTCGCGAACATCAGCTTCTCGCGGTACGAGTTCACGCTCACGTTCGCGCGCATCGAGCACGAGGTCGAGGAGGGCGACGTCCCCGGTGCAGTCGTCGCGCGGGTGAACGCGTCCCCCCGCTTCGTCGAAGAGCTCATGGCGGCGTTGCAGGACTCCTGGTCGAAGTGGCAGACGACCGAGGGAATCCGCAACCTGCCCGAAGCACCCGACCGCTGAGCCTCGCTCCGTCGTACGCGGTCCTGTGCGCGGTGCAGGCCGCGATCGTGCTCGTGTCGCGGCCGCCGGAGCGGCGCGGGCGCTCGAGCGTCGGCGGAATCGCGATCCCGGCCATGCTCCTGATCGTGGGCGTGGTGCTCATTCGCAGCACCGGCGCGGGCACGCACGCGCTCGCGTACGCGGGCGCGGTCGGCACGCCGCTGCTCGCGGCGGCCGGCCGCCGGCGGCTTCCGCTCGCGGCCGCGCTCTGGCTCGTCGCGTGGAAGACGGACGGGCTCGTGGCCCAGGCTGCGGCCGTAGCGCTCATCGCGCTCGCCACCGTCGGCCTCGCACGGCTCGTGGCTCGTGTCGCGCCGGCGTGGTCGATCGCGGCCGGCCTCGTCGTCGTCGCCGTCGTCGACGTGGTCCTCGCGTGGGGCACGCGGCAGGTCGAGCCGGCGACGACCGCGCTGCACGCGGCGGCGCTTCCGGCGATCCCGCGGCTTCAGGACGCGACCTTTGGCTCGGCCACGATGGGCTGGCTCGACCTCCTCGCTCCCGCGCTCCTCGGCGTCGTCGTCCGCCGCCGGCTTCGCGCGGCCGCGGCCACGGGGATCGCCGCCGGCGGATGGGGGCTGTTGCTGGCGGTCACATCGACCGTGCCCGCGACGGTTCCCGTCCTCGCGGGACTAGCTTTGGGCGGTGCTGATCGCGGTCGTCTCGGACGTGCACTCGAATCTCGCCGCGCTCGAGGCGGTTCTCGCGGCGATCGACGCCGCGCCGCCTGACGAGATCTGGTGCCTCGGGGACGTCGTCGGCTACGGCCCGCGGCCGAACGAATGCTGCGAGATCGTCGAGTCGCGTGCAAATGTCTGTCTGGGCGGGAACCACGACCTGGCCGTGCGCGGGACGATCGACCTGGACGAGTTTCGCGGTGACGCCGCCGACGCCGCACGGTGGACGCGGGACGTCCTCACCGACGGGGCACGCGCATTCCTCGACCGCCTCGAGCCGCAGGACGAGCGGGACGGCGTGGCGCTGTATCACGGAAGCGCGCGCGACCCCGTGTGGGAGTACGTGCTCTCGGAGGAGGCGGCGGCGGCGACGCTCGCAGTCAGCCCGCGGCCGCTCGTGCTCGTCGGCCACAGCCACGTCGCGCTCGAGATCGCATGGGGTGACGACCTCCTCACCGGGGGGCTCGCGCCCGCGGGGACGACGGTCGAGGCGCGCGGCCGCGTGCTCCTCAATCCGGGATCGGTCGGGCAGCCGCGCGACGGCGATCCCCGCGCCGCGTATCTCCTGCTCGACCTCGAACGGAAGAGGGCGTCGTTTCATCGCACCGACTACGACGTCGAGCGGACGCAGGCCGAGATGCGTGCGGTAGGGCTACCCGAGGCGCTGGCGGCGCGGCTCACGCACGGCGAATGACGCGCGCCGCACTGCTCGTCCTCGCGGTGCTCGCGCTCGCGGGCTGCGGCGGCGGCGGGGCCACGAAGCCGCAGGCGGCGGCCAAGGCGCCGCGGCTGCCGCACGGCCTCGCACACGCATGGGCGCTGGAGTCGGACGCCGTCGCCCAGGCGCTCGCCGACGGCGACGGCTGCACCGCGCTCGCGCATGCGCGGGCGCTTCAGAACGAGGTCGACCAGTCCGCCGGGCAGATCCCGCGCCGCTTGCTCGCGACGCTGAAGCCGGTGGTCGACGCGCTCCCCGGTCGCATCACGTGCAATCCCGCGCCGCCTCCGGCACCGGAGCCGAAGCCGAAGCACGAGAAGCCGCCGAAGCACGATCACGGGCATGGTCACAATGACCACTGAGGTGATCTCGGACCGGTACGAGATCGAGCGGCCGCTCGGGCACGGCGCCATGGCGGTCGTCGACCTTGCGCACGATCGCGAGCTCGGCCGCGACGTCGCGCTCAAGCGCCTCGCTGAGAACCTCGCACGCGATGCCGACCTGCGCGATCGTTTTCTGCGCGAGGGCCGGCTCGCCGCGCGGCTCGGGCATCCGAACATCGTGCGCGTGTATGACGTCGGCGAAGCCGACGGACGTCCGTACATCGCGATGGAGCACGTCGACGGCGAGACCCTTGCCGACCTGCTCGCCCGTCGCGGGAAGCTCTCGGCGGCCGAGGCGGAAGCGCTGGGAGCGCAGGCGGCTCGCGCTCTGGTCGCCGCGCACGCGGCCGGGCTCGTTCACCGCGACGTGAAGCCGCACAACCTCCTGCTCCGCCGCGACGGAGTGCTGAAGCTCGGCGACTTCGGCATCGCCGTCGGGCTCGAGGGCACGCGGTTCACGATGGCGGGCACCGTGCTCGGCACCGCCGCGTACCTCGCCCCCGAGCAGGCGCGCGCGGAGCACGTCACCGCGGCGGCGGACGTGTACGCGCTCGGGCTCGTGCTCGTCGAGATGCTCACCGGCCGGCCGGACCGCTCGGCGCGACTCGATCGCGTCCCGCCCGAGCTGGCGGCGATCGTCCAGCGGTGTCTCGCCGCCGATCCGGTCGAGCGTCCGACCGCGGCCGACCTGGAGCGTGCGCTGCGCGGCGATCGTTCGGCCGCGCCGACACGCATCCTCAGGCCGGCGCGGCGCCTACGCGCGCCGCTTGTGCTCGCCGGCGCCGCAACGGCTGCGATCGTGGGCGGCATCGTCGCGACGGTCGTCACGTCATCGGGGAGCCCGCCGCGTCCCGCCCCCCCGCGCCCCGCACGCATCGCCCGGATTCCACAGGAGACGACGGCGCAGCAGCAGGCGCGCTCGATCGCCGCCTGGCTCGTGCGCTATTCGCGCTGAGGCTCTGACCGAGTGCCTCTAGAGGGCGGGCGTCGGCTGCACGGCGGGCTCGGCTTCGCCCGCGGCGTAGAAGTAGATGCCTTCTCGTGCCAGGGCGAGCTGCACGTCCTCGCGTGCCTTGTAGATCCGCCACTTGACGGTGGCGAGCGTGATCTCCAGCGCATCGGCGATCTCGGTGTACGAAAGCCCGACCACGTCCCGCAGCAGGAGCGCCGACTTCAGGTCGACGTTGAGGTTCTCCACGGCGCGCCACACGGCGTCGATCGCCTCGAGCCGCTCGAACGGCGCGTCCAGCACTTCGAGTGCCGGCACGTCGTCGAGGTCGACCGTCGCGCGCGGCCGACGTTCGACCGCACGGAGCTCGTCGAGCACCCGGTTCTTCGCCACCTGGAAGAGCCACGTCGTGAACTTCGACCGCAGTGAGAAGCGCGGCAGTCCCTGGTACACGCGGAGGAAGATCTCCTGCGTGAGGTCCTCGGCGAGGGCCCGGTCGCCGGCCAGCCTGAGGACGTAGTTGAACACCGGCACCTGGTATGCGCGCACGATGATCGAGAAGGCGCGTTCATCGCCCCGCTGCGCCTTCCGCAGGACGCCGAAGTCAGGCTGGGGCAGCGACAAGGGGCCTCATGATAGCCCCCTTTTAGCGGAGGTGCGGCCAAATCGCGCCCCCTTTTTCGGGTCGACGCCTAAGCGCCGCCGGCGACCACATCTCGGCCGGACATCTGTGCAGGCTTCTCGAATCCGAGCAGGGCGAGGATCGTCGGGGCGAGGTCGGAAAGCTCCCCTTCCTGCAGGGAAACGCCCGCAGAGGTGAGGATCAGGGGCACGAGATTCGTCGTGTGGGCCGTGTGGGGGCTCACGCCGTCTTCCTCCAGGAGCTTCTCGGCATTCCCATGGTCGGCGGTCACGAGGCAGACTCCGCCCAGCCGGTCGACGGCCTCCACCACAAGCCCGAGGCAGGCGTCGACCGTCTCCACCGCCTCGACGACGGCCGGGATGACGCCCGTGTGCCCGACCATGTCGGGGTTCGCGAAATTGACGACCGCGAACGCGTAGCCGTCGCCGATCTCCGCGACGAACCGGTCGGCGAGCTCGAGAGCGGACATCGCCGGCTTCTTGTCGTAGCTCGGGACGTCGCGCGGCGAGGGGACGAGCAGGCGCGTCTCGCCGGCGAACTCCTCCTCCCGCCCCCCGTCGAAGAAGTACGTCACGTGTGCGTACTTCTCGGTCTCGGCGGCGTGCAGCTGGCGGACGCCGTGCTCCGCGAGCACGTCCGCGAGCACCATCTCGACCGGCTGCTCGGAGAAGACGACCGGGAAGTCGAAGTCGTCCCGGTACCGCGTCATCGTCGTGAGGTCGACGCCGAGCTCGCCGAGCTTCTCGGAGAGCTGCCGCGTGCGGTCGGGCCGGAAGTTGAAGAAGATCGCCGTATCGCGCTCCGGGTCGAGCCGAGGACGGCCGTCGATGACGACCGGCTCGATGAACTCGTCGGTGACGTCGCGGTCATAGCTTCCCTGCACCGCCGCGATCGGATCGCTCGCATGCTCGCCCTTGCCGTAGACGATCGCGTCGAGAGCGCGCTCGGTCCGATCCCAGCGCTTGTCGCGGTCCATCGCGTAGTAGCGACCCGCCACTGTCGCGATGCGGTCGAGCGGGAGCTCCGCGAGGTCGTGCACGGCCGAGTGCGGCGAGACGTCGCGGCCGTCGGTGAATGCATGGATCCACGTCTTCTCGGGCGCGATCTCGAGCAGCGCCCGCACGTGGTCGATGTGCGAGTGCACGCCGCCGCTCGAGACGAGACCCAGTAGATGCACGTTCTCGCCGCGCTCGAAGGCAGAGCGCAGGACCGGGTTGTCGAAGAACTCCCCCGTCTCGATCGCCTTGTTCACACGCATGAGGTCCTGGAAGAGGATGCGACCCGAGCCGATGGTGAGGTGCCCGACTTCGGAGTTGCCCATCTGGCCCGGCGGCAGCCCGACCGCCTCGCCGGAGGCCTTCAGCGTCGTGTGCGGGTACTCCGCCCAGAGACGGTCGAAGACCGGCGTGCGCGCGAGCGAGATCGCGTTTCCGGGACCAGGCGGAGCGCATCCCCAACCGTCGAGGATGACGAGGGCTACGAGGGGATACGTGCTGCTGCCTCGCATATCGCGGCGAAGGAGTCGATCTCGAGCGAGGCGCCGCCGACGAGCGCTCCCTCGACGTGGGACTGCTCGAGCAGCCCGGGAGCACTGTCGGGCTTGCACGAGCCGCCGTACAGGACCGGGACGTCGACGAGCGACCGGATGAACGAGTGGCCCTCCTGCGCCATCTCCGGCGTGGCGGTCAGACCGGTGCCGATCGCCCATACCGGCTCGTAGGCGAGCACGAGGTTCGGATGCGCCTCCAGGCGGGCGAGCTGGCGGCGAAGCACTGCGCGGGTCTCACCGTTGTCGCGCTCCTCCCTCGTCTCGCCGATGCAAGCGATCACGCGCAGCCCGGCATCGAGCGCCGCGCGCGTGCGAAGCGCGACGGTCTCGTCCGTCTCGCCGAAATACTGGCGGCGCTCGGAATGTCCGACGAGCGAGCCGGCGACCCCCCGCTCGAGCAACATCGACGCAGACACCTCGCCCGTGTAGGCGCCCTCGCGCTCCCAGTGGACGTTCTGCGCGAACGTCGTCAGGCCCGCGGCGACGCACTCGTCGAGGCCCGTGAACGGCGGGCAGACGATCGCCTCGACGTCGATCCCCGCGATCCGCTCCCGCAGCGCGACCGGGTCCGGCCCGCGGAACATCTTCCAGTTCCCGGCGATGATCACGACGGGATCACCGCGACTCCCGGGAGCTCCTTGCCTTCGAGGAGCTCGAGGCTCGCGCCGCCGCCCGTGGAGACCCACGAGATCCGATCGGCGAGCCCGAGCTCGTTCAGCGCGCGAACCGAGTCGGCACCGCCGACGACCGTGAACGCAGCGACGTTGCCGGCCACCGCTTCGGCGACCGCCTTCGTCCCTTCGGCGAAGCGCGGCCACTCGAAAACGCCCATCGGCCCGTTCCAGAAGATCGTCCGCGCAGCGGTGAGCTTCTGCGCGAACGCCGCGCGCGTGCCGGGGCCGATGTCGAGGCCGAGCCAGCCGTCCGGCAGGTCCTCGACAGCGAAGATGCCGGCCTCCGCGTCGGCGTCGAACGCAGCTGCGCCGACGACGTCGGTGGGCAGCTCGACGTCGAAGTCGAGCGGATTCTCGACGCGCAGCTGCTCTGCCATCTTCCCGCCGATGAGGACGGTGTCGGCGCGTCCGCCGAGGTGCTGGAGGACCCCCAGCTTGTCGTCCACCTTCGCACCGCCCGAGACGAGGACGAAGGGGCGCTCGACCTCGCCGAGCAGCATGCCGAGGTGTCTCAGCTCCTCTTCCAGCAGCAGGCCGGCGTACGCCGGGAGCAGGTGGGCAACCGCCTCGGTGGAGGAGTGGGCGCGGTGCGCCGACCCGAACGCATCGTCGACGTAGAGGTCGCAGCCGTCCGCGAGCTCGCGGGCGAAGCCGTCGTCGTTCTTCGTCTCCCCCGGGTTGAAGCGCGTGTTCTCGAGCACGCGGATGCGCTCGTCCGGCAGGAGCTCGCGCAGCCGCCTCTCGACCGGGGCCATGCGGAACGCCTCGTCGACGCCCTTCGGCCGGCCGAGGTGCGAGCACACGTGGATCTCCGCCGCGTCACGTTCGAGTAGCAGCCGGAGGGTGGGAAGCGATGCGCGAATGCGCGTGTCGTCGGCGACGGCGCCGCCCTCGAGCGGGACGTTCAGGTCCGCCCGGACCAGGACGGCCTTGCCGGCGACGTCGGCCTCCCGCACGGATCGCGGTATGCGCATCTACGCGGCGACGGCGGCCGGCATGGTCTGCGCGATCTTCGCGACCAGATCGACGAGTCGGCAGCTGTAGCCCCACTCGTTGTCGTACCAGCCGAACACCTTGACGAGGTTGCCGCTCACCATCGTCAGGTCGCTGTCGAAGATCGACGAGTACGAGGAGTGCACGATGTCGGTCGAGACGAGCGGTTCGTCCGAGTACTGGAGGATGCCCTCGAGGTCGCCGGTGTCCGCCTTCGAGCGGAACAGCGCGTTCACGTCGTCGGCGGTCGTCTCGCGCGCGACCTGCACGACGAGGTCGACGATCGATCCGGTCGGGACCGGGGCGCGCATCGACATGCCGTCGACCTTGCCCTTCAGGTCCGGCAGGACGAGGCCGATCGCCTTGGCGGCGCCCGTCGAGGTCGGAATGAGGTTGATCGCGGCCGCGCGAGCGCGGCGCAGATCCTTGTGTGGGAGGTCGAGCACGTTCTGGTCGTTCGTGTACGCGTGGATCGTCGTCATGAAGCCGCGCTCGATCGTGTACCCCTCGTGCAGGATCTTCGCAAGCGGCGCCACGCAGTTCGTCGTGCACGACGCGTTCGAGATGATGTGGTGCTGCTCGGGGTCGTACTCGCGGTCGTTG
>Ga0207664_10003899_pt1 | contig 10019 bp, 9 predicted proteins | sample LARL83metaG_FD_184349 | JGI IMG/M metagenome (GOLD analysis project Ga0207664, IMG submission 184349) | Corn, switchgrass and miscanthus rhizosphere microbial communities from Kellogg Biological Station, Michigan, USA - LAR L8-3 metaG... | ecosystem: Host-associated > Plants > Roots >...
CGCCGGGGCCGGGTTCGCCGTGGTGATCGGCGCGCTCATGGCGCTGCTGCCGGAACTCGGCCAGCTGGCGGTGAACCAGCACCTGTACGGCAACCATGCCACCGAGACGCCGCTGCCGCTCAGGAACTCTCACGGCGACATCGTCTATCCCGGCTTCCCGGCGGACGTGCTGTTCAGCTTCCGGCTGTACTCGGTCGCGGCCCAGGCCATCCTGTGGGGGGCCATCGGGCTGATCTTCGCGCCGCTGGCCGACCGGCTGCTCGCCCCCGGCCCGGCCCGGGCCGAGCTGCGCGAGAAGGCCAGAGAGCCCGCCAGCGTGTGACCGAAGGCTCCCTGGCTGGGCGGATGGCGGCGCTGGGCGGGCTCGGCCCGTATTTCGCCGTAGACCTCCACCCGCCCGGCTCGCCGGTGTGCCCGCCGTGGCAGCCGTTCGGTGAGCTGATCAGCGCGCCAGGTGCGCTGGCCGCCAGGATCGGCGAGGTCAGGGCGCGGCTCGCGGCCGCGGCCGGCTGCGCGGCGGACGATGTCGAGTTCCGGGTCGCGGCCTCGGTCGCCCAGCTAGGGCTGTGCGCCCGGCTATTGTCGCCCGTCCTCGGTGCCGCCGCGGCCGGCTGGGCGCTGTCCGTCGATGCCGCGCGGACCCGGTGGGTTCCCGCCCTCGGCGGCCCGTTCCGCCTGTCCCTGTCAGAACCGGCGGCTGGGGACAGCACGCCGAGGGACGGTACCTCGGCGTGCCTCAGCCTGCTGGCGGGCCCCGTGGCCCAGATCACGCGGGCCGTCGAGGCGATGGCGGTCTCCCCCCAGGTGCTGTGGGGCAACGTCGCCTCGGCCGTCAGCGGCGCCGCCGTCATGATCGCCAGGACCCGCCCGGACCTTTCCGCCCCGGCGGCCGCCGCCGCGGTGGCGATGCTGCGGGACCCGGCCCTGGCGGGTACCTGCCGGGGGAGCCCAGGTGCGGCCTTCCGCCGCCGGAACTGCTGTCTCATCTACCGCCTGTCGCCCCCGGGGCCCGCCCGCTACTGCGGGGACTGCGTCCTGGGCCAGGGCCTGGATGCGTGACCTCCAGGTCGAGCAGGTGCGAACGGAGATAGCCGAGTGCCCGGGCGATCAGCCGGGAAACTTGCATCTGGGAGATGCAGAGCCGCTGGCCGATCTGCACCTGCGTCAGGCCGCCGCGAAAGCGCATCAGCAGGATCTCCTGCTCACGCGGGGGCAGTTCGCCCCAGTGCGCGGTGACCGCCCGCATGCTCAGCATGTGCTCCAGCCGCGGATCTTCCGCGCCGAGGGAGTCAGCCAGGATCCTCGTGTCCCGCTGGCCGGCCAGCGGGGCGTCCAGTGAGTACGACTTGAAGGCCATCTCGGCCCGCTGGGCATGCCGCAGGTCATCCGCGCCGATCCCCAGGTGCCGGGTCAAGTCGGAGTCGGTCGGCATGCGCCCCAGCTCCTGGGCCAGCCGCCAGGTCGCCTCGCGGACCTCCAGGACCAGTTCCTGCACCGGGCGCTTCACATGGACCTGCCAGCGCTTGTCGCGGAAATGCCGTTTGAGCTCGCCGTTGATGCACGGCCGCGCGTAGGTCGCCAGGCTCCGGCAGAAGGCCGGATCGAAATTGCTGATCGCCTTCAGCAGGCCGACGTATCCCGCCTGCATCAGGTCATCCGTCGGCTCAGTGCTGTTCATATACCGTCGCACGCAGGACCTGACCAGGCCCTGGTGACGGCTGACCAGCACCTCGCAGGCCGCCGTCCGCCGCTCGCTGACTCGCGGCGACAGCCGCACGATAGCCAGCAGCGCCTCGTCGTCCATCCCGGTCAGGTCCATGTCAACCTCGGTTCGCAAAGACCGGATGAGAACCGCCGGGGTCCAGGGCGGGAGGTACGTAACCGTGCGCTTGCGAGCAAGATGACGTTTTTCCGTAGTCGTGAGCGGTTAGGCCGCCGCGCCGACGGCCCTGTCGGCCTGCCGCGAGATCACCTGATCAGTCGTGACAGGCCGTGGTTGTGCCTCCCGGCGGGCGCCACCTGACGCAGACACCCCGCGCAACTCGCTGCGGCCAGCCCGCTCCGCGCCCGCATAGCGGCCGGCCTCGGCGGTGACGGGCATCGTGGCAGGCCGGCCGCTGGCGGCCAGATCGGGTAACCAGGGCGGTATGGAGCCGCGGCGGCGCAGCCGGGGACCATGCCCGGGCCGGCCTCATGCTTTTCGCCGCCGCTTCTACGCTGGGATACACCGAGAAGACATCGATCAGGCCGGTGGTTTCCAGAATGTGCCGCACCGGCTCCCTCGGAGCGGCCAGCGGCAGGTCGCCGCCGCTCCGCCGCGTCCATTTCCTCAGTCTCAGCAGCACCGACAAGCCGCTGTAGCCGATGACGTCCAGGCCGGCCAGGTCCACGATGACGGATGGCCCGGAGGTCGCCGCGGTCGTCATCAGACGGGATGCGACATCTGGGAGGTCCGCCAGGCTGAGCTGCCCCTGCAGGGCGACGACGGCCTGACCGTCGAAGTCGCGGATGCGGATATGCACGCTAAGCACGGGCCATCTTGACAATGGCCGCGACCGATGCACGAGGGCGGACTACCTGGCTGAATCCCAGCATCACATGCTCCCGGCATCTCGGCGGTATCCGCAGACGGCGAACGTAATCAGCCGCCGAGGTCCAGGGCAACAACCCGAACCTACCACGGGTGAATCGACGTCCGCCATCGGCCGCCACGGCAGCGAACGATCTCGGTGCCGTCGCCCCTGACCGCCGCCAGGCACCCAGGGCTGGCCTCGGCCCGCGCCGGGGCGGACTGGCGTGAGACGGCGTACGCTTACCCGCGCTGGCTGGACTTGCTGGCTGCTCCCTGCCGCCGTACCCCCAGCCGGAGAGGGAACCCGCGTGTGCTTCTCACCTCAGGCGGACATCGGCGGCGGTTTGCTGATATGCGCCATCGGTGTCGATGCCGTCCGCCATATCGGCCGACGCCGCGAGTTCGTCGCGCTGGCGTGGATCCCGGCGCTGCTCGGCGCCCACCAGTTCATCGAGGCACTTGTATGGCTGTGGCTCCAGGGTCACGTGCCGCGCGGGATCGGCCAGGTCGCGCTGTGGGCTTACCTGCTGATCGCCTTCGTCGTGTTGCCCGTATTCGTCCCCCTGGCCGTTATCGCGGCGGAGCCGGATAGGAGGCGAAGGCGAGTCATGGCGCCCTTCGCGCTGGTCGGGACCGTGATCGCCGTGACACTGCTCGCGGCGATGGTCCGTGGCCCGGTCGGCGTGCAACTGGCCTCGTACCACCTCTCCTACGGCATCCGCTTGCCAGCCGGCTTGGTGATCGTCTCGCTCTACGTCGTCGCTGTATGCGGCCCGCTGCTGATCTCGGGCTACCGCAACGTCGTGCTGTTCGGTGTCGTTAACCTGGTTGCCGTCGTCATCATCGCCCGCCTCACCATCTCCGGGTTCGCTTCGGTGTGGTGCGGGTGGGCGGCTGTTTCCAGTGCCGCTATCACGCTGCATTGCCGCTTCGCCAGTGCCCCGTCCCCAGCGAACCATATCCAGGCCTGACGACCGCCGCCTGCATGGCCGATCTGCGCATTGACACTGGATATCACAGAGATGTAGCTTGAAAATACTGTTCCGGACCCTGGCAGCTTGCTCCGCGATATTGCGGGAACAGCACGGGCCGGATTTTTTGCATCCTGACCGGTCTCCTTAGAAAAGCGCCTGCCGGAAAACGGGTGACAACCCTCAGGAGATACCTTCTGCTCGCGCTCTATGTCGCACCGGGCCGGCTACCCGTGCGTCAGTTCGTCGCTGATTGAGGAGTCGGTTATGGACAATATCGTCTGGCTCGGCTCCAGCCGGGCTAGCTTGGCCGGCCGCAGGACCGCGCACCGGTGAGCAATCGCGGTCTCGTCGTACCGGTGGACGGCCGGCGGATGATCAGTACCGTCATCGGCGTCATCCTGATCGCGGCCGGGGCGATCTTGCGGTTCACCGTCTCCTCGACGGGCTCCTACGGCCTGCCAGGACACGCCTTGGGTGTCATCGTGATGCTGGCGGGCATCCTTGGCCTGCTGCTGTCGCTGCTGGTCTGGGGGCCGCTAGGTCGTCGCCGGAAGCACCACGGCGGTTCCGGCGGCAAGGTGCCACCGCCCGGCAGCGGAATACCCAGCAGGACCGGCCGCCATCGCCAGGCTCGTCGAAGCCGTGACCGGGAGCCGTCGGGCTCAGATCAGTCCGGGCTCCTCTTTCGCTCAGCGGAATGGTGAATCGGTCCGCCCGCGGACCCGACACGCATGCCGCTCACTGTGAAGGGCCAGGGCCGGCTAGTGCCGACGCCGGGCTGGTAGCCGCCAGACCTCGAGCGTGGCGCCGCCGCGTGATCCTGCGTGCCGCGGTGCCGGCCGCCCTGATCGCGGCGGTCTTCGGGCTGGCCCTCCCGCGGGTCGCGTCTTACCGTGCCGTATGGGCCAGCATTAACGCGATGACCTGGCCGTATACGCTGCTGGTAGGCGCTGCGGCCGCCGCCAGCATGGTGGCCTACTGGATCGTGATCAGGGCGGTCCTGCCCTGGATAGGGCTGCGGCAGGCGGCTGCGGTCAGCCTCGGCTCCAACGCCGTGGCCGGCACCTTGCCGGCCGGCGGTGCCGTCGCCGTGGGCGTCAGCTGGGCCATGCTGTCCAGCTGGGGGCTCGGTACCGCCGACTACGTCCTGTACACCCTGGTGACCGGGATCTGGAACCTCTTCACCCTCATGGGCCTGCCTGCCCTGGCCGTCCTGGTCATGGCCACGGCCAGCCGGCCCGATGCCACCATGATCACCGGCGCGGCCGTGGGCCTGGCCCTGATCGCCACCATGGCCGGCGGCCTCGGGCTCCTGCTGCACAGCGAGGCCCTGGCGCGGCGCGCGGGCCGCGTGCTGCAGTCCGGCTTGACCATCGCCGCCCGGCTGGCGCGCCGGGCACCGCCCGCCGGTGCCGCCGGATCGCTGCCTGGTTTCCGCGACCGGGCCTGCGTCCTGCTCGCCGCCCGCGGCTGGCGGATTACCGCCGCCATCGTGGCCAGCCACCTCATGCTGTGGCTCGTCTTGCTGGCGTGCCTGCGTGCGGTCAGCCTGTCCCAGGCCCGGCTGCCCTGGCAGACCTCCCTGGCCGCTTTCTCCGTCATCCGGCTGCTCACCGCCATACCCGTCACCCCCGGCGGCCTGGGAATCACCGAACTCGGGTTGATCGGCATCCTGGCCGGCAGCGCCGGGCACCAGGCCAGCGCCCAGGTGACGGCCGCCGTCCTGATGTACCGGGCCGTCACCTACCTGCCCGCTATCCCGCTCGGTGCCCTCGCCTGCCTCACCTGGCGGTACGCACCCGCACTGATCAGCGCCAGTCCGCGCGGGCTGCTTGGCCGGCTGGCATCACGATGACGGCACTCGCCGGTGTCGCGTCCTTTAGCTTCGCGGGGTCCGGCGCATCATCGTGCGCAGCGCCGTCATCGCCGTGTGTACCCTGCCGTCCGCAGCGGGGCGCCGTACGCGGTCGTGCCTGTTCGTGATCTCCGATGGCATCGGCGGGGCGTCGTGATCAGGAGATGAGAACGGCATGGGCGGGACGGTGCGGTCAGGGGGTGGGGACGGCCGGGGGATAGTAGTGACCGGATCCGGATTGGATGCAGCTGACTCGGGCATGCTGTCTTCTTTCGTAGGTGGTTCCGGGGCCCGCTATCGCTACTGGCGGCCGCTAGGTCAGCGGCAGGGCCGGACGCCGCAACGGGAAATGGGGGAGCAGGCCGACGCGGCTGCTAGCCGACGCCGAGCAAGGCGGGCGTCACAGGACTGGTTCTGGCGCGATGGCGCGGCTCGGGCACCGGCGGTACGCAGCGCCGCGAACGTCATGAGCGCGGACGGTCAAGACGGTCACGCTGATGCTCATGAGTTCCTCCGGAATTTGTGCTCCGCGTTTGCGGTGATAACTGCAGGGTAGCATCAGATTGTTGCTCCGGACCCCGGCAGCGGTGGCACCCGATAAATAGCGGGTTTGCTGCGGGAGCCGGATTTTTTTATGCCCGGGACATTACGAGTGCTGCGCTGTCGCCAGCGAAAGGCTGGAGCCCGCGGCACATGCTCGCATCACGTTCATATGGCGGGGCCGACGGCCAGGCTCGCTGATTCAGCGCAGCCTGCTGGCACTGCCGCTTGTATTTCCCGCCCTGGCCGTTGCCGTGTTCCCGGGCATCTCCGGCAGCGCCCAGAAAAGGAATGACCGCGATGACTGACCAGCTCACTGCCCGTTACAAAGGCCATTACGAAGGCACCGAGCCGTTCCCGGACACCGGTGCCCCGCCGCGCACGACCGCGGGCGCGGTCCAGACCGCGGTGACGCTCGCGATCGTGGCCGTGCCGTTCGCCGGGCTCGGGGCGGCGGTGTGGCTGGCCTGGGGCCACGGCCTGAGCCTGGCTGATGTGCTGCTCGCGGTGGTTTTCTACGTGCTGACCGGGCTCGGGGTGACCGTCGGCTTCCACCGGCTGCTCACCCACCGCAGCTTCACCGCGACGCCGGCGCTGCGGGCCGCGCTGGCCATCGCGGGATCGATGAGCTTCGAGGGCGCGGTCACCAGCTGGGTCGCCATCCACCGCCGCCATCACGCCTTCACCGACCGGCCCGGCGACCCGCACTCACCGTACCGGTACGGATCCAGCCTGTCCGGCCAGCTCCGCGGCCTGGCCCACGCGCACGTCGGCTGGCTGCTGCGCGACGACCCCACCCCGGCCGCGCGCTACGCCCCGGACATGGCCGCCGACCCGGCCATGCGGGCGATCTCAGCGGCGTTCCCCGCCTGGTGCGCCCTGTCCCTCGGACTGCCGTTCGCCCTGGGCTGGGCGATCGGCGGCAGCTGGCACACTGCGCTGACCGCCCTGCTGTGGGCCGGACTGGTCCGTGTCACCGTGCTGCAGCACGTCACCTGGAGCGTCAACTCCCTGTGTCACATGATCGGCAGCCGCCCGTTCACCACCCGCCGCCACGACCGCGCCACCAACCTGTGGCCGCTGGCTCTGCTGTCCCTGGGCGAGAGCTGGCACAACACCCACCACTCCGACCCCGCCTGCGCCCGCCACGGCACCGACCCCGGCCAGATCGACATCTCCGCTGCCGCCATCCGCGTCTTCGAGCGCCTCGGCTGGGCCACCGGCGTCCACTGGCCCGACCCCGCCCGCCTCGAGAGCCACCGCCGCGCTCACCGGTCACCGCTCAGTACGGCGGGACGTACTGTCCCGTCCTTTACGGAAAGAGCAGATCGTGTCTAGCACCATCGAGACGACAACGACCAGCCCGACGCCGCCCGCCACGCTCCGCCTGCGCCTGCAGCCGGACCAGCCTGCCTACACGCTGCTGGACGGGGGCTGGTGGCCCCGGTCGGCCGACCCGGCGGCGGAGCTTCCCGCCCTGATCCTCGCCCTCGACGAGGGGCACGGCCCCGTCAGCAAGATCATGCTCGGCGTGGCTGACTGGGACCCAAGCAGGCCCCGCCGGCTGCGAATCGACGGCCCGGCAGGCCGCCGCGTCGTGCGGGTCGGATGGTTCGCCACCATGCCCGCCGGCCTGCTTACCGCGATCTACGCCGGCGGCCGCCGAGCCGATCTGCTCATCGTTCCCCCGGATACCAGCGAGCAGGCGGCACAGGCGGCCATGGAGCAAGCCGCGCAGGCCGGCAACCGGACCCGGACCCCCGCCCTCTTGGCCGCCATTGCCGGGCAAGGCCGCAAGGCGGCCGACCCGAGGTACCCATGACCAGCATCGATGCCACTTCCCGCCCGCCCCTGAGCGATCCGGAAGCGAGTCCGCCGACCACCGATACCATTGTCAGGCTCGATGGCGCGCTGGACCTCGCCGCGGCCCCGGCGCTGCGAGAGCGCCTGATCGGCTTGCTTCATTCCGGCACCCGGTTGCTGGTTCTCGACCTGTCACGCGTGCCGTCGTGTGACTCAGCCGGGCTGGCCGTGCTGGTCGGCGCCGAACGCCGCGCCAGGGTACTCGGCATCGTCATGCGCCTGGCCGCTCCCAGCGCCCCGGTCGCAAAGCGGCTGCGCCTCACCGGCCTGGACCGCAACCTCACTATCTATCCCGATCTGCGCGGCGCGCTCGCCGCGGAGCGGCCCGAACCCGCGAGTTCAGCGTAGGGGGCAGGCCTGTTCGCTTCGGCGAAAACTGCTGGCAGCGCCGGCATTCAGGAAAGGAATCACTACTATGAATCCTCGGCCGAACATCGTCCTCGTCCACGGCGCGTGGGCTGACGGCTCATGCTGGAGCGCCGTCATCGAGCGCCTGCAGGCCGACGGCTACACCGTCACGGCGCCCCAGTTCCCTGAGTCCTCGCTGGCCGCTGATGTCGCCCGGCTGCGCCAGGTGCTCGACCGCCAGGACGGCCCGGCTATCGTCGCCGGCCATTCCTACGGCGGGCAGATCATGACCGCGCTGGGCGCCGACGCGCCGAATGTCGCCGGCCTGGTCTACATCGCGGCCTTCGGGCTTGACGAGGGCGAATCGATCGGCGGGCTGCTCGCCCAGGGCGGCCCTCCCACCCCCGCGCTGGCTCATCTCGACGTCGACAAGCAGGGCTTCGCCTGGCTGCAGGAAAACGACTTCGTCTACCATTTCGCGGCCGACGTCGAGGCCGCCCAGGCGCGGGTCATGTACGCCGTGCAGCAGCCTCTGGCCACGTCCACGTTCGGGGACGTGATGGGCATTCCGGCGTGGAAATCCCGCCCGTCCTGGTTCCTGGTCGCCGAGGACGACCAGGCGATCCCGCCCGAGGCCGAGCGCCAGTTCGCCAAGCGCATGGGCGCCGTGACCGTCGCCATCCCGGCCGGCCACCTGGCGATGGTCTCCCATCCCGATGACGTGGCGCAGCTCATCAAGACCGCCGCCGAAGCCGTACAGGCCGCCGGCTGACCGCTGGCCAGGTACCTCGAAAGCCGGTCACCAGGGAGAAATTCGTTCGATGAGAATTTAACCCTGGCGTAACACGTTGTCGTACGGCATCAACATGGCCGGGATACCGTAATCCATCCGCTGCGCCGAAACGGCGAGGAAATGGCGGAGCGGCATTACCGGGAATTACGACAGCGGCATCCCGCCCGTTCGTCATGCGGAATGCACAGGCCGAAACGAGGGTCGCAGTTGGAACTGACCGTCCGGGACTGGTTCGAGCAGAGGTCTTTTCACCACCGGGATTTCAGCCCGCTGGCCGCGGCCGGCCCGGCGGTGCGCCACCCGGCGGTCACGCTCATCCTGCCGGCCCGCGAGGTCGCCGCCACCATCGGCCCGATCCTTGACACCGTAGCCGCGCTGAACGAACGCACCGGGCTGGTCGATCAGGTCCTGGTCATCGACGCGGACTCGGCCGACGGCACGGCCGGCATCGCCCGGGCGCACGGCGCCGAGGTCTACTCAGAAAACGAGCTGCTGCCGGAATACGGCCCGGCCCAGGGCAAGGGCGACGCGATGTGGCGGGCCCTGTCGCTGGCCCGCGGCGACATCGTCATGTTCGCCGACGCCGACACCCGTGATTTCGGCGAGCATTTCATCTACGGCACGCTCGGCCCGCTGCTGACGATCCCCGGCGTCCAGTTCACCAAGGCGGCGTACCGGCGCCCGTACGCCAGCGGCGAGGAGTCAGTGGCCGACGGCGGCGGCCGGGTCACCGAGCTGACCGCCAAGCCGCTGCTCAACTTCTTCTTCCCCGAACTCACCGGGTTCGTCCAGCCCCTCGCCGGCGAGTTCGCCGCCCGCCGGGACCTGCTGCTGCGCACTCCGTTCCTCACCGGGTACGGGGTGGAGATCGCGATCCTGATCGACGTGCTGCGCGACGCCGGCCTGCCGGCGATGGCCCAGGTCGACCTCGGCTCGCGGCAGAACCGCCACCAGCCGCTGTGGGACCTGACCCGGATGAGCTCCGCCGTCCTGCGCGCCCTCGCCCGCCGGGTTCCCGCCCTGGACCGCGCGGTACCCGCGCCCCGGGCGGCCGGCCTGTGGGACCTGCCGGGA
>Ga0207664_10003901_pt1 | contig 10018 bp, 14 predicted proteins | sample LARL83metaG_FD_184349 | JGI IMG/M metagenome (GOLD analysis project Ga0207664, IMG submission 184349) | Corn, switchgrass and miscanthus rhizosphere microbial communities from Kellogg Biological Station, Michigan, USA - LAR L8-3 metaG... | ecosystem: Host-associated > Plants > Roots >...
TAGCCCTCGTCCCGAAGTGGTTCTTTTTCAAGAGTCTCTGGTTCGGTTTCTCTATGTGCCAGGTGAACCATTCTCTGCTCTGCCAGTAAGTCATCCACTCCTTCTGTTCCCTGTCCTGGGAAAACTACTGAAGCTGCTGATGGCTCCGGGCAGGAGACCTAGGCGGTTCCGGGGGATGGTCGAAGACCTTGCTGGCTTGATGCTTCCTGCGGACCCGACGGCACGGGCCTTTGACCAACTTGGTGTGGTGGAGCGGTGCGCTCTGTTGTCTGGTGCCGCGTGGTTGCTTGCAGACTGGCCCACGAACTTCATAGAGTCGGCGAGGCGATCTCAAACCGGAATATCCACGTTGTTGGCTGAGCGACATCCACTTCCATACTGGTATTCCAGCGTAGTCGAAGATCAGCTGAATCTAGCCGGCTACGTGACGACAGATGCCGAAGTTAAAGCTGGTATCAAGTACTACCGAGCAAGACATGTCAGACCAATCCCAATGCAAGTGAGAAAGCTCTTGGGCGTCGGAGATTTGTTGAGAAAGCACCCTAAACGTAGAACTTGGTTTAGGCCTTAGATGAAGGAGTGGCTTGAGCCCACTTCTTCGGCCACTTGGCGCTGAGCTGTCTATCCACACTCCATCTACCCCCGCCGTACGCGGCCAGAAAGAGGCAGCCGCCGGCCATGGCGAGATTCTTCATGAACTGAATCATGTCGTTCATTTTTTCCGGGTGGTAATGCACCATGACTGCGGTCACCAGGCAAAAGGCCGCAAGCGCTAGTGCACTTGTCCGAGTGAATAGGCCCAAGAGGACTCCGAGCCCGCCCAGTGATTCCCAAGCAAGGACTAATGGAGCCGCTACTAGCGGCAATGGGATACCCAGCGTACCTAGGTATTTGGCGAGTTCCGATACGCCAGAAGCGGTGCCGTAGCCCGACCAGAGAAAGATTGCCGCGAGAAGAATCCGACCGGACAGTACGGCGACGTCGTTCATGGGTGAAATTCCCTTTGTCTTAATCGGGGTATCGATACGCCGAAACGAATGTTTAGCGAAACTCAAGATCCTTTCGAGTGCAGAAAGTCAGGTGCTCCTAACCATGACCAATGACCTACTCAGGTGTTACCTCTCCGACATCCTTCAACCAGTGTCCACCATGCCGAATATCCAAGCGACGTCGTTGTCAAAGTCTGAGTAGCCAATTGCACTTCAGGTCATGGATTTAATCCTCTAGGTCATTGTGGTCTGTGTGCTGTTATCGAAAAATGGCGCACGCGTTTTAGCACTCTCAGCCGCGCAGCTGTCGTCATCCCACCCGAGCTAGTTGTCAGGTACCTGTGATGTTCTATCGTTCTTTGCCCGCAATGCGGGCCTGTTCCCTATTGATGTTTCTTGCAGTCCTCATCAGCGCTCCTGGGCGGGCGCGGGCCGACAGCAATAATTCCGCGTCGCTTGCCAAACCTAACGCTGCCATGTCGGTTGGAGCCACTGCTACCGATAGTGATTCCGGGTATATAGGCGATCACAGCGAGTTCATTGCCTACCCTTGGCTCGCATATCAGAAGGGTCGTTTCTTCCTATACGGTCTCAGTGCAGGCTACGGAATCGCGACAGGGGATCATTACGCCTTTTCTGTACTTACCGTGCCCGAGATCTGGCGGAGAAGCTCATCCCAGTTGGGCGGCATGCATGACCTGCAATTTTCGATGGATGGAGGGGCAAACTTGGCGGTCTGGGGACCGGTCGGTAGCGTGTCCTTTGGGATCTTCCACGACTTACTAGGTCGTAGTGCGGGCGGCAAAGTGCGCTTCGCTTACTCTGCGAAGATTCCACTTGGCGGCGGCCTGATTTCGCCGAGCATAGGTTTTGTTCGGGAGGATTCAAACTTCGCGAACTACTATTACGGTGTCAATGCAGCCGAAGCACGGCCTGGACGGCCGGCCTATCGCCCAGGGCCGGCCATGAACCCCACGGCACAGTTGAAGTACGAGATTCCGTTCGCCGATCGCTGGCGTCTCAGCGTGGCGTTGGACTACATGCGGTTCGGTCGAGCCATCCGTCTGAGTCCGCTCGTGGATGAATCCAGAACGAGATCCTTGAGCATCTCCCTTCTCTATGCCTTCGGCCAACAACCGTCCTCAGAGGCAAAATAAAGCCGTTGCAAGGCTATTCCGTCACGGCCCCCTCTCCGCTCGCCCCCACCGAAACGCCGCTTGTCACTTTCGAGACCCCGAGAATTGAGCCGCGGGCTAGAGTTGAGCCAAGCACTGCATCCACGGCGTGGTTGGCAGCAACGTCCGATGTGCCATCCTCGAGGAGAAATACATCATGCTTAGGATGAATTGGATGGGCTTCGGGGCGCTAGCGCTGGTTGGGTCCGCCATCGCGGCAGATGCTCCAAGTCCCGTACAGCGACAAGTCCTATACGCTGAGCCGCTCGTCAATATACCCGGCAAGTCGCTCACAGCAGTATTGCTGGATGCCGCACCTGGTGCGGCGTCTACCGCGAAACATCATCACGCCGGTACGGTCCTGGTGTACGTGGTAGCGGGGACAGTGCGGGTTCAGTTCCGTGGCAAGGCGCCAGAGACCTATCGTGCAGGCCAATGCTTCACCGAACCTCCCGGGACAGAACACCTTTCCACTAAAAACGTCAGTGCCACCGAGCCTGCAAAGCTCTTAGTCGTGTTCGTCGCAGATACCGGGGCGCAACTCACAACCTATGACAAGTAGGTATCCGCATGTTGAACGGAGAAGCTTTGCAACACGTATCTGATACGGCGATTTGGATCGCCACCTATCGTGCATTGGAAAGTCGACGTAAGAGACCGCTCTTCCAAGATCCGTTTGCAGACTTGTTGGTGGGCGGACGCGGTAAGGAAATGGCCAAGAATGCGGGACTGGCTGCAGGTGTGCATTGGAGCGTGGTCATTCGTACCTGTGTAATCGACGACTACCTCAAAGAAGCTATCGCGCGCGGAACAAGCACGATATTGAATCTCGGCGCCGGCCTCGACACACGACCATATAGGATGCAGTTACCCCGCGACTTGCTTTGGATCGAAGTGGATTTTCCCGATGTCCTGGCTCTCAAGGAGTCTGCCCTCAAGGATCAGGTACCGTCCTGTCAGCTACGTCGGCTGAAGATGGACCTGGCCGATGGGCCGTTACGCCGCAAAGCCTTTGCCGAGATCAACTCTCAAGGCGGTGATGTGCTGATACTGACTGAGGGCGTCATCCCGTACATGACCGCCGACGCCGCGGGCGAGCTTGCCCGCGACTTGTTCAGAAGTCCTCGATTCAAACTCTGGGTGACCGACTATTTCTCGCCGGTATTCATGGCGATGCAAAAGAAGAGTCAGCTACAGAAAGTGTTGAAGAATACTCCCTTTCAATTCTTTCCTGAAAACTGGGAAGCCCACTACAAGAACAACGGCTGGCAACTACAGGAGCTGAGGTATTTGGCAGACGTGGGAAAAGCACGGAATCGTCCTGCTCCCATGCCATGGCGTACGCGTCTGGCAATGATGTTGGGCCGAGGACCTAATCCAGACATGCTCAGACGTGCGCTTGGCTATGCAATCCTTACGAGGGTCGCAGACTTCACTGGCTAAGACTTACGCACTCGAAAAGCATTACTTTCGACCTATAGACCGGTTTATGCGGTGGCTATACTAGTTTTATGTACCGGCAAGAGTTAATGACGCGGGTGCTGGTATGGACCGGCTGGCTAACTTGGCTTGCCGTCGGTCTTCCTATTTCAGTCGCGCTCATCAATGAGCCTGCCAGCAGGACTGGAGCACTTCCAGTCATCTGGTGCACCGCTTACGTGGGCTTCGCCCCAGCGCTAGCCATATTGAGCATTCGCCAGCAGAAGTCCGTGCAGCGGGCATTGGATATTCTGGCACTGGCAGTAGCGACGATTGCGCCTCTCGTAATGATCGGCATAAATCCCGGCTGCTTCGCGGGAGCCTTACTAGTGATCGTTGCTTGGCTCGTTTCGCTGGAACTGGATACTGTGTGGGCAATGACCTGGGTGGGTATCCAAAGCCTGGTCTTAAGCGCAGTTGTGGTTGCCCACTATCCGAACAGCATCGGAGTCAGCAATTCAATCATCTTCGGCATCTTTCAGTTCTTTGCATTCTGCACGGCGTTCCTCATGCGCCGTGAAATCGCTACGCAACATCAGTTGTTGGAAGCCAACTCACACCTGAAGGCCACGAGGATGCTGTTGGCGAATAGCAGCCGCATCGCCGAGCGTGTACGTATTTCACGCGAACTTCACGATGTTCTGGGCCACGATCTCACAGCTCTCTCACTTCATTTGGAAATCGCCAGGAATACCGAGGATGCCAAACATGACGTTAGTAAGGCCCAGAGCTTGGCAAAAGGGCTCTTGGCCAAGGTCCGGCAGGCCGTAAGCTTGATGCGCTCCGAAGATCATCTGGACATCGTCCCCATTCTGCGAGAACTCGCAGCTGATGAACCCCGGCTCAAGATTCATATCACAGCCGATGGCGCATCGAGCGTCCTGGATTCCGATCGCGCGCACACCCTTCTGCGTTGTCTCCAAGAAGCTATTACCAATGCGCGCGTGCATTCAGGAGCACAGAACCTTTGGGTTGACGTACGCACGCAGGGAGATGTTCTCGTCGCCGAGGCCAGGGACGACGGCTGCGGAATGAAGGACGGAGGACGCTTCGGTAATGGCCTTAAAGGCATGTCTGAACGGCTCAATAGTTTTGCAGGCAGCGTTTCTGTCGACAGCTCGCCAGGCTCTGGCTTCAAATTGCTGCTCACTCTTCCTTTGAAGACTGCTTAATTATGGTCCGGGTATGCCTAATCGAGGATCAAACGCTCGTTAGAGAGGGAATCTGTCGGCTTCTGGAATTGGCACCCGATATCGAGACGGTAGGGACTGCGACAGATGCTGAGGAAGGAATTGCCCTTGTTCGAGCTAAGACTCCGGATGTCCTGCTTCTGGATCTGAAGCTTCCAGGTCGCTCGGGAATCGAGGTGCTAAAGGAACTAAGCCAAATCAGTCAGCAGCCACCAACGTTGATTCTCACGACCTTCGACGAGGATTCTCTTTTGATCGAAGCGATGCGGGCTGGGGCCAAAGGCTACTTGCTCAAGGATGTGAGTCTCGATCAGCTGGTGGCAGGCATTAAGACGGTGGCGTCCGGTGGGACGCTCCTGTTGCCGGCGATCACCGAACGCCTACTCAAGGCAGTCAGTTCCCGGCTACCTCCGTCCCAGACTATCGAGGAGCCAAACCCTCTCACTCGCAGGGAAGTAGAGATTCTTCGTCTGCTGGCAAGCGGCTACAACAATAAGGAAATCGCTAATGCCTTTGACGTAGCCGAGGGTACTGTGAAGAACCACGTGTCCAACATCTTAGCGAAACTTGACGTCCGCGATCGCACCAGAGCGGTACTGAAGGCTCTCGAACACGGATACCTGGGCTGAATTGGTGTGAAATGATGTCAGACATCTAAACGACGAACAGATTCTCCGGCGTTGTCAGGCGGGAAGAAAGAGCTGGGACAACAGCTTCCCTCTACTACACTGATTGCCTTCCAAAGCATATCGCCGCTAGCAAGCCGCGCCGCCTATGCCATTAGTCACGTCCCAATCTGATGACTTCTGGCACTGGATGGGCGACGTCATTTAGCTCAAAACTCGTATATCCCCAATCAAACGAGTTTCAACCGTGGCTAGACTGAACTACAAGCGCCTAATTATTGGCACCGTTGCTGGTGCTCTAGCTTGGTCGCTGTGGACAAGCATCGTGACCATGAGTCAACTGCTGCCCGCATACCGCAATGAGCAACAGCTCGGTCATATGCTCGCGATTCCCCGCTTTGGTTTCGGGCTGTTCTTCGCGGAATGGTTGCTGATGGTAGTTACGGTCAGCGCTATCGTTGCCTGGTCGTATGCCAGATTCCAGTCTCAGCTGGGGTCCAGATTCAAAGCCGCCTTGGTAATCGGGGGCCTTCTTGGCTTCCTGGTGTCGGTTCCGATCGACCTAAGCGTCATTACCTGGAACGCGGTGAGCCCTTCCATTCCCATGGCTTGGACCTTGGATGCCTGGGTGGGAGTAGTGCTCGCTACCGGCGTGGTAGCGCTTGTCTACAGAGAGTCACGCGTATAGCTGTCTGTCGCTGATGGTGGGTAGTCGAGACATGGGGGGACGGCTTTGGGATTTATGCTGACGAGCTCGACCGGGCTAGGCGCCTTGTTCTTAATGGGGGTGATCATATCGATCCCCTACGCGACCCGATGGGCACGCAAGCGTTTCGGGCCACGGGCGGTCGATTACTTGACTGCCATTGGGATGCACCAGTGGTGCGGCTATACGCTCCTTGCCCTAGCGGTTATTCACATGTACGCCTCGATGGGCGGTGGCATGGCGATGCGCGTCAACGCCCTAGGCCTAAACGCTGCCACTCTGGGCCTGCTGTTGCTACTCGCGCAGGTAGCACTGGGGATGACTCGGCCGCCGAACGAAGACACCGGAGCGCTTCTGATCTGGCGTCGTGTTCACTTCGTTGTGATGCTGGGAATAGTCGCTGTCGTAATCATACATGTCTGGTTAAACGGCATGTTGATTTATAGGTTCCTTTAATGCCATTCGATATCGTCCATAGCATCACAATCAAGGCGTCACCTGAAAAGGTGTTCGATGCCCTCACGACGAAGACGGGAATTTCGGGCTGGTGGACCAAACGTAACTCTGCTCGGCCAAAATTTGGTGCCGTGCAGCAGTTCAAATTCGATAAATGGACGACGCTGACTTTCCGCGTGGACGAGTTTGATCCGCCTCGCCATGTCGTATGGACCGCGCTCTGGGTGCCTGACGATTGGAAAGGCACGGCTGTGACATTCGATCTTGATCCGGTCTCGGACGGAGTCGAGCTGTTCTTCATGCATAGCGGATTCGCCTCCCAGGATGGCATCTACGGAATAACCAACTACTCCTGGGCGCAATACATCCGTAGCCTGAAGCTATTCGTCGAGAAGGGCCGTGGAGAAGCGTTCGGCTCCCGTGGCTCAATTGCGTGTGGCACGACGCCGCGAAAGACGGGTTAAGCGGCATCAAATCTGGAGATATTCAGCCATGACCGAGAATCCCATCGTTCCGATCCGTATCCCCGCCAAGAACTCATGGTGGCTCCCGCTGTCGATCATCTTAGGCCTGGGACTGGCCATTACCGCCGGTCTTATTAGCTCGCGGTCAATGATGATGCCGCCTGAGGCGAATCCGGCGCAATTGAACTCTGCGCTCGCCGGTACGACCGTGGAGGTAGCGGTAAAAGTTACTGCGGTGCCTTCTGCCGATAGTTTTGATGCTCGACTGCTCGAAGAGCAGGGGTCCGGCTACAAGCTAACAAACCAGACGCTGCACTTCCGCTTCCCAGCTGGCGTCACCATGATGATGGGGCAACGATCAGATGTCCGTATCGGCGCGATACTGAGCGTCAACGCTGTCACAGACAGCGCCGATAAGAGTCAGCTCGAAGCCAAAAGGGTCGTGATCTTAACCGGGTACGCGGCGGTGGATTGAGAGAGGTGCTGCGCCGCTGCTCCAAGGTTGGTGTTACGGGCCGTGTCCCTCTGATGTTGCTGGTCTTGCCATGATGGATCTAACTGCCCCCGCCAGTCCGGCGCAGGTCGCGAATATCAAATCCGACTTACTTTCTGAATGCCTATCGGCCATCCATGCAGAGGCTGGAACCGTAAGTCTTCATCGAGCTTGCGCACCGTGGCAGCTATTCGTTCCCCGAGGCAGTACATATTTCTGTGTCGTCACGCGTGGCATTGTTTGCCTAACCGATTCTGCGTGCGACAAGGTACGACTTGGCGAGGGTGACATTGCGATCTTCCCGCGAGGAAAGGCGCACACGTTGTTTGCCGCAGCTGAGCAGGATGATTCTGGGCACAATGAGACGGCAAACTCAGGGGTGAACGGCGCTGGAGGTATCGAATTCCTCCTGGCGGAATGCTCCTTGGTGGGAGCGGCCGGCCATCCCTTGGTCGATGTTCTACCTGATGTAATGCGACTACCGAGCAGCGCCGAACCGCTGGGCCTAACAGTTCACGCATTATTATCGATGCTACGTGGCGGGGACCTCTCTCCCGACGGCAGCAATGCGGTCGTTCTAAGACACCTGGAAGTGATCTTTATCTACGCGGTCCGAAATTGGCTCGCTGACTCCACCAATGCCGGAAATTTCTGGTTTGGTGCGTCACGGGATCCGATTCTGAGCGAAATTCTGTCTCAAATACATGCGAACCCTGGCCAGGAATGGACGCTGGCTCGGATGGCGCAGATTGCAGGGGTGTCGCGATCCACGGTCTCAAAGCTATTTGGCGACTTCGTTGGCACCTCACCGATGAACTACGTTGCTAACTGGCGGCTGGCGCTGGCCGCGCGGTTGCTCAGGCAGGAACGACTAACCGTTCGAGAGACTGCTGACCGCGTCGGTTATGGAGCGCAGGCAGCGTTCAGTCGTATCTTTAAACGTCAATTCGGCGTTTCTCCAGCGATCTATCGGGATTGCGATCAAGACGATTTGTTGCTGCATCGCTCTACAGCTGGCGCGGTTCAGATGATGACTCTTAGCGACAGCGAATGAGTCGTCGGCGTTCGATCTTTAGTCATTCTTGCAACGCGGATTTTTGGTCACGTCATGCACATCCTGGGTCATTGAACTAATCGCCAAATATCGGAAGATGGCGTACGGCGCGAGAATTTCCCCCAACTGTCTCGCGTCGTGTCTGTGACTTCGAATTTCCCCCCGAGTTCGAAGTTGACCGGATACCTCCCGGCATCCGGTGGGAAGTGCATGCGCTTCCCCCTTCGGCCGTAACGTCAGTTTCCCCTTCCTGACGTTACGGCCTCTTTTCTGTCCTGGTAACGAGAAGGGCTGTTAACCGCGGGAGTCTTGTGAGAATGAACGGTGGGAAGGGTCTTGCTGAAGAACGAATCGAATCCGTTGTCGATTATCTCCAAGGTCAGAATGCCGCATTTCAATTCCTGGAACAAATGGAGGACGCAGATTCGGTCTGGATGAAGTGGCATGGCCACCCATGCTCCGAGCAATACAACCGCTATCGCGCCGTCTTTGACCAGCTCCGTTATGCCTGTGGCATAGGAGCGCGATACTTCGCCTTTCAGGATCGTCGCAATTTCGTTGAGTACCACTCCCCCAAGCTAGAGGTAACGTGGGCCCCGACCGGGTTACCCGGCGTTGGCGAGGAACTTAGTCCCTCGACGGATCGGCAAGGGTGGGCCCACTACCTCAGAACTGCGTCCGTCTTGGATTGGCCGCCCGGCGTGGGCCCCAGGGTGTTCTCGGGGAAATTGGTGATTAGAACCGATACCAAGAGTCTCTACGATGAGATACGCAGGACAGATGAGGCTCAGGCGGAATTGTTGGAACCCGGCTTTTGGAAGGTTGAGTGCATAGATCCAGTGGCATCCACAATGGAGAGAATCCACCACATCACGAGGCAAAAGTTCGCTAGCGCGCCTTTGCCTGCGCCGTTTCGATTATGGGTATCGGACGAAGACCTTGAGCCCGTTACAACGCCCTACCGATAAAAACGGCTGCGCTCAATAACAATTGGGGATGGCTATGCGCTATTACTTTCTTAGACTTACTCTGCCACGACCGACCTTCAATACCGATTGCTCGCCCGAAGAACTCCGGCTTCTGCAGGACCACGCTTTCTACTGGTCCGGCCTGGTATCCAAGGGGATAGCAGTTGTATTCGGACCCGTCGTTGAGCCCGCGGAGGTCTATGGCATATGCGTCCTGCGTTTGAATGGCGAGATGAATCCACGCGTGATTGCGGACGGCGACCCTGCGATCAAAGCGGACGCCGGCTTTGATTTCGAGATCTTCCCGATGCAAGGTGCTGGGCACTTCGCATATTACGGCTAGCCCACGCGCGGACTAATCAATGAGATGTCAGGCAGCATTCACCTGGCCTGTTGACCGGTCTTCACCTGGAGGGGC
>Ga0207664_10003902_pt1 | contig 10018 bp, 8 predicted proteins | sample LARL83metaG_FD_184349 | JGI IMG/M metagenome (GOLD analysis project Ga0207664, IMG submission 184349) | Corn, switchgrass and miscanthus rhizosphere microbial communities from Kellogg Biological Station, Michigan, USA - LAR L8-3 metaG... | ecosystem: Host-associated > Plants > Roots >...
GCGCCTTTCTCGTCCGCGACCGCGCCGATGTGCATCACGCCGTGCATCGTCTTGTTCGCGACCTCTGCGGCGAACTCGTCGTCGGTCAGGTAGAGCGACGTGAACGGCAGCGCCGCGAAGGCGGGGCCGCCGCCGGCGAGGTCGGCCGGCAGCCGGTCGCGCAGCGTCGCGACGCGGGAGCCCACGCCGCCGTCCGGGTCGTCCCAGCCGAGCAGCGCCCCGAGCTTCCAGCGCAGCGCCCAGAGTACGCGGGAGGCGCGCGAGGAGCTCTGCGCCGGGTCGAAGGACGCGATCAGCTGCACGAGCTCGGGGAAGTCGCCCGGGCTTCCACGCCCCGGCAGCTCCCACACGTCCTCGAGCTTGAAGTCGGGCGCGATCTCGTGGATTCGCCACGGCCGCGAGGTGTGCGCCTCGTTGGGAAGTCTCATCGCCTCTCCCGTAGTCGACTGATCTATACGCTACCGTATAGATGATGCGAGACGGGACACACCAGACGCCCGGCGCACGAAGGCGATGGCCGTAGCTCGCACTCCCCGCAGCGCCTGGATCGAAGCCGGCCTGCGTGCGCTCGCCGCCGGCGGCCCCGACGCGGTCCGCGTCGAGGTGCTCGCACGAGCGCTCGGCGTCAGCAAGGGCGGCTTCTACGGCTACTTCGGCAGCCGGCCGGCCCTGCTCGGCGCGATCCTCGACGCGTGGGAGCGCGTCAGCGTCGACGAGGTGATCGAGCGCGTCGAGGGCGCGCGCGGGGTGACGGCTGGCGATGCCAGGTCCAAGCTGGAGCGCCTCGGTGCGATCGCCGTTTCCGGGGAGCAGGTGCTGGGCGTTGACCCGCTTGCGGTCGACCTCGCCGTGCGCGACTGGGCTCGCCGCGACGCGACGGTCGCACGCCGGTTGCGCCGCGTCGACAACCGCCGCATGGACTACATGCGCTCGCTCCTGAGCGCCATCTGCGCCGACGAGGCCGAGGTCGAGGAGCGCTGCCTGCTCGCCTTCTCGCTGTGGATCGGCAGCCACTTCATCGCCGCCGACCACCGCGGTCGCAGCCGCGCCGCCGTGACGCAGGCAGCGTTCGAGCGGCTCCTCGAAGGGTGAGCGCCGACAGCCAGACGACGCAGTCGTCGCGAAAGGCCACGCGAAGTCGGCGGCCGCGTCGCGTCAGCCGGGCGTGTCGATCCAGCGCACGATACGGCCACCCCGCAGCTCGTGATAGGCGGGAGCTGCGGGCGGCGGGTCATTCGACAGCCGTCCGATCACTTCGGCCGGCCCGTGCAAATGCTCCTCCGCCGCCGTCGTCCAATGGACCTCGGGATCCAGCAGACGCGCTAGTCGCGTCCAGTCGCGACGCTCGATCGTCGCCAGCACGTTCCCGACCGCAGGCACTTGCTCCGCCATGCCGCGCCAGTATGCCGACCGGACACCGCAGCGCCCGAATGGCCTTTAGGAACGTCTCGGGAGGAAATGCCGGGAGGAAGTCGCTCCGGCCACCCGATCGGTTAACGTAGAAAGCCCTGCTTTGCAGGGCTTTCTTACATAGCGGGGGCGGGATTCGAACCCGCGACCTTCGGGTTATGAGCCCGACGAGCTACCAGACTGCTCCACCCCGCGGCGTGGACTGATCAGTATAGCGCGTCGAACGCCGAACTCGAAGCTCGCGCAGGTGGCGGCTCCAGCGCCCGCACAGGGCCGCGCCGCGTAGGATCCCGCGGCATGCGCGTCGGCGTCGTCGACATCGGGACCAACTCGACCCGGCTGCTGATCGCGGACGTCGAGGACGGCGCGATCGCGGAGCTGGACCGCCGCTCCGAGGTCACGCGGCTCGGGCAGGGCGTCGATATCTCGGGTCGGCTCGCCGAGGACGCGATGGCGCGCGTGTTCGCGACGCTCGACGCCTATCGCGACGCGCTCGACTCCGCGGCGGTGCCGGCCGAGGCGCGCGTCGCCGTGCTCACGAGCGCCACGCGCGACGCTGCCAACGGCGCCGACTTCACCGAGCGCGTCCGCGGCGACTACGGCCTCGACGCGCGCACGATCGCCGGCGAGGAGGAGGCGCGGCTCACCTTCGCCGGCGCCACGCACGATCGCGACCCGGCCGATCGCACGCCGCTGCTCGTCGTCGACATCGGCGGCGGATCGACTGAGCTGATCGTCGGCGCCGCCGGCGGGGAGAAGCCGTCCTTCCATGTTTCGCTGAACATCGGCGTCGTGCGGCAGACCGAGCGCCACCTGCACAGCGACCCGCCGCCGCCACGCGAGCTGCAGCGGCTCGCCGACGACGCCCGTGCGACGATCGAGGCCGGCGTGCCCGCGGCGGTCCTCGCGAGCGCCGCAACCGCGGTGGGCGTGGCCGGCACCGCCACGTCGCTCGCCGCGATCGACCAGGAGCTCGACCCCTACGACCCGCGCCGCGTGCACGGCTATGTGCTCGAGCGCGCCGAGATCGAGCTGCTGCTCGCGCGCCTCGCGCAGATGCCGCTCGCCGAGCGGCGGACCGTGCGCGGCCTGCACCCCGATCGTGCGCCGACGATCGTCGCGGGCGCGGCGATCCTGGTGGAGGTCTTGCGCGCCTTCGAGCTGCGCAGCGCCGAGATCTCCGAGCACGATCTCCTGCACGGCGTGGCACTTACGCGTGCGAAAGCGCTCGCACGCTGACCACTCAGGCGCATTCGCGCGCTCCACTGGTCCTACCGGATATCGGCAGACTGACACGACGAAGCCATCCGGTTTTCGGATCACTCTGACTAATGAGCTGGACGGATGTTCGATTGTTCGCCACATGACACCCTAGGAATATGGCGCAGTCGGGCACCGGGGTTGCGTGCGAACGTTCCCCGAGGTTCGGCTCATAGGCTCGGGCGAAGCCGCATCAACGGCGCCTCCCGCCGTCCGAGCCACCGATACGGCCCTTTCACGGCACGTACCCCTGCCCGTCCTGATGGGGCCACTTCGAGGAAGCCGTCCACATGATGTGGGCGGCTTCCTCACTTTCAGCGCCGCGACGCGCTCGCCGGGCAGCGCGTCAGGCCAGGTTCGACTTGCGCGGGTAGACGACGCTCGGATCCGTCAGCACGTTCACGAGCGCCGGCACGTCAGCGGCGAACGCCCGCTCGAGCGCGCCGCGCAGGTCCCCGGGTCGCTCGACCAGCTCGCCGTGCCCTCCGAGCGCCTCCACCACCGCGTCGTAGCGCGTCGCCGGCCGCAGCTCGGCCGCGACCGAATAGCCGTAGAGGAACTCCATCGGGTGCTTCTCCAGCGCCCAGATGCCGTTGTTGCCCATCACGCCCACGACGTGCACGCCGTGACGCGCGAGCGTGTCGAACTCCATCCCCGCGAAGCCGAACGCGCCGTCGCCCAGCAGCAGCACGACCTGCCGCTCCGGTCTCGCGAGCTTCGCCGCGAGCGCGTAGCCGGGCCCCGACCCCAAGCACCCGAACGGCCCCGGGTCGAGCCAGCAGCCCGGCTCGTAGGAGTCGACGACGCGCCCCGCGTAGGAGACGAAGTCGCCGCCGTCGCAGACGACGATCGCGCCGCGGTCGATCACCTCGGCCAGCCCGCGATACACCCGCATCGGATGCAGCGGCGCGCGCTCGTCGTTCAGCTCGGCGGCCTCGGCCGCGTGCTTCTCCGCCTCCACGCCGCGGAGCTGCTCGACCCACGCGTGCGTGCGCGCGGCGCCGCCGCCCGCGTCGGCGGCCGCCGAGCGCAGCGCCTCGAGCGTCGCCGGCAGCGCCCCGTGCAGCTCGGCGGCGACCGCGCGCGGGTGCTCGCGCAGCGGCTCGGCGACGTCGATCGCGACGATCTCCGTCTGCGGGCCGAACGACTCGCCGAAGCCGAGGCGGAAGTCCATCGGCACGCCGATCACGAGCGCGACGTCCGCGTTCGTGAGCGCCGCTCCGCGCGCCCGCGAGAAGAACAGCTCGTGATCCGCCGGCAGGCAGCCGCGCGCGAGCCCGTTGAGGAACACCGGCACGCCGAGCTGCTCCGCGAGCGCGCGCAGCGCCTCCTCGCCGTGCCCCCAGTAGAGGTTCGTCCCCGCCATCACGACCGGCCGCTCGGCCTCCGCCAGCAGGCGACCGGCGCGCTCGAGCGCGTCCCCGTCTGAGCAGCCCGCGCCGCGCCACGGCTCCAGCAGCCGGGCGTCGGACTCGGGCTCCTCGGCCTCGCTGAAGACGTGGTCCATCGGGAAGTCGAGGAACGCCGGACCCGAGTGCGGCGTCATCGCGACGCGCAGCGCCTCGTCCACCATCGCGGGGATCTCGGCGGTCGCGTCGGGCGTCGCCGCCAGCTTCGTCAGCGGCCGCACGAACGGCACGTGATCGATCTCCTGCAGCGACCCGCGACCCCATCGCAAGGCCGGCGCGCGCCCTCCGAGCACGAGCAGCGGCGAGTTGTTCGACTGCGCGGAGCCGATCGCGCTGATCGCGTTCGTCACCCCCGGCCCGGCCGTCACGGCGGCGACGCCCGGCGTGCGCGTGACCTTCGCCCAGCCCTCCGCGGCGAACGCCGCGGTCTGCTCGTGGCGCACGTCGACGATGTCGATCGCCTCCTCGCGAGCACCGTCGTAGATCGGGAAGATGTGACCGCCCGAGAGCGTGAACAGCTTGCTCACGCCGTGGGCCTTGAGGCGCCGCGCGATCAGCCGGCCGCCGTGCAGACGCGTCTGCTCCGTGGTGTCAGTGGACATGCAGGCGATGCTAGAGCGCCGCGTTTCTGGCCGCGCCGGCCGCCCCGGAAATGCGCCGCACACCGTCGCGGAGCACGTGGCGTATGAGGGACGTATGACGGCCGACCGACACCCTTGCAAGGGGGCGCTCGGCGTGCCCATGATGGCCCAGGCGAGGAGCACTCATGGCACGAAGACCTCCTCGTCTCCCGACATAGGTCGGACGTGGCCGGCGGTGACGCCGGCGCCTCCCTATTCGTCCGGCCGGCGACGCACAGCTCCCGCGCTCCGGGACCCCCGACCCGGTTCGCCCTTCTGGAGCTGCGACCGAACGGGGCCCGACAGCGACGTCGGGCCCCGTTCGCGTCTCGTCACCCGCCGCCGCGACCGCGGACCCACGCGTGCTCGGCCGTCGCGGGCGGCTCGGCGTCCGCCGGCAGCGGCGCGACGACGCCGTCGAGCGCGCGCGGCGCCCACAGCTGCACGCGCTCGCGCTTGCCCTTCAGCGGCGCGGCCGGCCGCGGGTCGAAGCCCCCGTGGTCGAGGCACAGCAGCCGTTGCGTCGCCTCCGTCACGAGCACCGCGTCACCGGTCTGGCGCGTCACCTGCTCCACGCGCGCGGCCGTGTTGACGGGGTCGCCGATGACGGTGAACTCGACGTGGCCGCCGCCGCCGACCGTCCCCGCCACCACGAGCCCGGAGTTCACGCCGATCCCGACACGCAGGCTGCCCTGGTAGCGCTCCTGCACCGCGCGCGCGATCTCGATCGCCGCCGCGACCGCGCGGTCGGCGTGGGCGACGATCGGCTGGGGCGCGCCGAAGACGCCCAGCAGGCCGTCGCCGACGTACTTGTCGGGGTAGCCGCCGTGGCGCACGAGCAGCGGCACGACCAGCTCGTAGAACTCGTTCAGCCGGTCGACGACCTCGCGCGCGCTCGCGCGCTCGGCGAAGCGCGTGAAGTCGCGGATGTCGAGGCACAGGATCGAGACCTGCAGTTCCTCGCCGTCGAGGTGCGTGCCGTCGCGCAGCACCATCTCCGCGACGCTCGGGCCGACGTAGGCGCCGAACGCCTCGTGCAGCCGTTCGCGCTCCTGCAGGCCCGCGACCATGTCGTTGAAGGAGCGCGCGAGGCGCCCGGTCTCGTCGGCCGAGACGACCGGCACGCGCGTGCGCAGGTCGCCCTGGCGCACGCGCTCGGTCGCTTCGCGCAGCGCGTCGAGCGGGCCGAAGATCGAGCGCGAGAGCAGGATCGTCAGCTCGAGCGAGATCGTGAACGCGAGCACGACGGCGACGACGACCGCCGGGCCGAGGTCCGACAGCCGCGCGCCGTGGCGGTTGAGCTCGATGCCCGCGACGATCGCGCCGGTCAGCACGTTGATCGCCGGCAGCCCGACGAGCAGCCGGCGCCGCAGCGGCACGCCGCCGCGGCCCGGGTCGAAGTCGTCGGAGAGGTGCAGCGCGACGTCGGCGAGCACCGGTCGCAGCAGCGACTCCATCGCGAAGAAGCGGAACAGCGCTCCGTAGAGCAGCGTCAGCAGCATCCCGGCGAAGATCGCGAGCGCGGCCCACCCCGGCAGCCCCAGCTCGACCGTCGCGAAGACGCCGAACGGGACGATCACGAGCAGGATCGGGACCGTCCGCACGCGCCGCGCGTAGGTGCTCGGCATGAACGCGAGCGCACGCCAGGCGTCGGTCGTCGAGACGCGGTCGCGCGCGCCGTTCAGCCAGGCGTCGACCGGTGCGAGCAGCCGCCGCGCGAGCAGGATCGAGCTCACGTTGTCGAGCGCCACCAGCACCTCGGCCGCGACCAGCAGGACGACGAAGCGCTTGTCGCTCATCGGCTGGTAGAGCCGCAGGAGCGCAAGCCCGCCGAGCACCACGAGGTACGCGAGCTGGAACTGGAGCGCGACAACCGTCAGCGGGTAGCGCCGGCCGAGCCGGCGATACAGGTATCGCAATGCCCGGTCCATCCCGCCCAGATTGTGACAGCGGAGCGGGTCGTTGCAGCCTCGATGAGGAAGTTGTCAGCTTCGGGGCGCGGCGCGAGCGTCCTAGGAGACGCTCGGCCGCGCGACCGCTCCATGCAGCTGCGAGAGCCAGGCGGTGATGTGCGGCTCGCCGCAGTACAGCCGCCGCTCGTGCTCGAGCGCCGGCAGGACGCTGCCGCCGGCGTGCTCCACCGAGCGGCCGGCCATGCCGATCTGATGGTCGCGGCGCGGATCGCGCGCGGCCGCGAGCGCCTCGTCGACGTCGAGTCCCGATGCGGCGGCCGCCTCGGCGATGATGTCGGGGTCCTCGAGGTCGAAGCCGCCGCAGAACGCGAGCCGGCCGGCGGCGATCGCGAACGCCGCACAGGCGCCCTGCTCGTTGGCGTACGTCGCGACGCGCATCGCGGTCGGCACGCGCGCGGGGAAGCGCTCGGGCCACACGAGCGGCATCCGCAGCGTCTGGGCGCGGCCGCGCGCCTCCGCGACGAGCTGCTCGCCGCGCGCCTGGGGCGTCGGCAGCGTGGCGGGCCGCCACAGCGCGCCGCCGATGCGTCGCTCGACGCGCTCGGCGACGAGATAGGTGAACGGCGACGCGAGATCGAAGTAGAGCGTCGTCGGATGCATGTCGGGCGCAGGCGGCGCCGCCCGATCGGGACGGCGTTGCGTGAGCTGGATCACCTCAGCCATCTGCCTCCTCCTCCTTGGTCCCGCCGACCTTAGTCCCCGGCTCCCCGTTGGGAGAGGGAGAAGTGCGCAAAAAGAGTGCGTCGTGCGGCGGATCAACTCTCGCGATGCACCGTACGGCGTGTGCGATGCACTGTACGGCAATCCCGCCGACCGAGGTGCACGTCAAAGGAATCCCTCGGCTACCCGTCAGTCGGTTAATCTGTCCGGTGGTAGGTAGGTTCCACGCACACGTAGACCGGAGGTTGCCATCCCACCCGCTCCCCCTCCCAAACGCCATCCATACGACCAGTGGTCGCCTGACGCGCGGGCACTGGACCTCGTCGGCGACAAGTGGACGCTGCTGATCGTGCGCGACCTCGTCAGCGGGCCGCGCCGGTTCGTCGAGCTCCAGCGCACCTTGCCTGGGATCTCGACGGAGCAGCTGCGCTCGCGCCTGAACCGCATGGTCGCCGACGGCCTGCTCACCCGCCAGCGGTACCGCGAGGTCCCGCCGCGGGTCGACTACGAGCTCACGGACCGAGCCCGCGACCTGATCCCGGTCCTCGGCGCGCTCGCGCGCTGGGGATACGAGTGGTCGTGGACCGAGCCGCGCCGCAACGAGGCCGTCGACATCGGTGCCATCTTCCGGCTCGCGCCGGGGCTCCTGACCCTGCCGCGATCGCTGCGCGGCACGGTCGAGCTGACGGTCACCGACCGTTCGAAGGACGGCGAGACGCGCCACTACGCGCTGCTCGTCAAGCGCGGCGTCGTCACGCTGGAGGAGCGTGCCGAGCCCGAGGCCGACGCACAGGTCTCCGGAACGGAACGCGCATGGATCGACGCGCTCGTGCCCGAGGGCGTCGCGAACGGTCTCGAGGTCCGCGGCGACGCGCGTCTCGCGACCGCGGTGCTGGAAGGCCTGACGCCCGCCTCCACGCGGGCGACGGCCGTGGCGTGAGCAGACGCCACCTCGCATGGGGGGAAGACCGCGCGGCCTGACGGCTGCGCGGTCCTCCGCTCTGTTCTCGACGCGACCAGCGCACCTCACATTCCTACGCTACGCCCGCGCGTCAAGCATCGTTCGAACGCGGACGTTCGCGCCGTACGCCGTTACCGTCAGTCCCGGAAGATGGTTCTGACGGAGTCCTCTTCCAACTTCTAGACTCCCGCCGCGCGCGGCCCGGGTGGCGGAACGGCAAACGCAGCCGACTTAAAATCGGCGGTCCCCCAGGGGCATGTGGGTTCGACTCCCACCCCGGGCATGCCACGCTGTCGAGCGTGACGATCGGCTTCTGGCTCTCCGACGCGGCCCTCGTCGGCGTGCAGGGCGGCCTCGTCGCGATCCCGCGCGGGCGGGCGCCGGCGCACGTGCAACGCCTTGCGCTGCGATTGTCCGGCCGCGGCTGGGCGCTCGTCCCGCTCGCCTCGATCGTGCTCGTCGTCGTCGCGATCGGCGCCGCGAGCGCGGTCGCGGACGGGCTCGCGTGGCTGGCGCTGCTCGCCGTGCCGCCGCTCGCGGCGGCGGCGCTCGGGGCGACGATGCGCGGCGGCCGGCCGTGGCTCGCGACGCTCGTGGTGCCGCTGTTCGCGCTCGCGTGGGCGGATCGCGGCGGGCTCGCGGGCGAGGCCGCGGCGGTGGCGCTCTCGGCGCTCTCGTGCGTGACGCTCGGCGTGCTGCTGACGGCACTCGCGCCGCGCGGCTGGCTGAAGGCCGGGATCGTCGCGATGGCTGTGGTGGACGCCTACCTCGTCGGCACGCAGCTGCTGCAGCCCGCGAACGACGTGCTCAACGCGGCGACGCCGCCGGGCCATCTCCCACAGCTTCAGCGAGCCCTGTTCGGCGACGCGCTCATCGGCTATGGAGACCTGTTCGTCGCCGCCGTCTTCGGCGCGATCGTCGCCGCCGAGCAGCGGCTCGAGACGCCCGCGGACCCGCCGTGGCGCTGGGCGCTCGTCGTGCTCGCGCTCGCGCTCGCCTTCGACCTGCTGTTCCTCGTGCTCGACGTGCTCCCGGCGACGGTCCCCGTCGCCTCGGCGTTGCTGGCGCGCGAGTGGGCGCGCCGCCGCCGACGGGCCCGGTCCCGCCGGGGAAAAGCCGCAACTTCTGGCGCTGCTACGGTGTCTTGAGAGACGAGTGGAGGCATCAGCTCTCACCACGTCGGGGACGGCGCTCGGTCGCCATGGTCGCTCGCCCTTGCTGCGCCTGCAGTCGGACGAGCGCCTGATCGCGCTCGTGCGCCGCGGCAACCACGCCGCGTTCGAGACGCTCGTCGGCCGCTACCAGGCGCGCCTGCTCGCCTTCTGCCGCCACATGCTCGGCTCGCGCGAGGACGCCGAGGACGTGCTGCAGGAGGTCTTCGCGGCCGCCTTCAACGCGATCCTCGCCGACGAGCGGCCGATCAACGCGCGTCCCTGGCTCTACCGGATCGCGCGCAACCGCAGCCTCAACCATCTGCGCCGCGCGCAGGCGATCGGCGTCGACTCGATGGACGTCCACCTCTCCGACCACGGCACGACGACCGCGGACAAGGTCGACAAGCGCGAGCAGTTCCGCGAGCTGATCGCCGACGTGCAGGAGCTGCCCGAGACGCAGCGCACCGCGCTGCTGCTGCGCGAGATCGACGCGCTCTCCTACGAGCAGATCGCTGAGGCGATGGAGACGACGATCCCGAGCGTCAAGTCGCTGCTCGTGCGCGCGCGCGTC
>Ga0207664_10003903_pt1 | contig 10017 bp, 8 predicted proteins | sample LARL83metaG_FD_184349 | JGI IMG/M metagenome (GOLD analysis project Ga0207664, IMG submission 184349) | Corn, switchgrass and miscanthus rhizosphere microbial communities from Kellogg Biological Station, Michigan, USA - LAR L8-3 metaG... | ecosystem: Host-associated > Plants > Roots >...
CATCGTAGCGCATGCCGATCTTCTGCATCACGCGTACGGAGGCCTGGTTCGGCACGTCAGCCACCGCGACGATGCGCCTCAGGCCCAGGACACGGAACGCATGGTCCTTGAGTGCCGCGGCGACCTCGGTGGCGTAACCCTTGTTCCAATGCTGCTTCCATATCGACCAGGCCAGTTCGTAGTCGCCGGAGAGGTCCTGGGGCTGGATGCCGGCGCCGCCGACCACCGCCTGGTCCTCCTTCAACACCACTGCCCCCACACAGCAGCCGAGCTCCGCGAGGAAACGCCGCTGGCGCTCGAAGTAAGCCTCCACCTTGGCATCCTCCCAGGCCTCGCCGTGGTTGATGTACAGCATCATGTCCGGGTCTTGCACGAACTTCTGCATGAACACGCCACGGTCTTCCGGTCGCCAGGGCCGGACGTAGAGCCGCGGGCTCTCCACTTCGAAATGCAGGGGACGCATCACAGGATCTGGGGCTCGGGTTCCAGCATCACGCCGAAGCGAGCGTTCACGGCCTCGCGGATGCGGCCCGCCAGGGACCAGACCTGGGCGCCGCTGGCATGGCCCAGGTTGATTAGAACCAGGGAGTGCCTGTCGGAGACGGCGGCATCGCCGTCGCGCACGCCCTTGAAGCCGCAGGTCTCGATGAGCCAGGCGGCGGAGAGTTTCTCGCTGCCGCCGGCCGCCGGCCAGTGCGGGAGCTTGGGGTGGGCGGCCAGCAGCGCCTGGGCACGCTCGGCAGGCAGGATGGGGTTCTTGAAGAAGCTCCCGGCATTGCCGGTGATGGCGGGGTCCGGCAGCTTGCGGCGGCGAAGCGCCTCCACCGCCTGGGCCACATCCCTGGGCTGCGGCTGCTTCACGCCCATGACCTCCAGCTCCTCGCGCAGGCCCGCGTAGTCCAGCTTCAGTGTGTGGCGGCGCGGCAGGGCGAAGTCCACGGCGGTCACGATGAAACGCTCAGGCTCACGCTTGAACACCGAGTCGCGGTAGGCGAAGGCGCAGGCGCGGTTGTCTAACTGCGTGAACTCGCCCCCCCGGCGATCCCAGCATTCCACCATGGCCACGTATTCGCCCACCTCGGCGCCGTAGGCACCGATGTTCTGGATCGGCGCCGCGCCCACGGTGCCCGGGATCAGAGCCAGGTTCTCCAGGCCCGCGAGGCCGTGGTCCAGGCTCCAGCGTACGAAGTCATGCCAGCGCTCGCCGGCGGCGACGCGCACCCGCGCCACTTCGCCGCCGCCCAGCATCTGGATGCCGCTCGTCGCCATGTGCAGCACCAGGCCGGGGTAGTCCTTGGTCAGCAGCAGGTTGCTGCCCTCGCCCAGCACCAGGAGCGGCATCTCCTTCAGCTCGCGGCGCTGCAGCAACTCCGGCAGGCCGGCGGCATCGCGCAACTCGGTATAGCGATGGGCCCGGGCCGGCACCCGGAAGCTGTTGCGGTGGTCCAGCGGTGCATCGCGCAGCAGGAAACAGGTGACGGAGGCGCGTTCCATCAGTGCAGTATCAGCCGTGCGGTCAGGGCGAAGAGTGCCAGCCGCACCAGCCAGCCCAGCAGCGCCGCCACGGTGTTGAGTAGATGGATCTTGATGAAGGCCGCTTGTGTGAGCAGCAGCGGCACCGGTCCCACCAGCCAGAGCCCGCCTGCCAGGAGGAACACCTGGTTGCCGGAGGCCACGCCCAGCCGCACCGCCAGCCAGAGGAAGGCGCCGGCACTGAGCACACCGGTGAGGGTGGACCAGGCCACCGCCAGGCTCTCGCCGGGCCCGTCGCCGCGATGCCGCCACACCTCAGGGTAAGTGAGGTACTTGTCATGGAACAGCACGCCCATGAAGTACCAGTCGCTGAAGGAAGTGGCCACCGACGCCACCGCCAGGGCGAGCACGTAGCGCCAGGTATCCGTCATGGCCCTCGTCAGTCCCTGCTCACTGCTGTGGTGCCAGGAACGGTTTGATGGCGGCGTAGACCTCGTCTGCCGAAGCCGCCACCTGATGCACCTGTTCCTTGAGCTCCGCCGTGTCCAGCGTCCGAAGCGTGACGTCGGAGCGCACATCGGCGTCGCCGTCGTCGTCGATCTCCACCTTGATGCGGTCGAGCTGGTGGTTCATCTGCAGCATCTTGTACTCGAGGTCGGCGGTGCGCGGCAGGTCGGCGTCCCGCGCGATGGTGGCGAAGATCACCAGCAGCCCGTCGCCGATCGCCAGGATCTCCTTGAAGTCACCCAGGTTCTCGCCATGCTGCTTGATCACCCACACCGTGTCGTTCTTCTTCTCGAACGTGTAGCCGGCCTGCTTCAGGAGCTTGTCGACCCGCTTGGCATCCGCGGCGTCGTCGGCAGACGCCGGCGCAGCGAGACCCAGCGACAGCAAGGCAGCGGCCGTGATCCCGGCCGAGAAACGCAGCAACTGGTTCATGAGAATCCCCTGTGTTGTCCGCCCGCTTCCAGCATACTCCGGTCTTCGTTCAGTAAAGCACCCTGAAGCGCAGCGTATGGGGGATGCGGCGGATCTCGTCCAGCAAGCCGTCGGAATAGCTGCCTTCGATGTCGGTGATCACGTAGCCGACGCGCTCATGGGTTTTCAGGTACTGGCCGGAGATGTTGGCGCCGTGGGCCGCCAGGGCCTGGTTGATGCGCGCCAGGATGCCCGGCACGTTCTCGTGCAGGTGGATGAGCCGATGCGCCTGTGCCTGGGGTGGCAGGCGGATGGCCGGGAAGTTCACGCTGTTTTCGGTGCTGCCGGTATTGACGTAGTCGATGATGCGGTGGCTCACGAAGCGGCCGATGTCGTGCTGGGCTTCCAGGGTGCTGCCGCCCACGTGCGGTGTGAGGATGGCCTCCGGCACGTCCCGCAGCGGATGCTCGAAGCGCTCGCCGTTGCCGCGCGGCTCCTCCGGGAACACGTCCACGGCTGCGCCGGCCAGGTGCCCCGAGCGCAGGTGGCTGCGCAGCGCATCCAGGTCGACCACGTGGCCGCGCGACAGGTTGAGGAACACCGCGCCTTCCTTCATGAGGGTGAACTCGCGGGTGCCGATGAGGTTGGCGTTCTCCTTGCGGCCGTCCACGTGCACGGTGACGGCGTCGCTGGAGCGCAGCAGCTCGTCCAGGCTGGCGCAGCGCTGCGCGGTGCCTAGCGCGAGCTTCTCCGCCACGTCATAGAAGCAGACCTGCATGCCCATCGACTCCGCCAGCACCGAGAGCTGCATGCCGATGTTGCCGTAACCGACGATGCCGAGCCGCTTGCCGCGCACCTCGTGGGCGCCCTCAGCGCTCTTGTCCCAGGTGCCCCGGTCCATGAGTCGCATCTTGGCGGGGATGCCGCGCAGCAGCATGATCAGCTCCGCCAGCGCCAACTCGACCACCGAGCGGGTGTTGCTGAAAGGAGCGTTGAACACCGCCACGCCGCGCCGCTCGCAGGCGACCAGGTCGATCTGGTTGGTGCCGATGCAGAACGCGCCTATCGCCAGCAGGCGGCGCGCCTCGCCGAGCACGGCTTCGTCCAGCTGGGTCTTGGAGCGGATGCCGAGTATCGAGACGTCCTGCAGCCGCGCCGCGAGCTCAGCGGGTGCCGGGCTACCCTTCAGGGACTCGACCGCATAGCCCTCGCGCTCGAAGGCGGCCACCGCCTCGGGATGGATGTTCTCCAGCAGCAGCACCTTGAGGCGGTTCTTCGGATAGGACACCGCGCCCTTGAGGCCGCAGTCGAACAGCACCTCGTCGAAGCTCGGTGCCTGGCGCGCGCCGCGCGCTTCCATCACCTCCGGGCGCTGCACGTTCTCGAGGAAGGTATAGAAGCGCTTGGCGGCGCCGGCGGCGAACACCTCGTAGTCAGTCCAGCCGTCGCCGACGGCCACCACCTCGCCGTCGAGCTTGAGGCCGCGTACCACCTTGACCTTGCCGCCGTCCGCGGAGAGCGGGTTGTTCCAGTCCACGCCGTCGATGAAACCCTCGGCGTCGAAGCGCAGGGTGTTGGCGAACACGTTCTCAGGCTTGAGCCCCAGGCTCTTGGCCACCGGCAGGATCACCTCGCGGAAGCCGCTGCTAACCACGTAGATGTTGGCGGCGTTGGCGGCGAGGAAGGCGCGGTTGCGCTTGAAGGACGGCGTCACCTCCTCGCGCAGGGTGGCGCCGAGCCGCTGCAGGTGATCGCGGTGCAGGTGCAGGAGCTTGAGACGCTCTCGCAGGCTGTCCTGGAACAACAGGCGGCCGCCCATGGCCGCATCGGTGAGCTCGCGGATGCGCTGGCGGACCTTGGCGCCGTCCGGCACCAGGTCCACGGCCAGCTCCAGGGTCTCGGCGCGCACCAGGGTGCTGTCGAAATCGAGGATGAATTTGACGTCGTCGGCCGCCATCGGCTTCTTCTTATGGAACCCCTGTCCGCATCTTACCGCGGGCGGCGCGATTTGACGCGGAACCCGGGGTCGCCGGCCAGGCCGTCGGCCCAGCGGGTGGTCTCCGGCAGGCGGTAGCCGCGGCAGCATCCCAGCACCCATGTCACCGCGGCATCGAGCCCGATCTTGTGGCCGATGGAGACGAACAGCGGTGCCACGCCGTCGCGGGTGCGCAGCACTGCGCCGATGACCTCGTCGCCATCCATGAGCGGCACACGCGAGCCGGCCTTGCGGCCCGGCTGGCGGTGGGTACCGATGAGGCGCGACTTGGCGACACCGATGCTGGGCAGGCCCGCCGCCAGGCCCAGGTGCGAGGCGAAGCCCAGCCGCCGCGGATGGGCATAGCCCTGGCCGTCGCAGAGCAACAGGTCGGGACGGACCTTGAGGCGGGCCAGCGCCTCCAGCAGCGTCGGCACCTCGCGGAAGGACAGCAGACCGGGCACGTAGGGAAAATCCGTGGGCCGCTCCACCACCGCCTGCTCCACCAGTTCCAGGTCCGGCCAGGACAGGACTGCGACCGCGCCGCGGGTCACCAGGCCCTCGCCGGGGAAGGCGCAGTCCACGCCGGCGACGAAGCGTACGCGCCGCGGATTGCCGCGGCGCACCAGCCGGTGGCGGAGCCGCTCCTGCTCGGCGCGCGCCTCAGCGGTGGTGATGTGGTAGGGATAGCGGGCAGGCATGGCCCAATCTGGCGCGGCTTCTGCCCGGCGTCAAACCGGGTATCCATAAAGAAAGAGGCCGGGTGGAACCCGGCCTCCGACCGACCTGCACTGGTGGGGTGGATCAGTCCTTGGTGAAAGTCACATCGCCCGAGCCTGCTTCCAGCTCGGCGGAGCCCTTGGCGCCGTTCACGTCGGCGCGGAACGAATGGTGGCGCACCGACACGTTCTGCATGCCCGGCAGGTCCACGTCCACGTCGCCGGAGTCGGAGGTGGCGCTGATGTGCAGGGAGGGGATGCGGCTGGTGTGGACCACGATGCTGCCGCTGCCGCTGTCGGCGGTGAGGCGCACCACGTCGCCCAGGTCGCCGCTCAGGGTCACGTCGCCGGAGCCGGTGTTGGTCTCCACCACCTGGCCCGCCTTGAGGTTGGTGGCGCGGATGTCGCCGGAGCCGGCGCGCAGCTTCAGCGAGCCGGTCACGTCGTCGAGCACGATGTCGCCGGAGCCGGTCTCAAGGTCGGCGCCGTTGCCGCTGGAGTCGCGTAGCTCCACGTCGCCGGAGCCGGTGTCGCCGTGGATGGAGCCGGCCACGTCCTGCATGCGCACGTCGCCGGAACCGGTCTTGATCTGCACGTCGCCGCCCTTCTGGTGCGACAGCACCAGGTCGCCGGAGCCGCTCTCGACGTCGATGCTGCCGGCCTGGCCGTTCACCGTCACGTCACCGGAGCCGGTGTGGGCTTCCAGGCTGTCGCTGCCGTGCTGAGACTTGATGTCGCCGGAGGAGCTCTTGAGGGTCTGCGGGGCATCCACGCCGTTCGACTCGATGAGGCCGACCTTGTTGTCCACTGTCACGTGCACGCCCTTCGGTACGTGCACCACGAAGTCCACGTGCAGGTTGGCACCGGAGCCGAAGGTGCCGCTGGAGATCTTCACCCGCTCGCCGTCGTAGTTGGTGGTGGTGGTGTTCATGCCGAAACCGTCGAAGCCGTGGTCGTGGTAGTAGTACTCGGTGTACTCATCCAGCGGGTAGCGGGCCATCATCTCCACGACGTTGCCGTCGGCCTTGGTCTCGATCTTGAGCTTGTTGGCCAGGGCCTGGGCGTCGGCATCGCTGCCGGCCGCGGCCACGATCTTGCTGTCCACCGTCAACACCCCGTCGCTGGCCGCCACCACGCTCACGTGGCCCACCAGGTTGGTGAGTTCCAGGCTGCCGCCGGCCTTGATGGCGGGATTCTTGTAGGTGTCGTTCTTCTGATAGTCGGGGGCTGCGAAGGCGGGGGTGGCCGCCAGGGCCGCCAAGGCGGTCAGGCAGAAGAGCGTTGCGCGGCGCGTGGACATAGACAGCTCCTGTGCGGGAATGCCCCGCTAGGCGTATTGGTGTATTATCTAACTATAACACAGGCCCGGGGGATTTCAAGGGGACGATCCCAAGGGGTGTACGGGCGCCACGAAGTGGCGCCCTGACCCTTGGACGGTGCCGGCGTCGCCGGGGTTTAGATGCTCAGGGGACCTGCAGCCCTCCGGAGCCACCGGTGCCGACCCAGTCCAGGCGGCCGGTACCGGCGTCCGCGTGCAACTCCAGGGTCTCCGAGGCCGCCTGGATGCGGCCGGATCTGACGTCGATCCGGGTGTCGTCCAGGAGCTTGTCGAAACCGGTGTGGTCCGCCTGGAACGGCGTGCCCAGCAGGTTGAACGGTGCGGTCATGCCTTCAGCGGCATAAGCCGGGGCCAGCAGGTGGCCCAGAGTCTGGTCCAGGAGCTGCAGGCCGATGGCGGAGGGCAACGGGCCATTGCCTGCGAAGGCTGCGTCCGGATCCAAGCCGTGGGCTGCATACCAGTCCCGCACCAGCAGGTCCGTATAGGGATCGAGGTTGGCGGTGCCCAGATCCGCGGCGCTGCCATACAGCAGCCGGCCGTCCGGCGTGGCCACCCTGAGCAGGAAGGGAGCGGTCATACCCGCCACCGGGATCTCGAAATGGCCGGTCCGGTCGGCGCTGGCGGCAGCGTATTGGCCGCGGGCATCCCTGAGGCTCACGCTGGCGCCGGCCAAGGGGCCGCCTTGGGCAGCGGTGCCTTCCACGGCCAGGGTCACACTCAGGACCACCACATTGCTGGTGATGTTCACGACGCCCTGGCCTGCTCTCTCGACTATGCCGGCGTTGGCGGTCACCTGCACCGAGCCCGCCGCGATGCCCTTGAAGGCGCCGTCGCCCAGGCTCACTGCGATGTTGGTATCGGAGGAACGCCAGCCGAACTGGATGCCGCTCACCACGTTGCCGGAGGAGTCGCGGGCCTCGGCGGTGAACTGGCGGATGCCGTTTACGGTCACCGTGGCACTGGTGGGGCTGACGAAGATGCTGAAAGGCGCCGGGTTGCTGTTATTGCTGCCACCCCCGCCACAGGCGGCCAGGGTCGCGAGGCCTAGGGTCAGGAGTAGCGTGCGGGATAGCTTGTGCATAGTGGGCCTTAAGGGGATAGGTCGCCGGGTCTGTCGCATAGCGCAGCATGGGCGCCGGGGTGTACTGCCGGGACACATTTATACCCCAGCGGCGCGGAATAGGCGTGAGCCGGATACGGTACGAAACAACATTTATGTCACAGCCTATTCCCCCCTGGGGGATGGCCGTCCCAGAATAGGCTCCCGCCTGCAGACCGCCATCCGGAGCGATGCCATGAACCTGCGCAGCCTGCCCTTGCTGTTCGCCTTCAGCCTCAGTGCCGCCGCCCTGGGCCAAGACCCGGCACCGGTGCCGCCTGCGGAACATCCGGTCTTCGGCGAGATCGCGCAGGCCATGGACCCGGCGCGGTTGCAGGCCACCCTCACCACCCTGGTGGGTTTCGGCACCCGCAACACCCTCTCCGACACCCAGTCCGACAAGCGCGGCATCGGTGCCGCCCGCCGCTGGGTGCAAGGCCAATTCCAGCAGATGTCCAAGGATTGCGGCGGCTGCCTCATGGTGATCACGCCGTCCCAGGTGTTCACTGGCGAGCGCACGCCCAAGCAAGGCGTGGAGGTGATGGACGTAGCGGCGATCCAGAAGGGCAGCAGCGACCCGGACCGCTACGTGGTGATGACGGCGCACCTGGATTCCCGCAACAGCGACACCATGGACGCCAAGGGCGACGCGCCGGGCGCCGACGACGACGGCTCCGGCGTGGCGGCGATCCTCGAGACCGCGCGGGTGCTGAGCAAATACAAGTTCGCCGCAACCATCGTGTACTCGGTGGACAGCGGCGAGGAACAGGGTCTCTACGGCGGCAAGGTCATCGCCCAGTATGCCCAGGACCATCACTGGCAGGTGGAAGCGGACCTCAACGACGATATCGTGGGCAACAGCCGCGGCCAGCACGGCATCACCGACAATACCCTAGTGCGGGTGTTCTCGGAAGGCACCCGCGCGCTGGAGACCGAGAAGGAAGCCAACGAACGCCGCTATCACGGCGGCGAAGTGGACTCGCCGTCGCGCAACGTGGCCCGTTACATCAAGGCGCTCGCCGAGCAGTACATACCCAATTGGCACGTGATGCTGGTGTATCGCACCGATCGCTATGGCCGCGGCGGCGACCACGTGGCCTTCAACGCGCTGGGTTACCCGGCGGTCCGGCTCACCGAGTCCCATGAGGACTTCACCCATCAGCACCAGGACTTGCGGGTGGAGAAGGGCGTGCACTATGGCGACGTGCTGTCGGGCGTGGACTTCCCTTACCTGGCGAAAGTGGCCGCCACCAACGCCATCGCCCTGGCCGGCATGGCCTGGGCGCCGGCACCGCCCCAGGCCGTGAGCATCGCCTCCGACCCGGAGCCGGGCCTGTCCGGCGGCATGGACACGGTGTTCGACTGGAAGCCCTCCGCCGGGGCCGCGGGTTATCGCCTGCATTGGCGTGCCACCACCGAGCCCGCCTGGACCGAAGCGCGCTACGTGGGGCCGGTGCAGCACTATGTCCTCAAGGACGTGAGCATCGACGACTGGTTCTTCGGCGTGGCGGCCGTGTCCCAGGACGGCTTCGAGAGTCCAGTGGTGTTCCCGGGCCCGGCCGGGGCCTTCTTCACCCCGCCGGCCGGCAACCCCTGAGCCCGGCCGCACGCCGGCGGGAGGCCCGGAGTTCATGGGTATAATGGCTGCAGGGACAGACGGCCATATACCTGCTCCGGTCGGACCTTCCTCCATTCAGAGCCTTTCTCGTCGAGGAACACATGCATAGCAGTCGAATCCTGCCCGGCGCAGCCCTGGGACTAATAGCCCTTGCCTGCTGCGGTGCAGCCGGTGCCAAAAGCCTCTACCCGACCCAGTTCTTCGCCACGCTTGAATACCCCCAACGCCGTGGTCAGCGGCGATGTGAACGGCGACAGTCATCCGGACCTCATCGAGATCGGTATAGATCAGACCATCGCGGTGCTCATCAACAACGGCGATGGCACCTTCAAGAGCCCGACCCACTACTACGTGGTCGGCAACCAGCCGCATGCACTGGCGACCGGAGACTTCAACGGCGACGGCAAGCTGGATATCGCCGTCATCAACAGCACCGACAACACCGTAAGCATCATGCTGGGCAACGGCGACGGCACCTTCAAGGCGCCGACCGCCGCCGAGGTGGCCGCGAAGACCGGCACGCCGGCGCCCAGCTATGCCACCGGGCAGGATCCCCTCTCCCTGGTGGTCGCAGACATGAACGGCGACGGCATACCCGACATCGTCACCGCCAACTTCGCCGACGACACCTTGAGCGTCCTGATCGGCAACGGCGATGGGACCTTCAAGCCCCAGATCGCGCTGGTGACTGGCGTCGGACCGATTTTCGTCACCGCCGCGGACCTGAACAACGACGGCAAGCTGGACCTGCTGGTCAACAACAACCTGGATGACACGCTCGGCGTGCTGCTCAACGCGGGCAAGGGCCTGTTCCGGACCATGACCGCGACCAAGCTGGGGCCGCGCCTGGTGAACTCATACTTCCAGATGATGGTG
>Ga0207664_10003904_pt1 | contig 10017 bp, 6 predicted proteins | sample LARL83metaG_FD_184349 | JGI IMG/M metagenome (GOLD analysis project Ga0207664, IMG submission 184349) | Corn, switchgrass and miscanthus rhizosphere microbial communities from Kellogg Biological Station, Michigan, USA - LAR L8-3 metaG... | ecosystem: Host-associated > Plants > Roots >...
CCTTCCATTTTTTCCCACTGCGCCTGCGGATCGGGTACGGTCTCGCCGCTCGCCGCCATGTCGTAGGCCGCATAAAGATGCTGGCGCGAATAGCGGATGCCGGCACCGTAGAGCCGGGCCGCCGAAAGCTGCTTGAGCCGCGCTTCGTCGATCGCCGGACAGGCCGGCTTGCAGAACTGCGGCAGCAGTGCCAGCGATTCCCGGCGCCTTGCCCATTCCTCGAACATCTGCGATGGCGCCTCGACGAAATCGAGCTGCACCGACGTGCCCGCCAGCGTCGCGTACTGGGTGTCGGAAAGGACGCCGTGCATCACATGACCGAACTCGTGCACCAGCGTCTCGAGCTCTTCGCTGTTGAGTCCGGCCGGATTCAGGTTGGCGACCAGCGCGCTGATCGGTGTGCGGCGCGACCGCTTCGCCGAGCCGCGCACGGGCCACGCCGCCGCATGGCTGAATTTGCCGGCGCGGGGAAACGGATCGATGTAGACGCCTCCCTTGAGCTTGCCGCTCGCCGCGTCGAAGACGTCGAAATAGCGGACGTCGGGGTGCCAGGTGGGCACCGTCGCCGGCACGAAGCGGACGCCATAGAGGCGCGACGCGATCGCCATCACCCACTGGATGCTCGCTTCGGTCGGAAAGTACTTGCGCAATGCTTCCTGATCGACGTTGAAGCGCGCCTTCCTCTGCTGCTCCTGGTAATAGTCGGCGTCCCAGCGTTGCAACCGGACCTCGCCGACGGACTTGCGCAAAGTCGCCGCCTTCAGCGCCGTCAGCTCGGCGATCTCCTTGCGCTCGACTTCGCGTACCGCCGACTTGACCTCGCGCAGGAATTTTTCCACCGCCTGCGGATTGTCGACCATGCGGCGGCGCGTCGCGAATTCGGCGTAGCTCGACAGGCCGAACAGCCCAGCCATCTCCTTGCGCAGCCGCATCGCCTCCGCCAGGAGCTCGATGTTCCTCGGCGTGCCGCGGTTCTGAAAGGCGAACTGGTAGCGCCGGCGCGCCTCCTCGTTCTCGGCGTTCGCCATGAACGGCAGGTATTCCGGATATTCGAAGCCCAGCAGGTAATTGCCCTTGTCGTCGCGCTTCGCCTTGTCGAGATAGTCCCGCGGCAATCCGACGACCTCATCGGGCGAGAAGACGACGCGGGTCTGGTTGTCCCGGATGTTGCGATCGAATTCCTGGCGAATCTCCTCCAGCCGATCGGCAATCGTCTTCAGGCGTGCCCGCTTGTCCGGAGCGAGCGCGACGCCGTTGTCCTCGAACGTGTCGAGCAGATCCTTGCGCATTTTGGCGGCGGGACCGGTGCGCGCGGTCAACGCCTTGATGCGCTTGTAGAGCGCCTCATTCTGGTAGAGCTCGGTTTCGAATCGCGTCGTCTTCGATTCGCAGGCCTCGGCAGCGCTGCGCGTCGCCGCGTCGGGCGAGACGTTGGCGGTGAGGTCGACCGGCCCCTCGAAGTCCTCGAGGCGGATGCGCAGACGGTCCCAGCGGTCGAGCAGGTCGCGCGTCCCGGCGTTGCCGAGCGGCATCGCCTCCAGACGCTTGATCAGGCGCGAAGCATCTGCCAGGCCTTCGGCGCAGGCTTCGGCCAGCGAAGCCGCATCGTAGATCGGTATCGTCGGGCGCGCCGGCGCCGCATTCGCCGCGCCTGCGAGCACCGCGATGATCATCGTCATCCAAAGCTTGGTCATGAGGTCGTGTCCAGTCTGCGTCGTCCGCAGTCGTGCGTCGCGCCCGGAATCAACGGCGCCTACTGTTGTCGATGTCGAAGTAAATGAACTCGGCGAGCAAGATCGGGTGCTTCTTGTATCCGACGACCTGCGGCTGCAGCAGCATATTGCGGAGTCGGGTGTCGTGCATTTTCATCGCGCCGTTGACCTCGACCATGCGCCAGAGCTGACGATAAAGGCGGCTCCGCTCCGGTGAAGCGGGCATCGCCTTGGTCTTCAAATAGAGTCTGTCCCATTCGGCCAGCTGGAAGCACGAGGCGTTGTTCTCGCCGCTGTTGGGACCGTAGAAAAGCTGGATGAAATCATCGCCGTCCGGATAGTCGGCGATCCACGACGCGGTCCGCGACAGCAACTGGCATGCCCGCTCCCTCTTGAGCTCCTCCGGAAACCGGTTCTTGTCCACCTGCAGGCGAACGCCTATGCGCTCGACCGATTTCTGCCAGAGCTCGTCGATCTCCCGGTCGCGCGACGACGGCGTCGATGAGTAGCGCCAGACCAGCGGTTTGCCGTCCGGCCACGTGCGGTAGCCGTCGGCGCCGCGCTTGTAGCCGAAATAATCGAGCAGCTTGTTGGCCAGCTGCGGATCGTACGGCACGATCGAGCGATAGCTTGGATCGTTGCCGATGACACCCGGCGGGATCGGATAAGCCTCTTCGATCGCCTGCCCCTTGCGGATCACACGGATGTACTCGGCGTTGTCGAAGGACATGAAGATCGCGCGGCGCAACGCGATCTTGTCCTTGGCAAAGCCGCCGAAGTCCGGATCGATCGTATTGATGTAGGTGTAATTGATGTCGGGATCGGTCGTCCGGCTTAGGCTGACTCCTCGCCTGGCGAGGTCGGCATTGACCTGGTTGTTCGGCAGCGCGACCGGCGCGAATTGCTCGCGCAGGTACAGGATGTCGAGCTCGTTGTTCTGGAAAGCCAGCCATGCGGCCTGCTGCTCTTCGATGATGCTGATTTCGACGCGACCTATCTGCGGCATCGTCTTGCCCGCCATCGCCGCGATCAGCTCCTTGTCGAGAGGATCATCGCTCGGCTCGAACTGCCAGCGCAGGCCGCGAAACGACGGGTTGGCCTCAAGCACGATCCTGTTCGAGCGTTTCCATTCGGTGAGCATGTACGGACCGGTGCCGACCGGATGGGCATTGGTATCGTCGGCATATGCTTCGATCGCTTCCCTCGCCACCGCCCCGGTATTCGGCAACGCAAGGATGTGCGCGAAGTTGTAGTCGGTTTCCTTGAGCTTCACTTGCAGGGTGTAACGATCGAGGACCTGGAGCCCCTCGACCTTGCGGTCATAGTCGAACTTTCCTGTCTTCTCGGCGTCCTTCTTGACTTCGTCGAGGCCGACGACGCCGCCGAGAAAGCTTTCGTACGGCGACTTGTTGGCCGGATCGCGGAAGCGCTTGATCGTGTAGGCGTAGTCTTCGGCCGTCAATTCGCGCGGCTTGCCTTTGAACACCGGGTCCGGTGCGAAGTAGATTCCCTTGCGGATCTTGAAGACGTACGTCCTCGCCTGGTCGCTGACCACGGGCATTGCTTCGGCCGCACGCGGCGCGAGCTTCGCCGGCCGTGCCAGATAGTCATACGTCATCAACGGTTCGAAGATCGCTTCGCAGACCGTCTGCGAATAGTAGTCCTGCACCTTGACGGGGTCGAAGCCGGTCTCGGCGACGTAGAACTCGATGCGCAGGACCTTGGCCGGGTCGGCCGCCGCTGCCGCGGGGCGAGCCGCCAGCGGCGCGAAAGCGATCGCCGCGCCGAGCAGCGATGCCAGCGCGGCCTGCGCAACCCCGGTCATCGGTGCGTCGGCGCCGCGAACATCGGCGTCAGCCGGCGAAAGCGAAGTTGAGCCGCACTATCGCGCCGGACGCTTGGAATTGTCGATGTCCATGAACGGCCACGGCGCGTGCAGGATCGGGTGCTTCTTGTAGCCGAGCATCCACGGATAGAACAGCGTGTTCTTGTAGCGCGTCGCGCCCATCACCCAGGTCGTATCGACTTCCATCTGCCGCGCCATCGCCCGATACAGCCGATTGCGCTCGGGCGAATCGGGCAGGCGCTGCGCCTGCCGGTAGAAGTCGTCGAACGTCGCGGACTTGTAGCAGGCATAGTTGTCCTCGCCGACGTTCGGACCGTACGACAGCTGCAGGAAGTTGTCCGCCGTCGGCCAGTCCGCGGTCCACGCCGCACCCGCGAACTGCATCTGGCAGGCGCGCCCCTTCTGTATCTGATCGGCGAATTTTATTTTGGCCGTCGCGAAACGCACGCCGATCACATCGAGGCTCTTTTTCCAGAGCTCGTCGTATTCGCGCGCGATCGCCTCCGGTGTCGACCACAGCGTCAGCACCAGCGGCTTGCCGTCGGGCAGGGTCCTGAATCCGTCGGCGCCCCGCTTGTAGCCGAAGTAGTCGAGGAGCTTGTTGGCCAGCGCGGGGTCGTAGTGGTAGCTGGCGTGATAGTTCGGGCTGTAGCCGACGACACCCGGCGGTATCGGCGACTCGGCTCGGATCGCCTGGCCTTTGCGGATGATGCGTATCTCCTCGTCGATGTCGTACGACATCGCGATCGCGCGCCGCAACGCGATCTTTTCCTTGTCGAATCCACCGACCACCGGATCGATCATGTTGAAATAGTAATAGGTCATTTCCGGCTCGAGATAGCGGTAGAGCTTGATGCCGCGCTTGGCCAGGTCGGGTGCGACCTTGTTGTTGGGGATCGCCATCGGGGCGAACGAGCCGAAGCGGTCGATGTAGTCGATCTCGGCACCCTGGAACGCCAGCCAGCGCGACTGCTCCTCCTCGATCAGGCGCACATCGACGACGCCGATCTGCGGCATCTGCTTGCCCTTCATCGCCGCGATGACGTCCCGGTCCCACGGATTGGCCGACGGCTGAAAATCCCAGACGAAGCCGCGATAACCGGGATTGGCATGCAGCAGGATGCGGGCGCCGCGCTGCCACTGCGCCAGCATGTACGGCCCGGTGCCGACCGGATGTCCCTTGGTGTCGTCGGCATAGCGCTCGATCACTTCGCGCGCGACGATGCTGTTCGTCGGCGACGCCAATATGTAGGCGAAGTTGAAGTCGGTATCGATCAGATGAAAACGGATCGTGTAGCGATCGACGACTTCGAGTCCGGGAATCTTGGCGTCGTAGTCGAACCGGTCGCCGTTTTTTTTCGCCAGCGCTTCCTGCTCGTTCAGCCCGACAATCTTGCCGTCGAACAGAAATCGCCACGGCGAGCGGTTCTTCGGATCGAGAAAGCGCTTGATCGAGTAAGCGACGTCCTCGGCCACGAGCTCGCGCTTGTCGCTCTTGAACGCGGGGTCGGGAGTAAAATAGACACCCTTGCGCAGATGGAACGTATACGTCTTGCCGCTGTCGGTGACTTCGGGCAGCGCTTCGGCCAGCATCGGCACGAGCTTGACGGGCTCGGCCAGGTAATCGTAGGTGAGCAGGCGCTCGAAAATGACCTCTTCGATCAACCCGGAATAATAGTTGGTGCTCCGCGACGGATCGAAGCCGTCGTCGCCGGCCTCTATGGCGACATGCAGCACCTTGTTCGGATCGGCGGCGGCCGCTGCGTTTCGGGCGGGAGCGCCGGACAGCGCCAGCAGGAAGCCCGCGATCACGAAGACGGGCAGAACCGGACGCCTCATCGATCCCTCTCCAGCGAAAGGCGCGTAATGTACCACTTCCCGCTGCGGCTCGACGCCGCTTGCGACAGGACGCCGCCGGCGGGCGTCGCCGTCGCGCCCGGAGCGACGGGACGCCGGCCGGCAACGCACAAGCCGGCGTTCCGATGAAGCCGCCGTTCTGGGACGAGGCGGCGCGGGAGCTCTCGCGCCGCGACCGCACGCTGCGGCGCTTGGTCCGCGCCTATCCCGGCATCCATCTGAAGCGACGTGCCGATCCGTTTACGACCCTCGCCCGGGCGATCGTCGGCCAGCAGATATCGGTCAAGGCGGCAGACGCGATCTGGTGGCGTTTTGTCGCCGTGGCCGACGATGCGCCGGCGCACAAGTTCCGCCGCCTTCCGGCGGCGAAAGTCGCCGCCGCCGACATGACGGCCTTGCGCAACTGCGGGCTGTCGCAGCGCAAGGCCGAGTACCTGTCGGACCTGGCGCGGCACTTCGCGTCCGGCCAGCTCGATCCGAAGCGCTGGCGCAAGCTGGACGACGAGGCGGTGATCGCGCAGCTGATCGACGTCAAGGGTATCGGGCGCTGGACGGCCGAAATGTTCCTGATGTTCCATGAGCTGCGTCCCGATGTGCTTCCGGTCGACGACCTCGGCCTGCAAAAGGCGATGGCCCGACAATTTCTGAAGAACGCGCGCCCGACCCGCGACGCGATGCTCGCAGTGGCCGAACCGTGGCGCCCCTGGCGCTCGGTGGCCACCTGGTATCTGTGGAGAAGTCTCGAGCCGGTGCCGGTCGATTATTAGCCGTCCGGAGTGCCCCGCGCCGGCGTGGCGGCGGTCCTACGTACAATGGCCGGATGAACGATGCTTCGGCGCCGCCTTACGCGGGACTCACTCCCGACTGCGTGCTCGATGCGCTCGATGCCGTCGGACTGTTCTGCGACGGCAGGCTGCTCGCGCTCAACAGCTACGAGAATCGCGTCTACCAGGCATGGCTGGACGACCGTGCCAGGGCTTCGGCGGAGACGGCGCCTTCGTCGGTCGTCGTGAAGTTCTATCGCCCGTCGCGCTGGAGCGATCAGCAGATCGGCGAGGAGCACGCATTCGTCGCGCAGCTTGCCGCGCGCGAGATTCCCGTCGTCGCGCCGATCGCGAGCGGGGGCGCAACCCTGCATCGCTTCGCCGGATACAGCTATGCGGTCTATCCGCAATGCGGTGGCCGCGCCCCCGAGCTGGAGGACCGCGACACACTCGAATGGATCGGCCGTTTCATCGGGCGCATCCACGCCGTGGGCGCGACCGCGCGATTCGACGTGCGGCCGGCGCTCGACGTCGCGAGCTTCGGCGACGAGCCGCGCGAATGGCTGCTCGCGAACGGCTTTATTCCACCCGACCTGGTGGCCGCATGGGACAGCGTCGCCGCACAGGCGATCGAACGCGTGCGGCATTGCTACGATCGTGCGGGCGCCGTCCGCAGCATTCGACTGCATGGGGACTGCCATGCCGGCAACGTGCTGTGGCGCAGCGGCGGTCCGATGGAGGGTCCGCATTTCGTCGATTTCGACGATTGCCGCAGCGGTCCTGCGGTGCAGGACCTGTGGATGCTGCTGTCGGGCGACCGCGCTGACATGGGCCGCCAGTTGCGCGCCGTGCTTTCGGGCTACGAGGATTTCTGCGCATTCGACGACCGCGAGCTGCATCTTATCGAAGCGCTGCGCACGCTGCGGCTGATCCACTATTCGGCCTGGCTGGCGCGCCGCTGGAACGATCCCGCGTTCCCGGCGGCGTTTCCATGGTTCAACACGCAGCGCTACTGGCAGGATCGCGTGCTGGAATTGCGCGAGCAGATCGCGGCGATGGACGAGGCACCTCTGTCGATCTAGAGGAATCGCTCCGCAGCCAGGCGACCCGCGCCCGTCTAGATTCCCGACGCGGTCAGCACGCCGTCGACCAGATGCAGGATGCGGTCGGTGCGCGCCGCGAGATCGGGATCATGCGTCACGATCACGAGGCTCGTGCCCGCGCTGCGATTGAGCTCGAGCATCAGATCGAACACGCCTCCGGCGGTGCGCCGGTCGAGGTTCCCGGTCGGCTCGTCGGCCAGCACGCATGCCGGCGCCGTCACCAGCGCGCGCGCCAGTGCGACGCGCTGCCGTTCGCCGCCCGACAGCTCGGCCGGTCGATGCTGCGCGCGATGGGCGAGGCCGACCCGGTCGAGCAGCGCCGCGGCGCTGGCCCGTGCCGCCGGCCTCGCGTCGCGGCGGATGTAGAGCGGCATCGCGACGTTCTCCAGCGCCGAAAATTCCGGCAGCAGATGATGGAACTGGTAGATGAAGCCCAGCGCGCGATTGCGCACCCGACCCCGCTCGGCTTCGGACAATTGCGCGAACGGCGCGCCCTGGACGAGCACTTCGCCGCCGGTGGGCGCATCGAGTCCGCCGAGCAGATGCAAAAGCGTGCTCTTGCCCGAGCCCGATGCGCCGACGATCGCCAGACGCTCACCGGGCGCGACCGACAAATCGATGCCGAGCAGCACGGGCACATCGAGCGGTCCGCTTCGGTAGGTCTTGCGCAGGCCCCGGCATTCGAGCACGGCGGGGCGTGCCACGCCCGCGGCCTCACTCATAGCGCAGCGCCTCCGCGGGATTGACCTTGGCGGCGCGCCAGCTCGGATACAGCGTCGCGAGCAGCGCCAGCAGCAACGCGATCGCCGCGATCAGCATGATATCCGCGCGCTGCAGGTCCGAAGGGACCTCGCTGATGTAGTAGACGCTCTTGTCGAGGAACTGGATGCTGAACGTCCGCTCGATGAACGGCACGACGACACCGATGTTGAGCGCCAGCGCGATGCCGCCGACCAGGCCGATCAGCGTGCCGATGAAGCCGACCAGCGCGCCCTGGATGACGAATATCGCCAGGATGCTCGCCGGCGACGCGCCAAGCGTGCGCAGGATGGCGATGTCCGACTGCTTGTCGGTAACCACCATCACCTGCGCCGAGACGATGTTGAACGCAGCCACGGCGACGATCAGCGTAAGGATGATGAACATCACGCGCTTCTCGATCGCGACGGCCCGAAAGAAGTTGGCGTGATCCATCGTCCAGTCGCGCACTTCGGCGTCGACCGGCATGACGCGCACCAGATCGCGCGCGACCGCGGGCGCCGCGAACATGTCGTCGAGCTTGAGCCGCACGCCGCTGACCGCATCGTCCAGCCGGTACAGTTTCTGCGCATCGGAGAGATCGATCAGCGCAAGGCCGTTGTCGAACTCGTACATTCCGACCTCGAACACGCCGACGACGCGGAAGGTCTTCACCCGCGGCAGCGTTCCCGCGGGAGTCACCGTTCCCTGCGGGGTGATCAGCAGCACCGAATCGCCGACGCGCACTCGCATCGCGCGGGCCAGGTCGACGCCGAGCACGATGCCGAAGCCGCCGGGTTTCAGATCGGCGAGCGCTCCGGCCCGCATGTGTCGGCCGATGTCGGCGACCTCGTCCTCGAGAGCCGGATCGACGCCGCGCACCAGCGCGCCGCGATTGGCATCGCCGGCGGATAGCATCGCCTGTCCGAACACGAACGGCGCGGCGCCTTGAACGTGCGCGTCCTGCCGCGCGATCCTGGCGACGTCCTGCCAGTCGGGCATCGCACCGTTGAGCGCGCGAATCTCGATGTGCGAGGCGACCGACAGAATGCGCGTGCGCAATTCGTTCTGAAAACCGTTCATGACCGAAAGGACGACGATCAGTGCCGCGACCCCGAGAAAAATGCCGGCCATCGAGACGAAAGCGATGAACGAGACGAAGCCGTTGCGGCCGGCGCCGCGCCGGGCGCGGGTGTAGCGAAGGCCGACGAGGATTTCGTAGGGGCTCAAGGCTGCGATCGATGCGAATACGGGACAGCGAAGTGTGCCACAGTCGTCTGTAGCGTACACTTAGCGCCCATGCTCAAGCCCTCACCGGCAATGCTGCCCGCGGCGGCCGTCGATGCGGACCGTCGGCGTATCGACGCGACGTCGGCGCGCGCGGCGACGCCCGCAACGGCCGGCGCGCTCGTCGAAGCCTATCGCGAGCACGGCTACCGTCGAGCATCGATCGATCCGCTCGAAAGCGATCCGCGCGAACGTTCACTGATTGCCGAGCTCGACCCGCGCACCCATGGACTGCCGATCGACGAATCGATCGTCTACTCGCTGGACTTTGCCGGCGCTCCCCATGTCCTGACGCTCTCGGCGCTCCTGAGCCTCCTGCGCGAGGCCTATTGCGGTTCGGTCGCGATCGACTGCGCGCATGTCCGCGCCCATGAGCAACGGCGCTGGCTGCACGCACGGATGGAAACGCGCAGCGGCTGGCCCGATCCCGCGGGAGACGATTGCGTGCGCATCCTCGGCCAGCTCGCGGCGGCGGAAGCCTTCGAGCAGCTTCATCGCGCGGACTATGGTGCCTACAAGCAGTTCAGCCTGGAAGGAAGCGAGAGCATCGTCACCTTGCTGCGCGAGACGATCGAAAGCGCCGCCGGGCACGGTGTGCAATCGATCGTCCTGGGCATGCCGCATCGCGGCCGCCTGAACATGATGCTGAACGCGCTCGACGTGCCGGCGCAGAAGGTTCTGTCGCTATTCTCGGCGAGCCCCGACGCGGC
>Ga0207664_10003905_pt1 | contig 10016 bp, 8 predicted proteins | sample LARL83metaG_FD_184349 | JGI IMG/M metagenome (GOLD analysis project Ga0207664, IMG submission 184349) | Corn, switchgrass and miscanthus rhizosphere microbial communities from Kellogg Biological Station, Michigan, USA - LAR L8-3 metaG... | ecosystem: Host-associated > Plants > Roots >...
CGCTCGACACGCAATGGATACGACAGCTCGAGCGCCTCGACCGGCGTGATCAGCGTGTTCGACATCGCCACGTGCACGCCGGACGGGCCGTCCGCGTCGGCGCATGCGCCCTGTCCGCCGCCGATCGTCTCGTAGTACGTGAAACGGTCGTTGCCGAGCGCGACGTTGTTCATCGTCCCCTGCCCCTGAGCGCGGCCCCCGAATGCGGCAAAGACGACGTCGGTGATGCGCGACGACGTTTCCGTGTTTCCGGCGACGACGGCGGCCGGCGGCCTCGCATTGACGAGGCACCCGGCCGGAGCGGTCACCGTCACCGGGCTGAACGCCCCGCCGGACGCGGCCAGATCGGGCTCGGTCAAGCAGCGCACGACGAAATAGCAGGCGCTCTTCGTCACCGAGAGCGGGCAGTTGAGGTTGCCGGGGTGCTGGGCGTCGGTGCCGGAGAAGTCGATCCTCACCTCGTCGCCCGCGACCGTGACGGCGGCGCGGATCGTCAGCTCGCCCTCGACCGCTTCCACGACGTCCTCGGCCGACCACGTGCCGTCCGGCAGCCGCCCGATCGCGGCCCGCACCATCCGCTCCGAGTACGCGTACAGCTCGTCCATCGCCGCGGCGACCCGATCGCGCCCGCGCCGCGCACACAGCTCGTCGATCCGCCGCTCCGCGAGCCGATGCGCTGCGATCTGGGCACGAAGGTCGCCTCGCCGCTCGTCCGGGTTGCGCGCGTTCGCATAGAAGAGCTGCTCGACCTCGTGCGTCAGCGGCGTCGGCGGGATGATCAGTCCCTCCTGATACAGCTCGTGCGAGAACGCAGGGAGGCTCGCGGGCTCCATGCCGCCGACATCCGCGTGGTGCGCGCGCGAGACGGCGAAGCCGAGCGCGGTCCGCGAGATCAGCGTGACGTCCGGCAAGTGCGTGCCGCCGGTATACGGGTCGTTGAGGATCCAGAAGTCGCCGGGAAGATCCAGCACCGCCGCCACTGCGTCGGGCATCGCACCGAGATGAACCGGAATGTGCTCGGCCTGCGCGATCATCCGCCCACGCTCGTCGAAGATCGCCGTCGAGCAGTCGCGCCGCTCCTTGATGTTCGCGCTGAACGCGGAGCGGATGAGGACGGCGCCCATCTCCTCCGCGACCGCGCGCAGCGAGCTGCCGATCACCTGCAGCTCGACGTTCATCGCGTCAGCACCAACGTTCCGTCGTCGTTCGTCTCGCCGTGCCAGCCGTCCGGCACCCAGCACGTCGCGCCGTCGAGCTCGACGAGACGTGGCCCGGCAACCCGGCTGGGGGGCACGGCCGGCAGGATCAGGTCCGGCGCGGGTACGACGTCGGCGGTGCGCACGGCGACGAGCTCGAGCTCGCGCTCCGGCTCGGCGTAGCCGTAGCGCTCCTCGTGCGCACGGTGGAACGCGGCGGCGACGTCGCCGCCGAGCGGCACGGTCAGCTCGAACGACTGGCCTCGATAGCGCACGTCGGCCTCGCCCTCGCGCGGCAACTCGCCGGCCTCGGTGAACGGACACACGTACGACCTGACGTGGTCGCGCCGCTCGTCGCTCGCGACGAGGCCCAACGCCGACAGTACGCCGGCCGCTGCAGGCACGAGCACGGCTTCGATGCCGAGCTCCTCCGCGAGCGCGCACGCGTGCAGCGGGCCGGCGCCGCCGAACGCGACGAGCGCGAAATCGCGCGGGTCGTGACCGCGCTCGACGGAGACGACACGCAGCGCGCGGAGCATCTCCGCGTCGACGACGTCGATCGCGGCGGCCGGGTCGATTCCCCCGAACGCGCGTGCCGCGGCATCGCGGTCGAGGACGAGGCCGCCGGGCAGCTCCGCCGGCAGCCGGTCGAGCAGGAGGTTCGCGTCGGTGACGGTCGCTCCGCCGCCGTTGCCGTAACACGCCGGGCCGGGCTGCGCGCCGGCCGACTGCGGGCCGACGCGGATCGCGCCGCCGGCGTCGACGCGCACGAGCGAGCCGCCGCCGGCGCCGACCGTGTGCAAGTCGACCGTCGGCAGACGGATCGGGAAGCCACCCACCTCGCGCTCGGCGACGCGGGCGGCCCTGCCGCCCGGCAGCAGGCAGACGTCCGTCGAGGTCCCGCCCATGTCGAAGGCGATCGCGTCGGCGAATCCCGCGCGCCGCGCGAGCAAGCCCGCGCCGACGACGCCGCCGGCAGGGCCGGAGACGAGAATCGTCGCCGGGTGCGCGGCGGCCTCGTCGACCGTCGCGACGCCGCCCGAGGAGAGCATGACCAGCGGTTCCGGCAATCCTGCAGCGCGCGCGCCGTCCGCGAGTGCGCGCAGATAGCGCGACGCGACCGGCGCGAGATACGCATCGGCGGCGGTCGTCGACGCGCGCTCGTACTCGCGGAACTCCGGCGCGACTTCGTGCGATGCGACGATGTGCGCGCGCGGATGACGTTCGCGCAACACGCGCACGACCTCGCGCTCATGCGACGGGTCTCGGAATGCGAACAGCAGGCAGACGGCGACGGCTTCCGCGTCGCCGATGTCGGGCACCTCGCCGAGCGGCTCGAGCTCGCCGTCCGGGCCGATGCGGCCGGGCACGCCGAACGAGCGCTCCAGCGGAACGAGCGGGGCCGGGTGCTCGTCGCACAATCGGTAGAGGTGCGCGCGTGTCTGGCGGCGCGTGTGCAGCAGATGCTCGAAGCCCTCGTTTGCGATGAATGCCGTACGCGCGCCGCGCCGTTCGAGCAGCGCGTTGGTCGCCACGGTCGTGCCGTGCGCGAATCGCGCGACATCGGCGGCGCCGACAGCACGCGCCGCGGCGAGCACGGAGTCCTCCTGGCGCTGCGCGGTCGGCACCTTCGCGGTGCGCACCGTCGCGCCGTCGAGGAGAACGGCGTCGGTGAACGTCCCGCCGACGTCGACGCCGAGAATCGCCACCCCACTACTCTGCATCGCCGTGCCGATCCGCGCCTTCCTCTTCGACTTCGACGGGCTGATCCTCGACACCGAGACGGCGGCGCGCGCCGGCTGGCGCTGGTTGTACGAGCAGCACGGCCACGAGCTCCCGGACGATCTCTGGATGACCGTCGTCGGCACGCACAGCTCGTGGGACATCATGGGTCACCTCGAAGGGCTCGTCGGCGAGCCGCTCGACCGAGAGACGTGGAACGAGCGCCGCTACGCCCACGAGGTGACGCTCCTCGAGGCGGAGGAGCTACGGCCCGGGATTCTCGAGTACCTCGAATACGCCCGCGGGCACGAACTGAAGCGCGCAATCGTCTCGAGCGCGTCACGCCGCTGGATCGACATGCACCTCGAGCGGCTCGAGCAGGCCGTCGGCTGGGACGCGATCGTCACCGCCGACCGCGACGCGAGCCGTGCGAAGCCGAACCCGACCATGTATCTGGAGGCGCTCGGCGTGCTCGGTGTCTCGAGCGACGAAGCCGTCGTCTTCGAGGATTCGCCGAACGGCGTCGCTGCCGGCAAGGCCGCGGGCATCTTCGTCGTCGGCGTGCCGAACGAGGTGACGCGCGAGGTCGGATTGCGCGACGCCGACCTCGTCGTCGAGTCGCTCGCCGACCTCCCGCCGGCCGAGCTAGTTGAGCGCGCGAGCCGCCGCAGTGGCGAGCGCGCCGAAGAGCACCACGACCCAGAACGGCGCGCGGGCTAGCACGCAGAGCACACCGGCGCCGACGCCGGCGAGCCGTGCGTCCGCGACGAGGTGGCGGCCGCTCGCGAACGTCTCGACGACGACGAGCGCCGCGAGGATCGCCGGCGCGACGAGCTCGAGCAGCCGTCCTGCGGCCGGCGGCAGGCGGCGTCCCGCTACACCGACCGGACCGACTGCCTTGAGCAGGACGGTGCCGATACCGACCGCGAGCACCGTCAGCCAGGCCGTGCTCACCGGCGCCGCACTCCGACGAGGACGGCCGCGGTCGCGGCGATGATCGGGATGCCCGGTGCCGTGAACGGGATCAGCGCCGCCGCGATCGCGGCGCCTGCGACGGCCACGGCGATACGCGGCCGCGAACCGAGCTGGGTCGCGAGCAAGGCGGTGAACAGGGCCGCGAATGCGCCGTCGAGCCCGAACGTCGACGGATCGCCGATCGCCTGGCCCGCGACCGCGCCGGCCGCCGTCCCGCCGACCCAGGCGAACCAGAGCACCGTCCCGACCCCGAGCAGCACCCCGAGGTCGCCGCGCGCCAACGCCCACGACTCGTCGACCACGAGCTGCGACTGCACGAACCGCTTCGCAATCGAGCCGCGGAACGACTGCGCGACGCTGATCCCGATCGGGGCGTAGCGCGCGTTCAAGAGCAGCGCGGCGACGATCGCCGCGACCGCGCCTCCGCCGGCACCGAGCACGGAGACGGCCGCGACCTGAGACGATCCGGCGAACGTGGTCGCCGACATCACGACCGCCGCGAGCGCACCGATGTGCGCAGTGCGCGCGAGCACCCCGAACGAGGCGCCGAGCGCGCCGACGGCGGGGAGGAGCGGCAGCGCGAGCCGCGCGCCCTTACGCATGCCGGCTGCGGTAGCGGCGCGCCTTCTCGCGGTTGCCGCAGACCGCCATGTCGCACCAGACGCGTGTGCGGTTGCGCGCCGTGTCGATGAACGCCCACTTGCAGTCGTCGGCGCGGCAGGCCTTCAGACGCGTCCAGGAACCGTCGGCCATCGCCTCCGCGACCGCGGCGAGAACGCGTTCGTCGGACTCGAAGCTCAGCGCGCCGCCGCGGAAACCGACACGCAGACGGGCGCGCCGCGATGCCGCGTCCAGCGTGCGCGAAGCAGCGTCGACGCCGTCGTCGATGCCGTTGTTCGCGCGCAGCAGGACACGGATCGCCTCGCGCAGCTCCCCCGGCGGGCCGGCGTTGACGAAGTCGCGGATCTCCTCCAGCGGCCCCATAACCTTTGATAGCTTAACGATGGTTACTACGACGGGAGGCTTCGGATGAGCTCGTACCGCAAGGCGAACCTCGACGAGATCGCCGCGAAGAAGTGGCCGCACTGGATGCCCGTCCGCCACTACTTCTCGATCGACGCGTTCGGCGTCAACGCGTACCGCGCGAAGGCCGGCGCCACCGCCGTGCCCGAGCACGACGAGAGCTCGAGCGGGCATGTCGAGCTGTTCTATGTCGCCGCCGGGAGTGCGACGTTCATGATCGACGGCGACGAGCTCGACGCGCCGGCAGGGACGTTCGTCTACATCGAAGATCCGTCTGCGAAGCGCGCCGCGCACGCGACGGACGACGACACCGTCGTCCTGGCGATGGGCTCGCCGCGCGGAAAGCCGTACGAAGTGCTCGGCTGGGACACGAAGTACCTCGAGGACGACGAGTGATCGCGCGCGTCTGGCGCGGCGCGACGCGCGCGGCGGACGCGGAGGAATATGCGGCATACGTTGCGGAGTGTCTTGCGGGCGAGCGCGCGCTCGTCCTGCAGCGAGTCGACGGCGACCGTGCGGAGATCGAGACGATCATCTTCTTCGACTCGCTCGACGTCGTGCGCGCATTCGCCGGCGAAGACATCGCGCGTGCCCGGTTCTATCCGATGGACGACCGGTACCTCGTCGAACGCGACCTGACGGTGACGCATTACGACGTCCCGGTGTTCACTCCGTCGTAGGCGGCTAGATTGCTCGGCGGAGCGGCACGGGCCCGGTGGCCCAGCGCGTCTTCAAAACGCGTCAGGCGGCGTAACCCGTCGCTGGGTCGGTTCGACTCCGGCGCCGCTCCGCTCCTCCGACCGTCGGTGTTCGCCACGATCGGATCCGCGGGAAACCCACGATGCGGTCTCGACGCCGGACGGGCAGCATGCTCCTGTGGTCGCGACCGCGTTTCCTGCCGATGTCATCCTGCGCGACGGCTCGACGCTGCGCCTGCGGGCGCCGCGGGCCGCCGATGCCGACGCGGTGCTCCAGTTCTTCCGCGACCTCTCGCAGCGGAGCCTCTATCTGCGCTTTCACGGTTTCCCGGCGCTCGGCCCGCCGCTCGTCGCTCCCCTGCTCGAGCCCGACTGGGACGAGCGCGGCTGCCTCATCGGCTCGCTCGACGGCCGGATCGTCGCGCTCGCCGACTATGCGCGGCTCCGCGACGAGCGGGTTGCCGAGGCGGCATTCGCCGTCCACGACGACTTCCAGGGACGCGGCGTCGGCACGCGCCTGCTCGAGCGCCTGGCGGACGCCGCAGCCGCGGTCGGGATCGAGGAGTTCGTCGCCGAGGTGCTCCCGGACAACGCGCACATGCTCGCCGTGTTCCAGGCGGCCGGCTTCGACGTGGTGCGCGAGCTCGCCGGCGGCGAGGTCGAGGTGCGGTTCCCGATCGCGCCCACTCCCCGCTATCGCGACCGGGTCGCGGTCCGGGACCACGTCGCAGTGCGGACGTCGCTCGAGCCGTTCTTCCGGCCGGGGTGCGTCGCGATCGTCGGCGCCTCGGCGCGGCGCGGGTCGATCGGCGGCGAGCTCTTCCGCAACGTCCTCGACGGAGACTTCACCGGTGCGGCGTATCCCGTCAATCGAACCGGCGAGCCGGTTGCGGGCGTCCGCGCGTATCCGACGATCGCCGCGATCCCCGAGACCGTCGACCTCGCCGTCATCGCCCTCCCCGGCGAGCACGTCAACGCCGCGGCGGCGGACGCGCTCACCGCCGGCGTGAAGGCGCTGTGCGTCATCTCCGCCGGCTTCGCCGAGGTCGGGACCGAAGGCCGTGTCCGCCAGGACGAGCTGCTCGAGCTCGTCCGAGGCCACGGCGCGCGGCTCGTCGGCCCGAATTGCCTCGGCATCTCCTCGGCTCCCGCACGCCTGAACGCGACCTTCGCGCCGCGGGCCTTCCCGCCGGGCTCGATCGGCTTCTCGTCGCAGAGCGGCGCGCTCGGCCTGGCGCTGCTCGAGCGCGCAGAAGCCCGCGGCCTCGGCCTCTCGGCATTCGTCTCCATCGGCAACAAGGCCGACGTCTCGTCGAACGACCTGCTCGAGTGGTGGGAGGACGACGACGAGACCGCGCTCGTCATGCTCTACCTCGAGTCGTTCGGCAACCCCCGCGCGTTCGCGCGCATCGCGCGCCGCGTCGCGCGCAAGAAGCCGATCCTCGCGATGAAGAGCGGCACGACGACCGCCGGCCGGAAGGCCGCGAGCTCGCACACCGCCGCGCTCGCCGGCTCGGACGCCGCGGTCGACGCGCTCTTCCGGCAGGCGGGCGTGATCCGCACGCATACGCTCGACGAGCTCGTCGACGTCGCCGCGCTCCTCTCGGCACAGCCGATCCCGCACGGCCGCCGAGTCGCCGTGCTGACGAACGCCGGCGGCCTCGGCATCCTCTGCGCGGACGCGTGCGACGCGGCCGGGCTCGAGCTCGCGCCGCTCGCAGACTCGACGCGCGAGCGCCTCGCCGCGGTGCTGCCCGAAGAAGCGAGCGTCGAGAACCCGGTCGACATGCTCGGCAGCGCGAACGACCGCTCGTACGCGCAGGCCCTGCCGATCCTGCTCGCCGACCCGGGCGTCGACGCCGTGATCGTGCTCTTCGTCCCCGTCGTCGGAGTCTCGGAGGAGGCCGTCGGCGCCGCAATCAGCCAGGGCGCGGAGGCCGCCGGGGAGAAGACGGTGCTCTGCGCATTCCTCTCGGCGAAAGGCGCGCCGACGTCGCTGCGCAGCGCTGCACCCGTTCCGTCCTTCTCGTATCCCGAAGCGGCCGCGCGCGCGCTCGGCCGGGCGGCCGAGCGCGGCGATTGGCTGCACCGGCCCGCCGGCGTCGTCCCGGAGCTCGACGTGACCGCGGCGCCGCTCGCCGGCGACCGCTGGCTCGAGCCCGCGGAGGCGCGCGAGCTCCTGCTCGCCTACGGACTACCGCTCGTCCCGGAGCGCACGGCCGCTTCGCCCGGCGAGGCGGCTGCAGCCGCGGCTGACCTCGGCTTCCCCGTCGTCGTCAAGACCGCGGCGGCCGGCGCGCACAAGACCGAGTCCGGCGGCGTCGTGCTCGACCTCGAAGACGAAGCCGCCGTCCGTGCGGCGGCGGAGCGGATCGGCTGTCCGGTCCTGATCCAGCCGCTCGTGCGCGGCGGCGCCGAGCTCCTCGCCGGCGCGGTCCAGGACCCGGTCTTCGGCCCGCTCGTCGCGTTCGGCCCGGGCGGGGTTTTCGCGGAGTTGATCGGCGAGGCCCAGTTCCGGCTCGCGCCGCTGACCGACGTGGACGCGTTCGAGCTCGTCCGCGACGGCAAGGCCGGCCGGCTCGTCGCCGGCTACCGCGGCGCTCCGCCGGCGGACGAGGGCTCGCTCGTCGACCTCCTGCTGCGCCTCTCGCAGCTCGTCGCAGACCATCCCGAGGTCGCCGACCTCGATCTCAACCCCGTGCTGGCTCTCCCCGACCGCGCCGTCGCCGTCGACGCACGCATCCGCATCGCCCATCCCGAGCGCGCGAAGCGCGCGAAGACCTGGTAGCCCTCAGCCGCTCGGCGCGAGGTCGGAGTGCGGCTCCCAGCGCCAGCCGCCGATCTCCGGCGGATCCTCGCCGTGCTCGCGGGTGTAGGCACGCGCGCGCAGGCGGGTGTCGACCATCTGCTGACGCAGGTGCGCGGCGCGGCCCGCCACCGCGGGGACGCGGTCGAGCACGTCCATCACGAGGTGGTACCGGTCGAGGTCGTTGAGCATGACCATGTCGAACGGCGTCGTCGTCGTGCCCTCTTCCTTGTAGCCGCGCACGTGAAGGTTGTCGTGATTCGTACGCCGGTAGGCGAGGCGGTGGATCAGCCACGGATACCCGTGGTACGCAAACACGATCGGCTTGTCCGCGGTGAAGAGCGAGTCGAACTCCTCGTCGGTGAGCCCATGCGGATGCTCGGTGTGCGGCTGAAGCCGCATCAGATCGACGACGTTGACGACGCGGACCCTCAATTCCGGCAGATGCTCACGGAGGATCCCTGCTGCCGCGACCGTCTCGAGCGTCGGTACGTCCCCACAGCACGCGAGCACGACGTCCGGATCGGCGCCGTCGTCGTTCGAGGCCCAGTCCCAGATGCCGATGCCGCGCGTGCAGTGCACGATTGCGTCGTCGATCGAGAGGAACTGCAGCGCGGGCTGCTTCCCGGCGACGATGACGTTGACGTAGTGGCGGCTTCGGAGGCAGTGGTCGGCGACCGAGAGCAGGCAGTTCGCATCCGGCGGCAGATACACACGGACGACCTCGGCCTTCTTGTTGACGACGTGGTCGATGAACCCCGGATCCTGATGCGAGAAGCCGTTGTGGTCCTGCCGCCAGACATGCGAGCTGAGCAGATAGTTGAGCGAGGCGATCGGGCGGCGCCAGGCGATTCCGCGCGTCACCTTCAACCATTTCGCGTGCTGGTTGAACATCGAGTCGACGATGTGGATGAACGCCTCGTAGCAGTTGAAGAGGCCGTGTCGGCCGGTGAGGAGGTACCCCTCGAGCCAGCCCTGGCACTGATGCTCCGAGAGCATCTCGACGACGCGGCCGCTCGGTCCGAGGTGCTCGTCGACCGGCTCGATCGCCGCTTCCCATTGCTTGTCGGTCGCCTCGAGCACGGCGTCGAGGCGATTGGACGCGGTCTCGTCGGGGCCGAAGATGCGGAACGTCTCGCCGTTCCTGCGCACGACCTCCTCGAGCCAGCGACCGAGCACGCGCGTCGCTTCGCCGTACGTCGTCGCGGGGGACGCGACCTCCAGCGCGAACGCGCGGAAGTCGGGTAGCTCGAGATCGCGCAGCAGCAAGCCGCCGTTCGTCTTCGGGTTGCCGCTCATGCGGCGCTCGCCGTGGGGCGGCAGCGATGCGAGCTCCGAGACGAGCGCACCGTCGGCGTCGAACAGCTCCTCCGGCCGGTAGCTGCGGAGCCAGCCCTCGAGCTGCGCGCGATGCGCCTCGTTCGTGCGCGTCTCGGCGAGCGGCACCTGGTGCGCCCGCCACGTGCCCTCGACCTGAACGCCGTCGACTTCCTTCGGGCCCGTCCAGCCCTTCGGCGTGCGGAAGACGATCATCGCGCGCGAATCGTCGAGCGCACGGTCGAGCGTGTCGGCGAACCGGCCGTGGATCGCGAGGAC
>Ga0207664_10003906_pt1 | contig 10016 bp, 9 predicted proteins | sample LARL83metaG_FD_184349 | JGI IMG/M metagenome (GOLD analysis project Ga0207664, IMG submission 184349) | Corn, switchgrass and miscanthus rhizosphere microbial communities from Kellogg Biological Station, Michigan, USA - LAR L8-3 metaG... | ecosystem: Host-associated > Plants > Roots >...
TCTGGCGACCGATGTAATAACCGACCTGGTTGCCGATGACGGCGACAACGACCGCAGCCGCGGCCAGGGCGAACGCGTTGACCGCGTCGTCACGCTGGGCCAACACGACACCGGCCGTGAACAGCAACGAGTCGCCGGGCAGGAACAGGCCGATGACGAACGCGCACTCGACGAACACGAACGAGAGCACGATGACCCACACCGCGACCGGGCCCGCGGTCTCCAGATGACCGAAGGCAAAGAGGTGGTGGCTGGCAGGGCGCACTCCGAAAGGGTACGTGGTGCGCCCTGCCGTCTGCCGACGGTTGGCGAAACGGAAGAAGTCAGCCGGCCGTGAGTTGGCCGACCGGCTCCTTCGGTTCGTCGCCCTCGTAGTCGCGTTCGACGGTCTGGTCCGCCTGGTCGCGGGCGCCGACGGCCCGCACGATCGCGGTGACGACGACCGCGACCAGCAGGTTGGTGATCAGCGCGATCGCACCGACGTAGACCTGGACCGTCGACGTGCCGAACGGGTGCCAGCCGAAGATCGACAGCTTGCCGCTGGCCAGCGCGGACCCGCCGAAGTGACCCTTTCCGGTCGCCGCCGGGATCGTGTACAGCAGGTACACGCCCCACCCCATGCCGACCACCCAGCCGGCGACCAGGCCCCACACGTGCAGCCATCGCGTGTAGAGCGAGATCGCCACGGACGGCAGGGTCTGGAGGATGAGCACGCCACCGATCAACTGCAGGTCGATGGAGAACTGCGGGTCGATGGCGACGACGAACAGCACAGCGCCGAACTTCACCACCAGCGACGCGATCTTCGCCTGCCGCGCCTCCTGGGCCGGGGTGGCCGCACGACGCAGATAGGTCTTGTAGATGTTGCGCGTCCACAGGTTCGCCGCCGCGATGGACATGATCGCGGCCGGCACGAGGGCGCCGATGCCGATCGCGGCGAACGCGATGCCGGCGAACCACGACGGGAACGTGTGACCGAACAGCTCCGGGATGATCGTGTTCGTGTCCGGCTTGTTGGTGGCGCCGTTGGTGATCGGCTTGATGCCGGCGGCGAGCGCGACGTAGCCCAGCAGTGCGAGCAGGCCCAGCAGCAGCGAGTACGCCGGCAGCGCCACCATGTTCTTCTTGATCACGGTGCGGTTCTTCGAGGCGAGCACGCCGGTGACCGAGTGCGGATACAGGAACAACGCGAGCGCGGAACCCAGGGCCAGCGTCGCGTACTGGAGTTGGTTGGTGTTGGTCAGCAGGATCGAACCGGCCGGTTTGCCGGTTGTGGGGTTCTTTTTCGCCAGTGTCGTCGCGGCGTGGTCGAAAATGCCGCTCCAGCCACCGAAATGCGCCGGCAGGTAGAACACCGCGACCAGGATCACCAGGTAGATGAGAATGTCCTTGACGAACGCGATGAGCGCGGGCGCCCGCAGGCCGGACGCGTACGTGAACAGCGCGAGGATCACGAATGCGACGAACAGCGGCAGATGGCCGAGGATTCCGGAGTGGTTGAGGCCCATCGTGCGCAACACCGCTTCCAGACCGGCGAGTTGCAGCGCGATGTACGGCATGGTCGCGACGATGCCGGTGATCGCCACCAGGAACGCCAGCAGCGACGATCCGTAGCGGCCGAGCACGAAGTCGGACGTCGTGACGTAACCGTGCGCACGCGACACCGACCACAGCCGCAGCACCGGTAGGAACACGATCGGATACAGCACGACCGTGTACGGCAGGGCGTAGAAGCCGATGGCGCCGGCGCCGAACACGAGCGCCGGGACCGCGACGAACGTGTACGCGGTGTAGAGGTCGCCGCCGACGAGGAACCAGGTCACCCAGCCGCCGAACCGCCGGCCGCCGAGGCCCCACTCGTCGAGGTGGTCCAGGCCGTTGCCGGCCTTCCACCGCGCCGCGACGAAGCCGAGCGCGCTGACGAACACGAACACCACGATGAAGATGACGAGCTCGACCACCTGTGCGCCGGTCATGACAGGCCCCCCTCGTCCAGGTCGTCCACGCTCAGGCGATCGGGTTGATCGGTGGCGACGGGCTCGTGTCTGGTGACGAGGTACACGATCCACACGCACGCCACGCCGACGAGCACGAACAGGAACTGGAACCAGTAGAAGAACGGCAGCCCGGCGATCTTCGGGGTGGCCCGGTTGAACCAGGGCGTGACGAGCATCACGAGCGGGACCAGCAGGAGCAGGTACCACGGATTGAACCTGCGTGCCCGCTGGACGGGAGGGGACGATTCTGGCGTTGACATCGTTGTCTCCGGTGATCGGCTCCGGCGGACCCCGAACACGGGGCGTGCCGGGATGCTAGGCCGGGCAGGCACGTGCGGTCACTACGTGACAGCCCGCTGACACCGATGCGATGGCCGAACCGTAATCAAGACCATCTCTCGGACGTTCGTCCGGAGTTGTCCACAGTTGTGGATGAAGTTGTGCACAGGCTGTGGAGCGTTATGCGCGAGTGGCTTCCAGTTCGGCCAGTCGGGTGCGCAGGTCGGCCGGTCCGGCGACCTCGATCGGCGGCGGCTGCCCGTCGGCGTGCGCCGGGACCACGTCGAGCCAACCGCCGTGCCGGTCGGTGTAGACGAGGGTGGTGGGGATGAGCGGGCGGCCGGCGGTGGTCCGGTCGGACGGGAGGTACTCCCAGTAGCCGTCCTCGCCGGGCGCGGTCCACGGCATGTAGAACCAGCCGGAGCGGCTGATGAGGATCTCGCTGACCTGATCCTCGACCGCGAACCCGCCGAGCCGGGAGGACAGCCGGCCGGCGGCCAGCGCGCGCAGCCACCACGGCGCCGGCAGGTCGCGGGCGGCCGCGCGGGTCGCCTCGTAGAGGTGTACGACCTGGCTCTCCGGTGCCCGGTGGATCCACGCTCGCCGGACGTGGGAGGGGCGGCGGGCCGCGCCGATCGGACCGGTCGGTTCGACCGCGCGGGACCATTCCAGATCGAGAAGGGGTTCGACTCGGATGGGTTGATCGATTTCGGACGTCAAGTCTCTTGCCACACCTGTCGGTCGGTCAGTCGCCACGCCGGTGGTCGGGTCGCTTGATGTCTGGTCGCTGGAACGTTCACGAGAACGTCGGTCGGGCGGTGCGTCATGATCGATGACCGCCATCGTTCACCTCCACGGCCCGGGTCGGACCGTATTCGACTCTACTCTCGAGTTGAGCGCATCAATGTGCAGCAAGTCACGTTTCTGTGCGAAAACTCACGCCAATCGGACGGTCCGTTAACGGGATGTTCCCTGCAGGTTTCCAATCGAGGCGACAGCATCGGCACCCGCCAAACCGGCAACGCGCGGGACGCCTGCGTCCCTGACACGACTCGCCGTCGCGCTGCCCTGTTGAATACGGAGCGTAGTGCAGCACTTCGCGATATCGCCAGAGCCGAATGGGTGACGGCGGCAGATGGGTCAACAGAGAATGGCGACAGCACTACCGAACGTAGTCCTGCCTGCGCATGTACCAGCCACTGTCAGTGGCTCAGTGTCTCGGCGTGGTATTCCACCGAATCGCCGGTCAGTTGCATGAATGCCTCTTCAAGGGAGCTCGTCTGGGGGCTCAGTTCGTGCAGCGTGACGCCATTCGAAGCAGCCAGTTCACCAATCGCCGAGCTGTCCATGTTGGAGACCAACAATGACTCGTCCACGGTGCGAACGGTTGCACCGGCACTCGTGAGTGCGGCGCTCAATTCGGTGAGTTGTGGCGAGCGAACTTTCACCGCCGAGTTCCCGGCGCGCTGAATGAATTCGGCGGTGGAGCTCTCGGCGATCAGTTTGCCGCGGCCGATGACCACCAAATCGTCGGCCATCAACGACATCTCCGACAACAAATGCGACGACACCAGCACGGTGCGGCCCTGCGCCGCCAACTCCTTCATGAAACCGCGGACCCAGAGAATTCCCTCGGGGTCCAGGCCGTTGACCGGCTCGTCGAACAACAACACGCCGGGATCCCCGAGCAACGCCCCCGCGATGCCCAACCGCTGCGACATGCCCAGCGAGAAACCGCCCGCCGCGCGATGGGCCACGGCCGTCAGACCGACCAGGCCGAGCACCTCGTCCACGCGCTTGGCCGGCAGGTTGTTCGAGCGGGCCATCCACCGCAGGTGGGCACGAGCCGACCGGTTCGGGTGCACCCACCTCGCGTCCAGCAACGCACCGACCACCCGGAGCGGCTGGTGCAGCGACCGGTAACGCTTGCCGTCGATCAGCACGCCGCCGCCGTCCGGGATGTCCAGGTCGAGCATGAGGCGCATGGTGGTGGACTTGCCGGCCCCGTTCGGGCCGAGGAACCCGGTGACCTTCCCGGGACGGACCGAGAACGACAGGTCGTCCACGGCGACCGTGCGCCCGTACCGCTTCGTCAGGTGCTCGACCTCGATCATCACCGCTCCTGCAAGCTCGACTCCGGTCCCCACCCATCGTGCCCCGGAACGGCCGGACGTGCAGACGAGCGGGCCCGGGCCACCCCCCGATGGCGGCCCGGGCCCGTCCACACTCCCCCCCGTTACCCCGTTTCCCCCTGTTGATCGTTCCTCCGAGAACTAGGACGTTCAGGCGTCCCTGCGGTTGGCTGTGACGAGCGCGATTGTCAGCAGCACCGCGCCGATGCCGGCGAAGTAGAGCAGCGACGCCCACGGGCCCAGCGGCATGTGGTCGAAGCCGCGTCGCGCCGCGCTCGCCGATCCGGCCGCCAGGAAGTTGTTGGCCTCGGTGAACGGCATCCACTTCTGGATGTTCGGGCCGACCTTCGGGATCAGCGTGACCAGGTTCTCCACCAGCAGGCTGTAGATCAGCAGGATGGCGACGGCACCCGCGGTCTGCCGGATCAGGATGCCGACGGCGACCGCGATCACGCCGGTGATGGCGTACACCAGGCCCATGCCGGCGACGTTGCGCCATGCCTGCGCGGTGTCCATCGCCATGCCGGCCGGGTGGATCAGGTAGGCGACCGCCCAGGACGCGAACGCCGTCGCCTCACCGACGATCGCGGCGAGCACCGCGACGACCGTCGTCTTGGCCAGCAGCAGCGCGGTGCGGTTGGGCACCGCCTGGAACGACACGCGGATGGTGCTGAAGCGGTACTCGGTGGTCACCGCGAGCGCGGCCATCACCATCATGACCACGAGGCTGAACTGGTAGCCGGACTCGGCCACGCCGACCGAGATGGTCTCGCCGGCGGAGGACGCGTTCCCGACGATGAGGGCCGCGAAGCCGACCGACAGGACGAGGGCCAGCAGCATGGACCACCACGGCGACCGGGTGGTGAACAGTTTGATGCGTTCGGTGGCGAGCAGGGTCATCTCGTTCACATCCCCACGGTCAGAGCCGGGTTCACGGCCTGGTATTCGACAGCATCCCCGGTCAGCCGCATGAACGCCTGCTCAAGCGACCCGGTCTGCGGGCTCAACTCGTGCAACACGACGCCGTTCGCGGCGGCGATGTCGCCGATCTGGTCGGTGGTGGCGCCGGCCACGGTCAGGCCGTCGTCGGCGAACGCGGGCTCGAAACCCTTGTCCAGCAACGCCAACCGCAGCGTGTCCAGGTGCGGGCTGCGCACCCGTACGCCGGACTCACCGGCGCGCTGGATGAACTCGGCCGTCGTGCACTGCGCGATCAGCTTTCCTCGGCCGATCACGACCAGGTCCTCGGCCATCAGCGACATCTCCGACAACAAATGCGACGACACGAGCACCGTCCGGCCCTGCGACGCCAGTTCCTTCATGAAATTCCGGACCCACAGAATTCCTTCCGGGTCCAGGCCGTTGACCGGCTCGTCGAACAACAACACGCTCGGATCGCCGAGCAGCGCCCCCGCGATGCCCAGCCGCTGCGACATGCCCAGCGAGAAACCGCCGGCCCGCCGGTTGGCCACCGCGGACAGCCCCACCAGCCCCAGCACCTCGTCCACCCGCTTGGCCGGCAGGTTGTTCGACCGCGCCATCCACCGCAGGTGGGCACGGGCGGACCGGTTCGGGTGCACCCACTTCGCGTCCAGTAGCGCACCGACCGCGCGCAGCGGTTGGTGCAGCGACCGGTACGGCTTGCCGTCGATCAGGACCCGACCCCCCTCTCCGACGTCGAGGCCGAGCATCAGCCGCATCGTCGTCGACTTGCCGGCCCCGTTCGGGCCGAGAAATCCGGTGACGGTGCCGGGCCGCACGGTGAACGACAGGTCGTCCACGGCGAGCGTCCGGCCGTACCGTTTGGTCAGGTGTTCCACCTCGATCATCGCGAACTCCCTCGGATTGCCTCTGTTTGCGAGATCCCCAACGCGGTAGAGCTTGCCTGTCCCACCGCTGCGCGCGCGTCCGTCCCCGGTGGACAACTCAGCGCGACCGCGGTCTGAGGTTCGCTCATCCTGAAGGCTGACGAATCAGTGGTGACCCCGATGCGAACCCTGAATCACGCGTCCCCGGGACGCACCAGGCCGGTTTCGTATGCCAGCACGACGGCCTGCACACGGTCCCGCAGCTCCAGCTTGGCCAGGATCCGGCCGACGTGCGTCTTGACGGTCGCCTCGGACAGGAACAGGGTGCCGGCGATCTCCGTGTTGGACAGGCCTTTGGCGATGAGCACCAGGACCTCGCGCTCCCGCTCGGTGAGCACGTCGAGCACGCCCGCATCCCGGAGTTGGCCGCCCGACGTGCCGAGGAAGCGGTCCAGCAGGCGGCGGGTCACGCTGGGCGAGACGACGGCGTCGCCGCTGGCCACCGCGCGGAGCGCCGACACGAGCTCGGCCGGCTGGGTGTCCTTCAGCAGGAAGCCGCTGGCGCCGTTGTGCAGCGCGGACAACGCGTACTCGTCGAGGTCGAACGTGGTCATCACGAGGACCTTGGCGTAGCCGGGACCGGTGATCTGGCGGGTGGCCTCGACGCCGTCGAGGATCGGCATCCGGACGTCCATCAGCACGACGTCGGGCCGTAGCTCGTCGGCCAGCTCGACCGCGCGTCTGCCGTCGCCCGCCTCGCCGACCACGTCGATGTCCGGCTGGGCGCCCAGGACCATCCGAAATCCCATTCGCATCAGTTCCTGGTCGTCCACCAGCAGCACCCGGATCACCCGGCCAGGGTAGAGCGCTACGTCACCGCGCCGGATTCCGGCGCGCTGACCGGGAGGATCGCCCGCACCTGCCAGCCGCCGCGCGGGCTCTGGCCGGCGGTGAGCGTGCCGCCGAGCACGCTGGCCCGTTCCCGCATGCCGATCAGGCCGTTGCCACCGGAAACCAGGCCGTGCGGGCCGCCGTGCCCGCTCCCGTTGTCGTCGACCTCGACCTCCACGAGTCCGCCGACGCGCTCCACCCGGACCGACGCGTTCGCCCCCGTTCCGGCGTGTTTGAGCGTGTTCGTCAGCGACTCCTGCACGATCCGGTAGATCCCGAGGCCGACCGCGGCCGGCAGCGTCGTCAGCTCGCCGCGCAGGTCCAGTTCGACCGGCAGGCCGACCGCGCTGACCTTCTCGGCCAGGTCCGGCAGCGCCGTCACGTCGGGCTGCGGCATGCGGGACGCGCGGTCCTCGGTGTCACTGCGCAGCACGTCGAGCAGCCGGCGCAGTTCGGTCAGGGCCTCGCGGCCGGTCGCGGAGATGGTGCGCACCGCGGCCTCGGCCATGTCCGGGTCGGTGCGGATGGCGTAACCGGCGCCGTCGGCCTGCACCACGATCACACTGACCGCGTGCGCGACGACGTCGTGCAGTTCCCTGGCGATCCGGGTGCGTTCGGCGGCGACGGCGATCGTGGCCTGCTGGTCGCGTTCGGTCTCCAGCAGCGCCAGCCGGTACTCCACCTCGATCTGGTAGGCGCGCCGCGCGCCGATGAACTCACCGAGCAACCAGGCGAACGCGTAGATCACGGCGGCGACGAGCGCCAGGACCAGTGCCTCCTGGGCCTTGCCGACCCGCCACACCAGGTCCAGCGTGGTGCCGATGATCAACAGGCCGGTGTACGCGAGCGCCTGCCGGCGTTCGGCGTAGACCACGAGCGTGTACAGCGCGAACGCGAGCGCGAAGTCGGACACGCGGACCGGTTCGACCAGGCCCTGCGTGATCAACTGGAGCAGTCCGCCGGCCAGGACGAGGTACGCGACGAGCATCGGGCGCCGCCGCCGGAACACGATCGGCACGATCATCAGCAGGGCGACCGGCAGGGCGAACCACAGTTGCGGCCCGCCGCGCGCGGCGGCGAGTTCGGGAATCGTCAGAAGGGCGAGCAGGGTCGCGATCACCGAGTCCCCGAACACCGGGTGTCGGCGCATCCACAAGCTCAGCCGTCGCACACCTGAAGCGTAGGTACGCACGCGCCGCGCGCACGTCAGTCTGGGGTAGCACGGCCGGTCGTACGTGGGACGATCTGTCCGTGAGCACGGAGAGCGAGCAGCGGCGGGTTCTCGGCCCGCTCTCCGCCGCCGTCGCGAACATGTGCACGCTCCTGCTCCCGCAGGTGTCGCCGCGCACCGGGGCCGGATTCGGTGAGGTGCTGCGGCGGTTGCGCGCGCCCTTGCAGGTCGCCGTGGCCGGCCGGATCTCGTCGGGCAAGTCGACGCTCGTGAACGCGCTGATCGGGCGCCGGGTGGCGCCGACGGCGGTGGGCGAGTGCACGAAGCTGGTGACGCGGTTCTCGTACGGGACGGTGGACCGCGTCGAGGTGATCTTCCGTGACGGGGCGCGCCAGGTGCTGCCGTTCGACGCCGACGGCATGATCCCGGCCGACCTCGGCCTCGGCGCCGTCGAACGCGTGTCGCATCTCGAGGCGTACCTGACGAACGCGGTGCTGCGCGATCTCACCGTGATCGACACACCCGGGCTCGGCTCGCTGGACACGGCGTCGGTGGCGCGGACCGACGCGGTGCTCAACGGGGACGGCGATCTCGACCCGGTGTCGGCCGACGCGGTGGCCGGCGCGGAAGCGGTGCTCTACGTGGTGACCCAGGCCGTGCGGGCCGACGACCAGCAGGCGCTGCTGGCGTTCACCGCGGCCACGGCCCGCCGGGAGGCCGGGCCGGTGAACGCGATCGCGGTGCTCAACAAGGCGGACACGGTGAGCCCGGGCGCGGACGGCGACGTGTGGCGGGCCGCCGCGCAGTTGGCCGGTCAGCAGGCGGCGACGCTGCGGCCGCGGGTGGCGGACGTGCTTCCGGTGATCGGCCTGCTCGCCGAGTCGGCCGAGACCGGCGCGTTCACGTCGGCCGACGCGGACGCGCTGCGCACGCTCGCCGCGCTGGATGAGACCACGTGGGAGACCATGCTGGTGTCCGCCGATCTGTTCACCACGTGGGAGGCGCCGGTGCCGGCCGGGACCCGGGCGCTGCTGCTGGCCAAGCTCGACCTCTACGGGTTGCGGGGTGCGGTGGCGGCGCTGCGGGCCGAACCGGCGCTGTCGGCCGGCGAACTGCGGCGGCGGCTGCTGGCCGGGTCGGGACTGGCCGCGGTCCGGGGCCGGTTGGACGCGGTGTTCCGGGCGCGGGCCGACGGGATCAAGGCGGCCGCCGCGATCGGGTCGATCACGGCATTGGTGCACGCGTCCGGCGATCCGGGGGAACGACAACGCGTGCACGACGCGATCGAGGTGCTGCTGACCCGGCCGGAGGCGCACCAGTTGCGGCTGTTGGAGGCATTGACTCTGGTGGCGACCGGCGCGGTGGATTTGCCGGCCGATCTGGCGGACGAGGTGTTGCGGGTGGGCGGTTCGGCCGAGGTCGGTGAGCGGTTGGGACTGGTCGGCCGGCCGGTGGCCGATCTCGCGGGCTACGCGCTGGAACGGGCGAGTTGGTGGCGCTCGTTCGCGTCGTTCGGCGCGACGCCGGCGCAGAGCCGTGTCGCGCACGTGGTGCACCGCGCGTATTTCCTGCTGTGGCAGGAGTTGCGTCAAACGTGAGCGACCTTGGGAGCGAACAGTCTTTGCCGCGTGGAACCGAACCGTGGCCGGACGCGTCGAGTCCTGGTGTGACGCCTGATCCGCCCGACCCGTACGTGCTGCTCGCGCAGACGCTGGCCGACCGGACCGCCCTGCTGCAG
>Ga0207664_10003907_pt1 | contig 10015 bp, 5 predicted proteins | sample LARL83metaG_FD_184349 | JGI IMG/M metagenome (GOLD analysis project Ga0207664, IMG submission 184349) | Corn, switchgrass and miscanthus rhizosphere microbial communities from Kellogg Biological Station, Michigan, USA - LAR L8-3 metaG... | ecosystem: Host-associated > Plants > Roots >...
CCTGCTGCTTGAGCAGGGTCGCGATGTACCAGGTGCCCATGAGCATCATCGCGGCCTGCTGCTTGCCGAACTGCGCCTGGTACGTCAGCTTGTTGGTGCTGACGGTGCCGAAGGTGGGCTGCGCCCCGGCGTTCTGCAAGCCGAGCGCCCGGTCGTAGTACGGCTTGAGGTAGCTGAAGTCACCGGTGGTCAGCTTCGCCCCGGGGGTCTGGGCGAGCGCGAAGCCCTGCACGGTGGACTGCCAAAGGTGCTGGTAGTCGCCGAGCGCCTTCGAATTCTTCGCCTTGAGGGCCGTGGTCAGCTGCTCGGAGACGCTGACGTACTTGTCCCAGGTCCACGAGCCGTCCGGATACGTGACGCCGGCCTTGTCGAACAGCGCCTTGTTGTAGAACAGCACCCACGAGTCCTGCCGGTACGGGATCGCGTAGGTCTTGCCGTCGATCTGGTAGTCGGACAGGCCGCCGACCTGGCTGCCCAGGCTCTTGGCCACGTCGGAGACGTCCACGAGCTGGCCGCCGCTCTGGTAGGTGTAGAAGTTCTTCAGGTTCTTGAGCACGTAGATGTCCGGCGCGGAGTGGGCGGCCAGGTCCGCGATCATCTGCGTGTCGTAGTTGGTGGCGTCGTATTCCTTCAACTGCACGGTCACGTTGGGGTGGGCCGCGTGGAAGCCGTCGGCGAGCGTCTTGAACTCGGGGGTGGTGGAAAGGCTCCAGCCCGCCAACGTCAGGGTTATCGGGCCGGTGGGCACGCCCGCGCTCGCTGCGGGCGCGGGGGAGCCGCTGCTGCACCCGGCCACCAGCAGCGACATCGCCGCGGTGAGGCCGAGCACGGCGGAAACAGGGCGCTTCATCATCTCTCCTTCGAGACGAGGGTCCGTCGTCGGGCCCGGTTCGGCGCCGGGTCGCCACTGCGGCTTCCCTGGCGTGTGTGCGTGTGCAGGCGGGTCGTCGTGCTGTGCGCGTCGGGCCACTCAACCCGCACGTCGAGCCCGTGGTCAGGGCCGGCGGCGAGCGCGACGCGGCAGGTGCCCCACGCTGGTCGGCTCCCGCTGCCCGACAGTTCGACGAGCGCTGCGACCCAGGCGCCGGGGCGGGCCGCCTGCTCCAGCCACGGGACGCGTACCGGGCTGCCGACCGGCCCGGCGTCGTAATGAACTGCGACGCCTGTGGCGGCGCTTTCGTCGCCCTCGGCACCCTCGATCGGAACAGACAGCAGGCGGGAGGCCAGTCCCTCGCCCGTGACCGGCCATCCGCCGATCCGCAGCCGCAACGTGCCGGGATCGAGGTCGTCGGCGAGTTCGTCGATCCGGGCGAGCCGCAGTTCCCAGGCGGCGCGCACCAGGGAGAAGACGGTGAGCCGCCCGCCCGGCCGGCTGCGTCCGGCGCGCCCGCCGCCGTGGTCGCGTTGGCCGGGGTCCGGGTCCACCCAGTGCGCCAGGGTCACGGACCCGGCGACGCCCAGGGGCCCGGCCTGACCGTCTTCGTCCTCGTCGACGCGCACTGTCAGGGTGCGCATCCCGCTGCGATGGGTGGCCCGGCCCTGGCTGTCGATCACGGCCACGCACTGGTCGGCCGGCCCGGTCCATCCGTCCTCGTTCAGCACCGGGGCTGTCGCGGTCGAATAGCCGAGGCGAGCGTAGAGCGGGGAGTCGGAGACGGTGGAGCCGACGGCGGCATGGTCGGTGCCGTGGTTCACGACGCGCACGATGCCGTCCGCGCGGGTGCCCGAGACCAGCCAGCCCGGTGCGCGCACGGCGCGTACGTAGTCGGCAGTCTGCACGGGCAGCGGCTGCGCCGGCGAGGTCCACACCGGGTGGTCGGCGGGCAGCGAGATGCCGAGCAGCCCGTTGGCCGCCCAGTACGGCGAGCCCGGTCCCGAGTACGCCTGGGCCAGCCGGGGCCACGGCCCGTGCCAGCCGAGCGTGAGCAGGCCGTGTTCGTCGGGTGCGCCGCGCTCGGCGAAGTGCGCGACGACGCGGTTGGCGGCGTGGCGCAGCTGACCCGGCGTCAGCGACGGCGCCCCGGCCACCGCCGCGGCCCAGAACGGCGCGGCCGCGGCGAAGCGGTAGGTCAGGCTGCGGCCCTGGATCAGCGGCGATCCGTCCGCGCCGACCAGGGCCACGGCGTCCTGGACGAACCGGTCGAGCGCGGCGAGATCGCTCTCGCGGCGCGCGGCCGCCAGATCGGCGGCGCCGGACATCCGTGCCCACAAGGTCGGATACAGGTGCAGCGCCCAGCCCGCGTAGTGGTCGTACGCCCGCTCCTGGCCGTCGGAGAGCCAGCCGTCTGCGCGGCGGAACGTGTCGTGCGTGGCCAGATCCTGCGCGATCTCGTCGCGCGACCAGGGACCGCCCACCGAGCGCAGGAAGGTCTGGACGACCAGCCGGAACCAGACCCAGTTGATCTGCGGATAAGTCGGGTCGCCGACCGCGGGCGACAGGTACTCGACCACGCGCTCCTGCGCGGCGGGCGCGAGCCGGTCCCAGATCCACGGCCGGGTCAGGTCCAGGGCCAGCGCGATCGCCGCCGCCTCGACCTTCGCCTGCGGGTGTTCGTCGAGCCGCACCCAGCGCTCCGGCGAGGCGGGGTCGCAGCCGTTCGCGACGCCGTGCGCGTACCAGTCGGCCAGCGCGTCCAGCCCGGCGCAGCGCTCTCCGGCGATGCGGAAACCGGCGAGCAGGAAGGTGCGCGCGAAACCTTCAAGCCCGTCGACGGCCCGGCCGTACCCGCCTTCGGGGCCGGGCGGGGTGATACGGGCGTGTCCGGGAGAGGCGAAGCGGCGCACGGAGTCCAGCAGCAGATCGGCGAATCCCAGCCAGTCCTGGCGAGACCAGCCCTGCGGAGGAGCGCCTGACACGGGTCCTCCTCCATTGGCTGTGAGCGACTGTGATCACAAGGTGAACGGGTCCGTTGCACGGACATGAAATCGATCGGAACTGAGCATGTCAAGACCATCGAGGCAAGTAATCGATCAGAATCGATCTGAACCGATCGTCAGCTTCGGACATTTTCCGCATAAGGCCGCTCCGCGCGCTGAACGCTTTGGTCAGTGAGCGATCTGATACGATCACAAACGATCAGATCGTCGGGTGCGGACGCGTGATGGGAAGACATGTCGATCAGCACGGACCGTTTCGCCGGGCCGCTGACCTCCGCCTGGCGACAGTCGGGCCTGGCGGACACCGCCGTACCGCTCGCGCCGCCCGCACGGTGCCTGCCCGTGCCGCCGGCTGACGAACGCCACGCCTGGCAACCCGAGCAGCTGGACGAGGCGACGATCAGCGCACTGCGAGAATGCGCCGAAGCCGACCTCGGCTCCACATGGCCGGTGCCGCTGGCGCGTTCGTATGCGCGGTACTTCCGCGACGGGGACCGCGACGGATACGAGCAGCTCGTGCGGGCTCGGCAGTCTCGCCTCAGCCGCGCGGCGATACTCGCCGCCGTCACGCTCGAGGCGGCGTGGCTGGACGAGGTCGGCGACGGGGTGACCCTGTTGTGCGAGCAGAGCAGCTGGTGCTGGCCTGCGCACGACGACACGCTGCGCCGGCACGGCGCGGTCGTGCCGACGGTGACCGATCCGTTCGTGGACCTCGGCGCGGGCGAGGTCGCGGCGCAACTGGCGTGGATCGACCACCTGCTCGGCAAGCAGCTCGACGAACGGATCGCAGGACTACGAGCCCGGATACGGTACGAGGTCGATCGCCGTGTCCTGACACCGTTCGCCGCGCGCCGCGACTGGCATTGGCTGGGTCTGGACGGCCGCGCGCACAACTGGAACCCGTGGATTCACGGCAACGTGCTGGTCGCCGCCCTGTGCCTGGTCGAGGACGCGCAGCGGCGCGCCGAACTGGTCGGGTTGGTCGTCGAAGGCCTTGACCGGTATCTCGCCTCGCTGCCGTCCGACGGCGCGATCGACGAAGGGTACGGATACTGGTGGAACGGCGCGTGCCGGCTCCTTGAGTCACTCGAAGTGCTCGACCACGCGACCGGCGGCACGTTCAGCACGGTCGTCGCCGATGCCGGCGCTCTGCGTGAAACCGTGGCCTTCCCCCATCGCATGCAGATCGGCGGGGCCTGGTACCTCGACTTCGCCGACTGTCCTGCCCGCCTGCCGGATCGCCCGCCGTGGGACGCGCTGCACAGGGCGGCCCGACGCTTCGGAGACCGCGATGCGGAGGCGCACGCCGCCGCGCATCGCATGCCCGGTGCGCCGGTCGCGCACGAGGATCAGGGTCTCGGCCGCCTCCTGCGTGCGCTCACCGACCAGGACTGGAAAGCCGCGCATCCCGCCGAGTCTCCGCTGCCGCGCGACGTCTGGTTCGCCTCGACGCAGGTGCTGCTGGCCCGCGGCTCGGCCGGTTCCCCTCGCGGACTGACGCTCGCCGTGAAGGGAGGCCACAATGCCGAGCACCACAACCACAATGACGTGGGCAGCCTCGTGGTCGCCCTGAACGGCGTGCCGGTGCTCGTCGATCCTGGGCGCCCGACGTATACGGCGCAGACGTTCGGGCCGGACCGGTACGGAATCTGGACCATGCAGAGCTCGTGGCACAACGTGCCCGAGATCCGCGGCAGCGCGCAGGAGTACGGACTCGAATACGCGGCGCGCGACGTATCGGCAGTCATCGACGAATCAGGCTCCGAACTGACCCTCGACCTCGCGGCGGCCTACCCCCGCGACGACGTGCGCCACTGGCGGCGCACGGCCCGCCTCGACCGCGCCCATGGCCGGATCACCATCCGCGACTCGTGGGAGCTGAACGAGTCCAAAGACCACACGCCGAGCCGCGTCCACCTGATGGCGGCCGGACAGGTGAAGCTCAGCGGCGGGCGCGCCGAAATCACCGCGCTCGACGGCGCCGGTACGGTATTCGTCGCCTGGCATCCCGAGGGCGCGCCCTGCACCGCCACGGTCCGCGACCTCGACGATCCCATGCTGCGCGACGTGTGGGGGGACCGGCTGACCCGGCTGGAGATCGACGTCACCGCCCTCGGCCCGGTCGGCGCGCTCGAACTGACTGTGCTCGATCTGACGGTGCTCGATCTGACGGTGCTCGATCTGACGGTGCTCGATCTGGCTGTGGAGGAGTTGCGGTGAGCACACCCGAGACCCGTGGACCGCTGCAGGTGGCTCGGCGTGCGCAGTTGCTCGAGGCGCTGCAGCGCGACGGCGTGCTGCGCGTGTCCGATCTCACCGGCCGGCTCGGCGCCGCCGCGGTGACGATCCGCCGGGACATCGCCCAGCTCGCGGCGGACGGGCTGGTCCGCCGCGTGCACGGCGGCGTGGCGCTGCTCGAGTCCGAGGAGGACGGGACGGGGGTCGAGGACGCCGCGGTCGGCGGCGGCCTTCCGCTCACCGACGGGCGGCCGCTGGGCATGCTGGTGCCGTCGCTCGACTACTACTGGCCGGACGTGGCGCGCGGCGCCGAGGAAGCGGCCCGCGAGCTGGGCATGCGCATCGTGCTGCGCGGCTCGTCGTACGAGACCGAAGACGACCAGCCGCAGCTGGTCCGGCTGGTCGAACAGCTGGGCGTCGACGGCCTGATCGTCGCCCCCCGGATGGACGCGCCGACGGCCGGGCGCACGATCGAGTGGCTGGCCTCGACCGGTCTGCCGGTGGTGCTGCTCGAACGCACGGCGACGGTCGGCCCGCACCGCGCCGTGGTCGAGTCGGTGGTCACCGATCACGCGCTGGGAGCGGCGATGGCCGTGCGGCACCTGGTCTCCCTGGGCCACCGCAAGGTGGGCGTGGTGCTCGGCGAGCACAGCCCGACGCGGCCGCACCTGCACCGCGGCTGGCTGGAGGCGATCACCGACTGCGGGCTGGACGCCGCGGCGACGGTGGACGCCCAGGTGCCGTCGCGCCCCGCCGCCTGGGAGGCCGCGCTGGACGACATCCTCGACCGCTGCCTGGCCACGCGCACCACCGCGCTGGTCGTGCACGCGGACGCCGAGGCCATCGCGCTGGTGCAGCGCTGCGAGGAGCGGCGCCTGTCGGTGCCGGGCGACCTGTCGGTCGTGGCTTACGACGACGAGATCGCGGGGCTCTTCAGCCCGCCGCTGACCGCCGTGCGCCCCCCGCGCCGCTCGATCGGCCGTGCGGCGGTGCGGCTGGTCACGGACCGCCTCGCCGACCCCGCCCTGCCCGCGCACCGCGTGGTCATCAGCCCGTCGCTGACGGTCCGTGAGTCCTCGGCGCCCCCGCGTGCGACGCACTGACATCCGGCGTGTCAGCTCGTACCGCCGTAGCCGTAGGCCTGGCCCACATCGATCGGCGCATCCGGGGCACCTGGTATCCGCCGCGCAGCAGCTTGCGCCTGGCGGCGGCAGCCGCGCGGCGGGATGATCGAGGCACCACCGCGAGGGAGGTCCGTCCGCATGGCCATCGCAACCATCGATCCGTCTACCGGCACGACGCTCAAGACCTTCGACCCGATCGGGCCGCAGCAGATCGAGGAGCGCCTGGCGCTGGCGCACCGCGCGTTCCAGCGGTACCGCACCACGGACTTTTCGGAGCGGGCGCAGTTGGTGCGCAACGCGGCGCGCGTGCTCGAGACGGATCAGGACGAGATCGCCCTGACCATGACCACCGAGATGGGCAAGACGCTGGCCGCGTCGCGTGCCGAGGCGGCCAAGTGCGTCAAGGCGCTGCGCTGGTACGCCGATCATGCGGCCGACCTGCTGGCGGACGAACGCCCGACCGAGGCCGACGTCAAGGACACCGGCGCGGCTGAGGCGTTCGTGCGTTACCGGCCGCTCGGCGTGATCCTCGCGGTGATGCCCTGGAACTTCCCGCTCTGGCAGGTGATCCGCTTCGCCGCTCCGGCGCTGATGGCCGGGAACGTCGCGCTGCTCAAGCATGCATCGAACGTGCCCCAGACCGCCCTGTACCTCGAAGACCTGTTCACGCGGGCAGGCTTCCGGGAGGGCTGCTTCCAGACTCTGCTGATCGGCTCGAAGACCGTCGAGCAGGTCCTGCGCGACCCCCGGGTTGCCGCCGCGACCGTGACCGGAAGCGAGGGCGCGGGCCGCGCGGTCGCGTCCGTGGCCGGGGACGAGGTCAAGAAGACGGTGCTGGAACTTGGCGGCAGCGATCCGTTCCTGGTGCTGCCCTCGGCCGACGTCGCCAAGGCGGCGAAGGTGGCGGTGACCGCCCGGGTGCAGAACAACGGCCAGTCCTGCATCGCGGCCAAGAGGTTCATCGTGCACGCCGACGTCTACGACCAGTTCGCGGACCGCTTCGTCGAGGCGATGAGCGCGCTGCGGGTCGGCGACCCGAGGAGCCAGGGCACCGACGTCGGCCCGATCGTCAGCGAGCAGGGCCGTGACGACCTGGAGGCATTGGTCGACGACGCGGTGGGCAAGGGCGCACGAGTGCTGTGCGGCGCGCGACGTCCGCAGGGCCTTGACGCGGGATGGTTCTACGAGCCGACGGTGCTCACCGACATCACCCCCGACATGCGCATCCACCACGAGGAGACCTTCGGCCCCGTCGCCACGCTCTACCGCGTCGAAAGCCTCGAAGCGGCGATCGAGTTGGCCAACGACGTGCCGTTCGGCCTGAGCTCCAACGCGTGGACCAGAGACGCTGCCGAGCGTGGGCGGCTGACGCGCGATCTCGAGGCTGGCGCCGTCTACTTCAACGGAATGACCGCGTCGCACCCGGCGCTCCCGTTCGGCGGCATCAAGCGCTCGGGATACGGCCGCGAGCTGGCCGCGCACGGCATCCGGGAGTTCTGCAACCCCACCACGGTCTGGATCGGCGCCGAGGACTGAGAGAGAACCGCAGAGGACTGAGAGGACCGACTGGGAATCGGACTGCGGAGCTGCGATCTGGGCCGGAGGCTGTCCGCGAAAACCGGACAAGTCAGGATGCTGATGGTAAAGCTGATGTGCGGCGCCGCCCGGCTCGAGGAGGATCTCGCCCGGCCGGCCTTCGACACCGGCGCCGTCCCGACAGCCGGCCTGCGAATTCGCGGATTGAGCGGCTTGCCGGAAAGTTTCGCTTCCCGGCGCCGACCGTTCCCGCGTCGTCGCAGGTGGGCTCAATGTGCTGTGGAAGGCCGTTGGCGGGAAATCCGCAGCTCTCTAGCCTGCGGCTCATGAGAAGGACGATCATGCGGGCAGTCGCGGCGTCAAGTCTCGTCGTCGCGTGCGCTGCCGTCTCCACCGGTGCCGGTCCCGCCGCCAACGCGGCGCTCACGCCAGGGGACTGGCCTACCTACCACCTCGACAACCTGCGCGACGGGTACCAGTCCCGGCTCAATCCGCTGTCCACGCTGTCGCTGGACTGGAACGCGACGCTTGACGGGGCGGTATACGGCCAGCCTCTGGTCGTACACGGAATGATCTTCGCGGCCACCGAGAACGACACGGTCTACGCGCTCAACCGCAGCACCGGCGCCGTCGTGTGGTCGACGCACCTCGGCTCGCCGGAGCCGCTGGCCAACCTGCCCTGCGGCGACATCGATCCGCTGGGCATCACCAGCACGATGGTGTTCGATCCCGACACCAACCGGATCTTCGCCCTCGCCGAGCTGCTCGGCGGCACGCACAAGCTGGTCGGCATCAACGCCGGGACCGGGGCGGTCGAGGTGCAGGTCTCGGCCGACCCGCCGCTGGGCGACGCGATCGCGCACCAGCAGCGCGGCGCGCTGACCCTGCTGAACGGGCGCGTGTACATACCGTACGGCGGCCTGTTCGGCGACTGCGGCAACTACATCGGCCAGGTGATCTCGTTCACCACCGCCGGCTCGGGCCTGCAGAGCTATGCGATACCGACCACCCGCGAGGCCGGCATCTGGGGGACCGGCGGCGCCGTCGTGGACAACGGAAACCTGCTGTACGCCTCGGGAAACGGCGCGGCCGAATCAGGGACCTACGACGGCAGCGACTCGGTGATCGAGCTGTCGCCCAGCCTCCAGCGCCTCGACTTCTTCGCGCCCACCGACTGGGCCGGCCAGAACTCCGGCGACGCGGACCTCGGGTCCATGACCCCGGCCCTGGTCGGCGGCCAGTTCATCTACGAGGACGGCAAGACCAACACCGGCTACGTCCTGAAGAACGGCGCGCTCGGCGGCGTCGGCGGCCAGATCGCCGAGCTGACCAACACCTGTCAGACCTTCGGCACCGCCGCGATCGTCGGCAACACGGTCTACCTGCCCTGCACCACCGGACCGCAGGCCGTGACCATCGGCTCCACCGGCACGCCGCAGCAGCTGTGGAAGTCCATCGTCCCGGCCGAGGGCTCGCCCGTGGTCGGCGGCGGCGCCGTCTGGGCGATGGACTACTTCGGCGGCGAGCTCTACGCGCTGGACCCGGCCACCGGGGCCACGAAGGCGCAGATCCAGATCGGCCGCGCGCCGACCTTCGCGTCACCCACCCTCATGGGTGACCAGGTCTTCGTCGGAACGCTCAGCGGCGTCGTGGCCGTCGGCGGCGCATGAGCGGCGGGAGCCCTGGGCTCTGAACGTGGACGCGGCCCCTGCCGATCGTGGGATCGGCAGGGGCCGCGACGTGTTCATGGGGCGTAGATGCCCATCGGTGTCAGTTCACGTACAGGCCACGCCGTTCAGGGTGAAGCTGGTCGGCGGGGAGTCGCTGTTGGTCCAGGTTCCCTGGAAGCCGAAGCTGGTGTTGCCGCCCGGTGCGATCGTCGCGTTGTAGCTCATGTTGGTGGCGGTCACCGCCTCTCCGGACTGGCTGGGTGTGGCGTTCCACGCATTGCTGATCTTCTGGTCGCCCGGGAAGGTGAACTTGAGGCTCCACCCGTTGATCGCGGACGTGCCGCTGTTGGTGATCACCACGTTCGCCGTGAAGCCTCCGGCCCACTGCGAGGTGGTGGAGTACTGCACGGTGCAGCCGCCGTGCGCCGTGCTGCTCGGCGACGACGAGGGGGAAGCGGACTGGGACGGCGACGAGGACGGTGAGGCGGACTGCGACGGCGATGCGGAGGCGGATGCAGAAGCCGAGGACGACGCAGACGCGGACGCCGATGCCGATGCCGATGCCGATGC
>Ga0207664_10003909_pt1 | contig 10013 bp, 6 predicted proteins | sample LARL83metaG_FD_184349 | JGI IMG/M metagenome (GOLD analysis project Ga0207664, IMG submission 184349) | Corn, switchgrass and miscanthus rhizosphere microbial communities from Kellogg Biological Station, Michigan, USA - LAR L8-3 metaG... | ecosystem: Host-associated > Plants > Roots >...
CCGATGTTCTTCGCCGCGAACGACACCGACCGGTTGACCAGGTTGCCCCAGGTCGCGACCAGCTCGTCGTTGTTCCTGCGGACGAACTCGCTCCAGGTGAAGTCCGTGTCGTGCGCCTCAGGCCCGGCCACCGCTACGTAGTAGCGCAGGGCGTCGACGTCATAGCGGTCAAGGAAGTCCTTGACGTAGATGACCACCTGGCGCGAGGAGGAGAACTTGCGGCCCTCCATCGTCAGGAACTCGCTGCTGACCACCTCTGACGGCAGGTTGAGCTGACCGAACGCCCCCGGGGAGCCGCCCTTGTCCCCGTGGCCCGCGTAGCCGAGCAGCATGGCCGGCCAGATCTCGGAGTGGAAGACGATGTTGTCCTTGCCCATGAAGTAGTAGGCCTCGGCGTTCTCGTCATTCCACCAGGCGCGCCACGCGTCCGGGTCACCGGACCTGCGGGCCCACTCGATGGACGCCGACAGGTAGCCGATCACCGCGTCGAACCAGACGTAGATCCGCTTGTCGTTGCGGTCCCGCCAGCTGTCGAGCGGCACGGGAACGCCCCAGTCCAGGTCGCGGGTGATCGCCCGCGGCTGGAGGTCGTCGAGCAGGTTGAGCGAGAACTTGAGCACGTTCGGCCGCCAGTGCCCTTCCTTGGACTTCAGCCACTGGCCGAGGGCGTCGGTGAAGGCGGGCAGGTCGAGGAAGTAGTGCTCCTGCTCGACGAACTGCGGGGTCTCGCCGTTGATCTTCGATACCGGGTTGATCAGGTCGGTCGGGTCGAGCTGGTTGCCGCAGTTGTCGCACTGGTCGCCGCGCGCGCTCGGGTAGCCGCAGATCGGGCAGGTGCCCTCGATGTAGCGGTCGGGCAGCGTGCGGCCGGTGGACGGCGAGATCGCGCCGAGCGTGACCTTGGGGAAGATGTACCCGTTCTTGAGCAGGGTGAGGAAGATCTCCTGGGTGACCGCGTAGTGGTTAGCGGTCGTGGTCCTGGTGAACAGGTCGTAGCTGACGCCCAGCTTGGCGAGGTCGTTGCCGATGACACCGTTGTACCGGTCGACGAGCTCGCGGGCGGTGACACCTTCCCGGTCCGCCTGGACCTGGATCGGGGTGCCGTGCTCGTCGGTGCCGGAGACCATCAGCACCTTGTTGCCCGCCATCCGCTGGTACCGGCTGAACATGTCGCTCGGGATAGCGAATCCGGAGACGTGGCCGATGTGCCGCGGGCCGTTGGCGTAGGGCCAGGCCGCCGCGGTCAGGATGTGCTTTGGATTGGCGGGTGACATGGTTAAAGCCTACGGGCTGTGGCGTGGTCTGCGAGTCTTCTTCCCTCGGCGCTGCCCGCCGGGCGTCACCCGGCCGGACGGTCAAGGGAAAGAGACTCGTCGCTGACCTTGAGTTCCGCCTTCGCGCCGACCGGGACGTGCCTGGTCTGCCTGATGCTCAGGATGGACAGGAAGAACGTGCCGAGGATGATCTGGCAGCTCAGCACCAGCGCGGTCACCGACGGCACCATCAGCCTGAGCGCGTGCTCGTAGTTCAGGTGGCCGAAGCCGTGGCCCCCCCAGTCGGTCAGCGAGAAGACCAGGCCGACCAGGCCCGCGAGGCCCACGGCCGCGCCGAGCAGCAGGCCGCGCTCAAGGGATAGCTTGCCGAGCAGGACCCGGATCCCGGGCTGGGTTGGCAGGAAGCCCTCCGCGCTGGCGTACACCCGGGTGAACAGCCAGAAGAGCACCGCCTGGAAGCCGATGTCGACCATGGCGCCGCACGCGACCAGGGTGTCCACGTCCAGGGAGACCCCGCCGATGGTCAGCGGCCCGGTGGCGACCGCCGCGCCGAGCCCGAGGCCGAGGACGAGCAGGACCACGCCGGGGATGAAGAACAGCCAGCGCGGGCTGAACAGCAGCAGGAAGCGCAGGTGGCGCCAGCCGTCGCGCCAGGTGTTGAGGTGCGGGGGACGGCTGCGGCCGTCCTTGGCGAGGGTGGTCGGCACCTCGGAGATCTTCTGGTTGGCGAGGGCGGCCTTCACGATCATCTCGCTGGCGAACTCCATGCCGGTGGCCTGCAGGCCGAGGGCGATGGCACTGTCTCGCCGGAAGCCGCGCAGGCCGCAGTTGAAGTCGCCGATGCTGGAGCGGAAGAACAGCCGGCCGATGAAGGACAGCACCGGGGTCCCGAGGTAGCGGTGCAGCGGCGGCATCGCGCCGGGGGCGATCCCGCCCTTGAACCGGTTGCCCATCACCAGGTCGCGGCCCTGGCGCAGCTCGGTGACGAACGGCATCAGGTTGGTGAAGTCGTAACTGTCGTCGGCGTCGCCCATGATCACGTACTCGCCCCGGGCGGCGATGATCCCGCCCATCAGCGCGTTGCCGTAGCCGCGCTCGGAAATCGGGACCACCCGGGCGCCCGCGTCCGCGGCCAGCTGGCGGCTGCCGTCGGTTGAGCCGTTGTCGGCCACCACCACCTCGCCGTCGATCCCGTTGTCCGCAATGAACCGAACGGCCTTGCGCACGCAGGTTGCCACGGTTTCCGCCTCGTTGAGGCAGGGCATGACGACGGTCAACTCCACGTGGACTCCATTCGCCGTATTACGGTGACACTTGAACCTTTAGCGCCTGATTTGCCGTAGATTGCACGGGCGCTGGGCGCGGGGCACCCAGTCACCGGCTGGCGCCCCCAGAAGTAGGAGGATACGGGCTTGAGGGTAATGCCTGCGGTGACATGGCGGCCGATCGCCCGGCTAATCGCCGGAAACCGCCTGTTCGCCGCCGTGCTCCTGCCCGCGATCGCGCTGCGGGCGGACGCCGAGCTCGGCTACCGCTGGCAGTCCTGGTTCAACGACTCGTTCAGCTACATGCGCGCCGCGGTGACGCTGACGCCGGGCACCACCCGGCCTTCCGGCTACCCCGTGTACCTGTGGTTGCTGTCCCCGGCGCACAGCTACCTGCTCGTCACGGCGTTTCAGCACCTCATGGGCCTGCTCGTGGCGGTGATGAGCTACGCGCTCGCCCGGCACCGGTTCGCCGTGCCCGCCTGGGCCGCGGTGCTCGCCACGCTGCCGGTGCTCTACGACGGCTTCGAGATCCAGCTCGAGCACCTGATCATGGCGGACACGCTGTTCCTCTTCCTTTCGATGGCGGCGGTGACCATCGTGCTCTGGTCGCCAGTCCCGTCCTGGCGGGCCTGCCTCGCCGCCGGCCTGCTGCTCGGCCTTTCCTCGGCCGTTAAGCCCACCGGGCTGCCGCTGCTCGCCGTGTTCCTCGTTTACCTGCTGGTCCGCTTGATACCCCGGCCCGCGCGGCCGCTACGCCAGCAGGTGCTGCGCCTGGTGGGCGCGATGGCCGCGTGCGCGCTGGCGTTCGCCGTGCCGGTGGCCGGCTACGAGGGCTGGTACAAGTCGGCCCACGGCGAGTACGCGATGACCGACTCCACCGGGGTCTTCCTCTACTCGCGGGTCATGACGTTCGCCGACTGCTCGCGCATGTCCCTGCCCGCGGACCTGCGGCCGCTGTGCACGTCGGTCCCGCCGGACAAACGGCCGCTCGCGCAGGCCTACATCTGGACCTCGGCGAGCCCGCTGCTGCGGCTGCCCCACCCGATGTTCTCGCCCACGGTCAACCAGCTCGCCGAGCGGTTCGCCCTCCATGCCATCGAAGCACAGCCGCTCGGCTACGCCCGGGCGGTGTGGGACGACACGGTGCGCAGCTTCGGATGGAACCGCTCCGTCTTCCCCAACCCGGACACGTACGACGCGTACCTGTTCGGCTACTCGTCGCACGCCATCCCGGTCACCCCGTACCGCGGGTACCAGTCGGCCGCGGCGTACTACGTGCGCGGCAACCCGGCGACCGTCGTTGTCAGCCCGTTCGCCCAGGTCATCAGGGGCTACCAGCGGTACGTCTGGCTGCCGGGCACGGTCTACGGGCTCATCCTGCTCGTCGGCCTGTTCGGGATCGCGCGCCGGTGGCGGCAGGCGGGGAGCGCGGCGCTGCTCCCCTGGCTGTGCTCGCTCGCGCTTATCGTGGCGCCCGCGGCGACAGCGGAATTCGACTACCGCTACGTGACGACGGCGGTGCCGTTCGCCTGCCTAGCCGCCGCGATAACGCTCGGCGCGGCGGGCCGCTCGCGCCACGGCGCGAGCGGCGGCCCTGACGGCCGCCTGGCCGATGCCGGCCACGACAAGCGTGATCTCACCGCGGACACCGCCTGAGGCCTCCTGGCCAGCCGCCCAGGCGGCAAGCTCCGCGAGGGAGCCGCGCACGATCTCCTCATGGGTCTTGGTCAGTTCCCGGCAGACGACCGCGGCCCGGTCATCGCCGTGCGAGGCCCGCAGCTCCTCAAGGGTCGCCGCGACGCGGCGGGGCGACTCGAAGAGCACGTGCGTGCGCGGGTCAGCCGCGAGCTCGCCGAACCGGCGCGCCCGCTCCCCGCTCTTGCGCGGGGGGAACCCCTCGAAGCAGAACCGGTCGGTGGGCAGGCCAGAGACGGCGAGCGCGGTGGTCACCGCGGACGGGCCCGGGACCGCGGTGACCCGGATCCCTGCGGCCGCCGCCGCCGCGACCAGCCGGTAGCCGGGGTCGCTGATAGCAGGCATTCCCGCGTCAGTGATCACGAGCACGTCGCTGCCTGCCGTCAGCTCCGTCACCAGCTCCGCGGCCCGGCGCACCTCGATCACGTCGTAGTACGAGACCACGCGGCCGGCCAGCCGCACGCCGAGCGCGACGGCGAGCTGCCGGGCCCGGCGGGTGTCCTCGGCCGCGATGACGTCGGCGTTCGCCAGCGCCTCCGCCAGCCGCGCCGGGGCGTCCTCCGCCTGGCCGATGGGAACGCCGGCCAGCGTGAGAACGCCGGGTCCGCCTTTACCTGCGCGTTCCTCACCGGGTACGCGATCAGGCACAATTCTCGTCCCCACGCGTGCTCCCCTCCACATAGCATTGCGTTCGATGACCGCTACACAGGCCGGCCAGCCGGCCCAGGACCCCGACGACGGCGCCTCTGGCAGGACCGACGCTGATGGCACCATCCCGGTCGATGCCAAACCGGCCGGCATCGCACAGGACGACGCTGCCTGGACCGGCGCGACCCGGCTAACTTACGACGACGACGGGCGGGCAGGCGGCGGGACCGCCGAACGCGTCGCCGCGCTGCGCGCCCGGCTGATGACGCCCATGCCCAACGACGGGTGGTGGGGCTGGATCGGCCCGCTCCTGGTGACGGCGTTCGCTGCCTTCATGCGCTTCAACAGGCTATCGGTTCCCAATGCGGTCATCTTCGACGAGACGTACTACGCGAAAGACGCGTGGTCGATTCTCAAGCACGGGGTTGAGTGGAACATGCTCCCCAACCCCTCGAACAACTCCAACTGGCTGAACAACCTGGTCATCGCCGGTCATACCAACATCTTCCAGGCCTGCTCGGGCACCGGCTGCGGCGAGTACGTGGTCCAGCCGCCGCTCGGCAAGCTGCTCATGGCGGTCGGCGAGTCGCTCTTCGGCCTCACCACGCTCGGCTGGCGGGTGGCCCCGGCGCTCATCGGGACGGTGGCCGTCCTTGTCATGTGCCGGGTCGCGCGGCGGCTCACCCGCTCTACGCTGCTCGGCTGCACGGCCGGGCTGCTGCTTTCGCTTGACGGCCTCGAGTTCGTGCTCAGCAGGACCGGCATCCTCGACATCTTCCTGATGTTCTTCGTACTCGCCGCGTTCGGAGCGCTGGTCGTCGACCGGGACGTCGCCCGCGGACGGCTGGCCGAGGCCATGGTTCTCCAGCCCGTCGCCGAGGGCGGCCCGCTACTCGGGATCAGGAAGTGGCGTGTACTCGCGGGCATCCTCATCGGCCTCGCCTGCGCGTCCAAGCAGTACGCCGTCTGGTACATCCCGGCCTTCGCCGGGCTGTGCATCGCCTGGGACATCGGCGCGCGCCGCACCGTCGGGCTGCGCGCTTACGTCCGCGGCGCCCTGGTGCGCGACGGCAAGTGGCTGCCGCTTACCCTTGGCGTGATCCCGCTGGTCACCTACACCCTCACCTGGACCGGGTGGATGGTCACCAACACCGGGTACGACCGGGACTACGCGCAGCTCCACGGGGACAACATCCCGATCATCTCCCAGCTCTACTCGCTGTTCGTGTACCACCGGGAGATGGTCCAGTTCGGGGTGGGCCTCAACTCGCGGCACCCCTACATGTCCCAGCCGTGGGACTGGTTCGTGATCACCCGCCCGGTGGCCTTCTACTGGAACAGCTACAACGACGCGGCCGGGCTGCACGTGGCCAAGGCGGGTACCACAGGCCCGTGGGTGCAAGAGGTCCTCGCCATCGGCAACCCGGCGATCTGGTGGATGTCCCTTCCCGCGATGGCGTTCTGCCTCGGCTGGTGGCTGACCCGCAGGGACTGGCGGGCCGGGGCGGCGTTGCTGTGCGTGGCCGCCGGGTGGGTGAGCTGGCTTCCGTTCGTGTCCCGGACCAAGTTCTACTATTACGCGCTTGAGTTCGAGCCGTTCTTCATCATCTGCATCGTCCTGTGCCTCGGGCTGATCATCGGCCCGGCCACCGCACGGCTGCAGCGCAGGCTGCTCGGCTCCGCCGTGGCGGGCTGCTACGTGCTCGCCGTGCTGGTGGTGTTCTGGTACTTCTACCCGATACTCGCGGGCAAGATCATCCCGTACTCGGACTGGCTGAGCCACATGTGGTACAGCGGCTGGATATAGCTCTCACCGGTCCAGGAACCTTTCCCGCATCCCCGGCCGTTCCGGCTTATGAGGGTTTTTTCAGGGTACGTTAAGACTATTCGCGACGACGCGACATATCTTGAGGTGATCTAGGTCACACATTGGACCGTCCGAGCCGTTTCGTACGTCTATATGAGTGAGCAGGGAAACAACTAACCCCCGGAGCCAGGGATGAGCCCGATGGAAGACGACGACGACAGTCGCACACGGTTCGAGCGCGACGTCGTGCCGCAGCTCAGCCAGCTTTACCCGGCGGCGCTGCGGATGACGCGCAACCCGACCGACGCCGAGGACCTGGTTCAGGAGACGTCGGCGAAGGCGTACGCCGCCTTCCACCAGTTCCGTCCCGGCACCAACCTGCGGGCGTGGCTCAACCGCATCCTCACCACGACGTTCATCAACGTCTACCGCAAGCGGCGCCGCGAGCCGCAGCAGGCGCTCGGCAGCGACCTGCAGGAATGGCAGATGTCCGCCGACCGGCTCGCCCCGCCGGTTCCCTCCGCGGAGACCGAGGCCCTGGACAACATGACCGACTCCGACTTGCTGCGCGCGCTGCGGGGCCTGCCGAAGGAGTTCCGGACCACGGTCTACCTCGCCGACATCGAGGGCTACCCGTACCGGGAAATCGCGGAGATCATGGGCACCCCGGTCGGCACGGTCATGTCCCGGCTGCACCGCGGCCGCCGCAAGATCCGTGAGCAGCTCGTGGACAGCGGCCTGTTCCCGCCGGCACCAGCCGAAGGCTAGGCTTCCCCCCGCAGGTACTTCTCGTCGTAGGCCTGCTCCAGGTAGACCTGGTGCCACAGGGAGAAGACGAGCAGCGTCCAGACCTGCCGCCACCGGATGTCGGGGTCGCCGTCCCGGAAGCGGCGCAGTACGTCGAGTACCTCGCGGCGGTCAAGCCACTCCTCTGTGCGCGCCTCGCTGATCACCTGCTCCGCGTAGCCGGACAGCTCACCACGGAGCCAGGGGCCGAGCGGCACCGGGAACCCGAGTTTGCGGCGCTCCGCGGCGTCGCGCGGCAGCAGCGGGCCCACTGCCTCGCGCAGGACGAACTTGGTCGTGCCCGCGGCGGTCTTCTCCGCCCTGGCCAGCCGGGCCGCCACGCTCATCACCTCGCGGTCGAGGAACGGCATGCGCAACTCGAGCCCGTGGGCCATCGATCCCCGGTCCGCCTTGACCAGGATGTCGCCAGGCAGCCATGTGTTGATGTCGACGAGCTGCATCGTGGCTACGTCGTCGAGTCCCGCGGCCTGCGCCTGGTCGAAGACCGGCCCGGTCACGTCGTAGACCGTGCCGTCGCCGTACCTGGTCAGCGCGTCGACTTCGTCCTTGACGAAGATGTTGGCGTTGCCGATGTACCTGGTGCGCAGCGGCGTGGCGATCCGCTCGAGCAGCCCCTTGCCGCGCTGCCCCGGCGGTATCCGGTGGGCCATCGCCTGGGCGAGCGACCGGCCCGAGCCTGGCAGCTTCGTGGCCGCGCGGACCACCCCCGGCTGGTAGTACACGCCGTAACCGCCGAACAGCTCGTCGGCGCCCTCACCGGACAGCACCACCTTCACGTGCCGCCGCGCCTCCCGCGCGGCGAACCAGAGGCCCACGGCCGCCGCGTCCGCGAGCGGGTCGTCAAGCTGCCAGATGATCCGCGGCAGCCTGGCGGCGAACTCTTGCGGGGTGATCACGTACGGGACATTTCGCAGGCCAAGCGCCGCCGCCGTCTCCTGCGCCGCCTCGATCTCGCTGTAACCAGGCCTGGCGAACCCGGCGGTGAACGTCAGCATGCCGGGGTTAGTCTCGGCGGCGATCGCGCAGATCGCCGCCGAGTCCACGCCGCCGGACAGGAATGCGCCCACCGGCACGTCGCTGCGCAGGTGGGCGGCGACGGAGCCGCGCAGGGCGCCCAGGACGCGCTCCGGCGTCTCCGGTGCGGGCGACTTGGCCGGCCGCAGCATCGGCCGCCAGTAGCGCGCCGGCCGCTCGAGCGGTGCGCCCGGCCGGACCAGCAGGCTGCAGCCGGCGGGCAGGCAGACCGCCGGCGGCGTCATCGTCGCCGGGGCGGGAACGTACTGGAAGGACAGGTACCTGCGCAGCGCGTCGGGGTCGATCACCGGCACCTCGCCCGGGCCGAGCAGCGCTTTGCGCTCTGACGCGAACCTGAACTGCCTGCCGCCCTCGGCAAGCATGTAGTACAACGGCTTGGCGCCGAACGGGTCGCGGGCGCAGAACAGCTCTCCGGTCCGGCCATCCCAGATGGCGAAGGCGAACATGCCGCGCAGCCTGCGCAGCGCGTCCCTGCCTTCAGCCGCGTAGGTCTCGAGCAGCACCTCAGTGTCAGATCGCCCGCGCAGCGCGACTCCGCGCGCCTGCAGCCGGTGCGCCAGCTCCGCGTAGTTGTAGATCTCCCCGTTGTAGACGATCACGTACCGGCCGTCGGCGGATCGCATGGGCTGGCGCCCGGCGGCCGACGGGTCAACGACCGCCAGCCGCCGGGCACCGAGCGTAACTGGGCCGTCAGAGGCCACCTGCTCGTCGTCCGGGCCCCGGTGGGCCATCTGCCGGACGGCGTGGAGCACCCAGTCCGCGTCCGGCCTGCTCCCCGCGGCCAGCGCAAGGCACCCCGCGATCCCCGACATACCACCCCTATGACAGCTTCACTTGGGCTGGAACCGGATGCCGCCGTCGAACCGGACGACCTCCGCGTTCATATAGTCGTTCTCGATCAGCGACCGCACCAGATGCGCGAACTCATCGGCCCGCCCGAGCCGCTTGGGGAACACCACCGGTGACGCCAGCCGGGCCAGGAACTCCTGCGCGCCCTTGTCGTCGCCGGCGATGGACTTGTATATCGGCGTGAGGATGACGCCGGGGCAGATCGTGTTGACCCGGACGCCGATGACAGACAGGTCACGGGCCGCGGGTACCGTCATCCCGATGATCCCGCCCTTGGACGCCGAGTACGCGATCTGCCCCGTCTGGCCTTCGATCCCGGCCACCGAGGACGTGTTGATGATCACTCCGCGCTGGCCGTCCGCGTCCACCGGCTCGGTCTTCGCCATCGCCGCGGCCGCAAGCCGCAGCACGTTGAATGTGCCGGTCAGGTTGACCGCGATGACCTTGGTGAAGCCGGCCAGGTCGTGCGGCGACCCGTCGCGGTTCACGGTACGCGCGGCGAAGCCGATCCCCGCGCAGTTCACGGCTACCCGCAGCGGCCGCCCCGAGGCCTCAGCGAGGCCCACGGCCTCGAGCACGGCGTCCGTGTCCGTCACGTTGGTCTTGGCGAACTGCCCGTCGATCTCGTCG
>Ga0207664_10003910_pt1 | contig 10013 bp, 10 predicted proteins | sample LARL83metaG_FD_184349 | JGI IMG/M metagenome (GOLD analysis project Ga0207664, IMG submission 184349) | Corn, switchgrass and miscanthus rhizosphere microbial communities from Kellogg Biological Station, Michigan, USA - LAR L8-3 metaG... | ecosystem: Host-associated > Plants > Roots >...
GTCGAGGTCGACGGCGTGACGGTCGCCGAGTCCGGCCAGCCCCGGATCTTGTTCGAGACCGGGCTTCCGCCGCGCTACTACCTCCCGCTCAGCGACATCCGGCTGGACCTGCTCCAGCCTTCGGCCACCCGGTCACACTGCCCGTACAAAGGCACGGCCAGCTACTGGTCCGTGGACACCGGGCAGGCGGTCCACACCGACCTCGTGTGGATCTACCGCACGCCGCTGCCGGAAAGCCAGAAGATCGCCGGGCTCGCCTGCTTTTACAACGAGAAGATCGACCTCTACCTCGACGGCGTCCTCCAGGAGCGTGCGCAGACGAAATTCAGCTGACGGCGACCCCGGCGCGCAGCGTGCTGACCACCGACCCGGGAGGCTGACCTCACCGGAGCCCCGCCGACCAGTCACATTCCGTGACCGGTCCTCGCGGCCACTGTGGGCTAGGTAGTTGGAGTCGAAAGCCAGCGGTCAATCCCTCCGGGCCGCCCCATCGCACTAGGTGATCCATGTGCGACCGGACTTTGCCGGGAAACGCTGGGCGGCCCCGCACGATGATGGCTGGTGTTGAACAGTGCCGTCTTGGCTCATAACCCAGAGGTCGCGGGTTCAAATCCCGCCCCCGCACCGCCCCCGCTACCACGAAGTGCAGGCGGTGGCGCGGGCCTCCTATATCGATCCCCGGGTCATCAGCCTGTATGAGAGGGGCGGAACGATCGTGTCCTCGCTGGCCGGGCTGGGAAAGGAAAGCACGTTCGGGGACCTGGCGACGGCCGGCCATGCGGAGCGGGCGGTCCTGAAGCTCCTCGCGGCCGCCCCTCCCGCCGGGACCTAGCCGGCTCGTGGCCGCGGAGCCATCTCCCCGATGATCCGGTCCAGGTCGGCCTGCAGGCTGGCCAGCGAGTCGTAGACCGCGACCGCTCCGGCGTCGTGCAGTTCGGTGTCGGAGAAACCGCCGGTGCGCACCGCGAAGGTCGGCACACCGAGCTTGCCGGCGGCCCGGGCGTCCCAGGTGGAGTCGCCGATCATGACGGCCGAGGTGGCGGCCGCCTTGTTCATCGCGGCCTGGACGAGATCGGGTGCAGGCTTGGTCGATGCGACGTCTTCTGACGTGGTCCAGTCATCGGCCAGGCGCTGCCCGTCGACCAGTTCCAGGTAGGCCCGGACGTGCTGCGGCGCGCCCGAGCTGGCCAGGACCAAGGTCAGCCCGCGGTCGCGGACCGCGGTGAGCAGCGGGATGGCGTCGGCGAACGCGGAGATTTCGGGCAGCATCGGCTCGAACTCCTCGGCCCACGCCCTCCGGAGCGCGTCACCGTGCTCGGCCTCGGCCTGCTCGCCGGCGACGTGGGTGACGAGCTGATCACCGCCCATGCCGATGGCCCGGTGGATCTGCCACAGCGGCACGGTGATGCCGTAACGGCGCAGGGCGCGGTACCAGGCCAGGGCATGCTGGTAGTTGCTGTCGACGAGGGTGCCGTCGACGTCGAAGATGATCGCGTCAGACATGGGCGCCTTTGCTGAGGTGAGGATGTGCTGTGGCCGGCCGGTAACGATCCGGTCGGCTGGCCGTCCTCGCGGGTCTCAATGCCTGGCCCGGCGGGCAGTTCGCCGGGACACCGCGGTCACTGCCGAGTCGGCCCGGTGGAGCAGCCGCGCCGAACGGGCGTCACGGCGATCAGCGGCCAGGGCGAGGCGATGAACCAGGAACCGCGCCAGCGGCAGCGCGATGACCATCAGCAGCCATCTCCGCAGCCTGACCGACAGGAAAACCCACATATCCAGCGTCCCTTCTCCTGACCTGCAGAGCGGTCTTCTTCAGCACATTGAGCTTTGCGCCGTCTCGTCTTGTGCGAAGGCCGTTCGCCGGTCTCGTGCGCTGCCTGCCCACCGCCGAGCGGCGGATCCTCAGCTCCCTACCCGCACAGACCGTCTTAACCGGAACGGGGCAGGCCGGCCGGGTAAGCGGGCTGCCTGCGGGAAGGTCGGCGTCACGCCCAGGAACTACCGGCGGGCGGGGGAGGACCTTGCCCGCGAGGATTACCACGACCCCCCCGCCGGGTTCGCCGGCGCGCCGCCCGCAGCGCGCTCACCCTGCGGCTAATCCTGGCCAGATTCGGCCTGCTGGCCTGCGGCCTCGGCGCTGCCGCCTTCGTGATCATCGTCTACCAGCCGGTGATCGCAGGGCTCTTCGCGTTCTTCGCTGCGGTGGCGGTCGTAGATATCGCCGTTGTAATCCGCCGCAAGCAACGCGGTGAGCCAGGCTGATCCACCGCCCTCGCAAGCAACATGTCAGCGGGCTCATCCGCGCGCGGGCTAGCCGTCGCGGCCGTTGGCCTGGGCACTAGTTGGGCAGGTCTCGGCGACTGCCTGCATTCAGACTCTGACCCGGACAGCGACGCGCCTATGGCGGGCTGGTGAATCAGCTGACGCATCCGGGGCGGACGCCCCGCGAGGCTGGATGCCGCGCGGGACGTGTTGGGGTTGCGCACGCAATGCCGCCAGTGGCCAGGTCGAGGCATCGAGCGCAAGTGCGAGTTTGTCTAGCTTGGTGGTGGCACGGGTGCTCGCTTCGATCGTGTGGTCGTAGGAGACCAGGTCCCCGAACTCAGCGGCCACTGGAGTGAATTGAATCCCACCTATTCGGCCCAGAATGCCGCCTCGACGGCCAGCTTGATGTCACAGTCTCGCCTCATATCGATGGCGAGGACGCTTTGTGGCGATGGAGGCGAGGAGCTATTCCGGCACACCAGACGGGCGAAAAGTCACGCAGACCGCGCTTATCTGACCGACACGCGCGCTCATGCCGCTCCTAGTGCGCTGGTTGCATGCGGTGAGTGCTGCCGGTTTCTGCTCGGCGGCGGGCCGCTAGGTTGACGGGATGGCTCACTACAGCAGGCTGTCCAAGATCGTGATTGATGCCCCGGCTGGCGAGCACGACCGCGAGCTGGCGTTCTGGAGCTCAGCTCTCGGCCAGCCGCTGACGCGGTTCGACAGTCACCCCGAATACCACGGCGCCCCGCTCCACGGCACAGGGTTCGGGCTGCTGATCCAGCGGCTCGGCCACGGCCCGGGCCGGGTGCACTTGGACATCCACACCGACGACCTAGCCGCGGAAATCGCCCGGCTGGAAGAACTTGGCGCCGAACGGGTACAGCGGGTGCACTCCTGGTGGATCCTGCGCGATCCCGCCGGGCTGCCGTTTTGTGTCATCCCCGAGCCGCCCGGCTCGCTCAACGACAGCAACGCACACCGCTGGGACTAATGCCGCCCGGCCGGGCCCACGTTCATCCTCTATGGCCGCGGTGCAGGCACTACAGACCACAGGTACCCACACCGCGAGGGTGATGCCAGGGCCCGGCGGCCGGGGCTATGGTGCAAAGACGGGGATGGGTCCGCGTGATCCATGCAGGCCAGACGGGGAGGCAGCCATGACCGAGCACCCGAACGTTGAGCTGACACGCCGAGGGTATGACGCGTTTGCCAAGGGAGACCTGGCTACGCTGTCGGAGCTGATCGCCGAGGATGCGGCCTGGCATGTGCTGGGCGTTGGGCCGCTCAGTGGCACCTACCACGGCCGGAACGAGATCTTTGGTTTCTTTGGCAGACTGGCTGAGGAGACCGGCGGCACGTTCCGGCTGGATGTTCACGATGTGCTCGCCAACGACGAGCACGCCGTTGCGCTGTGCATGCTGTCGGCTTCGCGCGGGAACAAGTCGGTCGGAATTCCGGTGGCCAACGTCAGCCATATCCGCGATGGCAAGGTGACCGAGTTCTGGACCGCGACAACCGACCCGCAGGCGAGCATCGACTTCTGGACCTGAACGGGCAGGCAGGCCGGGCGTATTCCGGGCGGCGCCCAGCGCATACCCGGATTACACCGGACGCCAAACTGACAGCCCGGCTACCAAGATCAGTTGGGGCATACCGACTGGCATCCTCACATGGCGCGTTGCGTGCGCAGAGACCCGACAGACGCGGGGGCCAGGTCAGTGGTGGTCTGGCGATGCGGTGGCAGTAACGTGCTGGAGTGCCCGTGCGGACTGGGCGGTGAGCCACGCGAAGCCGGTCACGATGCTGGCGCGCTGGAACAGTCCGCCGAGACGCGCAAGGCGCGAGGATTGGCCGAAGCCCGCAGCGGCCAGCGCCATGGCTGCCGGCATGGTGATGGCGGTGCCAGCGCAGTAGAGCCCCCATCGGCGCTGACCGGTCCGCAACGAGCGCCAGCTGGCACCGGCCGCGGCGGCTGGCAGGCCGAGGAACACCGGGATAGCGGCCAGGTTGTGGACCGTGCCGGCGCGGCTGGGTGGACGTGGCAGGCCGGGTGTTCCCGGCGGGTAGCCGCTGACCGGGTCGGTCGGGAAGATGGCCGAGCCGATGAGCCCGGCGCCTGCCGCGCCGGTCAGGGCCGGTCCGGCCCGGGTACCGGTCGCGGGATCGTCAGCGCGTGACAGACCCGCGGCGGCGGCGAGAACCAAGATCCCGGTCACGGCGAAGTTCGCGGCCTGGACCCAGCCTCCCGGGCCCAGCGCCAGCGAGCTGACCGGGTGGCGCAGCGGCCGGTAGCCGTCCCGGGCGGCGCCCTCGGCAAGGAACGCCGTGACGAACACAGGCCCGGCAGCCAGGCCGCAGCGCAGCAGCCTGCGGGTCCAGATCGCTGGCCTGCCGGACGTGGCGGCACGCTTCACGATCGAAGCGTAGCGAGCCAGGCGGGTGCAGCGGACCCCGGTATCCGGCCGTGCCGAATAGAGGGTGTTGGATACGCGTATGTCTATGCGCTGATCGGCATGTTCACTCGCAACCACGCGGGCCGACGGCCGAGGATGATCGGCCGATGATCCTAGGTGGTGGTGGCCGGGCGGCGCAGCGGGTTCGTGCTGGGTTGCGGCCCCGGCCGCGATCAGGATGATCTGCCAGCCGGGCATGCCGTCGGCTGATCGACGAGGGGCAAGCAGGCCGCGGGCTCTGGGTGCTTGCGGCTGCAACGTCTCCATTAGAGATGCACATCAGGCACATCCCGGCTCCGCATTCCTCTGGTAAAGCAGCAGCAGCAACGAGGAGGGACGGGGAGGACCTGGACGGCGTACCCACGGTCGGCGCGGCGCCCGTCACGAGCGCCCGATGTTGGTTGACGCACTGGATCGGCGGAGCGCGCGCCAAAGTTGTGAATTTGGCATGAGATCAGTGGTCGATGCGGCGCGTGGCGCCTTCGCCCGCGGGGCGTGGCGAGAGGCGTGTGACGCGTTTTCAGCCGCTGCTGGAGCCGGTTCCCTTCCCGCGGAGGATTTCGAGCGGTTGGCGGTGGCCGCGTATCTGGTCGGCGAGGACGCCGCGTGTACACACGCGTGGGAGTGCGCTCACCGGTCGGCGCTCGAGACGGGCGATAGGGCGACGGCGGCTCGTTGCGCGGTCTTGCTCTCCTTGTGCCTGTTCCTGGAGGGTCAGATGGCCAGGGCGGGCGGATGGCTGGCGCGAGCCGAGGAGGTGCTCGCGGACGCGGGCCCCGACTGCGCGGCATCGGGCTATGTGCTGATTCCGAGGCTCCTCGGCGCGCTCGACACCGAACCCTCTTTGGCCGCGGATCTCGCGGTGCGGGCCGCCGAGGTCGGCATGCGCTCCGGTGATGCCGATCTTCGGGCGCTGGGGGTGCTCGGCCACGGCCAAGCGCTCATCGCGATGGGCGAGGTGTCCGAGGGAGTTGGCCGGCTCGACGAGGTGATGGTGTCGGTCACCAGCGGCGAGGTCGGGCCGGTGGTAACAGGGATCGTGTACTGCGCGGTCATCATCGAGTGTCTGCGGCTCCACGACATCGGCCGCGCGTCGGAGTGGACCGCCGCCCTGGGTGACTGGTGCGACGCGCAGCCGGAGCTGGTGCCGTATCGCGGGCAGTGTCTTGTTCATCGGTCACAGCTGCAGCAGATCGCCGGCCGGTGGTCTGAGGCGATCACTGCCGCCGGGGCGGCGTGCCGCTACCTGGCGGATCCGCCGCATCCGGCTATCGGCTTGGCTTACTACCAGGAAGGCGAGCTTCACCGCCTCCGTGGCGACCTCGATCATGCCGAGGCGGACTACCGGGAGGCGAACCGCTACGGGCACGACCCGGTACCGGGCATCGCTCTGCTCGAGCTGGCCCGGGGTGAGGCGCCCTCCGCAGTGGTTACGATCGGGCGGGCGCTGCAGGAGTACCACCAGCCGTTGGAGCGACCGGCGCTGCTGGCTGCTGCGGTCGAGATACGCCGCGCCGCGGGAGATCTAGGCGGGGCGCGGGCGGCAGCCGAGGAGCTGGCGGCGGTCGCGGCTGGTGGGTCCTCGGCCGTGCTGCGGGCCATGGCCGCTGATGCTCTGGGCACGGTGCTCGCCGGTGAGGGCCACGTGGTGGCTGCCCTGGTCGAGTTGCGCACCGCGGCGGCCGTATGGCGGTCGTTGGGCATGCCTTACGAAACGGCGCGCACCGCGGTCGCGGTGGGGTTGGCGTGCGCGGCGATGGGCGATGGTGTGGCCTCGGCGTTGGAGCTGGGCAATGCCCGCAACACCTTCGTCGAGTTGGGCGCCCGGCCTGACGTCGAACGTCTTGACGTGCTCATGAGCTCGGGTGTGCCCGCTGATGGCGGCGCGACGCTCTCGGATCGGGAGCGGGAAGTCCTGTCCGAGCTGGCGGCAGGCAAGACCAACCGGGAGATCGCCGGGACCCTGGTGATCAGCCAGCACACCGTGGGGCGCCACGTCGAGAGCATCTTCGCCAAGCTCGGCGTCACGAGCCGCGCGGCCGCGACCGCCTACGCCTACGAGCACGACCTCCTGTCCGCGCGATAGCGGCGGAGTAGGGTGTTCGCCCTACCGGGCGGGCTGCCGCGAATGGGGCATTCACGCGATGTGCGCTGCCGGCCCGTCCTCCTACGCTGCGGCCATGACCTGCACGCGCCGACTGCAACCCTCGGCCAGGCCACCGCTGACCGGCTGGCCGCCGGGTGGGGAAGGACCCGCAAATGAGCACTGTCTCCTATCGTGACTTCACCGGCACTGCTGCCGAGAACTACCAGCGCTACTTCGTGCCGGCCATCGCCACGCCGGTGTCGGCTGGCCTGCTCGAGACCGCCGGCCTGCGGCCCGGCGAGCGCGTTCTCGACGTCGCCTGCGGTACCGGCGCCATCGCCCGGCTCGCGGCCGAAGCCGTCGGGTCGACGGGCTCAGTCACCGGCCTCGATCTCGCTCCCGACATGATCGCCGTCGCCCGAGCCACGCGAGCACCCGCCGAGCCCACCATCGACTGGCACATCGGGGACGCGGCCAGGCTGCCGTTCCCCGACGACACCTACGACAGCGTGCTTTGCCAGATGGGCCTCATGTTCATCGCCGACCGGCCGGCGGCCATCGCCGAGATGCGGCGCGCGCTCGTCACGGGCGGCCGGGTGGTGATCAGCACACCGGGCGCGATCCAGCCGCCCTTCGAGATCCTAGAGCGCGCCCTCGTCGAGCACATCGGCGCCGACCTGGGCGGGTTCGTTCGCGCCGTGTTCTCGATGCACGACCCCGGCGCCGTGGCTGCCATCCTGCGCGGCGCCGGCCTGCGGGACGTGACCGCCACCACCAAGCAGGCAACGTTGCAGCTCCCGGCTCCGGCGGAATTCCTGTGGCAGTACATCAACCTCACGCCCATGGCTCCGATCGTCGACCGAGCCCCCGAGGCGGCGAAGAATGCTATGGAGCGCGACATCGTCGAGCACTGGCAGCCCTTCGTAGGCGAGGGAGGTGCTGTCGTTGGCGAGCAGCCGATGGTCATCGGCATCGGCTGGAAATAAGCCGGCAGCGTCGACCGACTGGACCCTGGAACTCCGTCGGCGGTTCACAGAGCGGGTAGAACAGAGGTAGTGGTGGTCCGGGCTGCGGGGACCTGGTCGGCGCCACGCTGTTGTTGCATACGACGCTCCTGCGGTGGAGGCAGGCTGATTCGTTGGGCACGTACGAGGCATCGGTCCGCCGAGCCCTTGATCCCGAGCAGCAGGATCTCCTCGACCACGAGGAGCATTGCTCGTCGGATCCGCAGCGGCTCGCCGCGGCGGGAGCGGACTGCGGCCACCAGGTGCGCATTGAGCGCGGCGGCGTCGGATCCGGGCTGTATACGGTCAGCCAGCTCCGCCCGGAGTCCCCGGACACGGTCGTGCGGGTGGGGAAGGACGGCCGCGAGCGGCTCGGGACGAGCGCAGAGTTCGACGGCATCCTCGACACCCGGATCGCCCGATCCGAGCTGACCGACAACGAAGCCCGGGACTGCGGTGAGTTCGTTGAACGCCTGCAGGACAATGGCTCCCAGACGGGTCTGATCGTGTTGGCGCCGCACGGCGGGAACATCGAGAGGCACACCGACGAACAGGCTGAACGCGTCGCTGCCCGCCTCGGGGAGAGGCGGGCCAGCGTCTGGGTGTGCCGGGGATACCGTTGCGGGGATCTCAGTGCGGGCCGCTGGCACATCACGTCTGACGACATCGAGCCGCGGAGTTTCCCGGCGCTCGATGCCGTCTTCGGCCGCGGGTTCGCCGACGCGGTGTCGTTCCACGGCTTCACCCACGATGGAAGCGAGAACGAGATCGTCGTCGGGGGCGGGGCGGACGACCTTAAGGCGCATGTCGTCGCCGTGCTGGTGCATGTGGTGGCCGGCACGCCGCTGACCGTAAGGATCGCGCCCCCGGGCGACCCCCTCGGCGGAGCCGCAGCCAGAAACATCGTCAACCGGATCACAGCGGACGGCCGTGGCGGCGTGCAGATTGAGCAGGGCCCGCTGGCACGGGACCACTACCCGCTTGTCATCGCCGACGCCGTCGCACAAGCCTGCCGCGCGAGGCTGCGATGACGTGGGCCTCGAAGGGCGCCGCGAGGGTGCCGTCGGCCGCGGTAAACGGTGTGAGTACCTCGCGGGCGCCATGCTTGATCCGGTCGTGTACTTCGGCGCTGATTCGTTCGCCCAGGGGGGTGCTTTCCACCTCGGTGGCCACGAGCGCATCCACCGACGGGAATCGCGCCGTTCCGTGGTGGGTGCCGGTGGCGGTCACGTGCAGGCCGGCCTGGCCGAACTGGTCGCTCAGGTCGTCGAGGTCACCGCAGGTGAAGTAGGTATTCAGCAGCGACCGGGCCTCGCGTCCGGCGTGCTGGGCGGCCATGTCTACGAAAGGACCGTAGGCGGGCTGGGCGTTGAGGCTGGCCGGGACGAGCACCGCGACCGTGCCGGTTGCGGTCGCGACGCGGGCCATCTCCCGCAGTGCCCTGATCCGGTCGGGAAAGAACATCAGGGCCATCTGGCACAGCACGGCGTCGAAGGAGCGATCGGCCAGCGGCAGGGCGGCGGCGTCGCCTTGCCGCCAGTCGATGTCGCTGCGTACCCGGCGAGCCACGGTGAGCATCGCCTGGTTGAGGTCCACGCCGACAACATTGGCCGGTCCGACACGCTCGGCCGCGGTGCGACCGACAATGCCAGTCCCGCAGGCAACGTCGAGGACCTCCTGACCGACGCCGACGGCGGCGGTGTCACACAGGATCGGCGCCCACTGAGCGAAGAAGGCCGGCACGAACACCGCCTCGTAGGCCTCGGCCGCCTCGAGCGGGATCTGGAACGACTCGGAAGGCTCGCTGGGAGTCATGACTGTGATCGTGCGGCCTGCTCGGCCGGGAAGCATCGGGCAGCTGCCCTATGTGCCGTCTCATTTGCCGGCTCTCAGGTCCGGCGATCCGACCTCGCGTCCGGTGCACCGGGCGTGCGGGCCGCGCGGGCGGCAGCCTCGGCCCGGTTCCGCAGCCCCAGCTTGGCCAGGATGCTGCTGACGTGATGGGACGCCGTCTTACGGCTGATGTGCAGGTGCTGCGCGATCTGGGGGTTGGATAGTCCACCGGTCGACGCACGCGTGGTTCTCTCCCAGCCACCACAAGGCCATCGCCAGCCCGAAACACGCCTCCGCGGTCTCAGTCTCGCCGTCGGTCAGCACCGCCTCGAAGGCCGAACGCGCCTGCCCCCATCGGCCCTCAGCAAG
>Ga0207664_10003919_pt1 | contig 10001 bp, 7 predicted proteins | sample LARL83metaG_FD_184349 | JGI IMG/M metagenome (GOLD analysis project Ga0207664, IMG submission 184349) | Corn, switchgrass and miscanthus rhizosphere microbial communities from Kellogg Biological Station, Michigan, USA - LAR L8-3 metaG... | ecosystem: Host-associated > Plants > Roots >...
GGTCGCGGGCGTAGTGCCCGAGCGTCTCGTCGAGGGCCTTCAGGATCGCGGGCTCGCCGACGTTCTCGAGGTACATCTTGTTCAGGCGCTGTCCGTGGAAGCCACCGCCGAGGTAGAGGTTGTACTTGCCGGGCGCGCGGCCGGTGAGCCCGATCTCGGCGATGTAGGGCCGGGCGCACCCGTTGGGGCAGCCCGTCATGCGCAGCGTGATGGGATCGTCGGTGAGCTGATGGGCCTCGAGGATCGCCTCGATCTTGGTGAGCAGGCCCGGGAGGTAGCGCTCGCTCTCGGCCATGGCCAGGCCGCACGTGGGCAGCGCGACGCAGGCCATCGCGTTGACTCGAAGCCCGCTGTGGGCGTGGGGCTCATCGAGGGCGTGCTCGGTGAGCAGCGCCTCGACGGCCGGCCGGTCGTCGGGGGCGACGTCGGCGATGATGAGGTTCTGGTTGGGCGTGATCCGGAAGGTGCAGATGCCGGCGCGGGCAATGGCGCGCAGGCCGTCGAGCATCGGGCGCTCGGGCGTGTTCTTGACGCGGCCGTTCTCGATGAACAGCGTGAGGTGGTGGCGGCCGTCCTCGCCGGTGGTCCAGCCGATCGGGTCCCCGTTGGAGGTGAAGGTGTAGGGCTTGGCGGGCGCCAGCGCGAAGCCGAGCCGCCGCTCGATCTCGGCGGTGATCCAGTCGAGTCCTTTGTCGTCGATCGTGTACTTGAAGCGCGCGTGGGCGCGGTCCACGCGGTCGCCGTAGTCGCGCTGCACCGACATGACGGCGTCGACGGTCTCGATGAGCCGGTCGGCGTCGATGTAGCCGATGACGTTGGCCAGGCGGGGGTAGGTTGCGGGGGCCTGGTCGGTGCGGCCCAGGCCTCCGCCGATGGCCACGTTGAAGCCCTGAAGCGTGCCGCGGCGCGTGATGGCGATGAAGCCGAGGTCCTGGCTGTAGACGTCGATGTCGTTGCTGGGTGGGATGGCGAAGCCGATCTTGAACTTGCGCGGCAGGTAGGTGCGCCCGTAGAAGGGCTCCTCCGGTCCGGCGCTCTGCACGCGTTCGGCGCCGTACCAGATCTCGTCGTAGGCGCCGGTCTTGTGGGTGGCGTGGTCGCTGGCCTGCTTGGCCAGCACGTGCACCTGGCGGTGGACCTCGGAGAGGTTGGGGTTGACGGTGCACATCACACCGCGCGTGTCGTCGCCACATGCCGCCTTGGTGTCGAGAAGCACCTCGCGCAACCCCTGGATGGTCGGGCGCAGGTTCTGCTTGAGGATGCGGTGCAGCTGCCAGGTCTGGCGCGTGGTCAGCCGCAGGGTCTCGCCGCCGTAGACGCGCGCGAGCTCATCCAGCTTGAGCCACTGGCTGGAGCTGCACACCCCGCCCGGCAGCCGCACGCGCGCCATGAAGGAGTACGCCGGCTCGAGCTTCTGCCGTCGCCGCTCATCGCGGATGTCGCGGTCGTCCTGCTGGTAGATCCCGAAGAACTTCATCAGCTTGGCGTCGTCGGCCCGCACCGCCGCGGTGACCTCGTCGGCGAGGCTGTCGGTGATCGTGCCGCGCAGCTGATCGCTGTCGGCCTTCAGCGTCTCGTCGGGCCCCAGCGCGTCCAGCGGCTGGGACAGGTCGTGGCTGCGGTCGGGCTGGCCGCCCGCCGCCGGCCGATCAGTAGACATCGAGTCGGTAGCGGCGCTCGCGCTTGAGCGCTGTCAGGTATTCCTCGGCGTCCCTGCGGTCATGACCGCCATGCTCGGCGACGATGTCGACGAGCGCCGCGTGCACGTCAGGCGCCATCTGAGCCGCGTCGCCGCACACGTACAGCCACGCCCCGTCCTGTAGCCAGGCGTAGACGTCGCGACCCTTCTGCCGGAGCCGGTGCTGGACGTAGGTCTTCGGCGCGGCGTCGCGCGAGAACGCGAGATCGAGGCGGCTCAACACGCCGCGCTTGAGCAGGTCCTGCCACTCGACCTGGTAGAGGAAGTCGCTGCGGAAGTTGCGCTCGCCGAAGAACAGCCACGACCGGCCGCGGGCGCCCCGGGCCTCGCGCTCCTGCATGAACGCCCGATACGGCGCCACCCCGGTTCCGGCGCCCACCATCAGGATGGGCGTGTCGTCGCCGGGCAGGTGGAAGTGCTCGTTGGCCTGGATGTAGACCGGGACCGTCGCGTCGTCGTCGGTGAGGCCCGCGAGGTAGCCCGACGCGACGCCGGTGCGCGCCCGCTCGTGCAGCGCGTAGCGCACCGTGGACACGGTCAGGTGCGCCTCGTCGGGCGCCGCCGCCGCGCTTGACGCCAGCGAATACAGCCGCGGCTGCAGCGGCCGCAGCCCGGCGACGAACTGCTCGGGATCGATGCCGGGCGCGGGGAAGCGCTCCACGATGTCCAGGACGTGGTGGCCCCGCAGGAAGGCGATGCGGGTCTTGGCCTGATCGGCTTCGCCCAACGCCCGAAGCTCAGCGGCACCGGCGAGCTGCGCCCATTGCTCGAGGAACCTCGGTGTGGCGATGGCGATCTCATACGCGCTGGTCAGCGCCTGGCCCAGGCTCATCGTCCCCTTCTTGACCGTCACCGGCGCATCGGACGAGAGACTCACGTGCTCCAGCAGCGCTTCCACGAGGGCCGGGTCGTTGCGGGGGACGACTCCGAGCGCATCGCCCGGCTGGTGGGTCAGGCCGGAGTCCTCCAGCGAGAGCTCGATGTGGCGAGTCTCCTTGGTCGAGCCGCGGCCCGTGAGCACGATGTTCTCAAGCACCGCCGCCTCGAACGGATTGCGCTTGTCAAACCTGCTGGAGGTGGGCGGCGCCGCGCCGTTGCGGGGCGCGACGGCCGACGACCCGCCGGCCGGGTCCGGCTGCTCGACCGGGGTGAGCTCGGCGACGATCGTCTGGATCCATGCCGCCGCGTCGTCCTCGTAGTCGACGTCGCACTCGACACGGTCGGCCAGGCGCTGCGCGCCCAGCTCGGCCAGCCGCTCGTCGACGCGCCGGGCCGCCCCGCAATAGTGCTCATAGGTGGAGTCGCCCAAGCCGAGCACCGCAAAGCGCATCTGCCCGAGCTTGGGGGCCCGGCGGCTCGCCAGGAACTCGAAGAAGCCGAGCGCCGTCTGCGGTGGATCGCCCTCGCCGTGGGTGCTGACGATGACCAGGAGATCCTGCTCCTCTTTGAGCGCTCGGGTCCGGTAGTCGCCCATGTCCGCAATGCGCGGCTCCAGGCCCTCCATCCGGGCGGCCTCCGCGAGCGCGCGGGCCAACTCCTGGCTGTTCCCGGTCTCGCTGCCGAAGAGGATCGTCAGCGTGCGCGACGCGGCTGCCGGCGCGGTACGGGGCTCCGCCGGCAGGCCGGACGCGGAGGCGTCCTCGAGCGCCGGCGCCGCGGCGCCCTGCCCGATGCCCGCGAAGTAGCCGCTCAGCCAGATCGCCTGTTCGCGACTGAGCGACGAGGCGAGTCGGGTGGTCAGGTGCTCCTGCTCGCGGGAGAGGGGGAACGGGGGATGCTGGGTTTCGATCAAGTCGGCTGGGGGGTTCGGGTGCGGGGGGACACGGCGTCGGCTCCCAAGGTGATCGGAGCCACGCCCGCCGTCTTGAACAAGATACAAGTAAAAGCTGATCGAGCTTTATCTATTTAGTTTGTGGGCGGTCCGGACGCGGTGGCGTTCACGGTCGCCGACGCCCGCGAGTAGCTCCGGGCACATCGAGGCCTCGGCCGTCCCCACGAGCCTTGACGGCGTCGGTCGGTCTCGATCCGCACCGTTGAATCGGATAGACCGATCCAACGGGGCGCGTCTTTGAGTTGCGCGGTGTGACCGGCGACTCGACACTGCCTCGCACAGGTGGCTGCGATCTGCTTGGAGCGTCGATGATTGTCTGTGGTGGCGAGTGCCGGTGACCCACGTTCGTGTGCGTCCCTTCAACACGAAGGAGACCTATCCCGAGCAGGACCTCGACAACGATCTCTGTCAGGCGGTCGTGGCCGGTCGGACGGTGTACCTGCGCGGTCAGATCGGGCAGAACCTTGACACCAGCGAATCGGTCGGGATCGGCGACGTCGAGGCGCAGGCTGAGCAGGCCATGGCGAACATCGACCTGCTGCTGCGCGAGGCCGGCTCTGAGCTGGGGCATATCGTGAAGGTCGTCGTGTATCTCGTCGACGCGCGCTATCGCGAGCCGGTCTACCGCGTGATGGGCCGGTGGCTCAAGGGCGTCCATCCCGTGTCGACCGGCGTGGTCGTGAGCGCCTTGGCCAGGCCCGAGTGGCTGGTGGAGATCGATGCCACGGCGGTTATCCCGGAGCCCGGGCAATGACGCTCTCGCTGCTCGCCGCCGACCCGCGGGCCGGGGAGCTGGGCATGGTGATCGCGTCCTCGAGCCCGGCCGTTGCCGCCCGCTGCGCGCACATCCGGCCGGCGGTGGGGGTCGCCGCCACCCAGAACGTGACCGACCCCCGGCTGGGCCCGGCGCTCCTGGACGCGCTGGCCGACGGTGACGACCCCGAGCAGGCGTTGGCGAGCGTGCGATCGAGCTCTGCGCACATCGAGTACCGGCAGCTTGCGGTGGTCGACCGCGCGGGGCGGGCGGCCGGGTGGTCGGGCGGCCGGGCGCTCGGCGTTCATGGCGTGCGCACCGCGGACGGATGCGTGGCCGCCGGCAATCTTCTGGCGGGTGAGCACGTGCTGGAGGCGATGGTCGCCGGCTTTGCGACCGGCGCCGAGCTCACGCTCACCGACCGGCTGCTCGCCGCGCTGGAGGCAGCGGCCGAGGCCGGCGGCGAAGCGGGGCCGCTGCGCTCCGCGGGGCTGCTGGTCTCCGCCGCGGTGCCCTGGCCGGTCGTCGACCTGCGCGTCGATGATCATGATGCGCCCGTGGCCGCCTTGGCCGCGCTGTGGCACGTCTATGCGCCGTTGCGCGACGATTACATCACCCGCGCTCTGGATCCCTCGGACGCGCCGGCATTCGGGGTGCCCGGCGATGAGTGATCCGGAGGTGCTGATCGTCGGGGGAGGGCAGGCCGGTCTCGCGATGAGCGAGCACCTGAGCGCCGCCGACGTCCCCCATGTGATCCTGGAGCGCCACCGGATCGCCGAGCGGTGGCGGTCTGGGCGCTGGGACTCGCTGGTGGCCAACGGCCCCGCCTGGCACGACCGGTTTCCCACCCTGGAGTTCGCCGACGTGGGGCCCGACGCGTTCGCGTCCAAGGAGCAGGTGGCGGACTACTTCGTCGCCTACGCGGAGAAGATCGCAGCACCCGTCCGCTGTGGAGTCGAGGTGACCTCCGTGCGCCGCAACGCGGGCCGCGCAGGGTTCCGGGTCCAGACCACCGACGGAAGCGTCGAGGCCCGCTACGTGGTCGCGGCAACCGGTCCGTTTCAGCGTCCGGTCATCCCGCCGGTGGTGGGAGACGATGCCGGGTTGCTGCAGATGCACTCGAGCGGCTATCGCAACCCCGACCAGCTGCCCGACGGTGCCGTGCTGGTCGTCGGGGCGGGATCGTCCGGGGTGCAGATCGCCGATGAGCTGCTGCGGTCCGGGCGGCGGGTCTACCTCTCGGTGGGGCCGCACGACCGCCCCCCGCGCCGCTATCGCGGGCGTGACTTCGTCTGGTGGCTCGGGGTTCTGGGCAAGTGGGATGCCGACGCGCCCCCGCAGGGCGCCGAGCACGTCACGATCGCGGTCAGCGGGGCGTTCGGCGGCCACACCGTCGACTTCCGGGATCTCGCCGCACGCGGCATGACGCTCGTCGGCCTCACCGTCTCCTTCGAGGATGGAACGATGCGGTTTGCCACCGATCTGGGCGCGAACATCGCCGCCGGCGATGCGAACTATCTCTCGCTGCTCGATGAGGCCGACGCCTACGTCACGCGGATGGGTCTCGACCTGCCGCAGGAGCCAGAAGCGCGCGAGCTGGGGCCATTGCCGGCCTGCGTCACCGAGCCCGTCGTCGAGCTTGACCTGGCCGGCGCCGGCGTGCGTTCCATCATCTGGGCCACCGGCTTCGCCGTGGACTACAGCTGGCTGCAGGTGGACGCCTTCGATGCCGACGGCAAGCCGAACCACCGGCGCGGCGTCTCCTCGGAGCCCGGTGTCTACTTCCTGGGCCTGCCGTGGCTGTCGCGACGGGGATCCTCGTTCATCTGGGGCGTCTGGCACGACGCCAGGTACCTGGCCGACCACATCGCGACGCAGCGCAGCTATCTGGCATACCAAGCCACCGGCGCCCCGGTGCCGATCGACGTCACGGCGTAGATTCGCGCGGGAGTGCGTTCGAGGAGGCTGAGATGAACCTCACAGACCTGCTGCACGCCGTTGACGTTCATGCCGAGGGGGAGCTCACCCGCGTGATCGTCGGGGGGCTGCCCCCTCTGCGTGCGGGCGTCAGCATGGCCGAGCATCGGCTGGCGCTGATGGCCGATGACGGGCTGCGCCGATACCTGCTCGGTGAGCCGCGGGGCCACCTGTGCCTGCACGCCGTGTGCGTCTACCCGCCGGCCGATCCGGAGGCGGCGGCCGGCATCGTGATCATGGAGAGCACCGACTATCCCGCCATGTCGGGCTCGAACCTCATCTGCACGGCGACCGCGCTCCTCGAGACCGGGATGGTGACGATGCACGAGCCGAGCACGGAGTTCGCCATCGAGACCCCGGCCGGGCTCGTACGCGTCGACGCGCAATGTCAGGACGGATCGTGCGAGCGTGTCCGCTTCGAGAACGTCCCGGCGTACGCCGTCGGGCTCGAGCTGCCGGTGCAGGTGCCGGAGTGGGGTGAGGTGGTGGTCGACGTCGCCTGGGGCGGCGCATTCTTCGCCTTCGTCGACGCCGGCCGGTGCGGGCTGGAGCTGGTGCCCGAGCAGGCCGACCGGATCGCTGAACTCGGCCGCCGGATCACGGCGGCCGCGGCCGGGCAGATCCCCGCACAGCACCCCGTGCGGCCGGACCTCCACACGATCACGTTCACCACGTTCGTGGGGCCGCCCCGCGCCGGCGGGGACGGTCGCAATGCCACCGTGATCAATCCCGGCCGCCTGGACCGCTCCGCCTGCGGTACCGCGACGTGTGCCCGGCTGGCCGTCCTGCACGCCAGGGACGAGATCGCCGTGGGCGAGCCATACGTGCATGAGAGCATCATCTCCTCGACCTTCATCGGCCGGATCGAAGGTGTGACCGATGTCGGCGGGGTGCCCGCCGTCCGGCCCAGCATCTCCGGCCGAGGCTGGCTCACGGGGATCCACCAGCTCGGTCGTGACCGCCGCGACCCGCTGGGCCGGGGCTTCGCGGTCGGCGACACGTGGCGCGGAGCCAACTCCGCCTGGACGATCGACGTCGCGGCTGGGTGAGGTCGCTCATCACCCGGGTTGGGTGATGCCCTCCGGCTGCGGAGGCCCGAGTGTTCGGGCCGCAAGCTGGTGTCGTTCGACAGCCGATCGGAGGCGACGTGGCGATATTCGCAAGTTCATATCCGTTTCTGGAATTCCTATGGTCGATGCTGATCTTCTTCGCCTGGGTGATCTTCATCTGGGTCGCGATCACGGTCCTCATCGACGTGTTTCGCCGGCACGACATCTCGGGCTGGGGTAAGGCCGGCTGGACCGTGCTGGTGGTCATCATCCCGTGGCTGGGCGTGTTGATCTACCTGATCGTCAACCACGAGGGCATGGCCGAGCGCCGGTACCGGGACGCATCAAACCAGCAGGCGCAGTTCGACGACTACGTCCGCAGGACGGCCGGCTCGGGCGGCGGCGCGGCCGGCGAGATCGAGCGGGCAAAGAAGCTGCTCGACGACGGCGCAATCACCCCGGCCGAATTCGATTCGCTCAAGGCCAAGGCCCTGGCCGCCTGACCGCCGGACACCGGTACGACGTGACCAGGTTGGCCATCACAGTCACCACCGGCTGATCTGAGAGAAGGCGCCGGCGATGGGTTTGCCTTCGGTTCCCGGGGTGCGAGCCATCGCCGGCTACAAGGTGTCGTGGCTGCACCGCGATGTGGTGGCCGGCGTCGTGCTGACGACCCTGCTCGTCCCACAGGGCATGGCGTACGCCGAGCTCGCCGGCCTCCCGGCGATCACCGGGCTCTACACCACGATCCTGTGTCTGGTGGGCTACGCGGTGTTCGGCCCGTCGCGGATTCTCGTGCTCGGGCCGGACTCGTCGCTGGGTCCGATGATCGCGGCCACGCTGCTGCCGATCCTCGGGTCAAACGGCAGTCCCGAGCGCGCGATCGCACTGGCGTCGATGCTGGCCCTGCTGGTCGGGGCGATCATGGTCGGGGCCGGGGTCGCGCGGCTGGGGTTTGTCGCTGACCTGCTCTCCAAGCCCACCCAGATCGGCTACATGAACGGCCTGGCGCTGACGATCCTGATCGGGCAGCTCCCCAAGCTGTTTGGCTTCTCCGTCAACGCGGACGGCCTGATCAACGAGGCGCGCGCGTTCGTCGACGGTGTGTCGTCGGGCAAGACGGTGGGCGCGGCCGTCGCCGTCGGCGGCACGAGCCTCCTCGTGATCCTCGCGCTCGGCCGCTGGCGGCCCAAGCTCCCCGGGGTGCTGGTCGCGGTCGTCCTGGCGATCGCGGCGACCTCTGCGCTGAGCCTCGCCGATCACGGCGTGTCGCTGGTCGGCTCGCTGCCCAAGGGGTTTCCCCCGCTGACCGTGCCCAGTCCGGTCTCCGATCTCCCGCTGCTGGTCGCCGGTGCGCTCGGGATCGCGCTCGTCGCGCTCACCGACACGATCTCCACCGCGTCGGCCTTCGCCGCCCGGACCGGGCAGGAGGTCAGCGGCGATGGGGAGATGATCGGGATAGGGGCCGCCAACATCGCCGCCGGCTTCTTCCAGGGCTTCCCGGTCAGCACCAGCGGCTCGCGCACCGCCGTCGCCGAACAGGCCGGCGCCAAGACGCAGTTCACCGGCGTGGTCGGGGCCGCGCTGATCGTCCTCATGCTCGTGTTCGTGCCGGGCCTGCTCAAGAACCTCCCGAACCCGACCCTGGCCGCGGTGGTCATCGCCGCATCGCTCTCCCTCGCCGACATTCCCGGGACGGCGCGGCTGTGGCATCAGCGTCGCGCCGAGTTCGTGCTGTCGGTCGCGGCGTTCCTCGGCGTTGCGCTCCTGGGCGTTCTGGAGGGAATCGCCCTCGCCGTCGCGCTGTCCATCCTCAACGTCTTCCGGCGAGCATGGTGGCCCTATCAGACCACCCTGGGGCGCGTTCCCAACCTGGCGGGCTACCACGACGTGGACATGTATCCGGAGGCGGAGAGCCTCCCCGGCGTGGTCATCTTCCGGTTCGACGCACAGCTGTTCTTCGCCAACAGCCGGACGTTCCGCGAGCAGATCCGGCGTCTGGCCGCGGCAGAGCCACGGCCTCGATGGATCGTGATCGCCGCCGAGCCGATCACCGACGTCGACACCACGGCGGCCGACATGCTCGCCGACCTTGACGAGGAGCTCAACGCCGCCGGCACCTCGCTGGTGTTCGCCGAGCTCAAAGATCCCGTTCGGGCCAAGCTCGAGCGCTACGAGCTCATTGGCCCGCTCGACCCCGACCACTTCTTTCCGACGGTCGAGGCCGCGATTGACCACTTCCGCCAGGGGAACAGCGCTGAATGGACGTCACTCGAGCCCGACGAGCGAGTGACCTGATCCGCGCGCCGCGGACGCTCACCTCACGACATGAAGTGGGATCTCGCCATCGTCGCTGCTGCCGTGCTCGCCGTCGCGGCGACATCGCGACGCCTCACCGGCACACCGGTGACGGCCGCGATGATCTTCGTCGCGATCGGCATGCTGGTCGGGCCACTGGTGATCGACGAAGTAGCGGTGGCTCCCAGTGATGCCGCCGTCCGCACGCTCGCCGAGGCGACACTCGCAGTGGTGCTGTTCGCGGACGCGTCTCGCATCAAGCTGCACGCTCTCGCCGGTGAGTACACGGTGCCCCTGCGGCTGCTCGGGCTCGGCCTACCCCTGACGATCATCGTCGGGGCCGCGCTCGCGGCAGCCATCTTCACCCAGCTCAACCTCGCCGAGGCGGTCGTA
>Ga0207664_10003920_pt1 | contig 10000 bp, 7 predicted proteins | sample LARL83metaG_FD_184349 | JGI IMG/M metagenome (GOLD analysis project Ga0207664, IMG submission 184349) | Corn, switchgrass and miscanthus rhizosphere microbial communities from Kellogg Biological Station, Michigan, USA - LAR L8-3 metaG... | ecosystem: Host-associated > Plants > Roots >...
AAAATTCTCGAGCGCGAGCAGCGTGGACCCGTCGGCCTGTTTTTCACCTTTTTTATGGAGCAGATCCACCGTAGTCTCGGGCCCACCGTTCACGGAATAATGCAGCGCGAGGTCATGCAGACCGTACTCGTCAGTAGCCTTGGCGGCCACGGTCACCTCTTCAATGGGACTGGCGTGGTAGTCGCCCCGGCCGGGCCGCACCAACGCAATCTGAGGCGGGTTGGCTTTGCGGGCCTCAATGAAAAAATCCTCGCTGACGCGAACAGGCTGGCCGTCCGCAAGCCCAGCGACGTGGTACACGCCGTCCTGATCCATCTTGACGGCGCCGCGATACACATTATTTTGGCCGCCCGCTAGCTGGATCTTTTGACCGTTATCGAGCTGAATTTGCGCGCCCTGCAGAGGACGGTCGGTCGAGACCTCGAGTTCAGCCTCGGTGCCAATGACGGCGCGCAGATCGCCGCCACGCTCCTCGATCTCGGCGGGCATGCCGGTCCAAGCGGGGTAATGATATGTCACGCGAATCTGCTTCACCGCGGGCAGATCGCTAACGCGAATATTGAAGTGCTTCGACGTCATCGCTCCGGCGGTCACATAATACTCGACGTTCTCGGGCAGACCGGCGAACAGAAATTCATAGCCGCCCGCGAAACTGCCGGATGGTCTCGACTGCATCGCGATCTCTTCCCACTTGGGGGAGCTCTGAAAGCGGGCGTGCAGCTTGACGCTAGGCGAGCGCAGACCGATGGGGAGCGCTGAAACCATCTGGTCGGCGTGGCGGCGAACGACGGCATCGCCGGGCGTCACACGCAGATCGTACAGCGCGGGCTTATCCCGGTGCGGACCGGTCCAGAGCAGTGAAGCGCCAAAACCGAGAAAACCGGGTCCGGCGGCGATCATCCAGATCAGGATGGCGAAAGCGCCAACAGCGGTGCCCAGTGAAGTCCAGAGGCGGAAGTCGGTGACCAGTTGCGTCGGCTGGGCTGATTGGGCGACGTCGAGCGTGTCTCCGGCTAAAAGTTCAATGAAGGGATCGCGGCCGTCGCGCTCCGAGAAAGTGGTGAGGCGCTGCTGGAATTGGGGGAAGGTGGCTTCAGTCGTTCCGATCACGCTGCGGCGGGTCAGGCGGATCAAAGGTAGTGCCAATCCGGCAGCAGCGGCGATGGCCAAAATCAAGATGAGCGCAAAGCGCGCGGCGGTTACGCTTCCCTGCGAAAAGGCAAGTGCGTTGGCGATAGTGACCAGCACCAGCGTCGCCACCAAAGCGCCGCCGGTGAGGATGGCCAACCCGCGCAGCAAAGTACTCCAGCGCAGACGCTGTTCCAGTTGCGCAATATATGCGTGAACTTGTTCGCGGGCACTCATGGAACCTCCAACCGCGTGGCCAAGGTTAACATCTAAAGCATATCGCAGCGATGGCGCTCGTGGGTGTTTTGTCGATCGTTCTCCACCGACGATCCCTTAGCCCGGCGCGATGCGACGTGACCCGACGCGAAACGGGGCCCGGGAGCTAAACTTGTATGAGCATCCCCTTTGTAACAAGTGGCGTTCCGCGCGATTTCAATTGCGGGGAGCGCAAGAAGGTGTGAACACGACGATCGCATGACGTGTCCAATTCCCGCAGGGAACTAGCATGGCAACCGTCCGCAAAGAAAAGGTCACCTCGTTGCCTCAGTACCTCGAGTTGGTCGAGAGCGCTCAAACCGTCGCCTCTCAGCCAATTTGGTACCGCGGCTGTGGCTCGGCCGCACGTTCGCTGCTGCCATCGCTTTATCTGAGCAGTGCTCACCCGCAGAGCCGGGACATAGACCGCCAGCTTGTCGAATTCGATAACTTCAACAGAAGCACAAACGATTTGGCGAGCCATCAAGGACGTTCTCGAATTCTACAGGACCGATTCAGTGCGTATCTCAAGAATGTCGGCTAGATGTCACGTTTTCGTGGACCCGGCCAATCGGAAGCAACTCGCCATTGCTCAACCCGGCACAACCCATATGAGCGCCAGCGTGGTCAAGATTTTCACTAAGCAGCGCTCCCGCACGAGTTGCCGCCGCTCGCGTTGCGCGCATTACTAACTTTGATCAGACGCGTTACTCGCAGAATACGCCGCTAACGTCACAGAGTTGATCCCATGCGATGATGCCCACACCTGAAGGACAATGGAAGTATGAGCGGAATCCAGTTTGTCACCGATGAAAAAGGCCGCAAGGTCGGTGTTCTGATCGACCTGAAAAAACACAGAGCGATCTGGGAGGACTTCTGGGACGGTCTCGTGTCTGAATCGCGCCGGAAGGAAAAGGGCATTCCTTACGAGCAATACCGCGCAACCCGCCGGAAACGCACCCGTCCGCGTGGTTAAGTACTCTCTCGAAATCAAGCAGTCAGCACAAAGGGAATTGGATGCGCTGGATAACGCCCTGTTCACTCGCATAGACCGGAAGATTCTGGCACTGGCCGATAACCCGCGGCCCTCAGGATGCAGAAAGCTGAGAGGCTACAAGGACCACTGGCGCGTCAGGGTCGGTGACTGGCGCTTGGTGTACATCATCGACGACAGGGCGAAACAGGTCACTATCACGCGGGTTGCTCACCGCCGCGAAGTGTACACGTAAGCCACCGAATTATTCCTCCCGCTGGGTCCCCAGATATCGGCTCGCCAGCGCCGACTCCGCCAGCGCGGCAGCGAACCCGAGCACCATCACGTACCACCAGAAACTTTGCGGCGTCTTGTTGGGCGCTGCCGGGCCGGAAGACGCTGTGCCTGCCGACGCCGTGCCGGCCGACAACGCCTGTTGTGAAGACTCGCCGCCTTTGCCCTGCCAAAGCGCCAGAACATCGCCGGGGATCACGTCCAGGTTCGACTCCTTCGGATCCGCGTTGACACCGACCTCGTCCTGTCGGCCATTGGCGAGTCGGAGCTGGTAATAGCCGGCCTCGGTAAGCTGGAACGACTGCGCGGACGCGGCTTCGCCCAGAGTGAGCGGGCGCTTTCCCTCGGGGTCGGTGACCTCGACGCCCTGAGCTTTTTCCTTGGCATTACGCAGCTCCAGGTACGCGTCCACCGGACGTGCGCCGCCCTGACGTTCGCTGCCGGCAAGATAGCGCGCGGTCTGCTCAATGAATGGCACGAAGGCCGGATTCAACGGGAAATCGTTGGTGAGATTGTCGAGCCCGGACGTCAGCAGCACCACGCGGCCCTCGCCGATGCGTTTCTCGAGCAACAGCGGCGTCTGGTCACCCAAGCGAGCGATCACGCGCGCATCGCCGGGATCAACGTCAAGCGCGTAGAAAAACTTCACGCCCGGCCATCCGCCGGCTTTTGCCACCGAAGGATAAGAGGAGTCGCTGGATCCGACCGCCATGAAGCGATCGGGAACGCGGCTGTAGTCGCGCGTCTGAACGATGTGTGCCCCGAAAATGGGAATCTGCGAGCGAGCGCCTGCGGACGTTCCGGTCGCGATGAAGAGGCTGCCACCCGAACGCACGTACTGCGTGAGTGAATTTTCCAAAAGCGAAGGCAGCGAATTCAGATCGGATAGTACGATGAACGCGTACTGGGACGGCTGACGATCGGCGGCTTCGCTGACGTTAATCGATTCGAGAATAAAGGCCGATTGTGCAGCTGCCGAAAGCGCGGCGCCGATGTAGAGCGGTGATCGATTGTCGCCGTAATTGTGAATCAGCAGCGCCTTTTGCGGGTCGGACCGCTGGATGGCAAAGCGGCGGAGATCATCAGCCGCCAAGGCGTCAACCGAATCGATCTTGACCTCGCAGCGGCTGAAGCCATAGGGCACTTCGAGGGCGGGGAAGTCGACTGTGGCGCGTCCGTTGGCTGGGACCGCGACGGACTTCGTGGTCGTGGTCTTGCCATTCACCACCAGGGACACGGTGCGTTGCGCGGCCGGAGTGCCGAAGCCCGCGATCACGGCCTGCACGCGAATCGGCTTGGCGTCCTTGCCCCAGACTTGGCCGGGGGCGTCCACCGATTCTACCGTCCAGTTGGGCTCCATCCGCGAGGCCACGGCGTGCGTCAGGAGTTGCACGTTCGAAGGCAGCGCCATGTCGGAGAACGTAGCGGTCAGCTCACTCCGTTGCATGTCACTGAACAAATGCAGCTCGATGGGCGTATGAACCGACTCCGCCATGGCCCGCACACCGCGCGCCAGCTCGCCGAAGTTACCGTGTCCATCGCCCGGCTGAATCGCCTGCACAGCGGCACGCAATGCCGATTGATCCTGTATGGCTTGTGTCATGTACCGCAGCTGCGATCCGAAGGCAGCCACCTGCCCGCGCGCGGCGCCCTTTCCCGACAACACGCCCATGGCCGCGTTCTTGGCATCGGCCAATCGACTGCCGGCACGCATACTGAACGAGTTGTCGACCACCAAAAGCACCAGCCGGTCGCTGGAAAGCGCGGCCGCGTTGCGGTTGACGAAGGGATTCGCGAAGGCGAGAATCACCAGCACCAGGAACAGTAGCCGCAGCGACAGCAGTAGGAAATAGCGAAGCCGCCGATGATGGGTCGAGCTCATTGTGCGCGACTCGAAGAACATCAACGACGGCACCGGCTTGGGCGTGGTTTTGAGCTTCTTCAACAAATGCAGATACAGCGGAAGTGCGAGTCCGGCTAGACCGGCCAGGAACCAGGGGGCGAAGAGTCCCATTTCAGACAATCCCCCACTTCCGCCGCAGCCACCACTCCGAAAAGCGCAGCAGCAACAACACCAGGAAGACCAGCGGCAAATCCCAGAGATCCTTGGTCTCGCGCGTGGTCACGCCCGCTTCAGAAAAGGGAATCGCAGCGGCGAGTTTTCCGAGGTCCGCCGGTTTCCAATATCGTCCACCGGTTTGAGTAGCGAGGTGTTCCAGCAACTCGCGATTCTGTTCGGTGTGGAAATTCTCCGCTACGCCATCCATGCGCTGAAATGTTAAAACGTCGCGGCCTAATTCCTTATTCGCGCGCTGTGCTGTGACCTCGGTCAGGTAGGCGCCGGTCTTCGGAGCCGACCAGGCCGACTGGAACTGGCCGGGATTATCCGGCACTGGCGTCATCTCGACCAAAGCGCTGACCCCGCTCGGGCCCAGGATATGTGCTTCCACCTTGGCATCCGTAGCGGGGTTGTACTGTTGGTCGCGAACCTCGGCAGTGAGCGTTACGGCCCCATTGTCGAGCAGCATCTGCGCAGGGACCGAAGCCGTCACGTGGCCAGGAGTATCGGAAACGAGCCACCGCAGGAGCTGCTGCCAGAACAAATCGTGAGCGGTGTCACCCAGCGGTGAACTCATCTGCCAGCGCCAACTGCCGCCCGTGGCCATAATCGCGGTGCGGCCATGCCCGAAGTTTTCCGTAATCAGCAATGGCAGCGTTCGTCCTTCGGGCGTAATCATACTCGCGAGCACGGCGGCGCCCGGCTTGGGAGTGCCTGGATCTTCGTAGTCCATCAGATACGGCAGCTTCTTCCACTTGGCGGCGTTCGCGGCAGGGTCATCGACAATGCGCGTAATAATGTTATCCACGCCGGCAGGCGCCAGCACCGCGGTCGTATGCGTCGTGCCGCTCTTGGGATCGGCCTCGCGATGAAAAGTGCCAGCCTGGGTTGGCAGCGTCGTCGGCATCAAATCGGTAAGGTGCGACGCATTCCAGCCGCCATCGGCCAGCGCGAATTGGCCGCCCAGCAGCGTCAGGCCGCCCCCGCGCCGGTCCACGAAGTCGTGGATTAATTGCTGCTGTACGGGATTGAAATAGCCCGCTTCCACCGACCCGATGATCAATCCCTGGTAGCCGAAAAGATCCTCCGCGCGAGAAGGAAAGCCGCCGGCCAGCTCTTTGGGATCGGCGATTCCCTGGCGATAAACTTTGTTTTCACTGGTGCGAACCATGGAGACGATCTGCACCATGCGGTCGTCTTCTTCCGCCTGGCGGATAAACTTGTACTCCCAACGCGGTTCGCCCTCTATATAGAGAATACGGCGCGGCTCGGAGCCTACATTCACCAGGCGCGTCATCGTATTGTTGGACGTGTTCTCCTCGCCTGGGAGTGCTACGGCCGCAATCTGCAGCGTTCTGGCGCCGGCGCCCCCGACGTCGAACATCAGAGTCTCGGTCTGGAGGTTGCCATCCGGCCCAAGATTGATCGTGCGAGAAGCCAGCATCTTCGCCTGGCCCGTGCTAGCGTCGCGCACCGTCAGGTTGATCTTGGCGCCGGCGTATCCGCGTTGATGGAAGGTGATCTTGGCTGCGAGACGGGAGTCGGCCAGCGCGCGGGGAGCAATGACGGCATCATCCAATTCCACATCGTGCGCGGCGCGCTCGCGACCGAAGCCAACCGTGTGAACGGGAATGTGGCGGGCGCGTAGGGTGTTAATTGCGTCGGCGGCAATACCCCCCGAGTTGTCGTCGCCATCGCTGAGCAGCACCACGGCGCCGATCGGCAGGTCAGAAGTTTCATCGCTTAACTGCCTGAGACTGTCGCCAATGCGGGTGGAAGGCGCGCTAGCCTTCAGGTCTTTCAAGCTGTCAATGCGGGCGGCCACGTTGTCGACGCGATAAAGACGGGTCTGAAAAGAGCGGTTGAGGCTGTCCAGAACGCCGGTCTCAAGTGACTTGACGGCTTGAGCCTGGCGTGTGGAACCGTCATCTGATATGGCCATGCTGCGCGAGTCGTCCACCAGCACGGCGATGATGTTTTGTTGTTTCTTCAATTCGGCGACTGTGATCGCCGGATGCCACAGCAACACCAGCAGTACGGCTGCCAACAGCGTCTGCAAGCCCCAGATTATCCACGCGCGCCAACTACGCATCACCGGCGCCGCTTGTGCCAGCCGCGAGCGGATCAGCCAGGCCAGGCCCGCAGCCGCGATTACGATCAGCAGCACCAGCATCCACTTGGGCCATGCCCCCAATAGGGCGAATTGGCCTTGGGTATATAGCGAACGCGGGTACTTAAAAAAGAACTCGAACATGGGCCCGTGGGTTTCTTGCAGAAGGTAGGAAGAGGCGCGGGCGGTTCATCTTTAATGGGTCATCGAGTAGGTGATGTAGTTGAGGACGATTCGAAAAGCCAAGCCCGAAAACTTCTCTGGGTACGCCGGGTCATCCGCCCACTCCCAGGCATCGCCGAGATGCATGTTGGCGCAGATGGCCACCATGATACGCCCGTGGTCGTTGCGGATGGCGCGCCACTTGGGGACGTAGCCGTCCTTCTCATAAGTCCGGCCGGTGTTGACATAGACTTCGCTCGGGATCTGAAACTTTTCGTTGATGTCGTACAGCACGTGATAGATCTCGTCTTCATCCTTGAGATCCTCGACGGGCCGGTCGGGCAACACCATTCTCATGCCAGCCATGAAATGCTGCCAGTCATCGGTGCCGTGGAAGTCGTCCACCATCAGGAATCCGCCCTTCATCAGAAAGTCGTGCAGGCGTTTGGCTTCCTCTTCGGTGAAGGTCCAGGTATTCACTTGGACCGCGTAGATCCAGGGATAGTCGAAGACATGGTCGCTAGTGAGGTCGACCACGTTCAAAGGCGAGGGAGAGTTGATGTGAGTCAGACGGCGCAGCGCGATCAGGCAATCGTTGTCAGCCTTGGGATAATCCCGCGACCAACCGCCGTAGAAACGTCGATACCCGAAACTCTGGCCGCTAGCGTAGCTGGAATTGTACTGTAGCCGGCTCCAGTAAAACTCCGAGGGCACGGGCGGTCCGCCGTAAGAGTATCGCCGGCCATACCCCCCGTAGCCTCCGAACTGCATCGCAAACAGACCAAAGCTGAGCGAAAACAGAAGGGGCCGCGACCACGTCATAGATCATTACCTCGGACGTCTTAAAGCGTAGCAGAAAGCGGTGTGGCATCTCCAGGGGAGGGCGCCCGCGAACCCCGTTTCCGTAAAATGGATATGTCATGACCGACCCGGTGGAAGCTCTAATTCTCGATCTCCTCGATTGGCTCACGGTACGCGATAGAACCTACGAAGAAGTCATGGCCGCGTGGCGCACATCTTGCCCCCGGCTCCCGGTTTGGGAAGAAGCTAACGACCGGGGACTCATCATCCGAGAAGAAGTCAACGGCAATTCCATGATCAGAGTCAGTTCCTCGGGCCTCGCCCTACTTGACGAACCCAAGGTTCAGAAGACGAACGGAGTCGGCTCGACCAAGGAGCCGCAGCAGCGGCCCCGCGCTACACTCGACGACCTATTGGCCCAATGCAATCCGGATGCTCCGCACAGCCAGGAAGAACGCGAATGGCTTGCAGACAAGCCTACCGGTCGCGAGCTGGTCTGATGAAGCTCGCGAAAGTGCCGCCGATTTTCGAATAAAATGAGCGAGGCGCATGCAACGACGTGACTTTCTCAAAATGGCCGGGCTGGCCGCCGCAAGCAGCCCGCTATTAGCCCAGCAGCCGCAATCCTTTCTCGCCCCGGCTGCCTCGCAAGACATCGCCAAAACCGATTTCACTCTCGAAATCGCGCCTATAACCGTCGAACTCGCGCCCAACCGCATTATCAGCACCATCGGCTACAACGGCACCTCGCCTGGTCCGCGCCTCCGCATGAAAGAAGGCGTCCCAGTCACGGTCAACGTCGTCAACAAGACCGACGTTCCCGAGTTTGTCCATTTTCACGGACTGCTCATTCCCGCCGATGTCGACGGATCGGAAGAGGAAGGCACTCCGCCAGTCCCTCCACACGGCAACCGCCGCTATCAGTTCACGCCCACGCCCGCAGGCACCCGCTGGTACCACACTCACACTATGTCGATGGACGACCTGCACCGCGGCAGTTTCACCGGCATGTTCGGTTTTCTGATCATCGAGGGAGCGAACGATCCTGGCCGCTACGATCAGGAGCACTACCTCGCCCTCCGCGATTGGGAGCCGTATTTCACCAATCAAGCCATGGACAACGACGATCTCGATCCAGCGGGCGCGCAGCCGGAAAAGCCGGCGGTGCTGGATACTCGCCAGCCGGGCATGGAAGTCGCAGCCGATATTTTCTCTATCAACGACAAGGCGCTCGGAGCCGGCGAGCCGATCCGCGTGAATCCGGGGGAACGCGTCCTGTTTCATCTTCTGAACGCCAGCGCCATTGAGAACCGCCACCTGGCGCTGCCTGGCCACAAATTCAACGTCATCGCGTTGGACGGAAATCCCGTACCCACGCCCGCGGCTGTGGATGTGTTGATGCTGGGCCCGGGCGAACGCATTGATGCCTGGGTGGAGATGAACCAGCCCGGCGTTTGGATCCTCGGCGCGCCCGAAGACCCGGTACGCGAAGGCGGGCTCGGCGTCGTCATCGAGTACGCCAATCAGCACCGCACGCCGCAATGGACGGCGCCGCCCAAATCCGTTTGGGACTATACGCTGTTCGGGAAGCCGCCCTCGCAACCTGCGCCGACCGAAAAATTAGACATGATATTCGAGAAGGTGCCCCGTGGCGCCGGCAAATTCAACAGCTTCACCGTAAACGGCAAACAGTACCCGCACGACCAGGAGTTTTTGCTCAAGCAAGGCACGCGCTACCGGCTGACATTCCATAACCGCACCGACGACTCACATCCATTGCATGTGCATCGCCACCAACTTGAGATCGCTGAGATTTATGGCAAAGCTACCTCGGGCGTGATCAAGGACACGGTTGTCGTGCCCACCTATGGACGCGCCAGCATCGACTTCACCGCTGACCAACCGGGACTGACGTTATTTCACTGTCACATCCAACAGCACATGGACTACGGCTTCAAGGCCTTGCTACGTTACTCGTAAAGAAATCATGCAGTACGAACGTGTTTGTTGAACCACCCCAGCGTGCGCTGCCATGCCAGGTCGGCCGCGGCTTTGTTGTAGCGCTCCGGCGTCGCATCACAATTGAAGCCGTGAACCGCGCCAGGGTAGATATAGCCTTCGTGCGTGACGTTGATCTCCTTCAACGCGGCATCGTACGCCGGCCACGTCGCTGCCAATCGCGTATCGAGTTCGCCATGGTGGACCAGAATTGCGCCCT
>Ga0207664_10003921_pt1 | contig 9999 bp, 8 predicted proteins | sample LARL83metaG_FD_184349 | JGI IMG/M metagenome (GOLD analysis project Ga0207664, IMG submission 184349) | Corn, switchgrass and miscanthus rhizosphere microbial communities from Kellogg Biological Station, Michigan, USA - LAR L8-3 metaG... | ecosystem: Host-associated > Plants > Roots > Rhizosphere...
CCGCTTCAGGATGCCCACACCCTCCCGAATCTGTTCCGGTGTCGCGCCGCCATAGCCCAGGATCAGTCCGCCGCGCTCAGGCTGCTTGAGATAGCAGATGGACAGCGGCCGCACCGAGATCCCTGCCTCTGCCGCGCGACGAGTTAAAACCACGTCGTCGATACCCTCCGGCAGCAGCAGCGTGAGATGCATGCCGGTATCGGAACCGACCATCTCGAAGCGCGAAGGAAGCATCTCCTGGATGGCGGCCACCAGGGCTGCGTGCCGTTCCCGGTAGGTCTGGCGCGTGCGGCGCAGGTGGCGGGCGAAGTGGCCCTCGCGGATGAACTCGGTCATGACAGACTGATGCAGCGTCGCCGGGAAGGTGTCGCTGGCTTCGCGTATGACGCTGAACGCCGGCACGAGATCCCGGGGAAGGATGACATAGCCTAAGCGCAAGGCCGGGAACATGACCTTGCTGAAGCTGCCGAGGTAGATCACCCGCCCATGCGGATCGGCGCCCTGCAGCGCTGCGAGCGGCCTGCCGCCGAACCGGTACTCGCTGTCGTAGTCGTCCTCGACGATCCAAGAACCGCGACGTCCGGCCCATTCCGTGAGAGCCATGCGGCGCGCCGCGCTCAAGGTGCCGCCCAGCGGAAACTGATGGGACGGCGTGATGTAGGCGAGCCGGGCCTCGCCAGCGCGCCGCATGCCCTGCTCCACATCCAGGCCCTCCTCATCCACGCGCACCGGCGTGAGATGCGCCCCCGCGAGCGCGAAGGCCTGGCGCGCGCCGGGATAGCCCGGGTCCTCCAGCCATACCCGATCGCCAGGATCGACGAGCGCCTGGGCCACGAACTGCAGGCCCTGCTGCGAACCGGTGGTGACCATCACCTGCGAAGCATCGCAGCGCACCCCGCGGAAGGTGCCCAGATATTCGGCGATGGCCTCGCGGAACGGCAGCAAGCCCGTAGCATCGCCGTAGACCATGGCTGCGGTGGAAGTCTTGCGCGCATGGCGGGCGACGAGCCGGGTCCAGAGCGCGGTGGGGAAGTCCTCCAGGGCGGCGAGACCGACGCGGAAAGCACCCTGGTTCCTGAGCCACATCGGCTCGGGCAGGCGAGCCATGTCGACGCGCTTCGCCACCTTGCGGCGCGCGGAACCCAATACCGAGGCGCGTGCCGGAGAAGCCTTGCCCTTGGGGAGAGAGCGGACCACACGCGTGCCGGCGCCCACACTGCTCTCGAGATAGCCCTCCGCCAGCAGTTGCTCGTAGGCGCTCAATACAGGGATGCGCGAGATTCCGAGTTCCTTGGCCAGCCCGCGGGTGGACGGCACCCGCTGCCCGCCCTTAAGGCGCCCGTCGAGGATGGCCTGGCGGAACCAGTCCGTGAGCTGGCGGTAGAGCGGTGCGCCCCGGCCTTTCTCGCGGGTGTCCAGGGCCACGGGCGGCAAGAGGCTGGCGGCGGTGCGCATGCGGAGCCTTCCAAAGTGGTTATACAAGATAGTAGCAAAATGGATATTTAGTACTACCACTCTGAAGCTTAGATTGACCCCCTGCGCGGCATGCCGCCGCGGGAGGACCCCATGCGCAGTCTCGGAACGATCGCCCTGCTCTGCCTCGCCTTGACGGGGGGCCAGGCCCTGGCGGATACGGCCACCACGCCTCCGGCCACACACGACGGGCAACACGACTTCGATTTCGACGTGGGCGTCTGGCACACCCACATCCGGCGCGTCCTCGATCCTTTTGCGAGCGGCTCGGGATCCGTCGAACTGGATGGCACCGTGAGCGTGCGAAAGGTGTGGGGCGGCAAGGCGGAATTGGAAGAGGTCGAGGTGGACGGACCGAAAGGCCATTGGGAAGGCCTGTCGTTGCTGCTGTACAACCCCATCGCGCACCAGTGGAGCCAGTCGTTCGTCAACAGCAGGGTCGGAACGATCACCGCCTCGGCGTCGACCGTCGGTGAATTCAAGGACGGCCGCGGCGTGCTGATCGGACAGGACAGCAGCACCTATGACCGCAGCATCCTGGTGAAGGTCATCTATTCAGACATCAAGCCGGATTCGCACCGATACGAGGAGTGGTATTCGAACGACGCGGGGACGACATGGGTGCTGTCGTTCACCGCCGACTTGACGAGAGCAAGACAGTGAACGTCAGCCACGCGCCATCCATGAGCCCGAACAGCGGCGTCCTGCCGCGGGAGAACCCTATGCATAACGTCGCAAAGATCGCCCTCCTCTGCGCTGCCCTGCTGGCCGGCCCGGCCGTGGCGGATACCACGCCCACCTTGCTGACCGGCCACGACGGGCAGCATGACTTCGATTTCAACGTCGGCATCTGGCATACCCACATCCGCTACCTGCAGCATCCGCTCTCGAACCACGAGAGCTGGACCAGCTTCGACGGCACGGTGGTGGGGCGCAAGCTATGGGACGGTCAGGCCAACTTCGAGGAGATCGAGGCGGACGGTCCGACGGGTCACTTCGAGGGCCTGACGCTGTCGCTCTACGACCAGCAGGCCCGGCAATGGTCCCAATATTTCGCCAACAGCGACGGCGGCCAGCTGGACAGCCCCACGATCGGTTCCTTCAATGATGGCCACGGCGACTTCTACGGCCAGGATACGTTGGATGGCAAGACGGTGCTGGTGCGGATGATCTGGAAGGACTTCACCGCCACCAGCCATCGCGTGGAGCAATCCTTCTCCGCCGACGGCGGCAAGACCTGGGAGGTCAACTTCATCGGCGACCTGACCGCCACCACGGAGCAGCCCAAGGTGCCGTCCGCCTTCGCCGACCCCGCCCAGCATGACTTCGACTGGCAGCTCGGCAGCTGGGACATCCATATGAAGCGCATGCTGAAGCCGCTCTCCAGCGCCGAAACCTGGACCACTTATGACGGCAGCGTGTACGTGAGCAAGGTGTGGGGCGGCCGCGCCAACCTGGCGGAGATCGACACCAAGGGGCCTTCGGGTCACCTGCAGTTCCTGTCGCTGCGCCTCTACGAACCGAAGAGCCATCAGTGGACGCTGAACTTCGCCCATGCCGGCAGCTATCTCGTGGGCAGCCCCATGCACGGGCAGTTCCATGGCGGCAAGGGCGAGTTCTACGACCAGAGCACGTTGGATGGGAAGGGGATACTGGAGCGCTTCGTGTTCGAGGTGGTGAAACCCGGCAGCAGCACCCGCGACGAGCAGGCCTTCTCCGCAGACGGCGGCAAGACCTGGGAAGTGAACTGGATCAACACCCAGGAGGCGAGCCTGGACGATGAAGGGCTGAACGTGAAATGACGACGTCGCGTTGCATTAGGCGGCGTTTCATGTAGATATGCGTTAGAGCACACCGTCGATGCAGTGAACGCGGCGATGGCTCAGGTGCGTAACGGACAGGGCATGGTGATGATGACATCCATACATTTACTGCAGGCGAAGTGTGCTGACATGACAATCCGGATGCTATGACCAGACGGCTACTAGAACCAGTGAGACGTGTAACGAATGTATGTTGAACAAGAAATTTAGCGCCGTTCTAAGAAAAGCTCCTCGAAAGGGAGGCTGGACTTACGTAGTCTGGCCCGACTCGGCGACGTTCTTTGGGACAAGGGGTTTAGTTAAGATCCGCGGCACAATTGATGGTCATCCATTTCGCGGTTCATTTATGGCGATGGGCAACGGCAAACACATGTTGCCCATAAAAGCGGAGACGCGTGAGGCTATTGGCAAAGAGGCCGGTGAACGCGTGACCGTGCATCTGCAGCAGAGGATAAAGTGAATGTGGGAACGGGCTACAGAGCACTTTGGAAGGGAAGGTGATGCTGTTGCGCTTCGTCTTCGGCGACATCAGCGCGGGCGCGGGACAGGACCAGCAGGCTTTCTCCGCCGACGGCGGCCGCACCTGGGAGTGAATTGGATCAATGACTAGACGAGGGCCGGCCCGGCCCACTGAGGTTCAGCGCAGCTGGCTGTCCTTGCTGCCGCGCCTGTTATACAGGCTGTGCTGTTGGACCTGCTTGTCCGCCTCGGTCTGGCAGGCGACACACAGGCGCACGCCGGGCAGGGCTTCCCGCCGCGCCTCGGGGATGTCGGCGCCGCATTCCTCGCAATGCTTCAGACTCGGGCCCTTGGGCAGGTGCCGGCGCGCCGCCTTCACCGCATCTTCGATGCTGGCGTCGATCTGGTCCTGCACCGCCCCGTCTTTCGCCCAACCCGTAGCCATGTCCGCTCCTCGATCTGCATCCGCTGATTATGCGCTTCCCCGACAGGGGGCCCAAACCCTGCATGAGCCGGCGCCAATCCACTCAAAATATCGTGCCCCGCCGATCGACCCAACGACGAGATACCCCGCCATGCTCTTGGACTGACGTTGCGACGCAGATCTACTCGACCACCTGCTTCAAGCCCTGCAGGACCTGTCTCCAATTCTGCTCGGAATGCTCACGGGCATCTTCGCTGGCGTTGTGGTCCTGCGTCAGGGTCAGCAGTGTGCCGTCCGCTTCGGGCTTCAGCTCATAAGATACGGTCTTGTAGTGCTCCGGCCGGTCCGGTTCGCCGCCCATGCTGCTCCAGTAGGTATGGACCAGCTTGTGGCCCGGCACGCATTCCAGCACCTTGCCCTTGTCCTGATATGACTTGCCCTTGAACGAGCCTTTGAATACCACGGGACTGCCGGGCTTCCAGTCTGTCTCGACATGGGTGCCGAAAAAGTATTTCTCGATCAGCTCGGGCCTGGTCAAGGCATCCCAGACCTCGCTGGCGGTCGCGTGGATGCGCACCGATGCATGGGCGACGTGATCTTGCATGGCAGGTTCCTCGTGAAGCTACGGGGTCCCAGCATGCACCTGAGATCAAGAGTGGTTCGCGGAACTGTTCCGCAGAATCGGCGGCGGCCGCCTGGTGCCGCTCATGGCTGTACCGGGGAGCCAGCCTCGGCACGGACCGCGGCCGGTCTTGAGATATCGGCGTCGCCGTAGGCCCCGGGAAGGCGCCCTTCCCGCGCGAAGTCACGGATCATCTCGAAGTAACCCGGCGCATAGCGGGTCGAGAGCCGCTCGCCATCGGGCGCTGTCTTGAACAACGTCATGCCGTGCTCGGCTTTCGGGTAATACGCCAGCGTGAACGGCTTGCCGTCGGTGATGAGCGATTTGATGCGCATGCTGGTCTCCGCACTCGGCGCATCGTAATCCTCGCCCCCCAGGATCCAGAGCTGCGGCGTGGTGTTCGCGCGCAACGTGGGCATGGGGTCGTAGTAGAAGGGCGTGTGCCAGTCGAAGTCCTTGGCCATGGCCCGCAGCTCTGCATCCGAGTGGGGCAGGATCAGCCAGGTGAAGTCTCCCTGCACATCCTTGTACCAGGGTTGCTTCTGGTACTTCGCCTTCATCGCATCGTATTCCTCATAGCTGCCCTTAAAGTCGGCCATGAACAGCTTCTCCGCTGCGTGACCCACTTCCTGCGCTTGGGCGATGATCTCCGGTGAGTAACCCTTCTCCCGCATCTGCAATTCGATGCTCTCCTGGTCCTCGTCGATCACGTTGACGGCCAAGCCGAAACAGACGATGACGAAGTCCACGTGGGCTCGGTTCGCCGCCATGGGCGCGACCCATCCTCCCTCGCTTCCGCCCTGCAGGCCGATGCGTCCGAGCCGGGGTCCTGCCAGGCTCCTGGCCTCGGCGACGGCGGCGTCCACGTCATCCGCCAGGGTGGCGAAGTCCTGGGTGTAGGTGCCGCCGGACTTGCCGGTGCCACGCTTGTCGTAGACGAAGGCGCCGATGCCTGCGGCCGGCAACATGCGTTGCAGGGAATAGCCGGTCAAGGCCGAGTCCGGCTCCGAGCCGTGCACCAGCACCACCACCGGCACCTTGTCCGTACCCGCCGGCATCACCAGGCGGCCCGCCAGCGTGACGCCGTGGCTGGTGAAACTCACGTCCTTCACGTCGAATGCGATGCGCTTGCCGGACATGCCATTGAACTTGATCTCGCCGGTAGCACAGTCCGAGAAGCTGACGGATGTTCCGTCCTCTTCCTTGGTCCAGCCGCGGGTACTTTTCCAGCCGCCATCGGCGCCGGGATGCAGAGCCCCCGTGGTGCCGTCGAAGCGGCGCCAGCGCAGCATGCCGTCGTCCAGGGGCGCGATATCCACGGCACTGCCATCGGTCAGCCGGTAACTGCCTATGTGGCAGTCCACGGTCTCAGCGGCCATGACCGGCGACGCAAGGGCCGCCAACAGCACGCCGCAGCACAACTTGATCAGCTTCATGTTCATCTTCATGGTGATACCTCGATACGTAGTTCTTGCGCACCGCTCCACAGCACCTGGCGCCCGAGTTCCGCGAGCCGCTCGAGCCGCTCTTCGATGCGAAGGATGGGATTGCCCTGCAGCGTCCCGGCCTTGCAGGCGAAACGGCTTACGCCGTAGGGGACCAGGAGTTCCGGTTCGCTCTGCGCTCCGGCATAGAGCAGGATCTCGCCGGGCGCCGGCTGATCGCGGGGATTCTCCGCAGGCAGATGCAATCCCGGAGGGAAAGTTTCGCCCAAGGGTGACCAAAGAGCCTCGCCGCTCCAGCGGGCATGGATGATCTTGCGGGCATAGGGCAACAGACCCAGCAGACATCCGCAGGAGCGGGGCGCGAGATCGTGTCGCAGCCGCGCTCGAAAGCGCTCGCTGCCGATCGTGACCATCAGGGAATCCGGGGGCGACATGGGAACATCCGAGTGCTGCATTGACGCACAGACTACCCGCGGCGCCGCTCGGCATATTGGACGGTTTCAAGGTGTGGATTCCGGCCCGAATCCCCGGGCTTTTTGCCTGACACCGCGGCCGGTGGTATGTTCTTAGAATGTTGTACCAATTCAGCGGCGCCACCGTAAGAAGGACCATCGATCGCAGCGGCGCCGAGGTGCCGGAGCACGCCCATGACTGGCCGCTCCTGTCGCTGTTCGTGATCGGCGGCTATTCGAACCAGACCGAGTTGGGTGAGCGCTTCATCGCGGATCCTTCCGCGGTCTTCTATGCCGCCGGCGCGGCGCATCGCAACCGGGCGGGCGCGGACGGTTTCGAACAGATTGAGATCGAGTTCGACCCCGCCTGGCTGCGATCCGTGCACCTCCCCCACGCGCCGGTGCTGCGCTGGGTGGGCGGTCACGGAGGTGCCGAAGCCCAGGCCCTGGCTGCGCTCTGCAACCACGACGCTTCCGAGCAGCAGGTGCTCGCGGCCTTACGGCGTTTCCTGGAATCGGCGCCGTCGGCGTCCGAGGCAAGACGCCCCGATTGGCTGGATGACGTCACCCGCCATCTCAGGGCTGAGCCGGCCAGCAAAGTCTCCGAGCTGGCGCGCGAGGCGGGATTGCACCCTTCGTGGCTCGGCACAGCCTATCGGCGCGCCGCCGGAGAAGGCCTGAGGGATGCCGCGGCGCGGTTCAGGGTGGAGCGTGCCGCGCGCCTGTTGCGTGAGACTGATTCGCCGCTCTCATCCGTGGCGATGGACGCTGGTTTCTGCGATCAGAGCCACATGATCCGCGCTTTCCGCCGGATGCTGGGGCGCCTGCCTTCGGCGGTGCGGGAAGACCGGCGTCATCTCCGCCAATCACCCGGCGCCACGAGTCACGGCTTCAGGGACCCGTCTCCGTCAATCGCTTGAGTGCATCCGCGGCCACGCCGCGCTGCCAGGCGCTGGGCAGCCCTTGGGCCTGGTCGCGAAGCTCATCCTCATACTGGGCGAGATGCAGCGCCGCCACCAGTCTCTGCGCCGACTGTTGCAGCGGGATGTAAGGGTCATGCAGCGTCTGCCCTACCAGAGCGGCGATGTCTTGGGCGTGCTCTCCTTGCATCACGCCCGGCATCGACCCAAGCGCTAACAAGGCGCTCTGGCGCAGGCGCAACGGCTCTCCGGGTCGCGCATGCTGCAAGAGGATCGGTACGGAGCGGACATCGCCGGTGGCGGCCATGGCGCCTTCGATCGCTCTTGCCACGTGTATCTCGGGCTTCGCAGCCAGCGCCGTCTGCAGCACATCGAAAGCATCGGCGGCGCCCGAGTGACCGACACCTTGGGCCGCGGCGGCGCGCACCGCATAACTGCGATCCTGCTCCAGCAGTCCCGCCAACGCCGCTTCGACGGAGGGATCGCCTGCCGACTGCGCCAGGGCAGATGCCACGGAAGCCCTGACACGGTCGTCATCCTGGGTGAGTGCCGAGAGCAAGGCCTGTCTCGCCGCCGGCGTGCCGAGGGCGCCGAGGCTCTCCGCTGCAGCAGCCCGGACTCCATAGAACTTGTCGTCCGCCAGCACCTTGGCGAGCGTGGTCATGGCCATCTGCGTGTCCGCGCCCTTGGCCGTGGCCAGCTCACCCACGGCCCACAGGCGTGCGCGCATGGACGGGTCGCCGACCGCCGCCGCCATTAGCGCGGACGCGGCCTGCGGAAAGTCCACGCTCTTCTCGATGAAGCCATCCGGGTCGAAATCCACCCATGCAGGCTCGAAGTCCAGCGGGATATTGAAGCTCTGGGTCGCCTGCTCGTCTTGCACCTGCAGTTCCTTGCTCAGGCCACCGGCGCCGTGGAACGAGAGCACGATGGGCAGGTGGAATACCGCAGGCACGTTCTCACCCTGCTGGGTCTGGGTCACGGTCACGGTCTCGATCTTGGCAGCGGCATCGTAGTCCGCGCTCACCTTGTAGGCAGGCGTGCCGGCCATGTACACCCACTCCTGGAAGAACTGCCCCAAGTCACGGCCGGTACCCTCCCGTAATGAAGCAAGCAGTTCCGCGCTATCCACGGCCTGCGCGGCGTGGTTCTTCAAGTACAGGCTGAGCGCGCGGAAGAAGGGCTCTTGATGCGAGGCCACATGCCGCACCGCCTCTGGACCATCGAGCACGTAGCGCAGCAAGTCCAGCACCGCGGCCCCTTTCTCGTGAGTGATGGAATCGAACATGTCGAAGCCATCTTTATAGTGGCGGTCCACGATGGGCCGGAGATAGTCCTCGCGGTCCTGGCGCAGAGCTTCGTCCTGGTAGGCAAGCATCTGATACCGGTAGGCGTCGTAGTCCTCGTGATACTGGGTATAGAGCGCGGGGAAATAGGTGGCGAACCCCTCGTTGAGCCAGATATTCGCCCAGTCGCGTCCCTGCGCGTAATCGCCGAACCAGTGCTGGGCCATCTCATGGGCGACGGTCTCGGCGACGGGGAAGTCGGCGGAAGCCTGTGGATCCTGCAACGCCCATTCCTGGAGCGTGGTGGCGCTCACGTTCTCCATGCCGCCGAAGAAAAAGTCGTGTACCGCTACTTGTGCGTACTGCTCGTAGGGGTACTCGATGGTGGCCCGCGAAAAGAAGCCGAGCATGTCGGGGCTCAGACCGAAGGCACGCCGGGCTGTCACGGGGGCCGTACCGCGCGGCACGTAGTAGTCCACGGGCTTGCCGTGGTAACTGTCATGCACTTTCTCCCAGGGCCCGATGGCGAGCGACGTGAGATAAGTGCTATGGGGCACGCTCTCCGACCAATCGTAGGTGGCCTGGCCCTTGGCGTGAGTGACCTTCATCAACCGGCCGTTGGAGACCACTACCTGCCCCCCGGGTACGGTCGCGATGACTTCGCTGGTCGACATGTCGTTTGGGTAATCCCAGCAGGGAAACCAATGGTGGTTGAACTCCGACTCGCCCTGGCTCCAGATCTCGGGGGGCGTGCCGGGATACTCGGGCGTGGGGTTGTCGAAGAACAGGCCGAAGCGCGGCACGCCGTGATACACGATGCGCAGCTTCAGTCTGGCGCCCGCCGCGTAGTCCTTGTCCAGGGTGATCCACAGCTTCGAGTCCTGGAGCGAGGACTGGAGCGCCACCGGCGCGCCGCGCACCGGGACGAGAGATACGGAGTCTATGGTCATGTCCTCGCTATCGAGGTAAAGGCGACGGAAGTCGCCGACATAGGGCTTGAGCGTCACTTCCTCATCGCCGAACACCTCCGACTTGGGTTGGTCGAAGTGCAGCTTCAGGCGGTAGTGCTCCACGTGGTAAGCCTTGTCCGGAGCC
>Ga0207664_10003923_pt1 | contig 9998 bp, 6 predicted proteins | sample LARL83metaG_FD_184349 | JGI IMG/M metagenome (GOLD analysis project Ga0207664, IMG submission 184349) | Corn, switchgrass and miscanthus rhizosphere microbial communities from Kellogg Biological Station, Michigan, USA - LAR L8-3 metaG... | ecosystem: Host-associated > Plants > Roots > Rhizosphere...
CGCCCACGAGACGACGCCACTGTTGACGAATTCCCACGCGCCGAATACCACCGCGCCGCCGGTGCAGTCCGCCCACGCCCGGTACTGCACATCGGTCGGGCCGGGGAACGAACACACGACACCGACCCGGCTGTCCTGCGGGTTGATGTTGCAGGTGAGGCCGGTCGCGGACGCCGTGCCCGCGCCGAACGCGAGAACCCCGGCAGCCACAGCTGCACTCACGCCGACAACCGATAACAATCTCTTCATGAAGCCCATCCCCTCAGTGTGAAACAACGACTGCGAAGTTACCGGTAACCGCCATTGGCCGGGCGTACGTGGCCGGAACCGGTCGCGTATCTTGCGCTCATGCCACGTGATGACCTCGCCGACCGTTTCCGCGCTGTCGACACCACCGCGATCTGCGACGCGGACAAGACGACCCGCGTACTCGACAGCGCGATTCGCGCGCGATCCGCCGCGACGCGCGTCGTCGGGCCCGCATTCACCGTGCGGTGTCGGGACGACTTTCTCGGCGTGCTACGGGCGATCGAGGCCGCGTCCCCCGGTGACGTCGTCGTTGTCGACGGTGGCGCACGGGAAATCGCGTTGGGCGGCGAACTGTTCGCGCGCGGTGCGACGGTTCGCGGGCTCGGCGGCATCATCGTGGACGGCGGCTATCGCGACATCGGCTACGTGTCGGGTTGCGCGCTGCCGGTCTACAGCCGCTTCGTCACACCACTCGCCGGCACGACGACCAAGCTCGGCGAACTCCAAGTGCCCGTGGTGTGCGGCGGTGTCGTGGTGCGGCCGGGCGACCTGGTCCTCGCCGACGACGAGGGCGTCATCGTCGTGGACCCCGATCGGGTCGACGCTCTCCTGGACGCGGCTGCGGCGGTCAAGGCCGTGGAAGGCCGGGTCGTCGACCAGCTCGACGCGGGCGGAACGCTGAGCGACGCGGTGAACCTCGCCGAGCACGTCGACGCGCTACGCCAGGGAAAGCCGTCGACGCTGGCATTCCGTCCGTGAGCTAGATGACGTAGCCGAGCCGGCCTTCGTTCTGGCCGTTGTTCTCACAGGCGGAGTTCAGCGAGTCGTAGTGCGAGGCGCCCGCGTTGCACCGGTACAACGGCGCCGACGGGCCGCTGGACGGCGCGTCGAGATAGACGTAACCGAGCAGGCCGATCGTGGTCTGCCCTTCGCAGCGCCCGGTCTGGTCGACGGATGAGAAGTAGTCGCCGGAGTTGCTGGTCTTGCACAGGTAGAACCCGACCGTGCCCGGCGCGTTCGTGGTCACCAGGTAGCCGACCCCGCCCTCCACGCCGAAGCCCTGCTGGCCGGGCAACGACGAGTCGGTCAGCTCGGTCATGTGGTAACCGCTGGTGGTGTTGTGAAACCGCGTGATCGACACGTACGTCAACTTGGCGGTCGCGCTGGTCGGCGGGGGCACGGGCGGCGGCATCGGCGCGCCACCGCTGCGGCTGTGCGTCGGGGCCACGGTCGTCGTCACCACGGTGGCCTTGGTCGTCGTCACGGCGGTGGTCGGCGCAGCGGAACTGGTGGTGACGGTGGTCGGATGGGCGGCGGCCGTGCTGGCGACCGGGACGGCCGGGTTGTTCGGCCGAGACGGGCCGGCCGCGGCGGGTGGCTTCGAGTTGTTGGTCAGCGCCATCGCGACGCCGCCCAGCGCGAGCACCAGCACCACGGCGGCCGCGGTGAGCAGCACACCGCGTGTGGGTCGTCTGCCGCGCCGCGGCTCCGGTGCCCAGTCGCCGCCCCAGTGCGGCGCGACCGGTGCGGCCAGCGGATTCGCGGTCGTCGTGGCGTCCTGGCCCGCCGGTGGCGGCGCGTCGTAGGGCCGGGTGGACCGCCGCACCGGTCCGATCCGGACCGTCCGTTCCGGATCGCCGACCGGCGGCACGGCCACGGTCGGCATCGCCATGGTCCCCCTCGCCTGGCCGGTGAGCAGGTCCCGCACGCCGGACGCGGTCAGCCGGTCGTCGACGGAATGCACCAGCAGGCCCATGATCACCGCGGCGAGCGGACCTTCGCAGCGGGTCAGCACCGGGTCCTCGTACATGATCGCGTGCAGCGTGGCCGCCGTGCTGTCGCGATGGAACGGCGCCCGGCCCTCCACCACGTGGAACAGCATCGCGCCGAGCGACCACAGGTCCGACTGCGGTCCGGGCTTCGCCCCGCGGAACAGTTCCGGCGCCATATAACCGGGTGAGCCCATGACGCCGCCGGTCGCGGTCAGGCTCGGATCGTCCATGGCCTGGGCGATGCCGAAATCAGCGAGTTTCACCCGGCCGCCGTCGAGCATCATGATGTTGCTGGGCTTGATGTCCCGGTGCACGATGCCGGCCGCGTGCGCGGTCTCCAGTGCCGACAGCACGGCCAACGCGAGGGCGACGGCCCGGCTGGGAGATATGGGCCCGTCCCGCGAGACCAGTTCGGCGAGCGTGGGTGCCTCGACCAGTTCCATCACGATGAACATGGCGCCGTCCTCGAGCACCACGTCGTACACGGTCACGATCGCGGGATCGTTGAGCCGGCCCGCGGTCCGCGCCTCGCGCAGCACACGCTCGGTGAACGCCGTCCGTTCACGCTCGGGCAACCCCGGCGGTACGCGTAACTCCTTGAGCGCGACCTGCCGCCCGATCACCCGGTCCTCGGCCCGCCACACCACGCCGATCCCGCCGCGCCCCAACTCGCCCAGCACGGCGTAACGGCCGGCCACCAGCCGCTGCCCACCCAGGTCCCCCGCGGTCACCGGCGCATAGTAGCGACGCATCGAACGGACCGGACAAAGGGGAGGGCACAGCGGTGTGGCGTGGGTCACTCACTTCTGCGTCGCGCCGGAGAACGACACCGCCGCCGTGCAGTTCGTCGCCGTCGTGTTCAGGCACTCGACCGCCAGCACCAGCGGCGCCTGGGTGTTGAACACCAGGGGTTGCACGTAGTGCAGGTCCATGTTCCGGAAGTTGTCCAGGCCGAACTCCAGCAGCGCGGTGCCGCCGGCGCGGACCTGGAGGATTCCGCTGTCCCCCATCGGGTTCTGCAGCACGAGATCGCTGACGTTCAGGATGGTCTGGCCGGCCGGAAACGTATACGTGTAGGTCGTGAACGTGGCCGTCGTGGTTGGTTTCGCGTTCGCCTGCAACAAGGCGGACACCGGTGTACCACCAACAATCGCGCCACCGGCTCCCCCGGGCGCCGAACCGCCCGCGCCACCGGCGCCGCCCGCAGCCGTGCCGCCGGAGCCGGAACCACTCGCGCCGGCTGGTTTCGAACCGCCCGCGCCGCTCCCCGAGCCTCCAGGGGAACCGCCGCCGGCCGCCGCGTTGGCGTTGTCGGCCGCCTTGTTCGCCTGCGACGCGGCCTGGTTCGCGGCGCTCGCGCTGCTGGCCAACGCCTGCGTCTGCGACGCGACCGCCTGTTGCGCCGAGGACTGCACGGTCGGCTTCAACAGCAGGAACCACAACGCGACCAGCGCCGCGGCCCCGGCCGCCACCACCGCGATCGCCGGCAGCAGCCACTTGGGCATCATCTGGCGCTGGATGACCGCGCCGTCGACGGTGACCGGCTCGGCCACCTCCGGCAGCACGAAACCCTGGAAGGGCAGCGTGCGGTCCGGTCCCTTCACGAACCGCTTCTTCGGCGCGGCCCGCAGTTTCACGATCGTCGCGGTCCCCGGCCGGGCCAGCACCGCCTCCGGGCGCAGCGTGAACTCGAGTTCCTCGTCCGGGTCCAGCGCGGACACCTCGGCCGCCACCGGATGGTTGCCCAGGTTCGACACGACGAACCGGAACTTGGCCACCCGCCGGCCGCGCGACGCGCGCGGCGTGAGCTCGGCCAGCAGTTCCGAGAAGGGCGTGACGGTGACCGTGCCCTCCTCGACGACCGACCCTTCCGGATCCTCCTGGGAGCGTGCCCGTACGGCGAAGTCGACCTCACCGGCGAGCACGTCGGACGATCGCGGCGGCCGGAACAGCACACGGACGCCCGCGTCGGTGCCGGGTAACAGGTTCAGCTCCGGCGGCTCGACCTTGGCCCAGTCGGCCGCCGCGCCGAGCACCTCCAGGTAGACCCGGTCGACCACCTGGCCGGTGTTGCGCACCCGGACCTCGCACCCGGTCTCCGACCCTGGGTCGGCGGTCAGGCTGACATTCTCGATTGTCGCGACAACACCCACGCGACAACGATGATCGAGCACGGCACCGGCCGGTAGCGCGGCATCGGAACGGGCCGGCGCAGTGTGTCGGGTGAATTCACGCAACAACCGTTGCGCGACCGCGCAGGTCAGGTTTCCAGTTTCCGGAAAATCCAACTCGGGCCCGGACCGGTACCCACTCGGCCGCGATCTCACACCCGCCGCCACCAGACACTAGGGTTGTTCTGGGGATCGACCCTAGGGCGGACATCGGGCGGACCCGCGAGGCTGTCATTACGGCTCGCGTCCGACCGGTGATCCACCGGCGCGCGATCCCCTGCGGAGAGGGTGGACATCATGCGACATTTCCGACCGAAAATCCCGGCATTCCGGCATGCCCACAGACCGAGAGCGGGGCAATCATGACCGGACCGGTGCCCGTATTGTTGTCCGCCGCCGACCCGATTTCACGCGCGGGCCTGACCGCCGCGCTGCGCTGCCGGCCGGAGCTGGCCCTGGTCGGCGAGCACAGCAGCGAACCGGCCCGGGTGGCGATCGTCGCGGTCGACTCGCTGGACGCGGCCGCCCTCACCGTCCTGCGCGGCCTGCGCGGACAGGGTTGTGACCGTACGGTGTTGGTGATCAACGAACTGAGCGACCAAGATCTGCTGGATGCGGTGGAGTCCGGGGTGTGCGCCATCGTCTGGCGGTGGGAGGCGACCGCCTCCTGGTTGGCTCAAACCGTGGTCAAGGCGGCGGCTGGGGAGGCCGCGTTGCCGGCGGCGGTACTGGCCCGGTTGTTGAAACAGATCTCCCGGTTGCAACACCACGTTCTGTCACCACGTGGCCTGAGTTTCACCGGGCTGTCCGCTCGGGAGGCCGACGTACTGAAACTCGCCGCGGAAGGATTCGACACCAACGACATCGCGCGGAAACTCGCGTATTCCAAGCGAACGGTGTCCAACATCCTGCATACGGTCACGAGCCGATATCAGTTGCGGAATCGAACACACGCCGTGGCCTACGTGATTCGTGAAGGGCTCATCTGAGCCGTATTGCTCCAAACGGGGTAAGATCCGAACCGCCGTTCGGCGTGGCGATTGTCATTCACGATCGCCACGTCGGACCGCGTCCGCATGGCCGCACAGCAGGTCGCGACGGGGGGAGCGAACCGGTGTCATATGGAGCCTCCCAAGACGTGACGTGGCTCGTCGGACGCACGGCCGAACTGGACATTCTGGCGGAATGCGCCCGCGGCGCGGCTGACGGCGAGCCGCGCTGCGCCCTGGTCGTCGGTGCGGCCGGCATCGGGCGCACCGCGCTGCTGCACCGGTTCCGCGCCCAGGAGACGGACGCGACCATCTGGTGGGCGTCGTGCGATCCGACGGAGACCGAACTGGCCTACGGCGTGGTGTCCCAACTGTACCGACACGGCGATCCGGTCGATGATCAACCGGAACCGGTGTGGACGGGCATGCCGCCGGTCGAGGTCGGCGCGCTGCTGCTGCACGCGATCGAAGCCGCGCAACGGGTGCGACCGCTGATCGTGGTCGTCGACGACGCACAGTGGCTGGACGGGCCGTCCCTGGGCGCGTTCGGTCACGTGCTCCGGCGCCTGCACCACGGCCGCGTGTTGCTGGTCTGGTCGCTGCGCGACGGTGAACCCGCCAGCGAGGTCACGGAAGGCTTGCGGCGCATGGTGTCCGATCAGGTCGGCGCCTTGGAGCTACGACTGTCCGGACTGTCCGCCGCGGACGTGGCCGCACTGTCCGAACACCACGACCTGCCGGTCGACATGGCCGTCGCCACGCGCCTGTGCGACTACCTGGGCGGCAATCCGCGGTTCGTGCTGGACACGCTGGACCGCCTCCCGTCGGCCGGGCGCGTCCTGGCCCGCGACCGACTGCCGCTGCCCGGCCCGGTGCGCAACCCGGTCCGCCGGGCCATGACCGCGCTACCGGACCACAGTCACCGGCTGATCGCGGCCATGGCCGTGCTGGACGGCTGCCACCCACTGTCCACTGTGGCCGATGTGGCCGGCGTGGTGGACGCGCCGACGCACCTGGCGCCGTTGCTGGCGCACGGTCTCGTGCGGTGGTGGCCGGACGACCCGGCCACGCCGGTGGAGATCGACGGCCGGCTGCGCCGGGACGCGGTGTACCAGTCGCTGGCACCGCGGCTGCGCCAGGAACTGCACGGTGCGGTCGCGCTGCGGGCGGACGGGGTCGCCGCGCTGGAACACCGGCTCGCGGCCGCAACCGGGCGGGACGACGTACTCGCGGACGACCTCGATTCGGCGTCGGCGGACGCGGCGCGGCTCGGTGACGGCCGGCGCGCGGCCACGCTGCTGCTGTGGGCGGCCGGCGTCACCGGCGATCGCGCCCGGCACGAGCGGCGACTGCTGTCCGCGGCGGCCCAGCTCACCCGGTATCGCCGGTGGGACCGGCTGGACGAGTTGTGGCCGCGGATCGAGGCGTGCGCGCCGTCGCCGTTGCGCAGCCTCGCGTTGGGCGCGCTGGCCCTGAGCCACGGCCAGTGGGCGCTGGCCGAGGCACGGCTGGCCGAAACGGTGACCGGCACGGACGCCGAGACGCGGCAGTTGATCGTCCGCGCGTGGCTGAGCCTGGCGTACCGGGCGGGACGGCAGGACCACGGCCATCTGGAGGGCCTGTTGGCTCGCTGGGTACTGGCCGAGCCGAACCTGGACCGGGCCACCCGGCACTGGGCGGCGTACCACGCGTCGGACGCGGAGGGCCGGGTCTCCGACGGTCCGCACCGCGCCCTGGCGTCGCTGCGGCGGCTGGCCCCACTGGACGCGCTGGACGCGCCCCAGGAAGACGCGCTGCTGCAGGGAATGCACGGCACGTGGCAGGCCCGCGCCGGCCGGCTGACCGAGTCGATCCGGACGCTGAGCACGGCGGAGCGGCACGGCCACGTCGAGTCCACGCCGGACCTGATCGCGGCCGTGCGCGCGGAACTGGCGTTCGCGCAACACCTTTCCGGCGCGTGGGAGCAGGCCATGGCCACCGCGGACGACGCGGTGGCCGCGGCAGAGCACACCGACGTGGCCGGCACCCGCGCGTTCGTCTACTGCGCCGCCGCGTGCGTGTACGCGCCGACCGGCCGGTGGGACCGGGCCGGCGAGCTGACGCGGGCCGCGCACCGGTGGTGGTGTCCGCCGAACCCACGCGGCGGGGTGAGCTTTCCGGCGCTGGCCGCGGCCACGATCGCCCAGGCGCACGCGGACCATCCGGCGATGCTGGCCGCACTGCGACCGATACTCGACCTGCCGCCCGCCGGCGGCCACGTACGCTACTTCCCGCTGTGGCTGCGGCCGCTGGTGGTGGAGGCGTTGATCGGCGCGGGCAGCCTCGCCGACGCGGCGCGGGAACTGCACCGGCTGGCCGAGTCGGCGGCCCAGATTCCGGCGCTGGAGGTCGCGGTCGGCTGGCTGGGCGGCTGGCTGGCCGAACGCCAGGGTGATCACGAACAGGCCCGCGCGTGCTACGAGGCCGCGCTCGCGCTGCCGGCCGACGCCGACGACATACCGTTCCATCGCGCCCGCCTGGCCAACGCCTACGGCCGGCTGCTGCTGTACCAGGGCAGCCGGCGGGCCGCGATCGGCCAGTTGCGGCAGGCGTTCGAGCGGTACTCGGACCTGGGCGCGCAGCCGTTCCTGCAACGGTGTGCCACGGATCTGGCCGCGTCCGGGCTGCGCGTGTCGACGGACACGGACTTCGGCCCGCTCGCGGTGCTGTCCGCGAAGGAGCACCGGGTGGCGCACCTGGTCGCGGCCGGCCTGACCAACCAACAGGTGGCGCGCGAGATCTACATCAGCGTGAAGACCGTCGAGTTCCACCTCGGCAACATCTTCGCCAAGCTGGGCATCAACTCCCGCAAGGACCTGGCCGCGCTGGTCGCGGACCAGGCCCAGGCGAGTCGGGGGCACCACCCGTTGTCGATCGACGAGGCCAGCGCCTAGGTCGGCAGTGCGAACAGTTCGAGTTCGGCGATCGCGACGTCCGGCGGCGAACCACCGGCGTACGTGCCGGCGACCTGGATCTGGACGCTGCTGACCTGGATCGCGTGGTTGATGTTCACGGTCTGCTGTTTGTCGGTGTCCTGGAGGTTGATCGTCTCGGACTCCTGGTTGGAGAACACGAGGAGCAGCAGGGCAGGGCGGCCGTGCGCGGTGAAGCCGTCACTCGCGCCGGCGTGCACGATCATCCGTTCCAGCGTGACCGGATGGGCGAACGTCAGTGTCAGCGTCGGGTCGGCACCGGTGGACGCGGGGGCCAGCCAGTAGGTGTTCAGCGCCTCGTCCACGGCGGACGCGCCCGGGTGGCCGGGATCCTGTGCGCTGGCCTCGATCTTGACCGAGTGCACCGGCACGAACACCTGGTTCACCTTGCTGGTGACCTTCGATTTGAGCCCGGACACCTCACCGTTGACGAACGTGCGGAACGGCGGGTACGCGCCGTAGGCGATGCCGCCCACGAGCACGATGAGCGCGATGACCATCCGGCCGACCCGGTAGATCCGCCGGAAGATCTGCCCAACGCTGAGGCCGCCGCCCGCCCGCTGACCCGGCCTGCGGTGCGCGGCAACGACCTTCGCGCCACGACGCCGGAAAAGCCGGCGCCACCACGGCACCCGCACCACTTCCGCGGTCTTCAGCGACTCGCCGCACCGGCCGCAGAACTTGCGGGTCGGCAGGTTGCCCTCGCCGCAGTTGCCGCAGATGAGGTCACCCGGCCGCAGTCGTCTGGTGGACTTGGTGCGCAGCACGGGAGCCGCGACCGGCTTGGCGACCTCGGGCACCCGCTCGGCCGGCCGCCCGGGCTCGTCCTCGACCGGCACCGGCTTGCGCACAGGGGCGACCAGCGCCGCCGCCTGATCTCCCGGGTGCGGTGGTGGCGACACCTTGGCCCGATCGGGCGACCCCGACGCCGACGGTGTCACACCCGGTGCCGACGGCTTGGTCCCAGCGGGTGGCGCCGGCGGCCGCAGCGGCGGTGTGGGCGGCGAATCGGCCGCGCCGGCCGACACCGCGCTACCCGGCGACTTGGGCGCACCGGGCGGCGCGGGCGGTCCTGACGCGCCGGGCGATGTGGATGCGCCGGGCGACGCCGGCGGACCCGATGCCCCGGGCGGTGCGGGTGGCCTCGGCAAACCCGGCGGCGCAGGTGGCGCCGAAGCGCCGGCCGGCGCGGGCGCTGCCGATGCGCCGGGCAGTGCCGACGCACCGGGCGGCGGGGGCGCACCAGGCGGCCTCGGTGCGCCGGGCGGGGGCGGCGGCTGCGCGGCACCAGGCGGCGCAGGTGGACCGCCCGGTCGAGCACCCGGCGGACTGGGCGGCGCGGGGGCGCCCGCGGCACTTGGCGGTGGTGGCGGCTTTGGCGTGCCGGGCGGAGGCGGCGGCTGCGCGGCACCAGGCGGCGCAGGTGGACCGCCCGGTCGGGCACCAGGTGGCGGAGGTGGGCCAGCCGGTCGAGCACCCGGCGGAGCCGGCGGGCCAGCGGGTCGAGCACCCGGCGGAGCCGGCGGGCCGGCCGGTCGAGCACCGGGCGGTGCCGGCGGGCCAGCCGGTCGAGCCCCAGGTGGGCCAGCCGGTCGGCCGCCCGGCGGGCCGGCGGCTGCGGGGGCGCCCGGCCGACCGGGCGCGGCGGCGGGCTGGCCGCCGATGGTTTTCGGGGTTGCGTCCTGCATGACCGCCGATGTCGCCGGTCCGGACACCAAATTCTGGCCCGCGCCCAGGACCCGTTGCAGCAGCGAGCGTTTCGGCGCCGCCGTCTCCTGTTCGACCTCGGCCACGAACTCCTCGGACACCTGCGGCGTGATCTTGTCCCCGGTCCACTCCAGGAAC
>Ga0207664_10003924_pt1 | contig 9997 bp, 5 predicted proteins | sample LARL83metaG_FD_184349 | JGI IMG/M metagenome (GOLD analysis project Ga0207664, IMG submission 184349) | Corn, switchgrass and miscanthus rhizosphere microbial communities from Kellogg Biological Station, Michigan, USA - LAR L8-3 metaG... | ecosystem: Host-associated > Plants > Roots > Rhizosphere...
CCAGGCCTGCCACGGCGGCCAGCGCGTCGAATGTCCTTCTGCGCATCTCGATGCCTCCTTACATCTCGCCGGGCCCCGCGGCCCGGCCGAAGACTCTTTGGCTGCCTTCAGCTTCGCGCTGGCACGGGTCCTGGCTGCAGGGCCGCGAGTCATGCGTCCGGGGGACCTTCGTCCGTCGGACGAGCGGACCTTCGTCCGGGCGGGCACTCCGGGGCCTGGCATCCGGGGGCCGCGGCGTACGATCATGGCGTGCCGCGCCGCGACCCGCAGGTGTAGCTGGTGGAGAGCCAGGACTCCCGCCCGCTGCTGCCCCACCTGCGGCTCGATGACCTGCTGGCGGAGCTGCAGGTGCGGCTCCAGCAGGTTCTCGACACCAGGGACCGGACGCACGCGCTTCTCGAAGCCGTGGTTGCCGTCGGCAGCCACCTGGAACTCGAGGTGGTCCTCCGGCAGATCGTCGAGGCCGCGGTCGAACTGGTGTCTGCCGGCTACGGCGCGCTCGGCGTCATCGGCGAGGGCGGCAGGCTGGTCGAGTTCGTCCCCGTCGGCCTGGACGAGTCGCAGATCGCCCGGATCCACCACTGGCCGGAGGGCCGCGGCCTGCTCGGCGAACTGATCTCCCACCCGCAGCCGCTGCGGCTGCACGACATCGCGGAGGACCCGCGCTCCAGCGGGTTCCCCGACGGCCATCCGCCGATGCGATCGTTCCTCGGGGTGCCGGTGCGGATCCGGGACGAGGTGTACGGCAACCTCTACCTGACCGAGAAGCGGGGCGGCGACTTCGACGAGGAAGACGAGGAGCTGGTCCTGGCGCTCGCCGCCGCGGCGGGGGTGGCCATCGAGAACGCCCGGCTCTACGCCGAGGCGCGCAGGCAGCAGCAGTGGCTCCGGGCCACGGCCGAGGTGACCAGGCGGCTGCTGTCCGGTGACCAGCCCGGCGCCGTGCTGGAACTGGTCGCCCGGCAGGCGCTGCAGATGTCCGGGGCGGACCTGGTGGTCCTCGCCCTGCCGACCGGGAACCGCGGCACGCTGATGATCGAGCACGCCTGCGGGGACGGTGCCGCCGAGGCAATCGGGCTGGTGCTGCCCGCCGAAAGGTCAGCGTCGGGGATCGTGATGGCCAGCGGCCAGCCGCTCGCCGTGGCGGACTTCGGCAGCGATCCACGGGTAGCCCAGGTGGCGCGCGAGCACATGGCGCTGGGGCCGGCGGTGCTGGTCCCGCTGGGGCCGGCCGGGGATGTGCGCGGGGTGCTGACCGCCGGCCGCCACCAGGGCGCGCTGCCGTTGTCGGCCGACGCCATCGACATGCTGATCACGTTCGCCGCGCAGGCGGGTATCGGGCTCGAACTGGCCGAGCACCGCAGCGATGCCCAGCGCCTGGAGCTGTTCGAGGAGCGCGACCGCATCGCCAGGGACCTGCACGACCTGGTGATACAGCGGCTGTTCGCCACCGGGATGTCGCTGCAGGGCACCATGGCGCTGCTGGGCAATCCCGAGGCCGCGGGCCGGGTGGAGAAGGCGATCGACGCGCTCGACGAGACGATCAGGGACATCAGGTCGGCGATCTTCTCGCTGCAGTCGCGCAATGAGGCCGAGCCGGCGCCGCTGCGCACCAGGATCCTCGGTGTGGTGGAGGAGATGACCGACTCCCTGGGCTTCGCTCCCGCGCTGCGGCTGGCCGGGCCGCTGGACTCGCAGGTCCCCGGGGCGATCGCCGGCCAGATGCTTGCCGCGCTGCGCGAGGCGCTGGCTAACGTGGCCAAGCACGCCAAGGCGGCCCGGGTGGACGTGGCCGTCGAGGCCGGGACCGACCTGGTGCTGACCGTACGGGATGACGGAGTCGGCCTGGCCGCGGCCACCCGGCGCAGCGGGCTGGCCAACCTCGCCGAGCGCGCCGCCGAACTCGGCGGGACGCTGCGCGCCACCACGGCCGCGAGCGGCGGCACCGAGCTGGAATGGCGGGTCCCGCTCCCCGAGGGCTAGGGTTGGCTATGCCCCACGGCCGATATGGGGATCTTGGGGGTGGCCGGAATGACTAACGGAACCAATGGGGCCAGAAGTCACCTTCGTCCCGGGCGGGCCGGCCGGGTGACCATCGTCGCGGCGGCCGCCGTGCTCGTGCCGGCGGCGGCCCTCGGCACGGGCCGGGCGGAGGCGGGCTTAAACCCAGCCCGGGAAGCGGTCAGCGCCTCCGCGGCGGCCGGGATCATTTCGACCGTCGCGGGCGGAGTTGGCGGCCCGGCCAAGGCCACGAACGTGTCGCTGTTGTCGCCCTGCGGCGTGTCGTACGCCTTCGGCTTCCTGCACATCGGCGACGGCCTCGCCCTGCGGCGGGTGAACCCGCAGACCGACTGGCTGAAGACGCCCGCGGGTAACGGCATCGCCGGGCCGGTCATCGACGGCCTCCTGGCGACCGGGGCCTCCATCGACGCGTGCGCGGTGGTGTTCGATCAATCCCGCAACGCCGTGTTCACCGATGGAAGCAGTGGCCGGGTCCGGGTGGTGGCCGGCGGGACCGGGACGTTCTACGGCCAGGCCATGACGGCCGGGCACATCTACACCGTGGCCGGCGGCGGAACTGGCGGCGACGGCGGCCCGGCCACCCAGGCCAGCCTCGACTTCCCGTTCGGCGTGGCGCTGGACCGGGCGGGGAACCTGGTGATCGCCGACTATGGGCACAACCGGGTCCGGGTGGTGGCGGTCCGCACCGCCCGGTTCTACGGCCGGGCGATGACCGCCGGGGACATCTACACCGTGGCCGGCAACGGCAGCTTCGGATTCTCCGGGGACGGCGGGCCGGCCACCAAGGCCCAGCTCGACCTTCCGGACGGGGTGGCGGTGGACGGTGCGGGGAACCTGCTGATCGCCGACTCCGATAACAACCGGATCCGAGTCGTGGCGGCGCGCACCGGCACCCTCTACGGGCAGGCCATGACCGCCGGAGACATCTACACCGTGGCCGGCAACGGCGGAACCGGCCCGCTGGGGGACGGCGGCCCGGCCACCCAAGCCCGGCTGGCAGGTCCGCGCGGGGTGGCGGTGGACCGGGCGGGAAACCTGCTGATCGCCGACTCGATCGACAATAGGAGCAGCACGGTCGACGACAGGATCCGGGTAGTGGCGGTGCGCACGGGCACCTTCTATGGGCAGGCCATGACCGCCGGAGACATCTACACCGTGGCGGGCAACGGCAGCTTTGATTTCTCCGGCGACGGCGGCCCGGCCATCAGAGCCGGACTCAACGTCCCGTTCGGGGTCGCGGTGGACGGCGCGGGGAACCTGCTGATCGCCGACTTCGGCAACCGGCGGGTCCGGGTGGTCGCGGCGAGCACCGGGACGTTCTACGGGCAGGCGATGACCGCCCATCACATCTACACCGTGGCCGGCAACGGCGTCGTGACGTTTTCCGGCGACGGCGGGCAGGCCACCAAGGCGCAGCTCTACGAGCCGCACGGGGTGACGGTGGACCGGGCCGGCAACTGGGTCATCGCCGACACCTTCAACAACCGGATCCGGGTGGTCGCGGCGCGCACCGGCACCTTCTACGGCCAGGCCATGATCGCCGGGCACATCTACACCGTGGCCGGCAACGGTACGCAGGGGTTCTCCGGCAACGGCGGCCCGGCCACAAAGGCGGCGCTGTTCTGGCCGTACGGGGCCCGGGCGGACCCGGCGGGGAACCTGGTCATCGCCGACACCAACAACAACCGGATCCGGGTGGTCGCGGCGCGCACCGGCACCTTCTACGGGCGGGCGATGACCGCCGGGCACATCTATATCGTGGCCGGTGATGGCACCCCGTGGCAGACCGGCGACGGCGGCCCGGCGGCCAAGGCCGGAATCAGATTCCCCGGCGGGGTCGCCTTCGACCCGGCCGGCAACCTGGTGATCGCCGGTGGTTACGGCAGCAACCGGGTCCGGCTGGTCGCGGTCCGCACCGGCACCTTCTACGGCGTTTCCGTGACCGCCGGGGACATCTACACCGTGGCCGGCGGCGGAACCGGCGGGGACGGCGGGCCGGCCACGCAGGCCGAGTTGGCCAATCCGTCCTCGGTGGCGGTGGACCGGTCGGGGAACCTGCTGATCTGCGACACGATCCACGACCGGATCCGGGTCGTGGCGGCCAGCACCGGCACCTTCTACGGCCAGGCGATGACCGTCGGGGACATCTACACCGTGGCCGGCAACGGCAGCCCCGGATTCATCGGCGACGGCGGCCCCGCCACCGCGGCCGGGCTCACCCACCCGGGCGGGGTGGCGGTGGACCGGGCGGGCAACCTGCTGATCGGCGACACCCACAGCAACCGAGTCCGGGTGGTGGCCGCCAGCACCGGTACCTTCTACGGAGTTTCCATGACCGCCGGCGACATCTACACCGTGGCCGGCGGCGGGAAGGGCAGGATGGAGGACGGCGGCCCGGCCACCGGAGCCAGGCTGCTGAAGCCGATGGGGGTCGCGGCCGGCAGCGGGGGCAGCCTGGTGATCGCCGACACCGACAACGACCTGATCCGCGCCGTCACGGGCTGAGACGGCACCACGGTTCCGGGGGCCCGGCGGCTCCTGCCCCGGCCCCGGGCCCCGGTGCCAGGGGATCAGTCGCCGTGGGGCCTTCGTATTGCATGATCTTGGTCTTCAAAAATCCGGGCCGCATAGGCCGCAGCCTGTGTCCTTCGCTCCATGCCCAGCTTGGCGAACAGTGAGGAAATGTAGTTCTTGACGGTCTTCTCCGCCAGGAACATCTCCTCGCCGATCTGCCTGTTGGTCAGGCCCTGCCCGATCAGCTCCAGGATGCGCCGCTCCTGCTCGGTCAGGCCGGCCAGCGGATCGCTGCGCTGCGCCCGGTCGCGCATCCGGGCCATCACCTTGCTGGCGGCCTGCGGGTCCAGCAGCGACCCGCCGGAGGCGACCGTGCGCACCGCGCCGACCAGGTCGGTGCCGCGGATCTGTTTCAGCACGTAGCCCGCCGCGCCCGCCATGATCGCGTCGAACAGCGCCTCGTCGTCGCCGAACGAGGTCAGCATCAGGCAAGCGACTTCCGGCATCCTGGACCGGATCTCCCGGCAGACGGTCACGCCGTCGCCGTCGGGCAGGCGCACGTCCAGCACCGCGACGTCGGGGTGCACCGCGGGAATGCGGGCCAGGGCCGACTCGGCCGTGCCCGCCTCGCCCACGACGCTGATGTCCCCTTCGGCCTCCAGCAGATCACGGACGCCTGTGCGGACGATCTCGTGGTCGTCCAGCAGGAACACGCGGATCATGCCAGCCAGCTTAGGCACGCCGCGGGCCTGTGGGCAGGGACCTTCGTCCCGCACGGTGGGAGGCAGGTCATGCGCTGACGGCGTCGGCCCGGCCGGCGCCGCGGGACTCGATCTCGGCGAGCTGCCGGTCCACCCAGTGATGGACGTCGTGGCCGCGGACGCGCCGGGCCATGGCAGCCACCGCGTTACGGCGGACGCTGGCGGGCAGTTCCAGTGCCTGCTCGATGCGGTAGGACAGCCCCTCGACGTCGAACGGGTTGCACGGGACCGCCTCGCGCAACTCCGCGGCGGCCCCGGTGAACTCCGACAGCACCAGCGCCCCGCTGCCCCGCCGGGCCTGCTGGACCGTGACGTACTCCTTGGCGACCAGGTTCATGCCGTCGATGAGCGGGGTTACCAGCAGGGCCTCCGTGGCCGCGTAGTAGGCGGCGAGCTGCTGCGGCGGCAGGCTCCGGTGCAGGTAGTGGACCGGCACGTCCGAACCGGGTTCGGTGAACGTGCCGTTGATCCGGCCGATGTGACGCTCCACCGTGGCGCGCAGGTTGCGGTACTCCGCCACATCGTCCCGGCTGGGCACGGCGACCTGCAGGAACGCGAGGCTCCGCCGCAGGTCGGCGCGCCGGTCAAGGAGCATCTCGATGGCGAGCAGCCGCTCGATGATGCCCTTGGTGTAGTCGAGCCGGTCCACGCCGAGCAGCAGGGTCCGGCCCGCGAACTGCTCACGGAGCGCCTCGATGTCACGGCCGGTCTCAGGGTCGTTCGCGAGGCGGGTGAACTCCGCCACGTCGATCGAGATGGGCGCGCTGGTCGTGACGACAACGCGGCGGTCGGGCAGGGTGATCTGCGACCCGTGGATGTGGACGCCGGTGTCGGCCAGCAGGCGGCCGCAGGTCCGGACGAAGTTTCTGCGGTAGCCCTCGGTGTGGAACGACACCACATCGGCGCCGAGCAGCCCGAGCAGGATCTCCCGCCGCCAGGGCAGCCGGGCGAAGATGTCCGGCGGCGGCCAGGGCACGTGCAGGAAGAACCCGATGGGCTGCTCGGGAAGCCGTTGCCTGATCTGCTGCGGAACCAGCATGAGGTGATAGTCGTGCACCCAGGCGAGGGAGCCCGGCCGGTCGTACAGCGCCCCCGCCGCGGTCTGCGCGAACAGGGAATTCACGTTCTGGTAGCTGTGCCACCAGGCGCGCTCGAACCGGGATCTCTCGATCGCGTCGTGCAGCAGCGGCCACAGCGTCGCGTTGGCGAACCCGTGGTAGTACTGCCGTACCTGGCCGGCGGTCAGCGCGACGGGCCTCAGCCTGACGCTGAGATCGGGCATGGTCTCGGGGACGCCCCTGGTGCCGCCGTCCCATCCGACCCAGGCGCCGGAGTGCGCCGCCATGACCGGCCGCAGCGCGGTGACCAGCCCGCCCGGCGAAAGCTCCCACCCATCGTCACCCATCCGGACGGGCAGCCGGTTGGCGACGGTCACGACATTCATGATCTTTAATCCTCACCCGTGCCCCGGAAGTCAAACGGGATAGGGGGTTTGTGTGCGTGCGACCCGGAGAGTCACAACCTATGCCTTGGATGAACGCCGCCGCCCGCGTCATGGCCGTGATTGCCTGCTCCGGGCTCGCGGCGGCTGCGGCGGGCTGTGGCGGTGCGGCCACCGCGGCCAGCCCCCAGCAGCAGGCGGCCGGGCGGTTCCTGGCGAAGTACGCACAGCCCGGCGGCCGGGTGGTTCGGCTTGACCAGGGTGGCGACACGGTCAGCGAGGGCCAGGCATACGGCATGCTGCTGGCGGAGGTGGCCGGTGACGACGCGGCGTTCCGGCGGATCTGGGGCTGGACGCACGATCATCTGCGGTTGCGGAACGGCCTGTTCGCGTTCCATGCGAATGCCGCGGGCAAGGTCGTCAGCCAGCAGGCGGCCAGCGACGCGGACCTGCTCATCGCCTGGGCGCTGCTGCGCTACCGCGGGCCGTCTGCTGCCTCGATGCATGATGCCGGGCGCAAGGTGGCCGCCGCGATCCTGGCACACGAGGTGACTACGGGCCCGGGCGGGACGCCGATCCTGGCGGCGGGACCGTGGGCCACCGGCCGCCCCGCGTCCCTCGACCCCAGCTACTGGTCACTGCAGGCGCTGCAAGGTATCGCCCAGGCCACCGGCGGCCGGCAGTGGCACCGCCTGGCGGCCGGCACGGTGGCGCTGACGCGCCAGCTCACCGGGAACGGCCGGCTGCTCCCGCCCGACTGGGCGGAGCTGACCGCGACCGGCGTCCTGCGGCCGGAGCCGGCGCCCGACGGTAGCCAGCCGCAGACGCAGTATGGCCTGGACGCGCAGCGCGTCGTGGTCTGGTTCGCCGCGTCGTGTGACCCGCAGGCCAGGGCGCTGGCCGCACGATGGTGGCCGCTGCTGCGCTCCGGCGCCCATGCCCAGGCGCTCGCCCTGCGCCCGGACGGCACCGTACTGAACGGGACACCCTCGGTGCTGCCGCTGGTGGCTGCCGCCGCCGCGGCCAAGGCCGCCGGTGACCGCGGGGCGTCCCAGCGGTTGCTGCGGCAGGCCGCGGCCGCCCAGCGCGGCCACCCGACCTACTACGGCGGAGCATGGCAGGCGCTCGGTTCCGCTCTGCTCTCCGGCGGCAGCCTCGGCGCCTGCTGAGGCGGCCCAGGCAGGCACTTTGGTCCTGCCTGCCGTCCTGCGGCTCCCCTGGAAGCGTGCTAAGGCGACGCTGCTGAACGCCGGCCAGCGATCACCGCCGTCGGCTACGTCGAGGTGGGACTCGGCGTGGCCGTCGTGGGCGACGGGGTCGGCGAGGGGGACGTGGTGGGCGACAGGCTCGGCGACGGGGAGGTCGTGGTGGGCACGGCCGACGGGCTGGGCGACGGGGTCGTCGGCGTCGGCGTGGGCGAGGCGGTATGGGAGTGGTGCGGGGTGGGCGTGGGCGTGGCCGTGTGCCCCTGAGCCGGCCCCACCAGGCTCGGCGTCTGCAGGTGCTTGGTCGGGGTCAGCAGCAGCACCAGCGCACCCACCACCACGGCGGCCACCGCGACCACGCCGCCCGTGGCCGCCCCGGCCGCGAACGCACGGCGGTCGCGCTGGGACTCGGTACGCCTGCGGTCGCGCAGCCACTGCGGCAGCGAGGCCCGCTGCGCGGCCCAGCTATTGAACGGCGCCGCCGCGTAGCCCAGCGTGGGGAAGACCAGCATGGCGGCCAGCAGCGGGGCGGCCAGCCTGGTGATCTGGCTCACCGCCAGGCCGATGCCCGCGAGGCCCAGGGCGGCCAGCGTGGACTCCGCCCAGTTCGCCCGCAGCGCCTCCCACCATTTGGCCCGCTCGCTGGTCTTCGGCGTGCGCAGGAACGCCGCCTTGCGGGCGAACAGGCCAAGCACCGACGCGCGCGCCACGACCAGGGAGGTGGATTGCCAGATGAAGAACGCGCCGATCGCGTCCCGCCAGTGGGCGCCGGTGCCGCGGCGCAGCAAGGCCACCGCCCGGATCAGGCCAAGCCCGACCAGCACCGGCACGGTCGCCAGCAGGAACGGGGTCAGCTTGCGGAACAGCTCGCCCCCGCCGCTCGCCAGGTTCACCGCACCGGCCAGCAGGAAGACAAAGAAGACCAGGCCGAGCAGGTCGCCGTACCACTGGACGCCGCCGGACAGGTAGGCCCAGCGCTGCCCGGCGGTGAGATGGTTCTCCCTGTTCTGCCGGCCGGGAATCAGCGACCGCCAGTGCATCCGGATGATCTGGATGCCGCCGAAGCACCACCGGTACCGCTGGCCCTTGAGCGCCTCGAACGTCAGCGGCATGATGCCGCGCCCCCAGGTCTGGTCGACGTGCAGCCCGTGCCAGCCGGCCCGCAGCAGCCGCAGCGAAACCTCGGCGTCCTCGGTGATGCACCACTCGTCCCAGCCGCCCAGTTCGTCCAGTGCGACCCGGCGGATCAGGCCCATCGTGCCGGCGAAGATCGCCCCGTCGTGCTCGTTGCGGGAGGGCTGGGAGACCGCGAAGAAGTACTTGTAGGAGTAGTACAGCCGCCGGTAGTACCGGGCGTGCTCCCAGTCGCGGTAGTCCTGCGGGGACTGGACGAAGCCGACCCACGGATCGGCGAACGGCGGGGCGCAGCGGCGCAGGAACCCGGGTTCGAGCTGGTAGTCGGAGTCGACGACGCCGATGAGCTCGGCCCGCTCGTCGGTCAGCCGGCGCAGCGCGTAGTTCAGCGCGCCCGACTTGTAGCCGGGCCAGTTCTCCAGGTGGGCGAACTTGACCTTGTGGCGGGCGCACCACTCCTCGACCGGGCGCCACAGCGACTCGTCGTCGGTGTTGTCGTCGATCACGACGATCTCGTAGCGCGGATAGTCCAGGCGCAACAGCGAGCGGAGCGTCTGCTTGACCATCTCCGGCGGCTCGTTGTGCGCTGGCACGTGCAGGCTGATCATCGGCAGGTCTTTGTCGGCGGCTGGCAGCCGGGTCTGCGCGGTGATACGCCTGCGCCAGTGCTCGGTGCCGAGCGCGTCGCAGATCTCCCACAGGTAGGCGCAGGACATGATCGCGGCGAACAGCTCGAACAGCCACAGCAGCAGGCCACCGGCCGTGCTGGCCGGGCCGAGATGGCTGTTGATGGTCCAGTCCAGCGCGTAGGCCAGGTACACCACGAACAGGAACACGCTGGTCGCCCAGCACAGGTGGGCGCGGGCGGTCCACTGCCGGGTGGCCGGGAGCCAGACCACACTGGCGACCGCCACGCCGGC
>Ga0207664_10003927_pt1 | contig 9996 bp, 9 predicted proteins | sample LARL83metaG_FD_184349 | JGI IMG/M metagenome (GOLD analysis project Ga0207664, IMG submission 184349) | Corn, switchgrass and miscanthus rhizosphere microbial communities from Kellogg Biological Station, Michigan, USA - LAR L8-3 metaG... | ecosystem: Host-associated > Plants > Roots > Rhizosphere...
ATCAGCCGCTGCTCGGCGGTCAGCCACGGCAGGCGGTCGTCCTCATAGGCGCCCATCGGACCACCCATGGCGATGATGCCGGCGTAGCCGCACCAGTCGGGGAGCGGGTCGCCCTCGTCCACCTCGATGCGATCCACGGTCGCACCCCAGACCAACAGCTCGTCCTCAAAGGCCGCCGGCGGCTCGCAGGCGATGTGCTGCAGGACGAGGAAGGTGGCCATCGACGGCAGCCTAGTGACCGGCCGCGCCCCGCACATGCGCCGGCATGGTGCCGGCGCACAACCGCGGGCGGCTCGCACGGCGTGTCGTGCCGCGCGAGCCGCTCCATCACCTCCGCAGGCCGCCCATACCTGCGTCACCCCCCGGTGAGTTGGCTGCGGTGCCCCTGTGCCCGGGGTCAGCCCCCGTACTGCGCCTGGCAGTTGGCCAGCTTGGACGGATCGGTGCCCGCCGCGGCGATGCACGAGGTCAGCTTCGAGGCCTTGTTGAGCTGCTGGTTGACCTGCTTGCCCGCCGAGCCGGTGACGCCGCTGGTGCTCAGCTGCTTCTTGGCCTGGTTGATGACCTGCTGGCTCTGCTGCATGCCCGTCTTGATCGCCTGGTTGGCGGTGTCGGTGCTCGGCTTGATGACCGTGAAGAAGACGACGAGGAAGATCGCGAGGGAGGCGACCATGCCGATCGCCCACAGACGCCAGTTACCGGTGACAAGAACCATGATGTTTCTCCTTGATGAAGTGAGTGAGTGTCAGTTGCCTGCTGCGGTCGCGGTGGCATCCTGGCCGCCGTGACCGGTGTGAATCCGCCCCCATCAGGCGGCTGAGTGTGCGAGTTGCGCCAGCGCCCCCTCCCAATCGATCACGAGCTCGTGGTCATCGCCGTCGGGCATCCGCTTCGCCGGCACGGTGTTGCCCGGATACACCAACGGCACCGCCGCCTCCGGGACCGGGTTACCGACCTTGATCTGGTAGGGCGCCCGGCCCTCGGTCATGACCGTGAGCAGGAAGGCGTACATGTCGTCGCCCTTGGGATTGCGCATCCCCAACGGCTGACTCTGGACGATCACGGCCCGGCACGGCGCGCCCAGCTCGAGGATCCGCGCTGCCGAGCCGGTCTTGGGATCGCCCGAGGAGGCCATCGTCACCGTCGGGGGCTCCTCGCCCAGCGACAGGGCCACGCGGGCGTGGTCGTTGGCATCGACCCGCACCGCGACGGTCGCACCGGGCGTTGCCAGCCGCGGCAGGATCGTGGCCGGCACGGCCTGGCGGCACGTGGCGGTGTAGCGCGGCACGTTGTCGAGCGCCACCTCGAGGGTGAACACGCACACGTGCGCCGGATTGAACTCCGCCCCGGTGCTCACCGAGGTCTGCCGGACCGACGTGATGATGCCGCGCCCCAGGACGCCGGTCTCCAGCAGTTCCCTGGGAACCGCCCCGGTGAGGTCGCGCATCTTGCCGAAAAGTCCCATCTGCCCCTTCTCTCCTACGTCGTGGTTTCGATGCCGGGAAGCTTGCGGGCACGCACCGAAGCCGCGCCAAAGGAGCGCCAAAGCCCTCGCGAGGACGGCCCGCGCTGCGCGCGCTTGTCCTGGCCTCGGCCGAGGGCTACTGTGTCGCGCGGTGACCGGTGGGCTGTGTCGTTTTGCGGTACTGGGGCCGCTCGTGTTCGAGCGCGACGGCCGGCCCGTCCCGCTGCCGAGCGGTCGTCAGCGCTCGCTGCTCGCCCTGCTGGCGCTCAGTGCAGGCACGCCGCTGTCCCGCGACCGGCTGATCGACGAGCTGTGGGGGGAGCGGCCCCCGGCCAGCGCGGTGTCGGCGCTGCACGTCCACCTGTCCAAGCTGCGTGGCCTGCTGGGGGGCCTGCTGGTGCTCGAACCGGCCGGATACGCGCTGGTCCGCGGCGACTTCTCACTCGACGTGTGGGAGTTCGAGGCGCTGGTGGATCGGGCTCGCGCCGAGCCCGAGCGCGCCGGGACGCTGCTGCGCGAGGCGCTGGCGATGTTCCGCGGCGTCCCCCTGTGCGATGTCGAATCGGAGGGGAGCGTCGCTCAGTGGCGGCGGACGCTGGAGGAGACGCGGCTGCAGGCGATCGGGCTGAGGATCGATGCCGACCTGGCGGCGGGTCAGTCCGGGGAGCTGGTGGCCGAGCTCGAGCGGCTGACCTCGGAGCATCCCTACGAGGAACGGCTCTGGGGCCAGCTGATGCTGGCGCTGGCGCGCTCGGGCCGTCAGGCCGACGCCTTGGAGGCCTACCAGCGGGCGCGACGGCGGTTCGCCGCCGAGCTGGGCCTGGAGCCGGGTGAGCCGCTGGCGCGATTGCAGCAGCAGATCTTGGACCGCGACCCGGCCACGTCGGCGCCCGCGCAGGCCGCGCCGCCCGCGCAGGCCGCGCCGCCCGCGCAGGCCGCGCCGCCCGCCGAGGTCGCGCCCCCGGTCGAGGCGCCGCTGCGGCCGCCGTCGGCCCTGCCGCGCCCGCTGAGCCGGCTCATCGGACGCGAGCGCGACCTACACGCACTCGGCGAGTTGCTGGCCGACCGGGAGGTGCGGCTCATCACCCTCACCGGCCCGGGCGGGGTGGGCAAGACGCGGCTGCTGCTCGAGCTCGCCCGGCGGGCCGAGCCAGACCACGCCGACGGGGCCGCCTTCGTGCGTCTGGAGCAGCTCACCGACCCCGCCCTCGTGGCCGCCGAGATCGCCAGTGCGCTGGGGCAGCGAGACGGGACCGACGGGGTCGGCGCCGACGGCCTGTCGGGCTACCTGCGCGACCGGGAGCTGCTGCTGGCCATCGACAACTTCGAGCACCTCCTGGCCGCCGCCGCCCTGGTGGCGGGGCTGCTGGAGCTCGCGCCGCGCCTGCGGGTGCTCATCTCCAGCCGCACGCCGATGCGCGTCCGCGGCGAGCAGACCTTTCAGGTCGAGCCGCTGGAGCTGCCGGCCGGCGACAGCGACCAGGACCTGGCCGACAGCCCGGCGGTGCAGCTGTTCCTCCAGCGCGCGAGCGCGGCCAACCGCAAGCTGGTGGTCGATGGCGAGGCCACCCGGATCGTGGCGCGGATCTGCCGGGCGCTGGACGGCTTGCCGCTGGCCATCGAGCTGGCCGCCTCACGATCGCACTCGCTCGATCCGGCGCAGATCGCCGAGCAGCTGGCCAGCCCGCTGGCCATCGGGGGGCACGCGCTGCGCGACCTGCCCGACCGCCAGCAGTCGCTGCAGGCCGCGATCCAGTGGAGCTATGACCTGCTCACGCCCGGAGCGCGCCGGGCGCTGCGCCACGCGTCGGTGTTTCGCGGCGGGTTCACCGCGGCCGCCCTTGCCGCCGTCGCCGGCGGTCCGGAGCGCGCGGAGATCGACGAGCTGCTCGAGGCCACCCTGGTGCGCCGCCAGGCCGAGGGCCGGGGCGAGCTGCTGGAGCTGGTGCGTGCCTTCGCCTCCGAGGAGCTGCGCGCGGCCGGCGAGGAGGACGAGGCACGGGCCCGCCATCGCCGCTATTTCGCGGAGATGGTGGCACCGGCGATCGCGGCGTTCGACGGCGGTGGGGCGCCCGGTGAGGTCGCCGCGTCGATGCTGGCCGACCACGCCAACGTGCGTGAGGCCGCCGAGGACGCGATCGCCGCGGGCGACCAGGAGGCGGCGCTGACCCTTGCCCTGGGCCTACGCCCGCTGTGGCTGGCGGGGATGCTGCGCCAGGAGGCTCAGGAGCTTGCCGAGCGGCTCCTGGACCGCTTTGAGATCCCCGGCGACAGGGAGGTGGCGCTGGTGCGCGCGGTCGCGTACCTGGACTACAGCCCGACGGCCAAGGCGTGGCACCGGCGGCTGGCGTCGGTGGCGGCCCGGATCGGCGACCACGAGGCGCTGGCCGTGGCCACGGGAAACCTCTTCGGCCAGGCGCTCAACGGCCGCAACGTGGAGGAGATGCGCCTGCTGCGCCCGGAGCTGCGGGCACTGCTCACGCCCGAGGCGAGCGCTCGGTCGCGGGGCTGGACGCACTACTACCTTGCCCTCGACGCCTACGTCGACGGCATGCTCGACGACGCGTGCGAGCACGCGGCGCTCAGCATGGCGCTGGCCAGGGAGATCGGGCACGAGGTGATGCTGGCCAGCGCCGTGGGCACGTCGCTGCTCAGCAGATCGGCCCGGGACGGCGTGATCACCCAGCCCGCGCTGGTCGAGGCGTTGGAGCTGATGCGGCCGCCCGGCGTGCAGCCGCTGGCGGCGTTCGCGCTGTGGCTGGTCGCGCGCTATGCCGCCGGCGTCGCACCCGAGACGGCCGGGCGGTGGCTGGCGCACTCAGACCGGATCGTCGCCGCGATCGACTCCCAGCTGTGGCCCGAGCGCGTGCTGCGCGACGAGACTCTCGTAGTCCTCGGGATCACCGACCTGGCGGCGGTTCTGGAGTCAACGCCGCCGCTGGACCACGTGGCCGCTCACGCAGAGGCCATCGCCTGGGCGGCGGGCCGCAGCGCCGCCGAGAGCGCGACGAGGACGCCCTCGCGCATCCTCTCGCATGCCGCGACGTAGGCGGCGAACTCACGCTCGAAGGCGGCCCAGTCGATGGACGGCCCATCGGAGCTGCCGTCGGGCGGGCTGAAATCGCTGGGGCCGCCGCCGCGCCGCCACGGGTCGTCGTCGTCGGGGCTGCCGGGATCGCGCCAGTGCTTGACCACGCGCGACCAGCAGGCGATGGAGACGAGGGCGGCGAGCGCGACGATCGGCAGGATCACGCTGAGCGGGGGCTCGTGGCTGGTGGCCCCGGCGGCGAGGCCGGCCAGGCCGAAGGGCAGGGCGAGCGCCGAGACGATGCCGACGCGGAGGGTCGTGACGAGGGACCTCTCCATATCACGCAACTTTCTGAATCGGGGGCGGCATGGGGGCGGTCGAGCGTAGAGGGTTTGGGCTGGTGCTGCAGTCTCGATTTGACATCCGGGTGTGCTCCCTATATCGGCTTCGGATCGCCGGTCCTGAGCACAAATCCCCTGACGCCGCCGCGGCACCAGGCAGGGAGTGACTCACCGCGCGGACACGATCGTCTGGACCAGGCCGGTGACCACGTCGTAGACGTGCCCCGAGATGGCGATGCGGGGCGAGATCTGCGGCGCGGAGCGCAGGCGCTCGACGTCGCGGGCCACGGTCGCGGCCGGTTCCAGGATCGCGTGCTCGCGCAGCGCCTCGGCGTCGGCCCCGATGCGCTCGGCGTAACGGTGACGGAAGCCATCGTCGGCCAACGCGCCCGTCCCGCACTGCGTGTGGTGAATGACCGCGACCTCGAACAGCGGGCCGTCGGGTAGCACGCTCTCGGTGATCTGGCCGATGAAGGCGACGTCGTTGATGACCTCCGGCGTGACGAGCCCGCCGACGTTGCGGACGACCATCGCGTCGCTGAGTTCGAGACCGAGGACGTGTGCGGGGTCGACGCGCGGGTCCAGGCACGTGATCACATACAGGCGCAGGGCGGGGAAGACGACCGCGCCCTCGTGGCCGCCGGCGGCGGCGAAGGCACGGTTGCGCTCCAGCGCCGCGTCGATGTTGGCCGGCGGTGCGCCGGCGTCGGGTGCGGTGAGTGGAAAGTTGGTCATGGTGAGTCCTTGGTGTCGTGGGGTTTCAGCCGCGGGCCTCCGCGGCCTGCGGAGTGCCGAGCGGGGCCTGGGCGAGCACGTCCTCGCCGGAGTTGTGCGCGGGGTGGGCGGGCATGTCCTCGCCGGGGTCGCGCGCGGGATGAGCGGGGAGCAGCGCCATGGCCATGAGCGCGCCGGCGAAGGCGACGCCGGCCGCGAGGAAGTTGGCGGTGTGCATGCCGTGGAAGAAGGCAACGCTGGCGGCGTCGTGGACGGCGCCGGCGAGCGCCGGGTGGCCGGCGTGGGCGATGCGCTCCGCGACGGTGAGCGCGGCGCCGACCGACGCATGGGCGGTCCGGGTCACGGCCGCGGGCACCCCGGCGGGGAGGGCGCTGGTGAGCCGGCTGGCGTACAGAGAGGCGTAGACGCTGCCGATCACCGCGACCCCGAGCGTGCCGCCGAGCAGCCGCGTGGCGTCGTTGATGGCCGATCCGACCCCGGCCTTGGCCCTGGGGACGACCCCCATGATCGCTTCGGTCGCGGGCGCGCTGGTCAGGCCCATCCCGGTGCCGAGGACCACCATCTGGGCGGCGATCGTCCCGTAGCCGGTGGTCGCCGACGTGGTGGTGACCCAGAGATAGAAGGCGCCCATCGAGAGCAGGCCGGAGGCGACGATCAGCTTGGTCCCCACCCGGACGGCGAGCTTGGCGCCCAGGATGGAGGCGATGGCGACGAACGATGCGACGGGCAGGAGCCGGATGCCGGTTGACAGCGGTCCGTAGCCCTTGAGGAACTGGAAGTACTGGGTGACCAGGAAGATGAACCCCGACAGCGCGAAGAAGGAGATGGCGACCGAGGCGCTGGCGGCGGTGAAGCGCAGGTTGCCGAACAGGCTGAGGTCGAGCATCGGGTGCGTGGTGCGCCGCTCGGTGGCGACGAACGCTGCGCCCAGCACGGCGGTGACGGCGAAGCTCACCAGCGTGCGCGTGCTCCCCCAGCCGTGGCTCGGGGCCTCGATGATCGTGTAGACCAGCAGGGCGATCGTGGCGCTCGAGAGGGCGAAGCCGGGGCGGTCGATCCGGGGGGCCTGCGGGTCGCGCGAGGTGGGGACGTAGCGGGCCACGAGCAGGCCGGCCAGCGCGGCGACCGGCGTCATCGCGAAGAAGATGCTGCGCCAGTCAGACAGCTGCAGCAGCCAGCCGCCGACGATCGGCCCGAGCGCGATGGCCGCCCCCGTGATCGCGCCCCAGAGCCCGATGGCGCGGGCGCGCTCGCCGCGCTCGGTGAAGACATTGGAGATGAGCGAGAGCGTCGAGGGGAACACCATCGCCGAGCCCACGCCCATCACCGCCCGGGCGGCGATGAGCTGGCCGGGGCTGTCGGTCACGGCCCCGGCCAGGCTGGCCAGGCCGAAGACGGCGAGCCCCGCCAGCAGCATGCCCTTGCGCCCGAAGCGGTCCGAGAGGCTCCCGGCGGCGAGGACCGATCCGGCGAACAGCAGGTTGTAGGCGTCCACCACCCACTGCAGCTGCGAGTTGGAGGCGTGCAGCTCGCGCACCAGGGTGGGCAGCGCGACGTTGACGATCGTCGTGTCGAGATTGATGACGAAGGCGGCCAGCAGCAGCGAGGTGAGGATCAGGGGTTTGTGCTTCATCACGCCTCCTTGCGATGGCGGATCGGTGGGTCTGGCTGCAACGAGTTCTAAATCATCTAGACAAGAAAGTCAAGTTAATAAACAATAAAGTCAAGTAGCTGCTAGAATCGATCCAGCAATGAGGTCCTATGACGAGTACTGCGCCCTTGCCAAGTCGCTCGACGTCGTCGGCGATCGCTGGACGCTGCTGATCGTGCGCGAGCTCGAGCTGCGCGGGGCATGCCGCTACACCGATCTGCGCAACGGCCTGCCCGGGATCGCCACCAACCTGCTCGCCGATCGGCTCCGGGAGCTGGAGCGCGAGGGATTGGTGGCACGCGAGGAGGCGCCGCCGCCGATCGCGACGACGCTGTTCCGGCTCACCGAGCGCGGCGCGGAGCTCCGGCCCGTGCTGGAGAGTCTCGTGCGCTGGGGGATGCCGCTCATGACCGAGGACAACACCGGCGACGCCGTGCGCAGCCACTGGTTGGCGTGGGCGATCGAGCTGCTGCTCATCGACCGCCGGCCCGATGCCGCGCCGGTGACGCTCGAGCTGCGGACCGGCGAGCAGCCGATCGTGCTCGAGACCCGCGACGGCAAGCTCGTGACGCGGCTCGGCCCGGCGGGAGAGGCCGGTGCGGATGTCACGATCGCGGGGGAGCCGCGGCCCGTCATGGGACTGCTGCTCGGCATGCTAACCGTGCCCGAGGCCGCGGCCATCGGCGTGAGCTACACGGGCGACCCGGCGATCCTGGAGCGTATCGGCCCCGATGCCGCGATGGTGAGCGCTTAGCCGAGCGCGGGGAAGGCGCGCCGGTCCGGCTCAGCCCACGCGGCGCGCGCCGGACCGCTGAAGAGCACCGGCTCGCTGTAGTGACGGCTGAGGAGGTCCTTGGTCAGCAGCGCTGGATGGGCGGCCATGAACGCCTCGAAGGAGTCTCCGGGATCAAGCGCGCGGTGCAGGGCCACGACGTGGACCCATGAGCGCGTGATCGTCTCGTGGTAGCGGTCCGGAATGCCATGGAGGGCGGCGACATGGCGCACCGCCGTGCAGACCGCCTGGTGTGCGGCGTCGACGTCATAGCGGTCCAGACAGCTCCAGGCCAGCTCCAGATGCTCGCGGTGGCCGAAGTCGCCGTGGGTGGCCAGGATGCGCTTGAGGATGTCGATGCCCGGCTCGCTCATGCCCACCGCACGATAGTGAAAGTGGCTGACCCGGCGGCGGCGGTGGCCCACCGATGAGTTATCAGGGTGGGCGTGGTCAATATGAGCATGACCATCACCCACACACTCACCACCCACACCCTCCACCTGGCCGGGGCCGACGTCGTCTATGACGTCCAGGGTCCGCTCCCCACCGTCGACGGACGCGCTCCGCTGTTCATGATCGGCCAGCCCATGACCGCCGATGGGTTCGCGACGCTCGCGTCCTACTTCCCGGACCGCACGGTCGTGACCTATGACCCGCGTGGCCTCGGGCGCAGCACGCGCAGCGACGGACGCGTCGACAACACGCCGACCGTCCAGGCCGACGACGTGCACGCGGTCATCGAGGCGCTCGGCGCCGGCCCGGTCGACATGTTCGCCAGCAGCGGGGGCGCGGTGACGGCGCTGGCCCTCGTGGCCGCCCATCCCGGCGACGTCATCACTCTGGTCGCCCACGAGCCGCCGCTGATTCCGGTGCTCCCCGACTATGAGGCGGCGCAGCGAGCCCTGGCCGCGGTGCGCGACGCCTACGAGGCCGGCGGGTCACACGCGGGCATGGCGGCCTTCATCGCCATGACGTCGTGGCCCGGCGAGTTCACCGACGCGTACTTCGCCCGTCCGCCCGCCGACCCCGCCGCGTTCGGCATGCCGACCGAGGACGACGGCTCTCGTGATGACCCCTTGCTCTCCGACCGATCCTGGGCGATCACCAGCTATCGCCCCGACATCGAGGCCCTGATGAGCGCGCCCGCGCGCATTGTCGTCGCGGTCGGTGAGGAGACCGGGAACACGTTCACGGGGCGCACGGCCGCGGCCACCGCCGACCTGCTCGGCCAGCACGCGACCGTCTTCCCCAGCCACCACGGCGGCTTCCTGGGCGCAGAGTCCGGCTACCCCGGACAGCCCGAAGCATTTGCGGACACGCTGCGCGGCGTCCTCGACGCGGGCTGAGACTCAGCCGGGCGGGCCTCAGCCGTCGCGGAACAACCGCTTGAGGGCCGCCCGGAAGTCCGCCAGGCTTCGGTCGATCGGCGCGGAGGGGTGCTGGGGCTTGAGCTCGAGCAGGCCGGCGTTGCCGGCCAGCTTCAGGTATTCGAACGTGTGAAAGACGGTGATCACCTGTCCGTCCGCGCTGGAGGGGGTGCCCTGGATGGTCTTGATCGGGACGTAGCTGCCGTCGGCGGCGACGTAGTCGATCTCATCGCTGCCCGCGAACGTGATCTTGATGGCGCGCCGGCCGTTCACGAACGCCCGGCCGGCCACGTGAGCCCTGCCGGAGGCGAGCTTGGCGCGCAGGCGCCGGACGTACTGCGCCATATAGGGCTCGTACAGCAGGGCCTCCTGCGCGGGCGTCGGCGCGTGGGCACCCGGTGACGGCGTGGCCTTGGGCACCGGCGGGGCGTAGATGATGTTGCGGATCGGGTCGTAGAACTGCTCGCCGATCCCGGCGCCGTCAACCCCCTCGGTGCCCGGCGGTGTGCCCGGAAGCCGCTTGTCGATCACGCGCGAGCGGAAGGGCAGGACGGTCTGCTCGTAGGCCTCCTGGTCCCAGATGTAGGTGGGATGCCCCGGGTCGATCTGGGTGGTCGTGGCGTCGATGTGCAGGATC
>Ga0207664_10003930_pt1 | contig 9991 bp, 8 predicted proteins | sample LARL83metaG_FD_184349 | JGI IMG/M metagenome (GOLD analysis project Ga0207664, IMG submission 184349) | Corn, switchgrass and miscanthus rhizosphere microbial communities from Kellogg Biological Station, Michigan, USA - LAR L8-3 metaG... | ecosystem: Host-associated > Plants > Roots > Rhizosphere...
CTGCTTCGCGGCAGCCACGAGCCCATCGCGCATCGTCGCGAAGAACGGGTTCTGGACCGGTTGGATCACCGCGGCCAGCTTGCCGCTCGGGCTGGGCGCATGATTCCCACCACAGCCCGACAACCCCAGCGCGAGCGTGCACGCGAGGACCAGCGCGGGGATGCGCCAGCTCGACCCCGGTCCCAGCGCCCGCCCCGGCGGCGGGTCAATCAGCTCGTCGCGACCGTGCGTCACCCCCTCGACCCTAGACCGGCGCCGGGCAGGTTGCCAGCGGGAGCCAACTGCGCCACGATGAAAGGCCACTCTTGCGCCTGCCCGGGACCCGCTCCGCCGCCCAGATGCGGCTCGCGCTGATCGCGCTGCTCGCCTCGTTCAGCGTTGGCGGCTATCTGGTCACCAGCGCGACGATCAAGGATGACCGGAAGGCGGCGGCGGCACGTCACGCCGAAGTCGAGACCGTGCGGCTCAACGCCCTCCTCGATCGTGCGCGCGCATACGTCGTGGGCCTGGGGAACGTGCTTGGGGACGAGCCCTCGGCCAGCCAGCGACGCTTCGTGGAGCTCGCGGGCAGCACCGCGGGTAGCGCCGGTCTGGTCGATGCGCTGTGGATGCAACGCTCCGCCGAATCGGGGCGGCTGATCGCCCGATACACGACGCGGACCCGGCCGGCGCTGCAGCCCGGCACGGACGTGTCGAGGTGGCCAGCCCTGTCCGCGGCCATCGACGACCAGGCGACGGTGTTTTCGGCGAGCGCCAGCCGGCTCGGCGCGCTCGGCGGTGAGCCGGGCTTCTACCTGGTTGACAGCCTCAGTTTTGGCCGAGGCCGGCGCAGCAACGGCTACTTGGCGGTGTTCGTCCCGCGTGGTTGGCTGACGCTGGCGCTCGAGGACAACCCGCGCGAGGTCGCGATCAGCATGGATGGGCGCCGGCTTGAAGGGGAGCTTCACCGGTCGCCGTCGGCCAGCGCCGCTTTCAACGCGCTGGCGCGGAGGTGGCGGGTCGGCGTCGCCCTCGCACCGCGTTCCGGCCTGGAGTCCTTGCTGCCATGGCTGGCGCTGGCGTGGCCCTGGGCCGTGGCCCTTCTCGCGTTCGTAGTGGGCAACGCGATCGTCCGCCGCCGCCGAGCCGAGCGTGAGATGGAAAACATCGTCGAGTCCTCGCTTGATCTGATCGGCATCGCCGCGTTTGACGGGTACTGGAAGCGCGTGAATCCGGCCTTCCAGCGCACGCTGGGCTACACGACCCAGGAACTGCTGGCCCGCCCGCTCTTCGACTTCGTCCATCCTGACGACGTCCAGGGCACACGGCAGGCCCTGCAGGCGGTGCGTGAAGGAAGGCAGGTCGGACACTTCGTCAACCGCAACATGAGTAAGGACGGGGAGGTGCACTGGCTGGAATGGAATGCCCGACCGGCTCCGGAAGCCGGGCGCCTGTACGCGTCCGCGCGCGACATCACAGACCGGCGGCGCGCCGAGGAGGAGGTCCGCCGCGCGCGCGCCCGGGTGGTCACCGCAGGCGACGAGACGAGACGCCGCATCGAGCGCGACCTCCACGACGGCACGCAGCAGCGACTCGTCTCGCTGGCGCTCAGGCTCCGCGCTACGGAGGCAAAGATCGCGCCCGACATGGAGGAGGTGCGCTCGGAACTCTCCGACACGGCGCGCGGCCTCGCCGCCGCCGTCGAGAACCTCCAGGAGATCGCGCGCGGCATCCATCCCGCCGTCCTCTCGAACAGAGGGCTCAACACGGCGCTGCGCGGACTCGGCCGTCGGGCGGGGCTCCCCGTGCAGCTCGACGCCGACGTACCCGACCGGCTGCCTGACCCGGTCGAGGTCGCCACCTACTACGTCGTCTCAGAGGCCCTGACCAACGCAACCAAGCATGCGCGCGCGTCCACGGTGCGCGTCCATGTGCGGGCGGTGGACGGGGAGGTCGATCTCGTCATCAGCGACGATGGGGTGGGCGGCGCCGACCCAGACCGCGGCTCCGGTCTGATCGGGCTCACTGACCGCGTCGAGGCGCTGGGAGGCTCCATCGACGTCGACAGCCCGCCCGGCGGTGGAACCACACTGCGGGTGACTATCCCGTTCGACCGGAACCCGACCGGTCCCTCTGGGCGATAGATCGCGCGGCGGTTGGTCAGCTGATCGCAACGGGCGTCGAGAGCTCGCGCGCCGCGACGATCATGCGCTGCGATGCGCCGGCGAGGTCCGCGTTTGGTGTGTTCTTCAGCGATGGCAATGCAATCACTGACCTCAACGGAGGGCTGTGCGTAGATCGCGGCGGAAGTGCTCGGCGTCAAGCGCACCGACGACGCACGATCGCCTCAGGCGCTGGTCTTGAACTGCGCGAGGAGCGCGTATCCCGTTCACAGAAGCGGCTGACCACGGACGAGGCGCATCCATGAGGCGGGGCTAGCGCGATCCGTCACACGGGGGTGGGGGTGCAAGATGGGGGCTGCACCCCATTGGCGGGCTCACACGGGACGCGTAGGTTCGCGTTTCGGTCGATGGCATGCGTGAGCCGTTGACTGGCAACCCCGAGGGAATGACGAAACCGGCTCGGGGCCCACCGAGGTGGACTTCCGATGGGAGAGAACACGTGATGGGTTCAGATTGGGGGCAGCTGGAGCGCAATGTCCGCCGAGAGCAACGGACGTCGCGTGGCAAGCGCGGTGCTGGCCGGCCGGGGATGCAGCGCGCGGAGCCCCAGACCCGCGGTGGCGAGTCGTTTCTGAACTGTCCGCGCTGTGGACTGACGATCAAGCCTAGAGCTCCGTGGCTGGCGATCAGGTTCTGCCCTCGGTGCCTGGCGAGAAGCCAGTCAGTCGTCGAGCTGTTCAGCTCCGCGCTTCCGGCGGAGGCGCTCTACGCTGAGGGCTCGGCACCTCGTGCTGATCGTCGGGGCGTCGGGGTGACACGCCGGGATGCGTCGACAGGCGTGGTGCGCCATGCACGTGGTCGGCGTGGCGATTTCCCGCGCAGCGGCGGGTGAGGCTGGCCCCCAATCGCTGGAGGTGAGGGTCCGCTGAGCTCCGAGGCGCGGACCGTACGAGCCCTTGAATGGCTCGCGGGTATCGTGCCGAGCAGTGGGGGGCATTGAGGCTCAGCGTCCCTTCCATGGTTCCCCCTCGCCCGTCGTCAGCCAGCTGGAGGCCGTCCACTGAGGTTGGCGGGTCGGTCGTCAGCGCGGCGTTGGCAGGCACCGGGTCGCGTGTACACACTCCGGGCGGCTGGGCGAACCGCGATCGGAGTTGACCGCGCTCTGCGGGCACCGACGCCTTCAGAGGTCTGAAGACGGGCTCGTGACCGGTGCGGCGTGACCGGTGCGGCGTGCGCGGTCGCGAGCCCCGGCGCGAGCTTGGGGGGCGCAGTCGCAGGCCTGGGGGTGCCCCATCCTTCGTCAGACGAGGCTATGGATTCCGACCAGCATCGTCCCGCCTACGGGGAACTCCGATCCGGTGGAGCGTGCCAGGACGCGAGTTGTCATCAATAACCGCCACTCGCCCCGCACCGCGGCTCGGCCTCGCCGCAAAACCGGTCCCGGCAGGGTTTAGGCGATCCACGGACCGAGCCGCATCGTCGATGCACGTGTGTCTGGCTCCCTGGCTGTGGTGAGAGGTGGCGCTCGCAGGACCGTGCGAGGTGGTGAGGTGGCCATGCCGGCATCGAGTTGGGGCACGCGGCTAGGATCGCTGGCCATGCCATCACTTGACGAGATTCATGAATCGATAGAAGCGCGGCTCGGTCAGCTGCGCGCGGAGATCAGTTCGCTGACGGCGGCGCGCGCCGCACTGAACGGCAGCAGCACGCAGATGACCAGCATCAGGCGCACGTCGTCGCGCTCGGCGACGCGCACACCCAAGCCGACCACGACTACGTCGCGCGCGCCCAAGAGCGCTGGCAGCGGTCAGGCGGCGAGCGAAGCGACCACCGCCGGTTCGGCCTCAGGAGCTGCCGAGGCCACGCCAACCCGGGCGGCCGCTGCCGCGAGGCCGGCGCGCGGGACGCGCCGCTCGTCCAGCAAGCGGGCGGAGGTACTGCTGGCGGGCAAGCTGGAGGCGCTGCTCGCGGAGTCAGACGGCGGCCTGAGCGTGGCCACGATCGTGCAGCGCTCGCGGGCGCGAGATGCGCAGGTGCGCGCTCTATTGCGCGAGCTTGACGGCACCGGACGGGTTCGCCGGACGGGCGCGGGTCGCGGCACTCGGTGGCGGGTCGTGACAGACGAGGAGCGGATCGCCGAGCGTGCCGCGGAGCTTGCCGCGCGGGCGAAGCCGCGACGTCGCGGGCCGGCCGCCCCGGCGGCGGGTCGCTGAGCCGAACACTCGCCTCGGGCGCAGAGCGCGCGCTGTGCCGCGCCGGCTCCGTGGAGATGCAGGCTCGGCTACCGGGTAACGGGCCGGCTGTCAGGTCAGCGGCCGAGGCCACCAGCGGCCGCAGACCCTGGCCGAGATGTTCCTTGGTCGCGGCGCGCCGCAGATCAACGTAGCCCTTGGCGCGCCGTCAGGTGAGGCGGTCAGTTGAAGCGCGCCAGCGTCCGCGACGAGCGAGATGACCGGTTCGGGGGCCAGGGTTTCCTCGGTCACCGCAAGGACAGCGCGGCGAGTATCGCGCGCGGATCAACGCCTGTCGGCGTGGCGCCATCACCGTCACCCGCGCGGTCTAGCGAGGCCGAGTTGCTGGCCTCGGGGTCTCGCGCGGCTGCTGTCGGTGCGTCACCCGATCGCTCGGGTTCGTACGCCAGGCGTAGCGGCAGTCAACAGGTTTAGGTCAACGCAGGCCAGCAGAGGCCTGATTCTTCCCATTTCGTTCCCCCGAGCCCGACCACCGCCGCCGACGCCAACTCGCCCGCCGAGCAGCTGTCGCGGGGGCACCCCGAGGGTCTCGTAATAGTCGCGAAACGCGGCGGTCATCAGCCCGGCTCTTGTTCCGTCGGCTGACGATCCGTGGGCGGCGCTTCATCGTCCCGACCATCGCTCTCTCCCTCGACGCGGGAGCCCCGACGAAGGTGCGGCATGCGTGTCACCGCGACGCCCGCCGCGCTCGGGAGTCCGAGGCCATAGCGAAGGCCGACCATGCGCATCACGAAGCACACCGTCGCACCGACGATTGGAAAGATGAGGGTCCGCGCCCCGGCTTTGAACGCGACCACGACGATGGCGGCTCCGATCAGCGCCGGGATCGCGTAGAGCCCGCCGCGCAGCACGGTGGGGATCTCGCCCACGAGGATGTCGCGCAGCATGCCGCCGCCGATGCCGGTGATCGCACCGAGGATCACGGCGTCGACGACGCCCAGCCGATGGGCCAGCGCGGTGGCCGCGCCGGTCACGCAAAACAGCGCCAGGCCCGCCGCGTCGAGCGCGTCTATTGGGCGCTGGAGTCGATTGATGGCGGGATGTGCGAGCGTCGTAACGAGCCCCGCGACGCCGGCCACGGCCAGGTAGCGCCAGTCGCGGAACGTCGCCGGTGGGATCCCGATCAGCACGTCGCGGATGGTCCCGCCGGCGATGCCCACGACCACCGCCAGCACGACCGCGCCGAACAGATCGAGTTGCTTACGCACGCCGGCCATGCCGCCGCTGAGACCGAACACGAACGTCCCGACCAGGTTGAGCACGAGCAGGAGGGTCGGGTCGAAGCCGTGCAGGAGAGGAGGGGGATTTGACGTCGGCACGGCGACGAGACTACGGCGACGGGTACATCCTCGCCGTCTCGCAGCGCCGCTCAGCCAAGCCAGGCGCAGCTGGCCGTGACGAGCGTCTCCACGCCGGTCTCAAGCGTGGGGTGGATCACCGGGGCGAACTTCGGGTTGTGGTTAGTGGGCAGCTCGCTCAGCCGGCCCTCCCGCTCAGCCTTGGCATAGGTATCGGGGTCGATGCCGCCAATGAACCAGAACACGGACGGCACCTGCCACTCGACCCCGAAGGAGCCGAAGTCCTCGCTCGCGGAAGCGGGACCGGTGTGAGTCACCCGCTCATCGCCGAAATGGGCATGAAGCGCATCGCGAACCCGACCCGTTGCCTGATCGTCGTTGCGCACGAGGTCGTAGCGATCGAGCGGGGTGATCTCGGGTGGCTTCGGCGCGCCGGAGGCCTCGGACTCGGCGTTGACGATCCGGGTAATCGCATCGAGCACGTGCTGGCGGACGTTCTCGTCGAAGGTGCGGACGTTCAGCTTGATCACGGCCTCGTCGGGGATCACGTTCTCCTTGGTGCCGGCCTGGAGCGCGCCGACCGTGACCACGGCCGCATCCGATGGCCCGACCTCGCGCGAGACGATCGTCTGTAGGCGCAAGACCGTCGAGGCGGCCATCACCACCGGGTCGACGCTCGCCTGCGGCATCGAGCCATGCGCACCGCGGCCAAACATCCGAATCTGAAAACTGTCACCGGCCGAAGTCACCACCCCGGATTTGCTGGCGATCGTCCCAGCCGACATCGGCATCACGTGCTGGCCGAGGATCACGTCGGGCTTGGGAAAGCGCTTGAAGAGCCCGTCGTCGATCATCGCCTGGGCCCCCGCGGCGACCTCCTCCGCGGGCTGAAAAACGGCCATCAGCGTGCCGCGCCAGGCGTCCCTCGCTGCCCCCATCAACGCGGTCGCCCCGGCAAGCCAGGTCACATGGATGTCGTGGCCGCAGGCGTGCATCACCGGCGTCTCGTTCCCGTCGGCATCGGTCGCCGTAACCGTGCTGGCATACGGCAGACCGGTGGCCTCCTTGACCGGCAGCGCGTCCATGTCGGCGCGCAGCATCACCGTCGGGCCGTCGCCGTTCTTCAACAGCCCAACGACGCCGGTGCCCCCCACACCCGCGGTCACGTCAAACCCGGCGGACTTCAGCCGCTCGGCGGACAATTCGGCCGTGCGCGTCTCCTGCAGCGACAGCTCGGGATGGCTGTGGATCTCCTTGTACAGCGCCTCCAGGTCCTCCAGTGCGCCGTCGAGCCCCCGGAGAACCACGTCGCTCGCCGATAGATCACTCATGGCCACTCCCTCGTAGACGTGCGGCTGCAGTACCGCGGCCGGTTGACCCGGCGCAGGGCGACGCTACCACCGCCACCAGGAAGCCACATCTAGCTCCGTTGGACCCCGCGTTCAAGCGCCGAGCGGAGAGCATCCGGAACGCTCTGCTGCTCGCAGCCGCCTAGGTCCCGCCCAATCGGGCAGATCAAGCCGACTCGGCGAACTCACGATACGCCGCCAGCGCGCGAGGCCCCCAGACGGTCCCGGGCCCGCCATTCATGAGGACGACCACCCCCATCGCCTCGGCGACCTCTGCCTCACTCGCCCCCTGTCGTGCCGCACCTCGCGCGTGCGCCGCGATGCAGCCGTCACACTCGCGCGTGGCGGCGATCGCGAGCGCAATCAACTCCTTGAGCTTCGCCGGGAGCGCGCCGTCGATCATCACCGCACGCTGCATCGACGCGTACGCCGCGATCACATCAGGGACGCCTTCACGCAGCCGTCGCGCCGGCTCGGCAAGGTCCTTTGAGATCTCATGCGCTGTGTCCATCGTGCCTCCTGACGGAATAGGCTCCGGAATCAGCTCCAGTCTCTCAATCTGACGCAGCCGCGCGATAGAGGTCGTCCCACGTCCAGCGCCAAAACCACCGCCTTGGCAGCGTCGGTACCAGACGCGGGCCGCAGTCACGGCGAGGGGCCTTCGGTCTGCAGGAAATCCGATGAGAACGCGTCCGCAACGAGGGCCGCGACATCGAACGGAGCGACCGTCATTGCGATCGAGCCGTCGGGCTTGCGCGGCCAATCGGCCGCTGGCTGGTCGACCATCAGCTCGAGCCCGTTCCCGTCCGGATCCGCCAGATACACAGCCAGATTGACGCCGTGGTCGGTGGCCCCGAGTAGGGGGTGACCGGCTCGCACCAGCCGCACGACCACCGCCGCCAGCGCGGTCCGGTCCGGAAGTCGCAACCCGAAATGGTGCAGCCCGGTCGTTCGCGGCGATGGTGGCTTGGCCTCCGGATCCCATCGGTTGAGAGCAACGTGATGGTGGTAGCCGCCAGCGGCGAGGAACGCTGAGTCCTCGTCGCGTTGTGTGACCCGCAAGCCGATCACGTCCCGGTAGAAGACCACCGCGCGCTCGAGATCGCTAACCGTCAGGTTCACGTGCCCGATATCGGCCCGCGGGCTGATCTCCGCGGGCACCGGCCCGGCCGCGCTTATGTCGCCCGCCGTCGGCAGACGGCTCGCCGGGTGACCTGTCAGCGGATTGTTCGCGCTCGACTCGCTCAGCGCGACTCTCCGGACCGCCTGGCGCTGCGGCGGCATCGTGGGATCCGTATGCGACTCAGCCCGGATGGCCGCCGGGGTCGCATCTGGACGACTCGACGCTCCTCTCAGGAGGTCTCGAGCACGGCGGAGATATCGAGTGCGAGTCCGACCTTGTCGCCGACGAGCATGTTGCCGCTGCCCAGCGCCTGATTGAACTTCATGTCGAAGTCCGAGCGCACGAGCTTGCCGACGATCTCCAGCCCGGCGCGCGTGTTGCCCCACGGGTCGGTGTCGGTGCCCTGGATCAGCACCTCGAGCGTGATCTCGCGTGTGATCCCGTGCATCGTGAGGTTGCCGACCACCCGAGAGGACTCGTCGTCGATCGCCTCAACATGGGTGGACTCGAACGTCAGCTCGGGGAACTCCTCGACGTTGAAGAAATCCGGAGAGCGCAGATGGTCGTCGCGCTGCGGCTCGCCGGTGTCGATCGACGCCACTTTCACCGTCCCGAACGCGCTGCAGTCGGCGAGGCTCTCCTTCATCTCCAGGGTCCCCTCGAACTCGCTGAACTTGCCGCGGACGTTGGCAATCCCCATGTGCTTGACCGAGAACCTCACGCTCGAATGCGCGGCATCAACCCTCCAGGTGCCGGTGGGAATCAACGGCGCGGTGCGGATTCCTGTGCTCGAAGCCATGGTCACCTCCAGACTCAAAAGAACTGTCGCGGACGAACCGTACTCCCCGGCATATCGGGGCGCAATTCCGCCTCCGCGCCGCTCAGGCTGCGGTACGAGACTGGACATCTCCGAGCACATCGAACTCGTGACCCAGCGTCCGGCCTGGGCGTCATACGCCCGGCCCCCGTGCATCGCCGGCCCGACGACCACCGCGGCGGGCCTGAGCCCGCATCGAATCGGCGCTCACGGGCGCCGCACAGCTCCGTCACGGACGATGCCCCGACAGGCGTGGCCTGCCGGGGCATCTGATTCGCCGTCCGGTCAGTCGCGGTGGCGAAGCTTGATCGGCGGGTCGTACTTGGACGCGAGTCGCGCCAGGGTGAGGGCGGCCAGCATCAGCGCACCGTCCCGTAGGGCGATGTCGTAGTAGCCGGAGTAGGTGAGCAGGTCGACGACGATCCCGCCGAGCCACGCGGCGACGAGATAAGCGAAGTAGCGCGGCTTGAGCGCGACCAGGACGCCGGCGGCGATCTCGATGATCCCGACGACGTGCATCGTGTGGACTGCGCTCCATGGACTGATGTTCCAGATCCAGTGCGCCAGGTACTGCTCCCAGTTGACGAAATTGTTGAAGAACTTGTCGATGCCCATCACGATCGGCAGCAGGGCGAAGCCCGTGCGCAGTGCGATGAATGCCTGGTAGGCGGGGTCGCCCTTCGCGCGTTCGAGCACGTGGTGGAGCCTCGAAGGCTCATCAAGGTGATCTCTGAGTGATGCGACTGACATTTCGGGTCTCCTTCAACAAACGGGTTGTGTCATTTGGCTGCACCTTCTTTGCGTCCGTTTGTCGACCGTTCTTACCTTCCGCGCACCTGCGCGGCACTCCGACGCGTACGCTGGCCCACGGTCGCCTCAACAGTTCCTTGGTGAATCCACCCACTGGATCAGTGAACGTCGCCAGCCGGGCCGGCCGGGAATCCACGGCCTGGCTGGAGCGCCTGAGCTCGACCGGTCCCGGGCGGCAGGCGGCGAACGGCGATCTGCAGGAGCTGTTTTGCGCGCTGGCGCTCGATGAGGTGCGGGAGG
>Ga0207664_10003935_pt1 | contig 9989 bp, 9 predicted proteins | sample LARL83metaG_FD_184349 | JGI IMG/M metagenome (GOLD analysis project Ga0207664, IMG submission 184349) | Corn, switchgrass and miscanthus rhizosphere microbial communities from Kellogg Biological Station, Michigan, USA - LAR L8-3 metaG... | ecosystem: Host-associated > Plants > Roots > Rhizosphere...
CATCAACGAGTTCCCCCCCGGGGCCGTCTCGCCCGTGCACCGCACCCAGTCGGTTGATTACGGCATCGTCGTCGAGGGGGAGATGGTGCTCGCTCTCGACGATTCAGAAACGGTGCTGCGCCGCGGGGACGTCGTCGTGCAGCGGGGTACCAGCCACCGCTGGGAGAACCGCAGCGGCCAGGTCTCGCGGATGGTCTTCGTCCTGGTCGACGCCGCGTTCACCGAGGACCTGACCGGCACGCTGGGCCAGGACGCCATGCGGAGCCTGCTCAAGGAGATCACCGGGGACGGGTAGCCGCCCGCTCAGGCTCGCCGAACCAGGTGCGCAGCGCCTCGGGCAGCCCGCCGGCCAGGTCGGCCGCGTCCGGCCCGGCCGCCCAGGCGACGTATCCGTCCGGCCGGATCAGCATCGCGGCCGCGGGCGCGGGCGGCGCCACCGGCCGCGCGGTGGTGACGCCGACCCGGCCGGGCCAGCCCGAGGCCGCGCCGGCCAGCGCGCCGTTCGCGGTGAGGGCACCGCCCGGGTCGCTGAGGTCGAGCAGCACGCCCCGCGCGGACTGGACCAGTTCGGCGACCCGCGTGACGCGGCCGCCGGTTTCCAGCCGCAGGTCCGGCGCGAGCCGCCCGGCCAGCGGGTGCGGCCCCGCCCGTCCGGCGGGCATCTCGTACCTGACGTCGGAGCCCTCCATGATCGTGCCGACGTGCCGCAGCGGCTCGGCGAACTGCATCAGCTCACCGAACAGCTCGCGCAGGGCCGCTGCGTACTCGCCGCCCGCCGACAGCGCCCGCTGCGCCCTGGTCTGCAGGATCGCCCGCTGCCCGGCCAGGTGCCGCTCGGCGTGGTACGAGTCCAGCAGGCCCTCGGGAGCCCAGCCCGCGACCTGCGCGGCGAGCTTCCAGCCCAGGTTGACCGCGTCGAGCAGGCCGACGTTCAGCGACCCTCCGGCCCCGAAGATGTGCGCGGCGTCGCCCGCCAGCAGTACCGGGCCCGCCCGGTACCTGTCCGCCTGCCTGCTGTTGCCCACGGTCCTGGTCAGCCACTGCGGGTCGGTCATCGGCAGATCGGCGCCGAGCACCCGGCGGGCGCTCTCCCGCAGCTCGCCGAGGCTCATCGGGGCGTCAGGGCCGTCCGGCGCTGACGATCCGTCCTCCCTGGTGAAGAACATGAACGTGCCCGGCGCGGCGCTCTTGTCCAGCGACGTCAGCGGGGCCAGCGAGTACGCACCGCGCGGCGTCTGGCTCGTCACCATCAGCGGTACCCGGCCGACCCCGGGCACGTCCGCCTGGGCGCCGCCCCCGGCGATCCGCACCGTCGGCAGCGACACCCGCCCGATCCGGGAGATCTCGGACGAGGTGACGCCGGGGAAGCCGATGCCCGCCTGCTTGCGCACCAGGCTGCGGGCGCCGTCGCAGCCCACCAGGTAGCGCGTCCGCACCTGGTAGCCGCCGTCAGGGCCGCGCACGTCCAGCGTGACCGGCCGGCCATCCTCGGGCCCGGACAGCCCGGTCACCTCGTGCCCGCGCCGGACGCTGCCGCCGAGGTCGCGCAGCCACTCGTCGAGCACCTGCTCGAGCTTCCGCTGCGGTATCGCCATGACGTCCAGCGGGCTCCGGCCCAGGCGGGAGAAGTCCAGCTGCAGGGACCCGAACGCGAACTGCGGCACCGGCCCGGTAAACGTGGCCTCCGCCCGGAACCGGCCGGCCAGCCCCCGGTATTCCAGAGTCGGCACGATCTGGCCGATCAGGCCGTTGCCCTTCGGTATCTGGCTGATCTCCGGCAGCCGCTCGAGCACCACCGGGCTGGCCCCGCCCAGCCGCAGCTCGGCCGCCAGCATCAGCCCGGTGGGACCGCCGCCGACGATCACGACATCGGCCGTTCCCGTCCCGTCTGGCGCCGTCATGGCCCCACCTCCCCGCGTCCGCCGTCTCCCGCGCCACCACTCTCGCAAATTCTTGCCTTAAGAGCAACTTTGCTTTATAGGCAAGATTAGTCTAGGGTGATCGGATGGTCGGCCTGCGAGAGCGCAAGAAGCTCGCCACCCGCCAGGCGCTGAGCTCCGCCGCGCTGCGGCTGGCCATCGAGCGAGGCCTGGATAACGTCACGATCGAGGACATCACCGCGGAGGCCGACGTGGCGCTGCGGACCTTCCGCAACTACTTCGCCAGCAAGCACGAGGCGGTAGCCGCGATCGGGGCGGACCGGGCCCGGCGGATCGGCATGTCGCTGCTCGAGCGGCCGGCCGGGGAGCCGCTGTGGCAGGCGCTGACCCACGCCGTGCTCGAGCACTACGAGGGCACCGACCGGGCGTTCAGCCGGGACCACATGGCCGCGCTCCGGCAGGTTCTGCAGACCCCCGCGATGCGCGGCGAGTACCTGAAGGTCAACTTCGAGATGCAGAACGCACTCGCCGCGGCGATTGCCGAGCGGACCGGAACCGACCCGGAAGCCGACATGTTCCCGCAGGTCCTGGCCGGCGCGGTCACCGCGGCCTCGCAGGTGGCGGTCCGGCGCTGGTACGCCGCCGACCCGCCGGAGCCGCTGCGGCCGATGCTGGAGCACGCGCTCCGCCAGCTCGCCAGCGCCTGCTCGCAGCCCGCGCCGCCGGCCGGCCAGGAAAGGCGAGAGGCTCAGCCGCAGGCGACGTGATCGCCCACCCGCCGCAGCCGCCCGTCGCGGACGAGGTCGTCCACGAGCGTGCCATTCCAGTACCAGGGCCAGGAGAACCACCGCTGCAGCTCGCGCCCGGGAGCCACCACGGCGGCGCGCACCCCGGCGACGATGAGGTCACCGAACGCGCCGTCCGGATCGCCGGCCGCGCCGCCGGGATAGGCCTGGTCCCAGCGCGCCAGCTCGCTCGTGTGCGTGTGCCCTTCGCCCGCGGTCATCTCCAGCGAGCGTGAGACGACCGCGCCGCACCGCTCCAGCGGCGCCCGCAGCGCCTTCAGTTCCTGCCGCGTCAGCCGCAGCTCGGTGCGCAGGTCGTCGGCCAGGGACGGCCCGGCCACGGCGAGATGGTCAAGCAGCCGGCGCCAGCCCGGGTCGGCGGCGCGCATCCGCTCGCTCTCGGCCCGGCAGATCGGGTCGAGCAGCGCCGCCACCTCGCCGGCCACCAGCAGGTTCTTGCCCCGGTGGACCGCGGTGACCAGATAGCCACGCCCGGCGAGCTCGCCGAACCACGGCCACTTCGTGGCCGGCCAGGTGGCGAAACCCTGCCCGCCCGGCTGGTACGGGTCCTCGTGGCACGCCTCGTACAGGCTCGGCAGGGCGCAGTCCGGGGTCCGCGTCAGCAGCCCCCGGTCCCGCAGGAACTCCTCCGCCTCGCCCAGCGTTTCCAGGGCCAGGGCGGGCGTCAGGCGGCACTCGTGTGCCCTCCGCTCCCGCAGCCCGGCTAGCGACTCCACCAGGCAATAGTGCCTGGTTACCGCCCCGGGGTCGATCATGCCCGGTAAGCTGGGCGGCCAGCGAAGGGGAGTAGCTCCCCGCCGGGACATCGACATGCTGGCCTGCCCACGCGGGCCCGGTGCCCGGGGCGCGGCCCGCAGGGCCCGCGCTGAGCGAGACCTTCGGCCGCAGGCCCATGCCGCGCCGAAGCGTCTGCTCGTGCGGCACGGCCCCGACAGGCAAGGATCCTGAGCTTGAACTTCGCCGTGGCGGCTGTGGTGTTCGCTCTCGTTTTTCCGGCCGAGCTGCCCGACAAGACCGCGCTGGCCAGTGTGGTGCTCGCCACCCGGTACCGGCCGCTGCCGGTGTTCGCGGGGGTGGCGGCGGCGTTTGCCGTGCACGTCGCGCTCGCGGTCACCGCGGGCGGCCTGCTGGCCCTGCTGCCTCACCGGGCGCTGGAGGTGGTGGTGGCCGGGCTGTTCGGGGTCGGTGCGCTGCTGCTGCTGCACGGCGGTGGCGAGCACGGCCCGGACCTCCGCCCCGCCGACGACCGGCCGCCCACCGCGCTGCGGGCCATAACCACGAGTTTCGTCATCATCGGTGTCGCCGAGTTCGGCGACCTGACGCAGATCGTCATGGCCAGCATGGCGGCCAAGTACCATCACAGCCTGCTCGCGGTGGCCGTCGGCAGCGTGCTGGCGCTCTGGGCGGTCGGCGCCCTGGCCGTCACCGGGGGCCGCGGCCTGCTCCGCGTGGTGCCGATCACCGTCGTCGTCAGGCTCGCCGCGCTGGCCATGGTCACGCTGGCGGTGATCAGCCTGGTGAGCGCCGTCGAAGGCTGATTCTCCCGGTGCCATTACGCAAAATCCGCCGGCCGGTCCACCGCCCGCCGGGCGCTACGCGCTGCCGGGCACGGTCACAAAATCGATCAGCTCCTCGACGCGGCCGAGAAACTCGGGCTCGAGGTCGGTGAACGACGTCACCGCGCGCAGGATGCGCTGCCAGGCCCGGGCCGTGTCCGGCGGCCAGCCGATCGCGGCCAGCACACCCTCCTTCCAGGGCGTGCCGGGAGGCACATGAGGCCAGGCGGGGATGCCGGCCACCGAGGGCTTGACCGCGGCCCACACGTCGATGTACGGGTGACCGACGATCAGCACGTGCGGCGATCGCACCTGGGCCGCGATCCTGGTCTCCTTGGACCCGTCCACCAGGTGGTCCACGAGCACGCCGAGCCTGCGCACCGGCCCGGGGGAGAAGCCGGCCACGATCGCCGGCAGGTCGTCGATGCCGCCGAGGTACTCCACGACCACGCCGACGTCGCGCAGGTCGTCGCCCCAGATCTTCTCCACCAGCTCGGCGTCGTGCCTGCCCTCGACGTAGATCCGGCTGGCCCGCGCGACCTTGGCCCGGCTGGGCGGGGCCGCGACCGACCCGGACGCGGTCCGCCCGGCGGCGCGTGCGCCCGGCCCGCTGGCCGGGGCCGGCCGGACCAGCCTGACCGGCTTGCCCTCCAGCAGGAACGGGGCGCGCAGCGGGAACACCCGGCGGCGGCCGTGCCGGTCCTCCAGCGTGACCGCGTCCTTCTCGCAGAACACCACGGCCCCGCAGAACTCGGCCGCGTCGTCCTCGACGACCAGCCCGCGCTCGGCCGCGACCTGCGGAAGCTCCCCCCGCCCACCTCCCCTGCGCCGCTCCACCGCGAGCACGTCCTGGCCGTACTGCCTGCTCCGCACGGTCTTACCCCGCCTCCCTGGCCGCGCCCCAATGACCCGGAAGGTACTTACCGTAACGAGCTTCGCGCCTGTTGCCACGGCGCCACACGGGCCTGCCCGGCCCCGGACCCCCGTACGATGTGCAGTGCGATGCTCAGCGATGCGGAGAGCCAGGTCGGCACCGGGTTCGAGGCGATGGCGTCGGGGGACTGGTGTGGCGCCCGCGACGTGTTCGCCGCGATCCTCGACGGGGCCGAGGTTCCCGAGGCGCGGCTCGGGCTGGCCAATGCCTGCTACTGGCTGGGCGATCTTCCCGGGATGATGCAGTCACTCGAGCGTGCCTATGCTGCTGCTCGCCGGCGCCCCGACCCCGTGCTGGCCGCCGCGGCCGCGCTGTCCCTGGTCGGCTACCACAAGCAGTTCGTGGGGAACCTGGCGGCGGCCCGTGGCTGGCTGGCGCGGGCGACCCGGATTGTCGAGACCGAGGCCCCTGACCTGCGAGGTGAACTGCTCGGCGCCACCGCGTTCGTGACGGACGACCCGGTGGAAAGCGAGCGGCTCGCGCGGGAGGCGCTCACCATCGGGCAGGCCGGCGGGAACGCCGACCTCGAGCTGCTGGCGATGACCGCGGTGGGCGGCGCTCTGGTGCAGCAGGGCCGCATCGCCGAGGGCATGGCGCTGCTCGATGAGGCGATGGCGGCTGCGCTCGGCGGCGAGTGCGGCGACCAGCTGACCGTGGCCCACGCGAGCTGCATGACGATGCTCGTGTGCAGCAGCCACTTCGACATCGAGCGGGCGACCCAGTGGCTGCAGGCCATGGAGCGCTTCATCGACAGGTACGGGTGCCCCTTCCTGTACGCCGAATGCCGCACCCACTACGGGCGGGTGCTGTTCGAGAACGGCGACTGGGACACGGCAGAACGGTTCCTGACCGAGGCCATATCGATGTCACAAGGCACCACCCCGGCGTCCCACGCGCTGGCGTCGGGCACGCTCGCCGAACTCCGGCTGGCCCAGGGACGGATCGAGGACGCCGCGCACGTCCTGGAGGGTCTCGAGGGCCGGGCCGAGGCCGTGGTGGCCGCCGCCACGCTGCACCTGGTGCGGAACCAGCCGTCGGAGGCCGCCACCATCCTGCGCCGGCGGACCGACGCGGTGGGCAGCAACCGGCTCGACGTCGCGGCGGTGATCGAGCTCCTGGGCCGGGCTGAGATCGCGCTGGGGGCCGGCGAGGCAGCGGCCGAACGGGCCCGGGCGCTCGTCAAGCTCGGCGCGGCCAACGACTGCCATCTGATCACCGCCCACGGCCGGCGGCTGCTCGGGCAGGCCCTGGCCGCCGCGGGCGCGCCCGAGGCGCGGGGTCATCTCGAGGCCGCGCTCACCGCGTTCGTCCAGGCCGGGATCCCCTACCGGGCCGCGCAGACCAGGCTCTCGCTCGCCGAACTGCTGCGCCAGGCCGATCCCGCGGTCGCCGCCGCCGAGGCCCGGGCCGCGCTGGCGGTCTTTGAGGATCTCGGCGCGGGCCGTGGCGCCGATGCGGCGGCGGCACTGCTCAGGACGCTCGGGGTGAAGGCGGCGCGCAGCGGCCCCAGGAACATCGGCCGGCTCACTCAGCGCGAGCAGGAGGTGCTGGGCCTGCTCGGGGAGGGACTGTCAAACCCCGAGATCGCCGAGCGGCTGTTCATCTCCAGGAAGACTGTCGAGCATCACGTGGCTCGCGTCCTGGCCAAGCTGGGTCTGCGGGGGCGCGCCGAAGCCGCCGCGTTCGCGGCCCGGATGAGCAGCTGATCCCGGCACCGGAAATAGGTGAGCTCACCGATGCGCTGACCTCGCTCTCCCGGCCATTGTCGATTCATGAGCGACACGAGCAGCGGGCGGTTGGTCCACGCCAATGGCATCGACATCCACGTCATCGAAGCCGGAGCCGGCGAACCTCTGATCCTGCTTGAGAACGGCATGATCTCGACCAACCCGATCTGGGCCGGGTGGATATCGTCGTACGGCCGCCACCACGCGACCCTGGCCCGGCACTTCCGGATCATCGTGCCCGACTTCCGCGGCTCCGGCCGGACGGTCCACCCGGGCGGGCCGATCGCATACGACCTGCTGGCCGACGACATGGTCGCCCTGATCGACGCTCTCCATCTCGATCAGCCGCTCATCTGCGGCTACGGCGAGGGCGGGCTGGTTGCGACCGTGGTCGGCATCCGGAAGCCCTCCGCTGCGCGGGCGATCGTGAACCACGGCGGCTACGACCTGCTCAATCCCGACCCGCAGGCACCCGGCCTGGTCATGACCCGGCAGATGCTCGGCGGCGCACCCGACGCGGCCCAGGCCGATCCTGACGCCGTGGCCAGCCACCAGCAGCTGCGCGTGATGGCCGAGCTCATGCAGGCCGACCACGACGCGGCCCAGGGACCCGGCCACTGGAAGAACGTCCTGGCCTGGACGTTCGACCGGGTCAGCCAGCCCTGCGGCTTCACCGTCGACGATCTCGGCGCGGTCACGGCGCCCACGCTGCTGCTCGTCGGCGACCGCGACCCGTTCTGCCCGGTCGAGCTGGGGGCCAGCGCCTACCGCGCCCTGCCCCATGGTGAGCTGGCCGTGCTGCCGAACACGGCGAACGGGATCACCCCGGCGGCGCTGCAGATCACGACCGAGTTTTTCCAGCGCAGCGCCGGTTGATTCGTAACGATACATCAAAGTATCGTTTCTCCGTGACCGGATCCCATGACGCCCGGGAGCGGCTGGTCGCGGCGGCCGAGCGGATGCTGGTCGGCTCCGGGCCCCGGGCGGTGTCGATGGACGCGGCGTCCGCGGCCGCGGGGGCCGGGAAGATGTCGGCCTACCGGCACTTCGCGGACAAGGATGACCTGCTCACGGCCGCCCTCGAGCAGTACAACCCGCGGCACATCGCGTGGCTGGTCGGCGTGGGGCGGCCCGGCCCGGCCGATCCGGTGCGCCGCATCCTGTCGGTGTTCGACCGCCTGGAGTCGGCCGCGGGCGGTGAGAGCTTCCGCGGCTGCCCGTTCGTCGACGCGGCCCTGGCCGGGCCCGGTCCCGGGCGGCGGGCGGTGAACGTCGCCGCGCGTCACAAGGAGGAGCTGATCCAGGAGCTGACCCGGCTGGCCGCGCAGGCCGGGCGGCCCGAACCGGGGGAACTCGCCGCCGCCGTGGCGCTGGTCATCGACGGTGCCACCGTGCAGGCCGCGCTGGCTGCTGACCCGGCCAGCCGCCAGCGCATCGTGCGCCGCGGCCGGCGCATCGCCGAGGCCCTGCTTACGCCGGGAGGCCAGCCGTGACCGGGCACGGTGCTGGCCTCGGGGGGGCGACCCCCCCAGACCCCCCCGCGCCGCCCCTCAGTCCCGCCGAGCGAGCTGTACGGCTGGCGGTCTACCGGACGTTCGCCGGCCAGGGCCAGCCGCCGTCGGTGGCGGAGCTTGCCGCGCAGACCGGCCTGCCCGGGGCCGAGGTGCGGGCCGCGCTCAGGCACCTGCACAAGGCCCACGCGATCGTGCTGACCCCGGCCGGGGACGCGGTGCGCATGGCGCACCCGTTCTCGGCCGCGCCGATGGGCTTCGTGGTCACCGCGGAAGGCCGGGGCCCGGCCGGTTACGCCGGGGACCGCATGTGGTGGGGCGGGTGCGCCTGGGACTCGTTTGGCATCGGCGCCGCGCTCGGCGAGCCGGTCGGGATCCGCACGCTCTGCCCGGGCTGCGGCCGCACCCTGGAGCTGGACGCCGGCCAGGCCGGGCCGCCCGGCCAGGACCTGGCCGTGCACCTCCCGCGCCCGGCCCGCCGCTGGTGGGACGACGTGGTCGGCACGTGCCTCAACATCCGCCTGTTCTGCTCGCCCGCGCACGTCGACGCGTGGGCGCAGTCTGGGTCGCATCCGGTCGGCCAGGTCATCGGCTCGGCCACCATGTGGCGGCTGGCCCAGGTCTGGTACGGCGACCGGCTGGACCCGGACTGGTCGCCCCGGCCGGCAGCCGACGCTCAGCGGCTGCTCGAGCAGTGCGGCCTTACCGGCGAGTTCTGGCGTCTGCCGCAGTCACCTAGCGCGTCAGGCAACGTTTGCCCGGTCGATGGCGCGGCGTAGGCGTTCGTCGTAGGCGTGGTTGCTGCGCCAGATGATGTACCGGCGGATCCTGCTGCCCTGCTGCTGGTGGCTGCTGTGGTCGGTGCCGTCGAGGGCGAAGTACCGCAGCGCGGGGAATCAATGGACGTCAGGGCCGTTAGCGGTGGCGTTGCGCAGTGCGGTGGCGGATTCCGGGTCGATGCCCTGGCTGGTGGTGATGCCGTCGAGAAGCCGGTGGAGTCCCCAGAGGTACTGCTCGGTGGAGATGCTGCTGGCCATGGCGGCTGCCGCTGCTACGACTCGCGGAAAGTGGCCGGCCGGGGCGTCGGCGAACGCCTGGCGCCGGGCGGCTATCCGTTCCGCCGTGGATGGCGAGCCAGGCTGGTTCAGGTCCGCGATATCCAGGGCGACCGAGCTGAACACGTAGCCGAACAGCAAGTGGGACGCGCGCGCGGCGTCGGTGGGGGTGAGGCCGGCGTCAGCGAAGAGATCGAGGAGCCGTTCACTCAGAGCCAGCGCGTGCGGGCCGGTTCTGGGCTGGCCGATCATCAAGGTTGCCGCGCCGGGATGGGCAATCAGCCGCGCCCGCAGTTCGACGGCGAGGGATTCCACGCGCTGCCGCCATGGCTGTGCGCGGTCGGCGAAGACGCCGTGGTCGACCTCACCGAACAGGCGCTCGACCAGGGCCGTGATGATGGCGGCCTTATCCGGGAAGTAGGTGTACACCGCGTTAGGAGCTACGCCGACCTTGGCGGCGATGCCCCGCACCGACGCCCCGTTTGCCCCGCCTTCGTCGAGCAGCTGCAACGCGGCGTCG
>Ga0207664_10003936_pt1 | contig 9989 bp, 8 predicted proteins | sample LARL83metaG_FD_184349 | JGI IMG/M metagenome (GOLD analysis project Ga0207664, IMG submission 184349) | Corn, switchgrass and miscanthus rhizosphere microbial communities from Kellogg Biological Station, Michigan, USA - LAR L8-3 metaG... | ecosystem: Host-associated > Plants > Roots > Rhizosphere...
AGCGCGCCGGGCAGTACCAGTCGACCGTGCCGTCGGTGCCGATGAGGGCGACCGTGCGCAGGTCGCCCACGATGCCGTGCTCTTCGATCGGGAGGTAGCCGTGCGGCGGACCGATCCGGGTAGTCCCGTTTCCCGCGGGGAAATTCTCCATTCTTCAAATGCTGGGGCGCGGTCGTTACAGGCATGTTTCTTTGCGCTGGTCAGGAAAAGGGTTGTTGGCTTAGCGGGGCCTTCTGCATCTCGCTACGGCGGCAGCGGCGCCAAGGTCGCCGACGACGATCGCCGCGCGCCGACTGGGTGGCGGCCATGATTACGCCAACGGCGGTAGCGTTGGTCCTGGCTGGGTCGTTGTCCTGCCTGGTGGACGGAATGGAGTGGGTCCTGTTAGCGTGGTTTTGCACCTTCCGCCTAGCGCGGTTCTGCTTGTCAGTGACGTCCGTTTTCGCAGGTCTGCATAGCGCTTAGCGCGGTTGACCTGAAAAGCGGAAGGTCGGCGGTTCGACCCCGCTCCTGGCCACACATCACCTCTGATCTGCGGAAACGCCACCTTGCGGTACCGGGTGCGCCGTCCGCTCGATGTGTACAGTGCCTATCGAGCCTCCTACGTTAGCTTGGTGTGGTCCTCTGCGCCTGCCGCAGGATCCCTGTCTGCGGGGGCGCCCGCGCTCCTGTCATAGCTGGCTAGGTACCTGCGGCCGCGGTCGTCTTCGGCGCGCGCCGTGATCAGGTTCTTCCCGCGTCGGCTGTCCCGGCCGCGGTCCTGCGGCCGGGACGAGTGCAGGTACAGGTGCCAGCTGCTGGGCAGGAGACCAGGCTGTGTAGGTAGATGCTCACGCCGTCGACCGCGGGCAGGGTAATCCCGATGTCGCGATGAAGCCGGGGGCTGTCGGTCCGCAGTATCGCGCCCGCGGTGACGGTCCACCGGAGCGCGGTGACCTGGGCTGGCCGACCCGCGCAGTCGTGCCGGGTGAGGGCAGTAGGCAGCTAGCTGTATTACTGGTGCCGCGCAGTTCCATCCACCTGGCCTCCGGTCCCGGGCCACCCTGGCGTTCCTGCCAGGGACTAGCCGAGCTAGGGCACGCGGCGACTGGGCGGGCGGTCGCGGGGACGCCGCCGCGTGGTAGCCGACCCCGGACAGCGACAACGACCCATGCAAGACGGCCTGGTCGGCACCAGCGATCAGTACCTCGGGCAGCAGCACGCCCGCCCGGATGTGAAAGATGGCGTCCCCGCCGAAGGACCACCGGCCGACAGACCGATCGGAAAGCCCCGCGACCTCGCTACAGAAACGGAACTCGCGATTATGCCAGCCGCCGCCTCGATCACGCCAGCGATGGTCATGGTTGCCCTTGCTGGGGTCGGAGACCGTCGGCCACGGCCGCGACGGGTGTTGAACCGTCACAGCCGTAGCCGGGTCCCGGTCACTCGGTTGGCAATCGATGATGGCGAGAGACTGATCTAATGACGTCACCTCACGTGACATCTGTCTTTGCTTGCTTCCGGTCCGCTCGGCGCGGACGGTCAGGACATTCTGCTCGACGGTAAACGTGATGGAGTCTGCCCGGGTGGGTCATGCGGCTGCCGACATGGTGGCGCCTGGAGATCTGCCGAATGGACATGCATTGCCCGACTTCGTCGCGGATGATGCGGAACAGCCGGTCCTGGCGGGCTGCCCGGGATTCATCGGGCAGCCGCCGCCCGCGCGAGCGCTACCGTCGCCGCCAGCGTCGCGCCGCCGTGCCTCCGCGCTCTCCGCCCGGCAGCCTCTATGGGAGAACCTCACGCCAGACCGAAATAAATCTGTAGTGGACGGAGTAGACATTCGTCATCGAGTTGGGTAGTGTTCCTGTTGTTAGCGAAGAAGAGAGAGTCATGTAGGCGTGGCAGGTGATGAACTGCCCGCGATGATGAAGCAGGACCGGTCAGGCGTGCCGGATCCGAGAATGATCAAAGGGATCCGGGCGGTGACCAGCGGAGTTGCACGCGCTGGGACCGACGTTGCAAGGTCCCAGAAGGTGGAACGCAGACCGCGCGGAAGGTAGTCAGGAAGATCAGAGGAGAAGGGAAAGGTTACACACCGTCGGATCGCCCGTCACCGGCTGAAGCACGCCGGGCGGGTACCGCAGTCCCATCAGTAAAGAAGGTGGTCTTCGGTCACGCATACGCGATCCCCGCGCCGCCCGTCCTTGCAGGCGGTCGGTGCGGAAAAGGCAAGCCGGCGAAGCTGCCGGTAGATGGTAGTGAAACTTAAAACCCTGGGCCCCGGTGCTACGGCACCGGGGCCCTCATGATGTGGAAGGTGCGATGGGTCCTACCCCGCAAGACACTCCGGACCCGGTCGGGGCGACCGGGGCCGGAAAGCTCGACGATGACGACTATCCCGCTTACACCATGGGCCGGGCCGCAGAGATACTCGGCACCACGCAGGCCTTTTTGCGGAGCCTGGGCGAGGCTGGGCTTATCGAGCCGCAACGCTCACCCGGCGGCCATCGCCGCTACTCTCGCTACCAGTTGCGGCTGGCCGGCCGCGCACGTGAACTGGTCGACCAGGGCAACCCGCTGGAAGCCGCCTGTCGCATCATCATCTTGGAAGATCAGCTCGCCGAAGCCCACCGCATTAACGCTCAGCTCACCGCCCGCAACCCGCGACCGCCCCGTTAGCAAGGCCCGTCGACTGGCGGGCACGCAGTCGGCGGCGTCAAGCAGTCGCGGCGGGCGCGTGCGGCCGGGCTGCGGGCTGGTCACCGGCGGGACGACGGTCTCGATCACGGGGACGGGCTTTACCAGCGGGGCCACGGTGCAGTTCGGCTCGACCCCGGCCACGAGCGTCACGGTGCTGTCCAGCACCTCCCTCAAAGCCGTTACTCCCCCTGGCTCGGGCCTGGTCGATGTCACCGTGACCACCCCCGACGGCACCAGTCCCGTCGTGAACGGCGACCGGTTCACCTACATCGCGCTGCCGACGGTGACCGGGGTTTTCCCCCGCGGCCGGACTGACCACCGGCGGGAACACGGTCACCATCACCGGGACCGGCTTCCATAACATCTTCGGCTTCCCCGGCGTGACCACAGTGGACTTCGGCTCTGTCCCGTCCCCCGACCTCCGCCGCCGACCAGTACACCTACCAGATTCCCTGCACCACCACGATCACCGGCACTAACCCCGCCCCGCTTGACGTCACCAGCGGCCTGACCTGCCTGGTCAACGCCACCCAGGACGGCCATGTGACCGTTGAGCCGGGCGCGGCGCTTTCGGTGACGAACTCCACCGTCAACGGCACCGTCACCGCCACCAACCCGTCCGGCATCACCTACTTCGAGAACAACGCCGCCACCGCTCCGGCGGTGATCACGGTGTCCGGCAACACGGTGAACGGGTCGCTTTACTGCACCGGCAACAACCCGGCGCCGGACGACAACGGCAGCGTCAACACCGTCAGCGGGACCGCGACCGACCAGTGCGCGGGGATCGCGCAGCGGTAGCGCGGTTACCCCGGCAGACGCGGCCCAGTGCCCGCGTGGATGTGGCTTTGGTGCCGCAGTAGCGGCACCAAAGCCACATCCATCAGCTTCCGCGTGCCCCCACCTCGTCCCCGCCTCCTGGGACCGCGACCGCACCGCCCTCGGCAACGCCCGCGCAGCCAGGGGGACCCCAGCCGGCCCGGACACGCCCCGCTCTGAGGTCACAGTCACCAGGTTGATGACACTCTGGTGCTCGTCGGCCTGGACGGCTGCGAGCACTGACCCTCCCGGCCAAGGTCCGGGTTGCCGCCATGGGGCAGGGGCAGGGAATCGCGCCGGAAGCACCGAACGGGGGGCCGCAAGCTCGCTGGGGCATTTGTTGTACGAGGCACCTCGTGCAGCTGGTCGATAAATGCCTGGCGCGCACCTCACGTTCGCATTACCTCCTGCGTTTTCGGGGTGAGGGACAGCACAAGCCGGTTCCCGACGGCTGCTCTCCCGTGATGTCTCGTAAAGGGAGGAATGCCATGTCTGTTGTCCCTTACTACTGCGGCCGCCCGGCCCGTCTTGGGCCGCGGTTATGTCGAACTCCGTGTCGGCAACAGCAGCGAAGCGGGCCGGCGCCATAGCCCGGGCCAAGTCGCGACCCACCGCGTCGGCCGCACGGCAAGGGACGCCAGAGGAAACCAGTCGGCCTTGTCGATTTTCCCAGCAAGCTGATGACCCGTCAGACTGCCGATGTCGTCTGGCAAGGACGAGCCGCGCAGCGATAAGCACATGGGGGAGTTGCTGGTACCTACAAGCGACCCGGCCAATTCCACCCCAAAAGAGGCCGTCTGATGGCTACGCTCCCGGATGAGCGGCAAGTTGCCTGGTGGCACTCAATCTCATGTGTTTGCAGGCGCTGTATCGAACACGACTTGCTGGCCACGGCCATTGTGGCGTTGCCGGCAACCTGGGATCTCCTGCCGGTTGGCGCCAATGAAACGTCAGCTTGAATCCGACAACAGGTTCTTATATGGCGGCCGGAATCTCTGGTCGCGGCACGCCCACAGCCGACAAACTCTCTGTTGTCACCGTGGGCTAGGTGCATGCGTCATGGTTCGGCGACGGAACCGCTTCGCGCACAGTTTCGTTACCGGAGCAGGTGGCCGAGGCACTGAGATGCCGTGGACGTGCAGGTGGTGAGCGGTCGTGGACGTTGATCCAGTGCCTGCCAGTGATCCTCCGTCTGCGTCGGCCGGACCCGGGCCGGTGGCGGCGGCCGGGTCCCTCCGCAGGGTCGACGCGGCGACGCGGATGGGGGTTCGCCGTCAGCCTGTCGTCCGGGCCGCTATCTTGAGCGGCTTCGTCGTGCGGGCGATGGATATCGCCGCTGCGGTCAACCGCGGCCGCCGGGGCAACCTGGACCTCCCGCTCATCCGGAGCCTGGCCCGGGACCTCGGGCAAGACCTGGACCGTGCCCGCGAATATGCCCGGGTCCGTCATCTTAAGCCTGACGTCACCTTCTCACCCGGCGCTGCCGTCGTCCTCGCCCCCGGCCAGGCTCTCGTCCAGGCCCCCGGACATTACCCTCTTAGCCGCTACTTCGACGCCGCTGTTAATCTCGCCCGTGAGCTCAGCGAAGCCGTCTACAGCGTTCTCGGCTCCCCTCTCAACCTGCGCTTCGCCTTCTACCGTGGCGACGACCTCGAAATGGCACGCGAACTCGCCGAGGTACTCGGCTCCGACCTCAGCCGCGTCGTCGGTCCCTTTAATGACGACCATGCCCGTGAACAGGTTCTTGACCTGGCCCTCAAGCGCGCCCGCGCCCTGGACAGGGTCTGCGCGCAGAACCTGGCCTGCCGCCTCGACATCGCGCAGGCAGAAGGGCTGGCAGAGGCAGTCCTGGGGGGCGCCATGGACGATTTCACGCACTCGGACCTGACGCATGCCAGCCTTGCCGATGCCGACCTGACCGGAGTGCGCTGGTCGCTCTCGGGAACCACCTGGCCTCCTGGGACCAACGTCAAGGCGCTCCTGGCCCGGTCAGAAGAGGATCAGCCCGGCAGCGGTGTCCTCATGTTCACGCGCCGGGGCATGATGTGGCAGCCAACATGGCAAGCAACCTAGTGCAACACGCCAGCCAGCGCGCTGCCCGTTAGCGCTAACGTCTGCGGTCTTCGGCTCAGCGGGCTTCCGTGACGGCGAAGTAGTCACCGTGCTCGAGGTCTTCGAGCAGCGTGTGGTGGCTCGGGGTCCAGCCGAGCAGCTCGCGGGTGCGCGCGCTGGACGCCGGGGCGTCGGCGGCGAATACAGAGGCCAGGGCTGCGCTCCCGAAATGCGACGGGGCCTGGTCCAACCCGACCGACACCACGGGCAGATCGAGCGTGCGGCCGATCTTCTCGGCGATGTCCCGCAGCGAGACGCCGGTCTCTGCTGTTCCGTGGAGTGCGGTTCCGGCTGGCGCCTTCTCCAGGGCAAGCCGGAACAGGGTGGCCGCGTCGAGACGGTGGATCGCGGGCCACCTGTTGGCCCCGTCTCCGATGTAGGCCGACACACCCGTCTTGCGGGCGGTCGCGACCAGCATCGCGACGAACCCGTAATCGCCCGGGCCGTGCACCGTCGGGGCCAGGCGGATCACGCTGGCGCGCACTCCCCGGTTGGCGTAGCCCAGGCAGCTCTGCTCGCCGGGGATCCGGTACGCGGCGAGCGCGTCGCCGTCGGGCGCGTCGGTCTCCTCGCTCACCCGTCCCGGTGTCATGACGAACGTCCCGGACGTTGACACGAGCGGTTTGCCGGTGCCGGCCAGCGCGGTTCCCAGCGCCTCGATCGCGTTGACGTCACGCCTGGTGATTCCGGCCCAGTCGCCGGGCTCGCCGCCGATGGCCATGTGCACCACGCCGTCGGCGGCTGCCGCGCCGGCGCGCAGCCGATCGAGGTCGTCGAGCGAGCCGGCGAAAGGCTCCGCTCCCAGCCGGGCCAGGCGGTCCGCCGCGGCGGCCGAGCGGGCCAGCCCGGTGACCCGGTGACCCGAAGACAGCAGCTCCGACACGACAGCAGGGCCGGTCAGGCCGGAGCCCCCGGTGACGAACACATGCATGAAAGTCCTCCGCAAGCAAAATGGAGCGCGTTCCGTTTTCAGGCAACCTTACACAACCGGAACGTGTTCCGCTACGGTACCGGAGCATGTTCCGCTAGGGTGACGTGGTGGCTGAACCCGTTCGCAGGGACGCGACACGCAACCGTCAGGCGCTCATTTCATGAACGGCCTTTCCGCACCCACTCTGTAGGTTGCACGGTCGCAGCCGCTGGTCCCGCCCTCTGAGGTGGATTGTTCATATTACGAACGTCCGTCGCAGATCAAGTGGTCAGCTTCAAGCCCCGCACACGGCTGACCGGTGGCTGACCGACGTCAGAGCTCAGGCACAGATACTTGATCTCCCTGGATAGGAGCTACACATCTAACAGGTCCTAGTTGCCGACGTGCCCTGCGGTCTACCCGCTGTGTTCGCTATGTGCGACTTGACATTCGTATTACGAAATGGGACGTTCGGGTCAGTCCACCCTGATCGGCGGACACATGGCGGAACCGGACGGTCGTCTTCGCCGGGGCAGGTGCCGGGCGACTGGTCGCAGGCGTGGTCATCGTCCTACTGCGAAAGGGAATCAGGAAATGGCAGCAATCGACAATCTTCTTGCCGGAGCAGTTGACCTGCACTGCCACTCGGGCCCGTCGCCGATGCCGAGGCGAATCACTCATGCTGAGGCGGCCAGGCAAGCCGACGAGGCTGGATTCCGAGCTATCCTCGCCAAGTGCCACTATCACGACACGGTGACTGACATCATCGCAATGGCGCCCCTGCTTGAAGGCCTTAATGTCCAGGTCTTCGGCGGAATCGCGCTCAATAGCCAGAATGGCGGGCTTAACCCACATGCCGTCGATCGTTCGCTCAAGATGGGCGGCAAGATGATCTGGTTCCCAACCATTTCCGCCCGAGCGCACCTTGACCATGCCGCCCACAATGCGGCCACGCAGAAGCATTTCCAGCCGATGGGCATGATGCAAAGCCAAGAGGTCTCCGTATTCGATGACGGCGGCGACTTGAAGCCGGTCGTGCACGAGATCATCGGCCAGGCGAAAGAGGCCGGCGCATGCATCTCGACCGGGCACCTCGGCCAGGAGGCCGCCCGTGCCGTGGTGGAAGCCGCGGCCCAGGCCAACCACACTCAGGTCGTCGTGAGCCACCCGAACTACATGGTGGGAATCGGACGGGAGCAGGCGAAAGAGCTCGCGGCGCTCGGTGCCACCATCGAGCACGACGTCGCCATGTACTACGACGACAAGCACTTCGCCCTTCCCGAGCTGCTGGAATGGATCGACTTGATCGGTCCTGAGCGCACATCACTCGGCTCTGACCTCGGCCAGGTCGGCAACCCGTTGCCGGTCGACGGCTACAAGCAGATCCTCGGCAAGCTCCTCGACAGCGGCATCCCAGAGAAGGCCATTCGCCTGATGGTCAGCGATAACCCCAGTCGGCTTATCGGCCTTGACTGACGACTAAAGGCAAATTTCACGGATCGGGAGGCAATGGAGCCTAAACAGTAAGCCCCTTTATAGTGCTGCCATCTGACCTTAGGTGAGCCGATGGCTTATTTCGTGTTGCTTTAATAGTCCGTCGCTAGAGAAGATTAACGTCATCCTCCCGCAGAGAAAAACTGAGCCTTGCCGGCCATCTAGCCCAGTGCCAGGCTCGGTTAAAGCTCTTCAGGAAGGAGCCGCCATGACCCAGCAAGCTACAATCGTCGATACCACGCCGGAATTCCTTAGGCAGCGCAGGCGCGCGATTCTGAGCGCTTGGGCCGGATTCGGGATGGACTCGTACTCGATCTACATCACGACCACAGTGCTGCTGCCCGCGATGATCTACTTCGAGGGCCCGAACTTTACCGCCGACGACAAGTCGATCCTGACCGGCATGACGCTCGCGGCGACCCTGGTCGGGCGGCCGGTGGGCGGCATGATCTTCGGGCACTTCGCCGACCGGATGAGCCGCCGGACCGCCGGGACGATCACGATCCTCGGGTTCGGGACGATGTCGCTGCTCATCGGCTGCCTGCCGGGGGCGGCCACGATCGGCGTGGGCGGGGCCATCACCCTTCTGCTCCTGCTCCGCTTCATCGAGGGGATCTTCCTGGGCGGCGAGTACACCGCCGCGACCCCGCTGGCGCTGGAGTACGCTCCGGCCGCGCGCCGGGGCTTCATCGGCTCGCTCATCCAGTGCGCTGCCAGCATCGGACCGTTCGTCGTCGCCGTGGTGTTCACGACCGTCCTCCAGTTCGCCCCCAACAACGGCCTGAACTCGCCCTACGTGCAGTGGGGGTGGCGGATCCCGTTCTACATCGGGTTCGTGCTCTCGGTCGTGGTCGCGCTGTTCCTCCGGAGCCAGGTGGAGGACTCGGAGATGTGGAAGGAGGCCGCCGCGAAGCGGCGACCGGAGCGTTCCCCGCTGCTGGAACTGCTGAAGGGGAAGACCCGGCGTTCCTTCCTGCAGGCCTGGGGGCTCATGATGGGCATCTTCTTCGTCTCGAACGTCGTCGGCAGCGTCGGGTCGCAGTTCCTGCTCAAGAACCCCGGTTTCGGGGCCTCGCAGCTCGCGCACACCAATCTCATCACGCCCCTCCCGGGCGCTGCGGCGTACGTGCTCATGGGCTGGGCATCCGACTACATCGGCCGCAAGCGGGCCTTCTACATCGCCGGCGTGGTGAACCTCCTCGTCGTGCCCGCTTGCATGATCGCGATCGGCGAGGGGCACGTGCACGGGTGGGCTCAGCTGACCCTGCTGTCCGTAGCCACCTTCATCTGCCTGGGAATGCTCTTCGGCATCCTGCCGTCCTACGTCAACGAGCAGTTCGCCACCTCGGTACGGTCGTCCGGCTGGGGCGTCGCCTACGGCACGGCCGTGATCATCCCGGCGTTCTACTCCTACTACATGGTCTGGCTCGGCCACGTCATGTCGTTCGTTTGGACGGCGGGCCTGCTGGTCGTGGTCGGCGTCGTCATCCTCCTCATCGCCACGGCGACCGGGCCGGAGACGCGCGGCATCGAACTGGACTCCATCCAGGCCGACGAGGAGCCCGTTCTCCCGGTTTCCAGTCAGACGGGCTGAGTACCCAGCCAGTCGCGGAAGAGCTGCACCGGCCGGCTCCTGAGCCGGCCGGGCGAGGCGAGCAGGTAATAGTCAAAGGAGCAGCTCACGACCTCGGGACCGAAGAGCACGACCAGGCGGCCCTCGTCGAGGTCATCCCTGACCACAGTCTCCGGCAGGATCGCGATGCCCTCGCCAGCGCGGGCCGCTTGGGCAGTGAGGGCGGCGTCGCCGTACACCAGCTCACGCCGCGAGCCGGCGCCGCTGGCCCCGGCCGCCCGGAGCCAGCGGTCCCAGAGCTCGGGCGTACTCAAGGATTGGAGCAGGCAGTGGCCGCTGGAAGCACCCAGGTCTCCGGGTACGGCAACGCCGTGGCTGGCCTGGTAGGCCGGACTGCAC
>Ga0207664_10003937_pt1 | contig 9988 bp, 6 predicted proteins | sample LARL83metaG_FD_184349 | JGI IMG/M metagenome (GOLD analysis project Ga0207664, IMG submission 184349) | Corn, switchgrass and miscanthus rhizosphere microbial communities from Kellogg Biological Station, Michigan, USA - LAR L8-3 metaG... | ecosystem: Host-associated > Plants > Roots > Rhizosphere...
AATGCGCGGCGCCGCCGGGGTCAGCCGGCTGTCCGGTGGGTGGTCGGCGTTCGTCGTTCCGCGCCTTGGCGTGCGGTGCGTGCGCGAAGAGCCGTGGGTGACCGTGGCGGAGACCTGCGAGCTGGTGCTCGCTCTCGACAGTTGCGGCCTGCGGGGACGCGCCGAGGCCCTGCTGGCGACCGTGGCCTCACGGCGGCGCCCAGACGGGTCGTACTGGACCGGGTGGCAGTTCGTCAACGAGCAGCCGTTCCCGGCGGACAGCTCGAGCTGGACCGCCGCCGCGGTGGTGCTGGCCGCGGACGCGCTGGGCGGGTTCTCCGGCGGCGCCGGGGTCTTCAGAGACGTTCCAGGACCCTTAGCGAGCCTTCGCGGCTTACCTCGGTGAACAGGCCGCTGTCCAGGGCGCGCCGGTAGATCCGGTACGGCGCCTGGCCGCCGTCGGCCGGGTCGGGGAACACGTCGTGGATGGCCAGCGCGCCGCCCCGGGCGACGAACGGCGTCCACGATTCGTAGTCGGCCTGCGCGGCCTCGTCGGTGTGGCCGCCGTCGATGAACACCATGCCGAGGGGTTTGCGCCAGAGCGCGGCGACTTCCCGCGATCGCCCGACGACGACGAGCACGTCGTCCTCGAGGCCCGCCGCGGCCAGCGTGCGGCGCAGTTCGGGGAGCGTGTCGATGCGGCTCACGGCGGGGTCGACGAGGGCGGGGTCGTGGTACTCCCAGCCTGGCTGGTGCTCATCGGAGCCCCGGTGGTGGTCGACCGTGATCGTGACCTGGCTTTTCGCCCGGGCGCCGGCGGCCAGGTAGATCGTGGACTTGCCGCAGTAGGTGCCGATCTCCAGGACGGGGCCTTTATCAGCGTAGGTTGCGGCGGTCTCGTACAGCGCAAGGCCTTCGGCAGGCGGCATGAAGCCGATGGCAGTCTCGGCGAGGGCGCGGAGCCGTGCGTCCACTATGACTCCAGGTAGGCGAGGACGGCCAGCACCCTGCGATTGTCGTCGTCGGACAGGGCCAGGTCGAGCTTGGCGAAGATCCCGGCCGCGTGCTTGCTGACCGCCTTCTCGGTGATGAACAGGCGCTGGGCGATGGCGGCGTTCGACCTGCCTTCGGCCATGAGCGCGAGTACCTGGAGTTCGCGCGGCGTCAGGCGTGCCACCGGCTTGGTCCGGGTGTGCTTGATCAGCAGCTTCTGCACGACCTCGGGGTCGAGCACGGTGCCGCCTTTGGCGACGGTGCGGATCGCGGTGGCGAACGCGTCGTCGTTGAATACCCGGTCCTTGAGCAGGTAGCCGACGGCGCCTGCCTGGTCGGCGAGCAGCTCGCGGGCGTAGAGCTGCTCGACGTACTGGCTGAGCACCAGCACGGGCAGGCCAGGGATCTGGCGGCGGGCCTCGATCGCGGCGCGCAAGCCGTCGTCGGTGTTCGTCGGCGGCAGGCGGACGTCGACGATGCTCACGTCGGGCCGGTGCTTGAGCAGCGCGTCGAGCAGTTCCGGCGCGGTGCCCACGGCGGCGGCGATCTCGAAGTCGTGCGCCTCGAGCAGCCGGACCAGGCCCTCCCTCAGCAGGAAGAGGTCTTCGGCGATGACAACGCGCACGGCACCTCGATGACGACGATGGTCGGCCCGCCCGGCGGGCTGTTCACCGCAAGGATGCCATCAAATGTGGCGAGCCTGCGCTCGATCCCGTTCAGTCCGGTGCCCTGCGACGGGTCGGCGCCGCCCGCGCCGTCGTCGGTGACCTGGGCGCGAAGCGCGCCGTACCGGTGGTTCAGGTGGATCCGCACGGTGCGCGCGCCCGAGTGGCGGACGGCGTTCGTGAGGATCTCCGCGAGCGCGAAGTAGACGGCGGACGCCACCGGCATCTCGACCTCGCCGGGGAGCTCGACGGTCACCAGAGTGTGCAGCGGCGTGTCGAGTGCCAGGGCCCGGACCGCGTCGGCCAGGCCGCGGTCGGCGAGCACCGGCGGATAGATGCCGCGCACCAGGTCGCGCAGTTCGGTCAGGGCCTTCGACGATGCTCGTTTCGCTTCGCTGACCAGCGCGAGAGCGGCCTCTGGGCTGGTACTGAAGAGCCGTTCGGCGGCCTGCAGGCTCATGCCGAGCGCGACCAGGCGGGCCTGGGCGCCGTCGTGCAGGTCCCGCTCGATCCTGCGCAGCTCGGCGGCCGCGGTGTCCACCGCGTCGGTTCTGGTCTGGGTGAGCGTCTCCACCCGCTCGGTCAGCTGTTCTGCCCTGGCGGCGAGTTCGGCGTCGGTGTCCTTGCGGTAGACGCGGGGTGCCAGCCACCCCGCGAGCGACAGCAGGGCGGCGCCCTGGAGCAGGCCCCCGACGACGGCGGTGGACTCACTGTTCACCAGCATGGCGCCGTAGAAGCCACCGCTGACGCCCGGCCAGAAGAGGGCAAGCAGGAGCCCGTACGTGCCGAGGACCACGATGCCGGCCATGGCCGCCGCGACGGCCCGCTCGGGCAGGCGTGCGGCCACGACGATTCCCGCCGCGAGGATGACAAGGTCGGCGACGACCGAGTACTGCGCCCGCCACCAGGGCGCGCCGAACCAGTGCTCGACCCCGAACAGCTCCATGATCCCGAGCAGCACCGGAATCAGGAGCGGGGCATAGGCCGCGGCCGCCCCGGACCCGGCTTGTCCGCCGGGACCGCCCGGTCCGCCGGGTCCGCCGGGTCCGCCTGGATTTCCGCCAGCGCCCCCGCGGAGCCGGCCGAAGAGCGCCTTGATAGTCCCGTAGCCGATGGCGTCGAGCCGCGGGAACAGCCAGACACCGGCGGCGATGCACAGCGCCGCCTCCGGTACCTGCCACGGGGACACAAACGTCCAGCTCGACTCCAGCAGCCCGTAATGCGAGACGGAGGGGAAGCTGTTCTTCGCGTTCAGGTACCCCAGGCAGCCGTAGCCGATCAGAGCCCACGGCAGCAGCCTGGTCGCGGCCCGCGGCGCGAATATCGCGAGCACGATCGCGGCGCCCAGCGCCAGCGAGAACTTCGCCCCGCCCTCCGCGGCGAGCAGCGTGAGAACGACCAGCAGCATGGCCCAGCCGCGGCTGCGGACGCCTTCCGGCATGCCGCCGGCGACACCGCGGAACGCGGCCCTGACGTCGCCGCCGCGTCGCCGCCACAGCACCCACATGCCGCCCAGCCAGATCGCCACGGCCATGACGAAGACGAACATTCCCATGGGATCAATACTGTCCGCGGTCCGGCCGCCCCGCCATGGCCTTGCGCCCACCCGGCATGGTGGGCCTAGGCCCCCTATCCGCGAATCTTCTTTAGCCGGCCGAGAGCCTGTTCGAGGACCTCGCGTCGCTTGCAGAACGCGAACCTCACCTGAGTCTTGCCCGCCTGCTTGTCGTCGTAGAACACGGCGCTGGGGATCGCGACCACCCCCGCCCGTTCGGGCAGCGCGCGGCAGAACTCGACGCCGTCGTCCTCCCCGAGCGCGGCGATGTCCGTGGTGACGAAGTACGTGCCGTCCGGCTGGTAGACGGTGAACCCGATGTCGCGCAGGCCGTCCGCCAGCAGGTCACGCTTGACCCGCAGGTCCTCGCACAGCCCGTGGTAATAGCTGTCCGGCAGGGCCAGCGCCTCGGCGACGGCGTACTGGAATGGCCCGCCGCTCACATAGGTCAGGAACTGCTTGGCGGTCCGGACCGCGCCCACCAGGTCCGGCACCGCGGTCACCCAGCCGATCTTCCAGCCGGTGAACGAGAACGTCTTCCCGGCCGAGCTGATCGATACGGTACGGTCCCTCATCCCGGGGAACTGGACGAGCGGGTGGTGCTGGCCGTCGTAGATCATGTGCTCGTAGACCTCGTCGGTGATCACCAGCAGGTCGTTTTGTACGGCCATCGCGGCGACCTCGGCCAGCTCGGCCTGGGTGAACACCGTTCCCGTGGGGTTGTGCGGGGTGTTCAGCAGGATCAGCCTGGTCCGCCGCGTGATGCTGGTTCGCAGTGCGTCCAGATCGGGCCGGAAGTCCGGTGGCCGCAGTGTCACCGGCACCCTGATACCGCCCGCCATCGCGATGTTCGCCGCGTAGGAGTCGTAGTAGGGCTCGAACGCGATCACCTCGTCGCCGGGCTCGACCAGCGCGATCAGCGCGGCCGCGATCGCCTCGGTGGCGCCCGCGGTGACCAGCACCTCGGTGTCCGGGTCGCAGCTCAGCCCGTACCAGCGCTTCTGGTGCGCCGCGATCGCGGCGCGAAGCTCGGGGATGCCGGGACCGGGCGGGTACTGGTTGCCCCGGCCACCCATGATCGCGTCCGCGGCGGCCTGCGCGATCTGCCTGGGACCATCGGTGTCGGGGAAGCCCTGGCCGAGGTTGATCGAACCGGTCGCCACGGCGCGCGCCGACATCTCGGCGAAGATCGTGGTGCCCAGCCCGGCCAGGGCGCGATTAAGCAGCGGTCTTGTCACGGGTCAACGTTACGCTGGAAGCATGCGCGTCGCCTTGTGCCAGATTCCGGTCAGTTCCCAGCCTTCGGTCAACCTGCGGCGAGTACAGGACGCCATGGCCTCGGCGGCCGATGACGGCGCCGATCTCGCGGTCTTCCCCGAGGCGACCCAGGTCCGCTTCGGCTCCGACCTGAGGGCGTCTGCGGAACCGCTTGACGGGCCGTTCTGCGCCGGACTTTCTGCCTGTGCGAAGGCAACCGGTGTGGCGATGGTGACCGGTGTTTTCGAGCCAGCGCGGAACGGCCTGGTGTTCAACACGGCGGTCACCTTCGACGCCAGCGGTGAGCTCGTCAGCGCGTACCGGAAGCTGCACCTGTTCGACGCGTTCGGGCAGAGCGAGTCCGGCGAGGTGGCGTCCGGGTCGGAGATCGTCACGTTCGGCATGGGCGGCCTGACGGTCGGCGTGGAGATCTGCTACGACCTGCGGTTCCCCGAACTTTCTCGTGCGCTGGCTCTGCGGGGTGCCACGCTGCTCGTGATACCGGCCGCGTGGGCGGCAGGGTTGTTCAAGGAGGAGCACTGGCTGACGCTGGTGCGCGCCCGGGCGATTGAGAACACCGTGTGGGTGGCGGCCGTCGGCCAGGTGCCCGACCCGGACGAGACCACCCACCGGCACCTCGGCGGCGTCGGCCGAAGCGTGCTCGTCGATCCGTTCGGCGTCGTCCGGTGCGACCTCGGCCCCGCGCCGCGGGTCGCCGTCGCTGACGTCGACCCCGCCCTGGTCACCGACGTCCGCCGCACGGTCCCGTCCCTAGCCAACCGCCGCGCCGACATCTTCGGCAACTAGCGCCGCCGCCTCGGGCGGCTTGCGCCGGCTCTCGCCCCGACTCTCGCCCCGGCGCCCGCCCGGCACCCGGCTCGTGCCTGGCACCCGCCCGGCACCCTGCCCGTGCCCGGCACTCGCCTAGCGCCAACCCGACAGACCCCGTGCGTCTCAAAAGCCTATTGCGCCACTCACTGCCCATGCGAACGTTGACACCTGCCGTAACTGGAGCCTCTAGTGGCACGTTAGCCTCAAGCGTCACTCTCCTTGCAGATTTCAGTGTCAGAAAAGGGCTTTGCGTTAGAAAAGGGTGCAGATTTGGCGCCTTTCTTAACGTGAAGCACTTTTCTGACATCTATCGCGCCTCTATCGTCACACAGGTCACAACTTCGCGTCGGCTGCAGCAGCGCACGAGGGGGAACAGCGCCGCGGCGCGCCTTGCCAGCCGCCCGCCTTGAGAATCGCGCCGACTTCCGCAGCGGTCGCGCACGGAGTGTCGTTGACATCAGACCATCCGTAGCGAAGCGGCTCGAGGCCGGAGACGATGGCGGCGCGATCGCGGGCCAGGTCGCGCCATTTGTCCTCGGGCCGGTGGGAGAGGCGCCCGTCGAGTTCGATCGCCACACCGAACCCGGGATAAACGCGATCCCGCTTGCCGGTCTGCCCGTTGGGCAAGGTGAATGGAACTTGACGATCCGCGACCGGCAGGCCGTGGGCGCGCTCGACATCCTTGGTGAAGCGGTACTCCAGCGCGGAATGATCGCCCGCCTGGCCGCAGCCGATCACGTCGGAAAGCTCGGCCCGCCAGCGGACCTTGACGCGCTGCGACATGGCGTGCCGCAGCCTGACCTCGCTGGTCAGCCCGCGGCCGAAGGCACGGGTGATCCACCCGCACGCCTCGTCGAATGTGGCCGCGACCTGCGCCAGATCGAGCAGCGTGTCCTCGATCGTGGTGTGCGGCGGGTCCCGGTGTCCGTCCTCCGGGTCATACACCCGGCTTAGCCGGTGCACCCGGAGCCCGGCCGCCGGAGCGACCTGCCGGCCGGCCGGGATAGCCACGTGGACCAGCGGCGACTCCTCGTCCGTAAGCTCGTGCAGTTCGGCGGCGGTCTCGTGGCTGATCACGGCGCCTCGCCCGGCGTACAACACGGCCGCCCACAGCTGCGCCGGCCGCTCCAGAGTGCCCAGGAGGTCCGTGTATACGCCGGAGTAGATCCGTCGCCACGTCCCGCGCCGCACGCGCGACTTCACCGCGTCGAGCGCCATGCCACCGTCGCGGAGCGCCTGTGTCCGCGTGAACACGCCGTGCTGTGGCCGCGCCACGCGGTCCAGCCCTCGCGAAAGTACTGTGCTCATGACACCTAGTGTGACCGGCCCCACCGGCAAATTGCGCCACATACGTGTAGCTGATCGGTATCAGTGACCCGAAACCAGGCGCCCCGGTGCACCTGCGCGACTTATGAGGCTGGAGAGGCATAACGAAAGCGCTTGTCGTGTTAGATGAGGGCTCCATGTGAGAAAAGTCGCCAGCTCTGGCGCCCTTGTCAACACGAGACACTTTCCGACATGGAAGCCGGATCAGTCCGCTAACGAACCGGGACAAGTCATGAAATGTCGGGCACGGGCGGGCGAGGGCGGCGCCTCGCCAGACGCCTCCTCGCGGACGACGCCCGGGACGCCTCCACCCCCTGCCTTACGGTAACGCTACACATGTCCTCTTACACGTACGGCGGGGACAAACTAGGGCACAAAGGGGCCGCCGGGTCGACGGGAGTGTAAGAAGACAGCTGTAGCCCTTATACGCCGCAGGGCGATATCCGGAAATGTCGGGCGCGGGGGCTAGCGGCGGATGGGGGATTGCCAGAAGACGGGTTGCTCGCTCGCTAGGGAAGCCGTGAAGCCCACACCGGTGAGCGTGCTGCCCGAGACGGTGAGGCAGGTGATCGCCTGGATACCCGGGCCGGACAGACCCTGGCCGCCTGGGGTGGTCGCCTTCCAGGTGAGGCCGTCCGACGACGTCCAGACCACGACATCCTGGTGCCCCGGAGTGGCGCCGAACGAACCAGTCGCGGTGAACATGTTGCCGGCCGCCGCTAGCGCGGTCACCTGAGCGACGCCGGACGGCACGGGCAGCGTAGTCTCGCTCCACGTCGCGCCGCCGTCGGCGGACCGGGCGGCGAACGGCGCCAGCCCGCTGTTCTGCGTCTGCTCCATGCCGACCGCCACCACTGTCCGGCCGGCGGCGGTGACGTGCAGCAGCACGGCGCGCGAGGCGCCGGACGGAACGGGGAGGGAGATTCCGCGCCACTCGCGGCCGTCGACGGAAACCCACGCGGTCGGCTGGTCACCGAAGCGGCCGACGGCGGAGTAACCGTACGCGGTCGCGGTGACCGCGAACATCTGCCGGTCACCTGCACCGTCCAAGGCCCCGGCCGCCGCGTCGGTGGACCTCGCCCAGTTGTCCAGCCCGGCCGACCACCACGCCGCCGCGGTCATCTTGCCGTTGGCAAGCTGCTGATAGCCGACAATGACGTACCCGTTCGGGCCCGCCGCCACCTGTTCGGTGAACAGCCCGCTCGGTTTGAAGACCGGCTCGGTGTCGGCCGCCGCCCAGGTGCCGCCGTCCGCGGACACGACCACCACCGGGTGCTCCAGCGCTCCGCTGGCCACCCCGCCGACGGCCGCCCAGCCAGAGTCGCCGAACGCCACGCTGTTGAGCTGCTGCTCACCTGGCCGCTCGAACACCGCGGGGGTCTCCCCGGCGTCTCTGCTCCACTGGCTGCCGCCGTCCACGGACATCCAGGCGGCCGGGTAACCGTTCGCGCTGCCGACGGCGACCTGCATACTGCCGTGCGCCGCCACCGCGTTGGTCGCGACCTGCGGCATGACCGCGCCGGGGATCGCGGAGAGGCTGACATTGCGCGAGCCCGTGCTGGCCATGAGCACCTTGATGACCGGAGCGCTGCGCGCGCCGTTGGCCGGCACCGCGGTGACCACGGCGCCCGACGGGATCGCGGCCGCCCCGGACACCGACACCGTCGCGGCCGGGCCGAAGGTGCTGGTGCGCTGCCATTGAGTGCCTTGGGCAGAGACGAACGCCACGAGGTTCCCTGCCGAGCCACCAGTGATCACGACGCCATCGGGGCCGCCGTTCATGACTCCGGGAGTGAAGCCTGCGCCGGCCCCGAGCGCGGCCGCGAACGTCCACGTCGCGCCGTCCGCGGACCGGTACACATCCGCTACCGCGGCCCCGGCCTGCGTGGCCGGGCGGACCGCGACAAACCCCGCGGAGGTCGCCGCGACTCCGGCTATCTGGTCAGTGGCGCCGTGACCGGCTGGCACCGTCACCGGCGCCCACTGACGCCCGCCGTCTCGGCTCAGCCACGCCGCGCCGACCGCGGCGATCGCGGGATGCCCCGCGATTTTCCTGGTGGCGTCCATCTCGCCGGCGAGCAGGACGTTATCCCCGGACGTCGCAAGGTACTTGAAGTCCAGCGCACCCGCCGGCCCGGCCACCTGGTGCCAGCTCACGCCGTTCGCCGACGCGAACATGTCATTGGAGCCGATCGCGATGAACCCGGTGCTGGTCCGGTGCAGCACGGTGACCTGGGCGGGCAGCCCGGTGGTGGACACCAGCGTCCACGCCTCGCCGGTGCCGCTCACCCAGATGGCATCCGGGCCGAGCGCCACCCAGTTCCCGCCGCCGCCCGCGACCATCGTGGCCGCGTGCCCCGGCGGCGGAGGCCCGCCCCCCGCCACCGATTCGCTGGCCAGGGACCAGGAACCACCGCCGTTATGAGAAAAGAAAAACTGCGCACGGGCAATACGGCCGCCACTTTGACCGCCGACGGCGACCACCGCGGTTCCATCCGCTGCCACGCGGCCGAGCAGCTGGCTGAGGCCGCGGGTGCTTGGTGCGGCGGTGAAGTCGCGGCCGGCCAGCGTGGCCGGCGGGAAGCCGAGCGCGCTCGCGCCGGGGGCGGGGCCGTTGGTGGTGCTGTGGGCGCCCACGACCACGACAACCGCGATGCCGACCGCGATCATCGTCAGGATCGGCACGCCGACGCGCAATGCCCAGCCGCGGAAGTTCAGATTGGCCTTGAATTCGGTGGCGATGCTGCGTCGCTCCGGCTGGGGCAGGAACGAGCGGAGCAGTCTGGCCCACTCGCTGCCGCCTGGCGCGGCGGGGGCGCTGCCGGGCGCGGGCGCTGGCCGGTCACGACGCCGCCGGGGGCCGGACGGCGGGCGCCGCGGCGGGGCCGGGCGGGAACGGCGATGCGCGGCCGGGAACGGCCCGTCAAACTCGAAGCCGGGCCGGTCCTCCGGCCAGGCCTGGGCCGGGCCGGAGCTGACCGTCGGGGTGTACCGGAACCGGCGGGGTTCGCCGGGGTCGAAGCCATGGCTGGTGCCGCGCGGGCGATCGCTCTGCGGCCGGGCCGGGCGCTGCACGTCGTGCAGACCCTGATGCTGGCCTCGGCCGGGGCGGCGCAGCCGGCGGGTTTCGAATTCGTACCCGGGGACGTCGCTGGTCGCCGCGCCGGGCGGCAGCACACGCTGCGGGCCGGTCGCGCTCAAGCGGGGCATCGGGCCGGTGTCGGTTATGCGCGGGATCGGGCCGGTGTTGGTGACGCGGGGAATCGGGCCCGTGTTGCTTACGCGCGGGATCGGGCCGGTGTCGGTGACGCGCGGGATCGGGCCGGTGTTGGTGACGCGGGGAATCGGGCCCGTGTTGCTTACGCGCGGGAGCGGGCCGGTG
>Ga0207664_10003945_pt1 | contig 9981 bp, 11 predicted proteins | sample LARL83metaG_FD_184349 | JGI IMG/M metagenome (GOLD analysis project Ga0207664, IMG submission 184349) | Corn, switchgrass and miscanthus rhizosphere microbial communities from Kellogg Biological Station, Michigan, USA - LAR L8-3 metaG... | ecosystem: Host-associated > Plants > Roots >...
CTGACGACCCTGCGGCACGCCAAGCAGCACGTCGAGGGTCGGCTCGACTGAGTGCTGCCGAGGCGTCGCTGAAAAGGCAGCGGCCCGGGATGGGTGGCGAACCACCCCTCCCGGGCCGCTGCGCTGCGCTGTCCGTGCGCTGCGTTCTCGGCCTTCAGAGGGTGCTGAACACCTCGTCGTACTCCAGCCGCGGCAGCCGCTGGAACCAGGGGTCGTCGCCCGGCTTGCCGATGTTGCACACGGTCAGCACCCGGTGCTCCCCGTCGGGGAAGAACTCCCGGTCGATGGCGATCCCGTTGTAGCCGATCATCGGGCCGGCGGCCAGGCCGGCCGCGCGCACGCCCATGATGAAGTACCCGACCTGCAGCTGCGCGTAGGTCAGCGCCGCCTCCTCGCGGGTGACCGGGTCGCCGAACTGGACGTCCTTCGCCTCCGGGTAGTGCGGGAAGACCCGCGGCAGCTCCCGGTCGAAACGCAGGTCGGCGGCGAGCACGGCCACCAGCGGGGCCGACTCGGCCTTCGCCGCGTTGCTGCCGAACAGGTGCGGCAGCAGGCGCGCCTTCGCCTCCGGGGAGCGCACCAGCACCACCCGCAGCGGCTGGGCGTTGAACGCCGTCGGCGCCCATTTGATCAGCTCGTAGATCGCCCGCAGCTGCTCGTCGGACACCGGGTCGGGGCTGAAGGTGTTGGGGGTGCGCGCCTCGCGGAAGAGCAGATCCTGCGCGGCGTCGTCGAGGGCCAACGGGGCGGAGACAAGGGTGTCGGGCATCGAACCGTCCTTCCCACGGGTGCCACCACCGTGCTGTGGAGCGCTCGACGCGGGGCAGAACCCGCCTCGAACCCCCTCGGGCCGCCGCGCGCCGTCCGGGGGCCTCGAACCGCCCGCGAGCCGGCCTCGAGCGGTCCTGCGGCGCGCCTTGGCACAGTCCGGAGCGACGCGCCCGCCGGCGACCCGCCAAGAGCATCGAAGCCCTTCGCCGCCGTGCGACCGCCGCGCCGTCGCCCGAGCACCGAGGAGCCACAAGTGAATCAGGGAATTGTCGTTTCTGCGCCGGTCGCGCCGCCCTCGGCGGCGGCCGCCCGGTTGGCCGACCTGGAGCAGCGGCTCGGCCCGATGGCCGATCCGGACAACCCCCTGGGGCACGAGGCGGTGCTGTCCGCGGACGACCACTGGGAGGTGCTGGGCGAGGCCGAGGCGCTGCTGGACGACTTCGGGATGGGCGCGGAGTTCGTGCCGGTCGCCCTCGGCGGGCGCCTGGACCGGCTCGACGCGCTCGGCCGGGTCCTGCGGCCGGTCTTCCGCCGCGACCCCTCCCTCGGCTTCGGCTACGGGCTGGCCAACTTCATCGCCGCCGCCCCGGTCTGGTTCGACGGCACCCCCGCGCAGCAGCGCTGGGCCGCGGACCTGCTGCTGTCCGGCGGGCGCATCGCGGTCGCGCGGCGCGGCGAGCCGCACGCCAACGACTTCGTGCGCGACGAGATCAGCGCGCAGGCCGGGCCCGAGGGCTACCTGCTCAACGGCGTCAAGACCGTGGTCGCCAACGCCGACCGGGCCCGCGGCCTCGTGGTGTTCGCCCGCGTCGACGAGCGCTCCACGGCGCACAGCCACACCCTGCTGCTGCTCGACCGGGAGCAGCTGCCCGAGGAGAGCCTGGAGGACCTGCCCCGCTACCCGACGGTCGGCATGCGCGGCTGCCACTTCGGCGGCCTGGAGCTGACCGACTGCCCGGCGCCCGCGCACCGGGTGGTCGGCGAGCCCGGCGGCGCCCTCGAGCTCTCGCTGCGCTCCTCGCTGCTGATCAGGAGCCTGGTTCCGGCGACCCTGATCGCCTGCGGCGACACCGCGCTGCGCACCGCCGTGCGCTACGCGCTGGACCACCAGACCCCGGGCCGCGGGCCGCTGCGCACCCCGCACCACCGGGCGGTGGTCGTCGGGGCCTTCCTCGACCTGCTGCTCAGCGACTGCCTCACCCTGGTCGCCGGGCGCGCCGCGCACCTGCTGCCCGACCGGATGTCGGCCTGCGCCGCCGCCGCCGCGTATCTGGTGCCCAAGATCCTGACCGAGAGCTGCGACGACCTGACGGTGATCCTCGGCGACGCGCAGTACCACCGGCACGGCGCGTACGGCATGTTCCAGAAGCAGCTGCGCGACATCCCGGTGATGGGGCTCGGGCACGCGGGCAGCGCGGCCCGGCAGGCCACGATCATCCCGCAGCTGCCGCTGTTCGCCCGCGCCGACTCCTTCGCCTCCGCGCAGCCCCCGGCCGCGCTCTTCCGCCCGGCGGACCCGCTGCCGCCGCTGGACCTGGCCCGGCTCGAGGTGCTGGGCGAGGCCGACCCGCTGGCCTCCTCGCTGCGGTGCGGCATCGAGCACCTGATCGCCGACGACGACCTGATCGGCGACGAGGCGGAGCGCGCCGCGCTGCGCGAGGTGACCGGCTACCTGGTCAAGGAGCTGGCCGACCTGCGCAAGGCGTGCGCCGCGCTGGCCGGCCGGGGCCACGAGGCGCTGTCCACCCCGTTCAGCTACGCGCTGGCCGACCGCTACGCGCTGCTGTGCGCGGCGGCCGCCTGCGTCGGGGTCTGGCACCAGCAGCGCGAGGACGACTCGTTCCTGGCCGACCCGGCCTGGCTGCTGTGCGCGCTGGGCCGGATCGGCGGGCGGCTCGGGCTGCCGGCCGCGAAGATCCCGGCCGGCAGCTCCCAGCGCCTGTTGGACGAGGTGTTCGCGCGCTACAGCGGCGGGCGCAGCTACGACCTGTGCAACAGCCGCCTGGCCTGAGCGCGACCGAGTCCCGGTGCGACCGAGTCCTTCCGGCTCTCCCTCCCGATCGCCGCGGCTTCGCTGAATACTGGCGGGGAGTGCGCCGCGACGACGGGGCGTGGGGACAGGGCGGGAGGGCGACGGGTGGCGGTCGTGGTGATCAGGTCGGCGCAGGAGTCGGATCTGGGCGCGCTGCACCGGGTGGACCGGCTTGTCTACGGGCGGCTGGCCTATCCGTTCTTCGTGCTGCGCCAGCTGATGGACCTGCACATCCGCCACTGCGTGGTCGCGGACGACGGCGAGCAGCTGCTCGGCTACTGCCTCGGCGCGCTGACCGCGGTCACCGGCACGGGCTGGGTGCTGGGGCTGGGCGTGCTGCCGAAGGCGCGCGGCGCCGGGCACGGCAGGGACCTGATCCACGAGGTGGTGCAGCGCCTGGTCGCCGACGGCGCGGCGGAGGTGCGCCTGGCGGTGGAGTCCGAGAACGCCCCCGCCATCCACCTCTACGAGACGCTGGGCTTCCGGATCACCGGCTACCGCCCGCAGTACTACGGGCCCGAGGCCGACCGGCTGATCATGGCCGCCGACGCCTCGGGCCCGAGGCGTACTGACTCCTAGCCGTTGACGGCCAGGGCCTGCAACCGGCTGTACGCGCCGTTGAACACATCCTGGTCGCCCGGCTGCGACCCGGCGGACGCGTACTGCCAGAAGGTGTAGAAGCCCCAGCCGCCCGGCAGCGTGCCGCCGCCGCTAGCCGTGTAGTTGGCGATCCACAGCGGGTCGTAGGCGCCGAAGCCGGAGTAGTTCCCGGTGCAGGTGCGCCACCAGTCCGTGGTCGAGTAGAGCACCGGGTAGGCGTGCTCGCGCGACGCGTACTCGTTCACGAAGTTCCAGATCCAGGCGACCATGCTCGACTGGGACAGCCCGAAGCACTCGGCGCCGTACGGGTTGTACTCGATGTCCAGCGCGCCCGGCAGGGTCCTGCCGTCGGCCGACCAGCCGCCGCCGTGCGCGATGAAGTAGTCGGCCTGCGCGGTGCCGCCGGAGTTGTCCGGGATCGCGAAGTGGTACGAGCCGCGGATCAGGCCGGCGTTGTACGAGCCGTTGTACTGCTGGGCGAAGTACGGGTTCGTGTAGTAGCCGCCCTCGGTGGCCTTGATGTAGACGTAGTCGATGTTCGGCGCCACCGAGGCCCAGTTCACGTTGCCCTGGTAGCCGCTGACGTCGATGCCGGGCAGTTGCGGCACGGCGGCGGGGCTCAGGGCGAGCGGGTCGGCCACGGCGGGCGCGGCGGGCTCGTGCGCCCGGATCGTGGAGCCCGTGTAGTCGGCGAGCGGATGCGTGATCGGCTCGGGGTGGATCGGGGTCGGGTAGTTCGTCGGCCGGACCGCGACGCGCTGCCCGGTCACGGTCGTGGCCCAGCTCAGCGAGCCGTTGGCGGCCATGGTCGTCGCCGCGGGCGCGGTGGCGCCCGCGGTGTCGGCGTCAGAGGCGGCGACGGCGGCGCGGGTGGGCGCGGCGGCCGCGAGGCTCGCCGCGGCCAGGAGCGCGGCCGCGGTGGCGGCCGCGCGGCGGGATGCGGCGCGGGGCTGTGGGTGCCCTGAGAATCCCATGGATGTCCTTACCAGGTCGGTGTTCCGTTGGGGGGACGGCCGCGAAGCAGCGTACTGTGACGCCTCGCTGACTGTCGGCAACGGCCCGGCAAAGAATCCTTGTATGCCAGGACACGCGGAAGGGTGCCCCCGGTGACGCCTCAGGCGGCGGCCGGCGGCAGGTGGCGGAAGGTGCTGTCCACGGCGAGGTCGTCGTCGTCCGCGCGCAGCCAGACGCCGCAGGCGTTCTCGGCGCGTGCGGCCGCGGCGCGGTCGGGGGTGGCGTGCACCCACCAGGAGCCGTCGTAGTACATGAAGGCGGCTACGGTGTCGTGTTGGGGATGGGCCGCGCCCGCGTCGATCAGGGTACGCATCTGGGCGTCGGCGATGGCGACGGTGCTGGTCGACATCGTGATCACTCCCGGCTTCGGGGATGGGGATCGGGCTGCGGCCCAGTATGGGCCGGGCCGTTGAAGCCGCGGTTGGAGCGGGCTCAAGGGAATCTACGAGGTCTCATGGGCCCGTGGTCGCGCCGCGGCCGTCGCGCGTCGTGCGTCCTGCCACGATCGTCCCCGCCCCTAGCAGAGCTCTACAACTTCTCGGTTGCTGTTCCGGCAGGCCGCGCCCGCCGGCCCGAACGGAGCCCGAAGAGCGCGTCAACCGACGCTTTAGCGCGCCGTCGTCGCCGTCTTCTTCACTGCTGTGAGTGGAGCGAACGGATTGCCGCTCTGCGCCGTGTGCGATCACGGGACAGGAGGTGCGCACGGACGATGGAGATCATCGGCATGCGAGACGCGGGGGCGCCGGTGGCGCGGCTCGAGCGCGACGAGGAGGCGTGGACGCCGGCCGGGCACGGAGCGTCCGCGGCGGACGGGGGGCCCGGGGCGCAGGCCGCCGCCCGTTCCAAACGGCTCGCGCTCGAGGCGGCCTCGGTGCACCAGGCGCGGCTGTTCGTGGCCGCCACGCTCATGGACTGGGGGCTGTGGCACCTGGCCGAGCGGGCCCTGGCCTGCACCTCGGAGCTGGCCACGAACGCGGTCGCGCACCGCGCGGCGCAGGGCCCTGACGTGTTCGAGCTCGTCGTCGCGCTGGTGGGGGACACGGTCGTCGTCGAGGTGCGCGACGGCAGCGGGCAGCTGCCGCGCCCGCGCCGCCGCCCTTCCGCGCTGGAGGAGTCCGGCCGCGGGCTGCAGATCGTCGAAGCCCTCTGCGATCAGCTGCGCTGGCGCCGCACGCCCTCCGGCAAGGCGGTGTGGTTCACGCTCGCGATCGGCGCGGGCGGGGCGGGCGGCGCACTCCCGCTCACGGCGTGACGGGCGCCGTCGGCGGATTAACCGGTGGACGCGCACGGTACGGCGGCGACAGGGTGGTGCCTGTGAGCATTCGCATCCAGTGCCTCTGCATCGACGCGGTGGACCCCGAGATCCCCGCCGCCTTCTGGGAACAGGCCCTCGGCTGGCGGCGCACCCACCAGGTGGACGACGAGATCGTGCTCGAGCCGCCGGCCGGCAGCCCCGAGGACGGCGTGTCCCCGGACCTGCTGTTCCTGCGCGTCCCCGAGCGCAAGACGGTGAAGAACCGGCTGCACATCGACCTGCGGCCGGACGACCAGCACAAGGAGGTCGAGCGGCTGATCGGCCTCGGCGCGCGGCCCGTGGACGTGGGCCAGAGCGACGTGACCTGGGTGGTCCTGGCCGACCCCGACGGCAACGAATTCTGCGTGCTGCAGGCGCTCCGGCCGGACGCCGCCTGACCGCGTCCGGCCAGGCGGCGCCGCGGACCACACTGTCAGTTCCCTGCTATCCGAACGCCTCCTGGCTGGCGCGGGCGAGCAGGTCTTCGCGCAGCGCCCCGGTGTCGACCTCCAGCGTCGTCAGAACCCTGAAGGCGACGCCCTCGCCCTGCTGGATCATGCCCAGCAGCACATGCCCGGTCCCGATGTGCTCGTGGCCCAGCGCCCGCGCCTCGCGCACGGCCAGCTCCAGGACCTTCCTGGCCCGCGGGCTGTAGACGGGGCGCGGGAACACGAAGGCCCCCGGGCCGAAGGCGTCGTCGGCCAGCCGCTTGATCTGCGCCACGTCGATCCCGAGGCTGGAGAGCGCGTCCTTGGCCTGCTGCGCCCGCGTGCCGTCGATGCCGCTCGCGGCCAGGACGCGCACGGCCTGCGCCCTGGTCCCGGGCAGCCCGAGGCCGCGCTCGGCCAGGGCCGCGCCCGCCGTGCTCTCGGGGCTCGCGACCAGGCCCAGCAGCATGTGCCCGGTGCCGATGACGTCGTGGCCCAGCGCCATGGCCTCGTCCTGGGCCAGCACCAGCGAGCGGCGCGCGCGGTGGGTGAAGAGCTCGAACACCTCTAGTCCTCCTTGCCGGTGATCTTGCGTCGCCCGGCGTGCTTCTCGTGCACCGACTGGCGGCTGACCTGCAGCGCCGTCGCGATGCTCTGCCATGACCAGCCCTGGTCGCGGGCGTTGTCGACGTGCAGGCGCTCGAGCTCCTCGAGCAGGCGGCGCAGCGCCACCACGGCCCGCAGGCCCACCGCGGGGTCCTTGTTGGTGACCTGTCCGGCCAGAACGGCCGGGGTGTCCTCAGTCGTCATGACGTCAGGGTACCCTGACAGGCGCTGCTGTCAAGGTACCCTGACGCGAGGGGGTGTGTTCGAGGTGTCGGCCGTCCCGGGCGGGCTAGCTCTGCAGGTACTCGATCAGGTGCTGCTTCTCGGTCTCCAGCTCGCTGATGGTGCTCTTGACCACGTCGCCGATGCTCACGATGCCGGCCAGCCGGCCGCCGGAGACCACCGGCAGGTGCCGGATGCGCAGCCGGGTCATCGTCTCGCGCAGCTCGTCCACGTGGTCCTCGGGCGCGCAGGTCTCGACCTGCCAGGTGGCGATGTCCGAGATCGGGCCCTCCAGGATCGCGGCGCCCAGGTCGTGCAGCCGCCGCACCACGTCCCGCTCGGAGACGATGCCGGCCACCGTCTCCCCGTCCGGCGAGACCACCGCCGCGCCGATGTTGTGCAGCGCCAGGACCGCGACCAGCTCGCGGCACGTCGCGTCGGGCCGCACCGTGACCACCCGGTCTCCCTTGGCTGTGAGCACGTCGCTGACTCTCATGGTTCCTCCGTCCCCGATGCTGGGGGAATCTGCTGGTGGAATACGGGCTCCTCGTGCCACATTGGCCGAGAACGCGACCGGCCGCTAGCCCCGTCGGGGTGATGTCGGCGGACGGTGCTTCCGCGGGGGTGGGCGAGCGTCTTCGGAGGGGCAGGGGAGCGGGCGTGTCCGTACAGGTCGAGGGCGAAGAACAGGACAGGGAAGAACCGGGCGGCGAAGAATCGGGCGGTGGAGAACACGGCGCGCGGCCCGACCCGGAGCAGGAGCCTGACAGGCCCGAACCGGCCGCGGGACCGTCCGGCGACCCGCTGTTCGGCTCGGGCATCAAGTACCGCACCGGCTGGAGCCGGCACGACTTCGAGTACGAGCAGATGACCCTGCGGGCCGTCGCGCGCCGCCTGCCCGGCCTGATCGCGGTGTGCGTGCGGCTGTCCTGGCGCGCCGACCGGCCCGCGGTGCTCGCCGTGCTGGTCTGCCAGACCGCCACCGGCGTGGCCACCGCCTTCGGCCTGCTGGCCGCCAACCGGGTCCTGGTCTCCCTGCTCGCCGCCGGACCCACGCCCGGCCGGGTGCGCGCCGCGCTTCCCGCGCTGCTGCTGGTGGCCGTGGCGGGCGGCGGCGGCGCTCTGCTGGCCGCGTTCGGGCAGGCCGCCTCGGGCCGGCTGCGCCCGCGCGTCTCCCGCTTCGCCTACGGGCAGCTGCTCGAGCGCGCCACCCGGGTCGAGCTGCTGACCTTCGAGCAGTCCGACTTCCACGACCTGCTGGAGGCCGCCCAGTTCGGCGCCGGCTGGGCCGAGTACATGGTCGAGGAGCTGGCCGCCGTGGCCACCGCGCTGGCCGGGCTGACCGCCGCCGCCGGGGTGCTCACCGTCCTCAACCCGCTGCTGCTGCCGCTGCTGGTGCTCGCCGCGCTGCCCGACGGCGCCGCCACCATCGTGTCCAACCGGCGGCGCAACCTCTCCCGGGTCGAATGGCTCGGCCGGGTGCGCCAGCAGCGCCGGCTGACCGAGCTGATGACCGACAAGACCCCCGCCGAGGAGGTGCGCCAGCATGACGCCGGGGCGTTCCTGCTGCGCCACTACGCCCGGCTGGCCGACGCCTTCGAGCGCGAGCAGGCGCGCCTGGCCCGCGCCGACGCGGTCACCGGCCTCAAGGCCAAATCGGTCACCGGCCTGACCACCGGCGCCACCTACGTCCTGCTCGGCGTGCTGCTGTGGCGCGGCGACGTCCCGCTGGCCACCGCCGGCACCGCGGTCCTGGCCATCCGCACCGGCACCGGCCAGCTCAACGCGCTCGTGCGCGCCCTGAACCAGGTCTTCGAATACGGGCTCTACCTCACCGACTGGCAGGACGCCATCGACCGGGCCGACCGCGGCCGCATCCCCGACTCCGGCGTCGTGCCCGAAGGCCCGCCGCGGGTCGTGCGCGCCGAAGGGCTCGGCTTCACCTACCCCAACGGCTCGGCCCCGGCGCTGGCCGGCGTGGACCTGGAGATCCGCGCCGGGCAGATCGTCGCGCTGGTCGGCGAGAACGGCTCGGGCAAGACCACCCTGGCCAAGCTGCTCACCGGCCTGTACCTGCCGACCGAGGGCAGCGTGCACTGGGACGGCACGCCCACCACGGAGCTGGCCCGCGCCCGCGCCGCCACCCACGCCGCGGTGCTCTCGCAGGACTTCCCGCACTGGCCCTTCACCGTCCGGGCCAACATCGCCATCGGCCGCCACCTGGACGAGCCCGACGAGGCCAGGCTCGCCGCCGCGGCCGAGCAGGGCGGGGCCGCGGCCGTGATCGCCGACCTGCCGGACGGCCTGGACACGCTGGTGGCCAACGAGTTCCTCGGCGGGGTGGGCCTGTCCGGCGGCCAGTGGCAGAAGATCGCCCTGTCGCGCGCCTTCTACCGCGACGCCCCGATCCTGGTGCTCGACGAGCCGACCGCCTCGCTCGACCCGCGCGCCGAGATGGACGCCTTCCAGACCGTGCTGGACCGGGCCGCCGGGCGCACCGTCGTGCTGGTCACCCACCGGCTGCACTCGGTGCGGCACGCCGACCACATCGTCGTGCTCGACCACGGGCGCGTCGTCGAGCAGGGCACCCACGAGCAGCTGATGGCGCTCGGCGGCCGCTACGCCGAGCTGTTCACCCTCCAGGCCAACGCGTTCCTGGCGGCCTGACCCGCCACTCCTTGTCGAATGCCGCCTAGTCCCGGCGGGCGAGCAGGCCGTAGGTGCGCAGGATGTTCTTGGTGTTCTCGGTGTCCGGCCGCCACTCGTTGACCTGCACGACCCCGGGCGGCTGCACGGTGAACCCGTCGAGCCACGCCTCCAGCTCTTCCGGGGTGCGGTGGATGAACGGCACCCGGGTCGAGCGCCGGTAGTCGTCGATCATGGCGTTCTGCTCGGTCGGGTGGACCAGGTCGGGCGCGGCGTGCGAGAGCGCGAGGTAGCTGCCCGGCACGATCGCGTCGCGGTAGGCGTGCACGATCTTGTCCGGATGCTCGGTGTCCGGGATGAAGTGCAGC
>Ga0207664_10003947_pt1 | contig 9979 bp, 7 predicted proteins | sample LARL83metaG_FD_184349 | JGI IMG/M metagenome (GOLD analysis project Ga0207664, IMG submission 184349) | Corn, switchgrass and miscanthus rhizosphere microbial communities from Kellogg Biological Station, Michigan, USA - LAR L8-3 metaG... | ecosystem: Host-associated > Plants > Roots > Rhizosphere...
CCACATGGGGACTGAGCGCCGGGGGCGCGGAATGTACGTGCAGAACGCCGCGAACGGTCACCCTGGCCTCCCTGCGTGCGGACGAGGTGCGTCTTCCCCAACGACCTCGGCTCCGCCGCCGGCCGGCGCAGGTACCCGGCGCGCGACATGCTGCCGCTAGCACTCCTCTTCGGATTCTGCCTCACGACCGGCGTCCGGCGCTACCCACTTGCGGCGTGTCGCGGCGCTCCCTGCCCGCCTTGCACCTGTGTTCCCCCGCGTGCGGCACCGCTCCTTGCCCAGTGTCGCCCGCCACTTACCGCGTGTCGCGTCGTCGTGGTGTAGTGGACTCGTGGATGCCAGCGCGGGCACGACCGACGCCACCACCGCCTCCGGGCGCCTCACCGAGCGCGACATCGCGGCGCTGCTGTTCGTCGCCGACATGTACGCCGTGCAACTCGACCAGCTCGCCGCCGTCCTGCGGGTCACCCAGACGCGGGCCCGGGCCGCCGCCCTGAGCTGGCGGCGGGCCGGCTACGCGGAAACCGCCAGGCTCGGGCCCGGCCTGCCGTGGCTCTGGCTGACCCGGTCCGGGCTGTCCGCCTGCGGGCTGCCCTACCGGGCAGCCTCGCCCGCCTTATCGCGGCTTGCGCACCTGCGCGCGGTCACGGCGGTGCGGCTGGCACTCGAGGCGGCGCCCGCGTATGTCGCCGCGGGAGCGTTCTGGCGGGGTGAGCGCCGCCTGCGCGCCAGGGCCGGGGGCCGGGTCGGCTTACGCGAGCACATCCCGGACGCCGAGGTGCACTGGCCGGACGGCGCCCCGGTCGGCTTCGCCGGGGAGTGCTGGGCGATCGAGGCCGAGCTGACACCGAAGACCGTCGCCAGGACCGCCGCGATCATGCACGAAATCCTCGCCAGGACCGGGGACTACGGCTGCCCGGCTGGGCAGGCCCAGGTGCCGGGCGCGCCCCCGCGGCACGCGCGGGTGGTGTACCTGTGCTCCGCCGCCGCCCGGCCGACGGTCACCCGGGCGAGAGCGACGCTGCCCGGTGCCGCGGGCACGGTCGAGATCCGCGGCCTGCCGCCAGGGGCGGACATGGGCGAGCCGCCCCGCCGTGCCGGGGGGAGAACCAGGTGATCCGGCGCTACCTGGGCCTGATGGTGCTGCTGGCAGTGCTCCGTGCGGCGGGCAGGCTGGCCCGGATCGCGCTGGCTACGGCGGTGGTTGTGGCGGCCGCACCGGTCTCGCTGATGGCCGCGCTTGCCGTGACGCTGGCCTGGCGGGGTGGCTGGCCACCGCGGCGGCTGTACCTGGCGGCGCTGGCCTGCCTGCCCATGGTGGCGGTCTGGCTGGCGGCGGTCGCCGTCACCAGCCGGTCGGCCTGGCAGGCCGCCGGCGCGCCGTACCACGCCTGGCTGTCCTCCTGGCACCAGGTGGCGGCGGGCTCGGCCGCGCTGGCCGCCACGACCATCGCCCCGGTCGCGATCCCGCTCGGCCTGGCCGTCGGCGGGCTGGCCTGGTCGCGGCGGATCTACGCGATGGAGACCGGGACCGGCGGGATCTTCCCCACCTCGCCCGCTGCCTTCCAGGCGCGGCAGTGGCGGCATCAGGTGCGCACGGCACGCGCGCGGATCGCCGCGCCCGGCTCGGTGCCGCTGGTCTCCCGGCGCGGCGCGATCGTGGCGGGCGCGGTGATCCGCGCGTCCGGGCACCGGGCCGCGGACCTGGCGATGATCCCCTACGAGCGGCTGCGGTCACACCAGGTGGTCATCGGCACCACCGGCACGGGGAAGACCACGTTGCTGCTCCGGCTGTGGGCCGGGTTCCTCACCCGCGGGCTGCAGCTGCACGCGGCCGGCGCCGGCCGGCGGCCGCTGCTCGTCGTGCTGGACTGCAAGGGCGGCGCCGACTCGCGGCGGGTCGCGGACCGGGTCCGCCGGGTGCTCCGTGGCGCCGGTGCGCGGTTCACCGCCGTCTGGCCCGACGAGGCCAGCTTGTCACTGTGGGAGCTGCCTGCGGCGCAGCTGACCACGACGCTGCTCGACATGATCGAGCACGGCACCGGGGCCGCGGCCTACTACGCCGACGTGATGGAGGCGATCGTCGCCCTGGCGGTGGGTGCGCCCGGCGGGCCACCCACCAGCGCGGCGGATTTCCTCGGCAGGCTGGACGCCGGCTGGCTCGGCCTCGCCTACGCCGGTCCCGGTCACGGCGACGAGGCCGCGCTGCTCAGGGCGGCCTCCCGGCACGTCACCGACATCGCGCTGCGGTTCCGCACGTTGTTCCGGCGGCTGGGACCGGGGCTTGACGGGCCGGGCAGCTACGGTGACGCGGACGCCTGGTACTGCATCCTGGAGGGGACCGCCGACGTGGCGGTCGCCGAGTCGCAGGCCCGCGCGCTGGTGGACCTGCTGGCCCACTACGCCGCGCACGGCTCCGGCGCCGGGCGGGAGATCCTGCTCGCGGTGGACGAGTTCAGCGCGGTGTCGCGGCGGCTGCCGATCTGGCAGCTGTACGAGCGGGCCCGTTCGCTGGGCCTGGCGGCGCAGGTGTCGGCGCAGTCCTGGCAGGGGCTGGCCCCCGACGATGACGACAGGTACCGGCTCGCCGCGACCGCGGACGGCGGCATCTGGCTGCTGCGCACCCCCTACCCCGAGCCGGTCGCCGCGCTGGCCGGGGACCAGCCGGCGCTGGACACCAGCCGGCGCCTGCTCGGCGTGCCCCGCTGGGGACGTGAGGGCTCCTCGCGGGTCCGCGGGGAGCCGGTGGCCGACCCGGCGCTCATCCGCCGCCTTGACGTCGGCCAGGCCGCCTACGTCTACCGGGGCGGGGTCACCTTCGTCCAGGTCAAACGGCTGATCGCGGTACCCGCCGCACTGGCAGGCCCACTGCCGGCCGAGGCGGCTCACCGAGCGGCACCGCTGGCCGGATCCCGGCTGGCCGACCGGCCGGCCGGGCCGGGCGTGCCCGATGCCGCGGGGCCGCCCTCCTGGCCCAAAGCGCCTGCCGTCGAGGTCACGGCGCTGCTCGACGAGGCGTTCGGCCCGGAACCCGGTTGAGCCAGAAGGCCTTCGCGGCACGGCCATGGTGGCCGGAGGCGGATCGGCCGCGGCGAATCTGGCCGAGGGCCTGGCCGACGTCGAGGGCTGGCTGCCGGCACCCCGGCCCCAGCCCGGCTGGACGGGACTGTATTGACCGGACCGGTATGACCTGCAGCACACGGGCAGAAACCGGGCACGGTGCCCGCCGGACTCGGCATCATAGGACTGGCCAGGAGGTGCAGGGGAGGACGGGAGCATGGGAGGGCAGCCGGCGCTGGAGCAGCTTCGCCGGTGGGATCCGGAGCGCATCGGCCCGTACGTGTTGCTGGGCCGCCTGGGTGCCGGGGCGATGGGCCAGGTGTTCCTCGGCAGGTCGACCGCGGGCCGGCTGGTGGCCGTGAAGACGATCAAGATCGAGTTCGCCGAGGAGGCCGGGTTCCGTTCCCGGTTCGCGCACGAGGTGGCCGCGGCCCGCCGCGTCAGCGGGGTGTTCACCGCCGCCGTCGTGGCCGCCGACGCCGATGCCGACGTGCCGTGGCTGGCCACCGCGTACGTGCCCGCGCCCTCGCTGACCGAACTGGTGCGCACCTGCGGCCCGCTCCCGGTGGCGGCCACCCGCTGGCTGGCCGCCGGGTGTGCCGAGGCGCTGGAGTCGATCCATACCGCCGGGCTCGTGCACCGCGATCTCAAGCCGTCCAACGTGCTGGTCTCACCGGACGGTCCGCGGGTGATCGACTTCGGGGTGGCCAGGGCCGCCGAGCGGATCCAGCTCACGGTGACCCGCGGCGCCGTGGGCACGCCCGCCTACATGGCGCCGGAGCAGGCCCGCGACACCCGCCAGGCGTCGGCCGCCAGCGACATGTTCTCCCTGGGCGCGACCCTGCTTTACGCGGCCACCGGGCACGCCCCCTACCAGGGCGAGACCGTGATGGACGTGCTGGTCCGGCTCGCCACCGAGCCGCCGGATCTGGCCGGGCTGCCCGCAGAGCTGACCGACCTGGTCACCTCCTGCCTGGAACGCAGCCCGAGGAAGCGGCCCACCTCCGCTGGCCTGCTCAGCGAGCTAGGGCCGTTCGTCGCCGGTCCCGCGGCGCACAACGGGCACCACGCCTACCTGACCGCCCCGGCGATGGCGCTGATCGGCGACTACCAGCACGGCCCGCAGCTCGCGGCGCAGGCCCCGGCCGGGGAGGCGACCGAGGGCGGGACCGAAGGCGGGGCCGCCGACGATGCCACGTTCGGGTCACGCACCGCGCTGTCAGCGCCCCGCGGGCCGCTCCTGCGCCGCTGGCTGACCCGCCGGCGCGCGGCGGCGCTGCCGGGCAGGCCGGCCGCCACGCCACGCCGGCCGGTCTCCCCGGCCAGGCCGGCCCGCAAGAAGCGGCGCACCGCGCTCGGCGTGGCCGGGCGCATCGGGGCGGGCGCCGCCCTGGTGGCGCTGGGCGCGCTGATCGCCGTGGCGCTGGATGGCGGGATAGGCGAGCCTTCCCCCGCTGCCTCGCAGAACCCGGCGATACTGCCGTTCGTCCCGCCGGCCGGGCCGCCGCCCAGTTCGTTCCCGCCGCTGTCCGGCACGCGCCCGGGGATCGAGGTGATCCAGCCGGCCGGCGACGGGCTGACCGGCTTCGTGGTGCACGGCGCCGGCTGGCCGCCGCGCAGCACGGTCACGCTGGCGCTGGCCGGCCGGAGCGTGCCCGTGACGGTCGACGGCGCGGGGGCCTTCAACTACGCGATCGACCAGGGGCATGTGTTCTATCCCGGGCCGATTCCCCTGGGCCGTCACGAGGTCGTGGTCACCGGAGCGGCCGGGCACCGGCTCAGCACGTCCTTCGTGGTCCAGCCAGGGCCTCCGCCCGGAGCACCCTCCCCCACACCCTGACCGGTGCGGCGCCCCGGAAGGTCCGGGGCGGCGCTCCCCGGCCAGCACGCTCAGCCGTCCCTGGACCACCACAGGTCCTCCTGGCGGGAGCACCACGCCGGGTCGTTCAGCTTGCCCAGGTCCGCCGCGGTGACGATGCCGTGCTCGATGAGCAGCCGCACCCACCACCTCGTCGGAGAGCCGGGTGTCCGCGCGGACCAGGCCCCGGTCGGTGATCTTGTGCCGGAGCACCTTGATGTGCTCGGCCACTCGCGCGGACAGTCTTTCCCTGAAGGCTGGGTCGCTGTCGAACCGTTCCAGTTCGTGGTAGGCACCGGTCACCTGAAGCGCGTCCCTGGCGATCTCCGGGGTCCGCGGCAGCGGGGTGACCGCGCCCGGGTCGAGCAGCCAGGGGCGGCACCACATCAGTGCCACCAGGAACAGCTTGGTCATCGGGTCGAGGTAGATCGGGAGCAGCGTCGCCTCGGCGTCGGCCCGGGCGCCGTCCGCCCGCACGCCCCAGCGGTCGTCGCCGCCGGAGACGATCACCGCCAGCGGCCGCCCCTCGTCCAGCATCGCCCGGGATCCGACGAGCACCGTCCCCGCGCGCACGAACCAGCCGCCGGAGGGCTCGTCGCGCTCCTCCATCCGGGGCAGCCGGATCCGGTAGCCGTCGCCCTCGGTGTAGAGCGCGTGGGTGCGGCTGATGTTGGCGATCCACGCGCCCGCGGCCATGGCGCTGATCACCCCGGCACGCCGCGAAAGCCCCCGCCCCGCGGCGATCGTCAGGTCCGCGTCCGGCCCCCGGCCGAACACCAGCCTGCTGCCCTCGGGGATCCCCACGACCAGGCCGGAGGGCGTGGTGACGCGCGCGGCGGCCGGGTTGCTGGGCTGAGGGGACGCCATCGCCTTCCTGTCTGCGGTAACCGGCACGGATGTGGTAGCGCAAGTGTAGGTCCGGGCGCTCGGCAGGGCAGATCCCGGAATCCGGGGATGGCCAGCGGGCGCCGGCCGGGGTTGGCTACTGGCAAGCCTGGGGCGAGGCACGGCATGGCCTGCTTGGAGGGGCTTCCGCTCGCGCGGAAGGCGGCCCGCCGGGCCGCGGGCGCGGGCGCGGGCAAGGAGCGCACACGGGGGTTCGCTCCCTGCGCGTTCCTTGGGGGGACTCGCGGGACCGGCACGTGCCTCGCCCCGGGCCGTTGCGTGCCTGCCCCGCTCCGGCCGATGTGCGTACACTCGGCCGGGAGCCACACAGCAGGGGAAGTCCCATGAGGCCAGCGCGGCAGGCGGACCCGTTCACGGTGTTAGGGCTGCCGGCCCGGCCCGGGCTTGCCGACGACGAGGTACGGGCCGCATGGCGGCGGATCGCCGCGGCGACCCACCCGGACCGCGCCGACGGCGGGGATGCCGCCAGGTTCGCCGCTGCCGCAGCCGCCTACACCGCCATCCGCACCGGTTTCGGCCGGACCGAGGCACTGGCCGACCTGGCCCGGCCCACGGGGGTGCGCCGCTGGCTCCCGGCCCAGGGGCCGCGCCGGCACCGCGCGGACCGGGCCGCGCGGCGGGAAGCCGCCGGGCCCGGCCCGCGCCGCTGGCGACCGGCCGCCGATGGGGAGAGACGGCGACGGCGGCCGGCCGCCGGCCTGGTGGCGGGGCGATGGTGGTCGCGGGTGCGGATGGGCCGCCCGGCCAGGCTCGCGCTGCGGATCGCCGCCGTGGCGGCCGTCAGCATCGCGGTGGCGCTGGTCGCCGGCCCACGGCCGGCCACGCCTGCCCTCATTGCCGGGGCGCTGACCTGGCTGGCCGTGACCGCCCGCCACGACCTCGCCCCGCCCGGATGATCGCACCATGCCGGGCTAGGGTTCCAGCGGGAAGTGGACGCCGAAGTGCTGGGCCAGTGCCTGCTGCAGCGCCGTGGACGTGGACCAGGACAGCGGCGGCCCCAGCCCGGTGACCACGCGGCAGCCGGTCAGTTCGACAGTGACCTCGTGGAAGCCGCGGGCGCCCGCAGCGAAGAACAGCCGGTAACTGGCGCCCATGTCGTTCGGGCACATCATCCGGCCCGGTGGCACCGCGGGCAGCGCGCACAGCAGCGTTGCCAGTTGCCGCACGGTGGCCCGGTCCCTGATGGTGAACCCGGCCGGCAGGACCTCACGCACGTGCAGGCCAGGCGGTGCGGTGGAGCGCATGAACGTCATCCTGGTGAGTTTCGGCACCGCCCGGCACAGCGCCGTGTCCTTGGCCGGCCCGGCGCCGATCATCACCCCGCCGGGGTTCACCCCGGACGCCGACGGCTGGGTGGCCGCGGCCGGTGGATGCGAGGCGGGTCCTGACGCGGCGGTGCCGGTTCCGGCCACGGTGGTGCCGCAGGCCGCTAGCCCGATCATGAGTCCGGCGGTGATGCCGCCCAGCGCCGCGCGCCCGGCCGCACCCTCCGGCTTGCCCAGCGTTCTCATCGCGACTCCCTTCCGGCCGGGGCGCCACCCGGGCCGCGCCGCCCCGCTGTTCCGCCCGCTACGTCCCTCCGCTGGGCGGGAATCCGCGGGGCCGGCCTGGCCGCCCGGGGCCGGCCCCGCGGTCTCGGGGCGGGCCGGGCCAGGTGCGCCCGCGCCCGCCGTTCGGGTTGGTGCGGGCCGGCCTGGCTGCCCCAAACCCACCCGCACACACTTGGACGAGCCACGGCGCGGTCTGGTTCCGTCCGCGCGGTTCCCGTTGGGCTGATCATGTCCGCTGCCCTGCTCCCGAAGGACCTTGCCGCGCGGCCAGAGACAGCCTTTCATGATCACGCAGAGGAGGGGCGGCGCCACGATGCCCGGCTAGCCCCGCTCCGGTCCGGTCGCCACCGGGCGCGCCGGGTCGGCCACCCAGTTGGACCAGGAGCCGACGTAGAGCGACGCACGGATGCCGGCCAGTTCGAGCGCCAGTACCTCGTGGGCTGCGGTGACCCCGGAGCCGCAGTACACCCCCACCATCCCGTCACGGCCCGCCGCCCCGAGGGTCGCGAACCTGGCGCGCAGCCCGGCCGCGGGCAGGAACCGGCCGTCCGCGCCGACGTTGGCCGTGGTGGGCGCGCTCACCGCCCCGGGGATGTGCCCGGCCACCGGGTCGATCGGTTCCTGCTCACCCCGGTAGCGCTGCCTGGCGCGGGCGTCCAGCAGGTGGCCCCGGCGGGCGAGGCCGGCCGCGGCGTCGGCGTCGAGCACCGGCATGTGCCCCGGCAGCGCGGTGAAGTCGCCGCCGGCCGGCGGCGCGCCGTCCCCAGTGGCCAGCTGCCCGCCCGCCGCCGTCCAGGCACGGAACCCGCCGTCGAGGACCTGGCAGTCGCGGTGCCCGAAGTAGCGCAGCAGCCACCAGGCCCGCGCCGCCGCGGTGGCGTCCGCATCGTCGTAGACGACCACCGTGCTGGCGGTGCTGACCCCGGCACGCCGCATCGCCTCCTGGAACCGGCCGACCGGGGGCAGCGGGTGCCGGCCCGCCGGGCCAGGCTCCGCGGCAAGATCGGCGTCCAGGTCCACGAACACCGAGCGCGGCAGGTGCCCGGCACGGTAGGCCTCGATACCGGGCGGCCCACCGAGCCGCCAGCGGACGTCAAGCAGCACCGGTGGGGCGGGCCCGGCCAGGGCCCGCGCGAGCGTGCCCACGTCGGTCAACGGGCCGGCCCGACCGTCTCGCGGCTCCATGACGGGCACCCTCCGTCCCGGCTTCCCCCGCAACGCCGCAATCGCGGGGAGGTGTTACTACGACGGTTACCACACCAGGTTGGCCCTGTGGGTAACTCCAAGGATTCTGTGGACGAGGCGCCGCATACTCTTGCGTCTCCCCGGATGATGCTGTGGATAACCGGCATGCCCGTTGTGGGCTGAACTATAGCCCGCGCCGCGGGCGCCGCAGGCTGTGCGGGCACACCGTACTGCATGCGATTGCAAATGAGAAGAAGCACCGTCCCGCGTGAACCGGCTGCCGGCTGGCCGCGCGGCTGCCGACGAGCGCCGCCAGCCGGCCGCACTTCTTCCTCGCGAGCGTCTCGTGCACAAGCAGCACGGAGCCAGCGGCAGCCCGGATGCCGGTCAGAGCGTGGGCAGGCGCAGCAGGGGCACGAGCTGGTCGGCGGACGTGAGCGATCCGTGCATGCCGACCAGCGAGGACTCCAGCGGCTCCGCCTTGGTGGCCACGATCGCGAACGGGCCCACCGGCGCGGCCACCACGTCGCCGATCCGCGCGGCCAGCGCATCGGGCACCGGGCCGAACCAGCCTGCGTCGATGGCCCCGTCCCTGGGCAGCACCCAGGCCCGGTCGCCGATGATCTCGGCCCAGGCCGCGGCGACGTCGGCGGCCGCGCCCGGCAACGCGTAGACGTGCCTGGCTCTCGGCTCCCCGCCGAGCAGGGCCACCCCCTCGCGCAGCGCGGGCAGCGCGTCGACGTCGATCCGGTCGTCCGGGCCCACGTCGACCATGCCGTGGTCGGCGGTCACGTACAGCGGGGTACCGGCGGGCAGCGCCGCCGCGAGCTGCTCGGCCAGCTTGTCCACGTGACCCAGGTGGTAGCGCCAGGCATCGGAGGTCGCCCCGAAGGTGTGCCCGGTGCCGTCGAGCTGGCCGTGGTACACGGTGACCAGGGCACGGTCGGCCCCCCGCAGCGCCTCCGCTGCCTGCGCCACCAGGGCGCCCATGCTGTCCGCCGGCCGGTACTCGGTGCCCCGCATGACCGCGACCGACAGGCCGGTGCGCTCCAGCGCGGACGCCGCCACGCGGTAGGTGCACACGCCCGCCGCGGCGGCCCGCTCGTACACCGTGCTGCCCGGCTGCCAGCTGCGCGGGTCGACCGAGTTGTCCCACCGCAGGCCGTTCAGCAGCTTGTTCTTGCCCGGAATGGCGACCTGATAGCCGAGCATGCCGTGCTGCCCGGGTGGGCGCCCGGTGCCCAGCGAGCTGAGGCTGGTCACCGTGGTCGCCGGGAAGCCCGCGGTCAGCGGGGCACCGTTGACCGCGAGCTCGGACAGGAAGGGAGCGCTGGCCGGCTGGTCACGCAGCAGTTCCCAGCCCAGCCCGTCCACCACGAGCAGGCAGGCGCGGGCGGTGCCCGGCAGGCCAAGCGCGTTA
>Ga0207664_10003948_pt1 | contig 9978 bp, 7 predicted proteins | sample LARL83metaG_FD_184349 | JGI IMG/M metagenome (GOLD analysis project Ga0207664, IMG submission 184349) | Corn, switchgrass and miscanthus rhizosphere microbial communities from Kellogg Biological Station, Michigan, USA - LAR L8-3 metaG... | ecosystem: Host-associated > Plants > Roots > Rhizosphere...
GCATCCGCTCACTTGCACGGCGTTCAACGCCGACTTCGATGGCGACCAGATGGCCGTCCACATTCCGCTGTCTCCCGAAGCGCAGATCGAAGCTTCCACTTTGATGCTGTCTTCCAACAACATCCTTTCGCCCGCGCATGGATCGCCCATCGCGGTTCCCACGCAGGATATGGTGCTCGGTCTCTACTATCTGACCAAAGCCCGGCCCGGCACCAAGGGTGAAGGCCGCACTTTCGCCTCCACCGACGACGTGCTGATCGCTCTCGAGATGGGTGAAGTCGAAACTCTATCGCCCATCAAGCTGCGCTACACCGGTAAAGTAATCGACTTGATGAAGGCGTTCGACAATCAGAACGTCATTCACACCGAGCCGATCGAATTCAACAAGCAGTACATGGATACCACGGTTGGCCGCGTGATTCTGAACGACGTACTGCCGGACGAGATGCCCTTCATCAACGGCCTGCTGAAGAAGAAGGGTCTCACGCAGTTGGTGCAGTACTGCTACCTGAAGTTCGGCTTGATCGTCACCGTTCAGATGCTGGACGAGGTGAAGAAACTGGGCTTCCTGTACGCCACCCGCGCCGGCATCTCCATTGGCATCGATGACATGGTGGTGCCTGATGAAAAGGCCAAGCTGGTGAAGAACGCCGAAAAGGCGGTCATCGAAGTCCAGCAGCAGTATCAGGAAGGCGCCATCACACAGGGCGAGCGCTATAACAAGATCATCGAAATCTGGTCGAAAGTCACCGAACGTGTCTCGGACGAAATGTTCAAGAGCATGGAAGAGGACGATCGCACCGGACGCTATCTCAACCCGATTTACATCATGGCCGACTCCGGCGCCCGCGGATCGAAACAGCAGATCCGCCAGTTGTCCGGTATGCGCGGTTTGATGGCCAAGCCGTCGGGCGAGATCATCGAGCAACCCATTACCGCCAACTTCCGCGAAGGTCTCGATGTGTTGCAGTACTTCATCTCGACGCACGGCGCCCGCAAGGGTTTGGCCGACACCGCGTTGAAGACCGCCGACTCGGGTTACCTGACTCGCCGTCTGTGCGACGTCGCGCAGGACGTGATCGTCACCGAAGACGATTGCGGCACCGGCGATGGCATCTACGTCGAGCCGATCATCGAATCGGGCGAGATCATCGAGCCGTTGCGCGACCGTATCGTCGGCCGTGTCGCTCTCGAAGATCAGTTCGATTACGAAGGCAACCTGATCGTGGGCCTCAACCAGGAGATCACCGAAGAGTTGGCCGCCGCCATCCAGGCAGCCGGTATCGAGCGCGTGAAGATTCGCTCGGTGCTTACCTGCGAATCCAAGCGGGGCGTTTGCCAGCTTTGCTACGGGCGTAACCTCGCCACCGGCCGAATGGTCGAGCGGGGCGAAGCCGTCGGTATCATTTCCGCGCAGTCCATCGGCGAACCCGGAACGCAGCTCACCATGCGAACGTTCCACGTCGGCGGCACTGCTACCGGTTCGAGCGAGCAATCCAAGCAGGACGCAAAATCGGACGGCTTCATCAAGTTCCTGGGCGTTTCGACAGTCAAAAACGCCAAGGGCGAACTGATCGCCATGAACCGCAATGGCATCCTGGCCATCATCGACGAGAAAGGGCGCGAAAAAGAGCGCTACCCCGTTGTGTATGGCGCCAAGGTTCTGTTCGCGGATGGCGCCAAGGTGAAAACCAACGACATCCTGCTCGAATGGGACCCGTACACGTTCTCGATCCTGACCGAAGTCAGCGGCAAGGTCCACTTCAAAGATTTGTCGGAAGGCGTCACGCTGCAGGAGCAGGTGGACGAAATCACCGGCATGTCCCAGTGGGTTGTGACCGAAGCGCTCGATGAAAAGCGAATTCCAACCGTGATCGTCCGCCCCGAGGGTGGCTCGCGGTCGGAAGAAAAGCGCTACCTCATGCCCACCCATGCTCACCTGATGGTGAATCATGAGGACACGGTTCACGCGGGCGACGTACTCGCCAAGATTCCGCGTGCGACCACTAAGACCAAAGACATCACCGGCGGTCTGCCGCGCGTGGTGGAGCTGTTCGAAGCGCGCAAGCCGCGTGAGACGGCCATCATCGCCGAGATCAACGGCATCGTGAAATACGGTGAAGTTGCCAAAGGCATGCGCAAGATCGCCATTACCGCCGACGACGGAGAGCAGAAGGAATACAACATTCCGCGCGGCGTACACATCAACGTTCAGGAAGGCGAGCGCGTGAAGGCCGGCGATCCGCTGATGGATGGCCCGCGCAATCCGCACGACATCCTGGCCGTGCTCGGCGAAAAGGAACTGCAGAAATACCTGGTCAACGAAATCCAGGAAGTCTATCGTCTGCAAGGCGTCAATATCAACGACAAGCACCTGGAAGTGATCTCGCGTCAGATGATGCGCTGGGTGAAAGTGGACGATATCGGCGACACCGAGTTCCTGCCCGAAGAAGTGGTCGACAAGTTCAAGTTCCGGGAAGAGAACAATCGGGTAGCGGAAGCTGGTGGCCGTCCGGCGACTGGTAAGCCGGTCCTGCTCGGAATCACCAAGGCGTCGCTTTCCACCGATTCGTTTATCTCGGCCGCGTCCTTCCAGGAAACCACGCGCGTGCTGACCGAAGCCGCTATCAACGGCAAGGTCGACTATCTGCGTGGCCTGAAGGAGAACGTCATCATGGGGCGGTTGATTCCGGCCGGAACCGGTATGGAATACTATCGCGGCGTGAAGATCGCGGGCGAAGACGTGGTGGAAGAAGAGCCCATCGCGGAAGAAGTTTCGCTCACCGGCGATCTGGGCGGCTACGAAGACGAAGCCCGCACGGTTTACGCCGGCGGCCTCACCGAAGAGCCGCTAGCCGAGTAAGCTATACAACTTCAACCGAACTATGGGCGCCTTTGAGCATTAAGGCGCCCATTATTATTTCCGCGTCTCAATGCTCAGCCTCCGCGTCGTACGTCGCTCCCAGCACAATGAAATGCCCGTGTTCGACCCTGAAACGGACGTGTATAAATCCGCTGCAGCAGCGCAAATTCTTGCCGACAACTGGTACTGAAAAGATTGACTTCGCCAAGTCCTCGGGATTACTCCAATCAGCTCCCTGAGGTCCCATCGATTGCCCGATGTCCGAAGGTACGACGGCCGCGGCCGCTTTACCAATTGGACCGAGATCAATGCGAATTGGACCATCTCTGTCCAGTGAAAAATACTCCTCGTAAGTGTAGCCGCCATTGCCACCTACCCAATCGCGGGTGCGTAAAAAAGACTCACCGTTACTGTTGACCACAATCGACGGTTCTACTCGGGAGTCCACTTGATTCGGTTCCAGATGATAGATCTCGCGAAACCGGCCCGGGCCGGTTTGGACCAGAATGAATTTCCAAGTAGTGTTGCCCTCTCCCTCAAAGTGGGTGATTACATCATAGATTTCGAAGCCAGCCATTTTCCCTACAAGCGAAACGTCGGACTTGGCCTTCGTCGTTTTCGCTCGTGCGATCTTTTGTGCTGGCGTGCAACCCCTAAAAGTGTCAGAATCCTCGCTCCGCAATAACGGATAACGGGTAAAGTACGAAAGTGCATGAGCGGCCGGATGGTCGATGCGATCGTCCTTAGGCGCGATGACATGACGCTCCCAAGCGGCAATCATGGGAAGCGCCATAATAACAATGCACGTTAGAATTCTAGGACCCATTCTCGTTACAGTCGATATACTCAAGGAATACCATGAACCTGGATCTCGAACGACTCGCTGAGCGGATTTCAGCCGTGAAAGAGTGGCTGCTCCGCGGGCGCGACGCCCGTGCCCCACGTCGCCACAGGGAAGCGTACGAGGCATGGAAGCACCGGGATCGTGACCTGGGAGTCAGCCTAGACGCCACGCAGCGCTTCACCAGAGATGAGGCGCATGAGAGGTGATCTCTCCCGCTAATCCGTTCTAGCTCCGCCACGCTTCAGGTTCTTCTCAAACAAATCCAAAATCCGCTTGTACTCATCCGCCCAACTCGACGGCTGCAGGAATCCGTGATTCTCCACCGGATAAACCGCCAGACTCCAGTTCTCCTTACGCAGCTCGATCAGCCGCTCGACCAACTCCGCGGTGTCTTGAAAATGTACATTCGTGTCCGCCATCCCGTGGCAAATCAATAGCGCGCCCTTCAAGCCCGCGGCGAAGTAGATCGGAGACGACCGCTTGTACGCCTCCGCATCTTTCTGGGGCAGATTCAAAATGTTGGATGTATACGGATGGTTGTAGTTCGCCCAATCGGTTACCGGCCGCAGCGCCGCGCCCGCTGCGAAGACGTCCGGCTGCGTGAACATCGCCATCAGCGTGATAAAACCCCCATAGCTGCCCCCGTAGATTCCGATGCGTTTCGGATCCACGCCCTGCTGGGCCACCAGCCATCGCGCCGCGTCCACGTTATCGTCCAGATCCTTGCCACCCATATACCGGTAGATTCCCGTCCGCCAGTCGCGCCCGTAACCGGCCGATCCGCGATAGTCCACATCGATAACCACATAGCCGCGTTCCATCAGCAGATGATGAAACAAGTATTCATGCTCGTAGGCTGAGGACCACCAACGATGTACGTTCTGCAAATAACCGGCGCCATGCACGAACACGACACCCGGTCCTCCCGTTCGAAAATTCGCCGGCTTGTATAGTCGCGCCCGCAAAGTGGCGCCATCGCGCGCCGGAAACGTCACCACCGGAACATCGTGCCACGGATACTCCGAGAAATCCGCCGCGGGCGACGACGTCAGCTTCTTTGCCACCGCCCCGGTGCGAGCCTCCTGGACGTACAGCTCCGGCGGTTTGTTCGTGTACGAATAAATATCGGCGAACCATCGGTCATCCGGCGACGCCACAAAGCTATGTCCGCCAGGCAGGGAAGTAAGCCTTGATCGCGCTCCACCTTCCGCGCTCATTTCGTATACATTGTGCTCGCCCGCATCGGCCTCGCTGGTTACCAGCAAGAAGCGGCTCTTGTCTTTCGACAGAGCGACGCCGTCCACTTCCCATTTGCCAGAGGTGAGCGCCTTCGGCTCGCCGCCCTCGAACGGCGCCACATACAAGTGCGAGTAACCGGTACGCTCGGACTGAAAATAAATGTCGCGATCATTCTTCATCCATCCCAACGTGCCCGCTCCTGGACCGTCCAGCCAGGCATCGTCATGATCGTGCGCCACCATGCGCGTCTTCCCCGTCGCTTCGTCCAGCGACAGAATCCAGCGATCCTTATTGTCGGCCGCTCGCGCCAGCAGCACCGCCTTAGCCCCATCCTCCGACCAGACCGGCTGCGACAACTGCACATCGCGCATGGCATCCGCAGCGCCGCCCACCTCTTTCTGACCGTGGTCCACCCATTTCACTTCGCCGGTCTCGACGTTCAAAATCGCCAGCCTCATCCGGTTCTGGTTATCGCCGACCTTATCACGAGACGGAATCTCTTCCGTGTAACCCGACTCCGTTACGTAATTCGGAACAACGGTGTTCTTGTCGTCCTTGCCGGCTTCCCTGACTCCCGCGATGACATACTTCTCATCGGGCGTTAACTGCAACGACGCGATGGTCTGTCCAGCCGTTAAGTTGAATGGCTTTCTCGGATTCTCGCGCTTCCGCCGGGCCTCATCTTCTTCGCGCTTGGCGGCGCGGTCGCGGATCACCTCCAGCAATTCCTTCTCTTGCTTCTTGAGAGATTCCTGGCTATCGGTGCCCTTCTGTTCTTCGGGTGCAGTCGCTCCGCCTCGCCCCCCGCGCCCTCCTTGTGTCGCCGCAGGAGTCGCCCCTGGCAACCGGATGTCGGTGAGTTCCTCTAGCGCCCCACCATCCAGCGCCATCACATATAGATTGTTCGCTCTGGTGAATGCCACCCGACGGCCGTCATGAGTGAAGTGTGGATCGGCCTCCCCATCCGTTGTTTTGGTGAGCCTCCGAGTCTGACCGCTCGTCGCGTCATAGAAGAAAATGTCGCCGTCGCGCGAATAAACGGTGCGTTTCTTTTCCGGAGTCGTGGAGCCGAATGCCGGCGGCGCGAGCCTGGCTTCCGCCTCCGAGAGCTTCCGCAGGCTCGAACCATCCCGATTTACAACATACGTGTCGGGATCCTTCATCACCGGATCGCTGGCCTGCTTCCACTGGAAGTACAGCCGCTCGCCGTCGCCGGACCAGCGAACTTGCGCCGGCTCGTAGCCATACAGCCCCGGCCCGCGCATTATATTGTCGACGGTCAGCGCGAATTTCCCGGCTGGAGTGGCGTGAAATGCGAATAGGATCGCTAACAGCGGTAGCGTCGATTTCCTCATCGACCACCATGCTATCGCAAGCCGCGAGTTAACGGCTCACGTTGAGCCGGATCGCTCCCAGTTCGGCCACCCCGCCATCGACAGCGATCGTCTCGCCGGTGATCGACCTTGCATCCACTGCCAGATGCCATGCCAAAGCCGCGATCTCCTCCACCGTTGCCAGGCGCTTCAGCGGAGTCATCGCTTCCCCTTCGTCGAACGCCGATTGCGGCCAGTCGGCGAATCTGGTGCGAACGAACCCGGGCGCGATCGCGTTCACGCGAATGCCCGGCGCCAGCGCGCGCGCCAGCGATTTGGTCAGAGTGATCATGGCGCCCTTCGAAGCGGCGTAGGCCATCGAACTTCCCAGCCCCGTCATGCCGGCCACCGATGCGATATTCACGATCGCAGATCCTTCTTGCTTGCGGAGCAGCGGCACGGCCGCCCGGACGCAATAGAATGCACCGCGCAGATTCGTATCGAAGGTGCGATCCCAAACCTCGTCCGTAAGATCTTCCAGCCTGTCGTGTGGAATGCGGGTGCTCCAGCCCGCGTTGTTGATCAGGAAATCGAGCCGTCCGAATTCGCGCGCAACCTGGTCGACCATTGCGCGGACTTCACTATCCTTGGATACGCTGGCGCCGACCGCCATCGCAGTTCCACCGGCGGCGCGAACGTCGCGAACCACCTCTTCAGCCGCATCGCGCGATCGGCTGTAGTTGACCGCCACTTTCGCGCCCTGGTGCGCGAAGTACTCGGCGATTCCGCGCCCGATGCCAGTGCCCGCGCCTGTAATCAGCGCAACCCGATCCTGTAGCTTCATCTACCAGATGGTAGCGCAGCCTGACTACTACTTCCTCACAAAATGCAGCGTCGCTTCGGCCTGCTGTCCCTGCGTGGAGTTCTCTTTGATGGCCAGCGTCATGTGCCTGCCATCGCTCGATAAGGTGTGGGTCCAGTGGCCTTGCACTTGATCATTCTTGGCCATGGCAGTCCATTCGGTCTCCATCTGATTTCCGTTGATGGTAGTTTTCGAACCCATTTGAAATGGCCCGATCTGGTTCTGCTGCGTCTCGCCATTGGTGCTCAAATGCAACTTAGTCGTCATCACACCGAGATAGAGCAGTGGAACAACGCCATTCTCGGGCTCTTTGAAAGTCGATTCAATGGTAACTCCCGAATTGTCCTGCTTGATCCGTTGCTCAAGGTTATTGGGTCCGTCACCCGGGCGCTGGCTGCCCCGGTCCAACACCCATCTGCCCGAAAATCCTTCGTCCTTGGCATTCACTGCGTTGACTGCAAAGACAGAAACCATTAAAAATACAACACTTAGCACTACCCCTAGTTTCAAGATAAATCCTCCACCAGTGTGACGACGTTTGAGGTCCAAGTATTTCACCCAGTATTTCCGTGCCGGCCGGCGCCATCGGTGAAACGCTGCGCCCCCTGGCGTGTTTCGCCGCTTTCCACGACTTCCATCCCGCGACGGAACTCGTTCCGCATAGCGTCATTGCAACCCAGCGACCATTGCTCATAGGCTGAGAGCCGATCTGATCGCATGCATTTCTGCGGGAGCCCTGCCAGTTCTGTCGCCAATTTGACAGCCGCGTCCAACGCCTGACCCGGCTCGACTAGCCGGTTCGCCAAACCCATCCGCAGCGCCTCTTCTCCCGAAATACCGCGTCCGGTCAGGATCAAGTCCATCGCATGACTATGCCCGATCAGCCGCGGAAGCCGGATGGTTCCCAAATCCACCAGCGGCACACCAAATCGCCGGCAGTAGACGCCAAACACGGCATCGCGCGCGGCTACGCGTAGGTCGCACCACAGGGCCAGTTCCAGCCCTCCGGCGACAGCGTGGCCTTCCACCGCCGCGATTACCGGCTTCGATAGCAACATCCGGGTCGGACCCATCGGTCCGTCGCCCTCTTCCGACATCCGGTTTCCGTGGCCGGCTGCGATCGCCTTCAAATCCGCACCGGCGCAGAAGGTTCCGCCCGCGCCCGTGAGCACAGCGACCTTCGCCTGGTCATCAGCGTCGAATTTGCGGAACGCATCGGCGAGTTGGCCTGCAGCGGGGCCATCGACGGCGTTGCGCACCTCCGCCCGATTAATGGTTACAACCAAAACATCGGCTTGTTTCTTAATTAAGACAGAATTCAAGCGAATTAATCGCCCGAGACGCGCCGCGGGCCGCTGTATGAAAACCAGGGCGCCACTGCAGTCATCAAGCGCTGGGTTCTCCAACGACCGCGCAGGACCGACAAGCCCAGCATGGCGGCGATCAGGATCGCGGCATAGATACCGCACTCCAGATTGCCCAGCGACTCTTTCCACGCCCCGAACCAGCGGCCGTACACCAGCTCGATATGCACCCAATAGACCAACAGCGACGTGGTCCCGAGCTGCCGCAGCCAGCTCCATGAATTAGCGACGGCGTACTCGGTCCACAGGAAAGCGAACGCTATGATGACCATCACCACGCCCAGCTTGATCACGATCAGGCCGGGACTATCGAGCCAGAATTCCGACTTAGGATAGAGCGAGTAAGGCATGTTGGAAAAATATTGCCCACCTACGATCAGCACCAGGCCAAGCAAGGTGCCCCACTGCATGACGCGATTCATCTGATCCGCTCTTACAATTCGGAGCAGGCTGCCGATGCTGATCCCGAAGGCGATAAACGCAGCCCAGGGAAAAAATGCGAAGTACTGATAGCTCGGCACAAAGTAAGCCGACACGCCCGCCGGCAGCCAACTCCAATCGATGGCCGACACCAGCGGCGCCGCGGTAGCGATGGCAATCCCCAGTCCGGCGCACAACCGGACTCGCTCGGCCGTTGTGAAAATCGCCATCACTGACATCAGGCCGATGGCCAGGCCCATACAGTTGAGGATGTCGACTTTGAACAGGGCCGGCCAGGGACTTTGCGGATAGGCGAACAACCATAACTGCAGCCGGAACAGGAATGCAAGTGAGAACAGGTAGCCCGCTCGCCGCAGCGCAAACTTCCAGCGCGCCAACGCGTCGAAGCCCTGCTGTTCGCGCCGGTCCATCAGGAACGCCAGAGTGATCCCGGTGAGAACCAGAAAGATCGCGGGGCCGAGACCGCCGAAGAATTGCGATAGCATGAAAGGCCCATCGACTCGCAGATCGGTTCGGTTGAAGGAGTGGAATACGTGGCCCTGTAGCATGATGACCACGGCCAAGCCTCGCGACCAGTCCAGGAAAGTCAGGCGGCCCGTAGCGTCGCGATTATTCCGGACGCGCGTTTCTTTTCTCTCCAATGTTGCGGTAGCTGTCATTTGCCTGGATGCTCTGTTTTAACCCCGGGCGGGAGTTTGAGTTTCAACGCTTCTGGCGGCAAGGAGGGATTAATCTTGAGGTCAGCGTAGGTCATCGTACGCGAATTGCCCGAAGGCTCCGTAATCTTTTCGCTCAGAGGGTAGGGATCGCCGTGCTCCGGAATCCACAGATCGAGTTTCTTTACATACTCTCGCGCTTTCCCCGATTTCGGAATCAACTCCAGATGAATGGCCTGGCCCCCGCCCACCGCCTTCGCCGCCTCGGTACCCACGACCGTCATCGTGTAATCCTTAGCAAGTTCACTGCCGGAGGTGCCGAACCCGATCATCAGAAACTTGTCTAGTTGCTCACCATGCTCTTCCAGATCATAGACTTGCACCGTTTTTATTTTC
>Ga0207664_10003949_pt1 | contig 9977 bp, 7 predicted proteins | sample LARL83metaG_FD_184349 | JGI IMG/M metagenome (GOLD analysis project Ga0207664, IMG submission 184349) | Corn, switchgrass and miscanthus rhizosphere microbial communities from Kellogg Biological Station, Michigan, USA - LAR L8-3 metaG... | ecosystem: Host-associated > Plants > Roots > Rhizosphere...
CGCCCCCCGCCACGGGAAACGGGCCGCCGGCCCCGCCGGCCCCGCCAGCACCGACCGGAGCACCAGCACGACCGCCACGTTGACCGCGACCAAGACGAAGCTGACCAGCCAGATGCCGCCGAGCGAGGCCAGCGCGAGCACGGCGGGATGCTGCCATTGGCTCGCGCCGTACACGTTCCACGGGCCGCCGAGCGCCTGCCAGGAGCGCACCAGCTCGACGACCATCCAGCAGCTCGGCACCACGACCAGCCCGGCGAACGCCCGCGGCCAGGACACCGGCGACCGCAGCAGCCGCCACGTCGCGATACCCCACGGCACCCACAGCCCGCCGAACACCAGGCCGAGCAGCAGCACACCCGGCCCGATCTGGGGCGCCATCCAGTACAGGGCCGCGATCAGGTAACCCGCGCCGAACCACCAGGCCCGGATCCAGGCCTCCCGCGACGTCACCGCCCGCAGGATCATGATCATGCCCGGTACCAGCGCGAACCACGCGATGAACCCCAGGCTCGGGGCCGGGAACGCGAGCAGCGGCAGCGCCCCGGCCAGGAGCGCCAGCCACCGTGGGGAACGCAGCCACCGAGGCACCCGCAAGGTCACATTCCATTGTCGGTCGGCGAGCCCCATCCACGCCAATCCGCCGCGCCACAAAACGCCGACCGAGCAACGTGTCGGATTACCGCTTTGCGGTAATCCGACAGTCGAAAACGACGGTCAATCCTCCACGACGCGGCGATTTACCACGCTAATCGCCGTCGGTGGTGAGCGAGCATCGTTCTGCTGCGTGTAACCCAGGCCGTTATGATTCCTGGGCCTGCGTGAGGGCGCGGCGGGTGAGGACCCGCGCCAGGTGCTCGCGGTAGGCGGTGCTGGCCCGGATGTCGGCGGGCGCGCTGGTCCCCTCCGCGGCGTGCGCGGCGGCGTCGGCCGGGGTGGCGCCGGACGCCAGCGCCTGCTCGACGGCGGTCGCGCGCAGCGGCACCGAGCCCATGTTGACCAGGGCCACGCTGCCGCCCTGCACGGCGACGCCGACGATCGCCCAGTCGATCGCCCGCTGGGTGAACTTCTGGAACCCCCAGCCGCGGGCCGCCGGCTTGGGCACCTGGATCTCGGTGAGCAGCTCGCCGGGCTCCAGCGCGGTCTCGAACAGCGACTGGAAGAACGATCCGGCCGGGATCTGCCGGGAACCGCCGCTCCCCCGGACCACGAAAACAGCGTCCAGCGCCAGCAGCACGGCCGGCAGGTCGGAGGCCGGGTCGCCGTGCGCGACCGAGCCGCCGATCGTGCCGCGGTGCCGGATCTGCGGGTCGCCGACCTGGCCCGCCGCGTGCGCGAGCAACGGGATCTCGCGAGTCAGCAGGTCCGACGTGGCGACGTCGTGGTGCCTGGTCAGCGCGCCGATCACGACGTTGTCGCCGTCGTCGCGGACGTACGACAGGTCACGCAGGGCGCTGAGGTCGATCAGCACCTCGGGGGCGGCCAGCCGCAGCTTCATCAGCGGCAGCAGCGAGTGGCCGCCGGCCAGGAACTTCGCGTCCTCGCCGTGCTCAGCGGCCAGGTCGAGAGCCTCCTCGGCGGACGCGGCCCGCTTGTAGGTGAACGTCGCCGGGATCATGCCGAAGCCTCCGAAGCGGTCACGGGGGGTTGCAGGGGGGACGCCCCCCCTGCTGCGGCCAACACCGCGCGCACGATGTTGTGGTAGCCGGTGCACCGGCACAGGTTGCCTTCCAGGCCCGTCCGCACCTCTTCCTCGGTGGGATGCGGGTTCTCTTTCAGCAGCGAGACAATCGCCATCACCATGCCCGGCGTGCAGAAGCCGCACTGGAGGCCGTGCTCGGCGTGGAACGCCCGCTGCACCGGGTGCATCTCCGTGCCGTCCGCAAGGCCCTCAAGCGTGGTGACCTCGTGCCCGCTGGCCTGGGCGGCGAGGACCGTGCAGGACTTCACGGACTCGCCGTCAAGCAGCACGGTGCAGGCGCCGCACGAGGTGGTGTCACACCCGATGTTCGTCGCGGTCAGTTCCGCCACGTCGCGCAGGAAGTGCACGAGCAGCATCCGGTCCTCGACATCGGCGGTGACGTCCTTACCGTTGACCGTAATGCCTACGTTCACTTCGCCTCCTGTATTGCCGTCCACACCCGCTCCGGCGTGGTCGGCATGTCAATGTGGCGGACGCCGAGATGCGCGACGGCGTCGACCACGGCGTTCTGTACGGCTGGCGTCGAGCCTATGGTGCCCGCCTCTCCGATGCCCTTAACCCCCAGCGGGTTGAGGTCGGTCGGCGTCTCACTGGCCAGCAGCTCGAAGCTGGGCAGCTCGGTTGCGCTGATCGCCGCGTAGTCCGCCAGTGTAGAGGTCAGCGGGTTCGCGTCGGCGTCGTACCGCACCTCTTCGAGCAGGGCCTGCGCGGCGCCCTGGGCGATGCCGCCATGGCGCTGGCCCTCGGCCAGGATCGGGTTGAGGACCGGGCCCGCGTCGTCGACCGTGATATGCCGTTTTAGTGTGACTTTCCCGGTATCGGTGTCCACCTCTACGACGGCGACGTGCGCGCCGAACGGGAACGTGGGCCGGTCCGCGGTGAACCTCACGTCGGCCACGAGTACGCCGTCCGAAGTGTGCCCGGCCACCTGACCCCAGGTCAGCGACGTGTCCGGGTCACCACGCACCTGCCAGCGGCCAGACGCGGTATCGAGGACGACGTCCGCTTCCGCGGCCTCCAGTATCGACGCCGCCTGGCGACGGGCCTCGTCCTTGACCTCGATCGCGGCCTTGTGCACCGCGGAGCCGCCGAGCTGGAGGCTGCGCGAGGCGTAGGTGCCGATCGCGTCCGGGATCAGGTCGGTGTCTCCGTGGATGACCGTGATCTGGTCCATCGGAATGCCCAGCTCATCCTGCACGAGCATCGCCCAGGCGGTGTGATGCCCCTGGCCGTGCGCCGAGCTGCCGGTGAACACCGTCGCGGTGCCGTTGTCGTGCACCTCGAGCTTGGCGGTCTCCCCCGCCCCGGCGTCGGCGGCGGTGATCTCCACGTAGGAGGACACGCCGATGCCCAGCTGGCTGGTGTCGCCGCGCTCCCTGCGCGCCCGCTGTTCGGCCCTGAGCTGGTCGTACCCGGCGGCCGCCAGGACCTTGCCGAGGGCTTCGGCGTACTGGCCGGAGTCGTACAGCGCCCCGGTCTTTGTCTGGAACGGGAAATTACCGGGCGCGATGAAGTTGCGCCGCCGGACTTCGGCGGGGTCCATGCCGATCGCGGCCGCGAACATGTCGACGGCCCGCTCAACGGCGGCCGTGGCCTCGGGGCGGCCGGCGCCCCGGTACGCGTGGACCGGCGTGGCGTTGGTGACCGCCACCCGGAACCCGGTCTGGACGGTGGGGATGTCGTAGACGCCGGGTGCCATCAGGCAGGTCAGGCCCGGCAGGAAGCCGCCGGCCCGAGGGTAGGCACCGGTGTCCTGGATGATGTCGATCCGGTACGCCTTGATCGTGCCATCCTGGTCGCCGCCGATCTTGATGTGGTGGTGCTGAGCGCGGCCCTGGGTCATCCCGACCAGGTTCTCCGACCTGGTCTCGGCCCACCGCAACGCACGCTGAGTCCGCCGCGCGGCCCAGGCGACGACCAGGCCGTCCCGGTCGATGCCCACCTTCGCGCCGAACCCCCCGCCCACGTCGGGCACGACCACCCTGATCTGGTCCGGCGGCATGCCGAGCACGCCGGCCACGATCCACCGGCAGATCTGCGCGTTCTGCGAACTGTGCCAGACGGTCAGCTTGCCGTTGCGGTACGCCGCCGCCGTGGCCCTGGATTCCAGCGGCATGGCGGCCAGCCGCTGGTTCACGAAGTCCTGCTCGACGACGACCGCACACGAATCGAACGGCGCGTCGTCGAAGGCGTCCCCGCGCGTGTCGACAGCCGTGTTGCTGCCCGCCGCCGGGAACAGCAGGGATTCGTCCCGGACGGCGGCCAGCGGGCCGACCACCGCCGGCAGCGACTCGTAGTCGACCTCGACCAGATCCGCCGCGTCCTCGCCCTGGTAGTACTCGTCGGTGATCACCACCGCAACGGGCTCGCCGACGTACCGGACCGTGTCCACGGCCAGCAGCGGCTCCTGCCACGGGCCGCCCATCGGGACGGGGCCGCCTTCGCCGCCGGGGTTGTCCGGGTCGTACGGCGGCGGTGGCGCGAGATCGTCCATGTCCGCGGCGGTGAGCACGGCGACCACGCCCGGCTCGGCAAGGGCCGCCGACGAGTCGATGCCGGCGATCCGCGCATGCCCCACCGGGCTGCGCACGAAGGTGAGCCTCGCCGCATCGGAAAGCTCGGGTGTGCGCAGGTCATCCACGTATACGCCGCCCGCGGTCAACAGCCGCGGGTCCTCCGTCCTGACTACCCGCGTGCCCAGGATGCTCATCGGACCTCCTGCCGTCGGTCATGCGTCTGGGGACATTATGTCGGACCGTACTGGTGAACATTCAAGGGCTCGGGTACCCGGATTACCTGCCAGTACGTGGCGCGGCCGGGGGATCCGGCCAGAACAGACATAGGGTTGGTAACCAACACAAACACCATCAGGCGCGAAAATACAGGGCTGGAAGCCCGCAATCGCATGGGTTAGCGTCCATTGCATGACAGACGCCTCCCACTGGAATGTTCGACTCACCGAACTCGCCGCACAATCGGAAGTGCCCGGGGCCGTGCTCGGTATCTGGGCCGACGGAGCGGAGACCCTGGCATCCAGCGGGGTGCTCAGCACCGCCACCGGCGTGGAGACCACGGCGGACTCGGTGTTCCAGGTGGGGTCGATCACCAAGCTGTGGACCGTCACGATGATCATGCAGCTGGTCGAGGAGCGCCGGCTGTCCCTGGACACGACGATCAGCGACGTGCTGCCGGGCACCCGCATCGGCACGGCCGACATCGGCGGCCGGATCACCGTCAGGCATCTGCTCACGCACACCAGCGGGCTGGACGGTGACCTGTTCACCGACACCGGCCGCGGTGACGACTGCGTCCGGCGGTACGTGGACGAACTGGCGGCCGCCGCGTCGGTGTTCGCGCCTGGCTCCGCCTACTCGTACTGCAACAGCGGCTTCGTGCTGGCGGGCCGGGTCATCGAAGCGCTCGACGGCCGGCCCTGGGAGGAGTCGCTCCGCGACCGGCTGATCGGCCCGCTGGGGCTGACCAGCACGATGACGCTCCCCGAAGAGGCCATCTTGCGCCGCGCCGCGACCGGCCACGACCACGGGGAACCGGTGCACATCTGGGGCCTGCCGCGCAGCATCGGTCCGGCGGGAACGATCACCGCCAGCCCGCACGACCTGCTGGCGTTCTCGCGGCTGCACCTGGATGGCGGGATCACGGCGGACGGCAAGAGCCTGCTCGGCCCGGAATCCGTGGCGGCCATGCAGCGCCGGCAGGCCGTTATCCCGCTGTTCACCGAGACCGACGCCGCGATCGGCCTCGGCTGGCGGCTGGCGCGCTGGGCCGGCCGGCTGGTGATCGGGCACGACGGCGGCACGATCGGCCAGACCGCGTTCTTGCGCATCGTCCCGGACGCGCGGATCGCCGTCTGCCTGCTGACCAACTCCTACCAGGGCCACGCGCTCTACCAGAGCCTGCTCCCCGAGGTGTTCGGCAGCCTCGGTATTCCGATGCCGCCGGGGCCGGTGCCGATGGCCGCCGACGGCCTCGGTTATGACGCCGCCGGGCACGCGGGGCACGTCGGGTACGCCGACCACGCCGGGCACGTCGGGTACGCGGGGTACGCCGGCCGGTACGAGCGCACCGCACGGCGCTACGACGTGTCGGTCGCCGACGGCTGCCTGCGGGCCACCGCGATGACGACCGGCAGCCTCGCCACGCTGACCGGCCCCCAGCCGGACGAGGTCATGCTGCTGCCCGCCGACGACACGGGCCGGAACTTCGTCTGCCGGTCGCGCGATGCCGAGCCGTGGACACCGGTGTCGTTCGGCGAACTCGGGGACGGGACGCGTTATCTGTTCGCCAGCGGCCGCATAGCGCCCCGCGTCAACTGACGTCTCCGCGGGGCGCCGCCCCGCGCACACGGGACCACGCGGACCGGGCGACCACCGGCCGCGAAGGCCCGAAGCTGTTCAGCAAGCATAACCGGCATGTTTTGGTTGTGAGTTCGGGCAGAGCGCGCGTTTCTACGGGCCGCCCAGAGCGACGCTTCGGGGGGCGGGCGTCGATGCAAAGGGTATGCGGCCGGATTTATCCAGCTATGTACGGTTGCGCTCCCTCGGTGCGCGCTGCTCGTTTCATGATCAAGAAGGGTTTTGCGTGCTATAGGACCCCGCTGGCGAATTGCGCGCGCATGGCCGTGCCGTCCGCCCGACCGACCGTCCGCCCGCCAGCCGCCGCGGCCTGGCCGCCGGCGCGCCGTCTGTGCCTGGAGTGCCGTAAGCGGCTGCCGGGATACGGACGCACCGGCACGCCCGTCAACGACGTGGAAGATTACCGCCTCGTGGTGAATTGACCCTCGTACACAACGGGCCGGCTACCACGAAGCGGGAAATTACCACGTTATCGCGGGCCCATCGAGCCCGATTGAGCCCGAACCTCGGCCGCCGACCTACCGGGGCGGCCAGCGATCCGGGCAAGCCCACGCATAAGCCAGCAGGGTCCTATCGGCCATAAACCCTTCGTGATCATGAAGCACATACTCCCATTGGGGTATGTTAGATCGTTACTTGTTCGGATGATGTCGCCTGCCACTTGGCGAACAGCCGCCCTCTCCCGGCTAACTAGCGGCGCGGTCTGCCAACGGGCGCCGGCGGGCGGCCAGGTCGGTGAGCACGGGAGCCTGCCAGCCGGCGTCCGCCGGGTAGTTCAGCGTCACGCCTGGCGGGACGATCTGGTCGATCCGGTCGAGCACGTCGTCGCTCAGCGCCACCGAAGCGCCATCCAGCAGGCTGGTCAGCTGCTCCATGCTGCGCGGCCCGATGATCGCCGACGTCACCCCGGGATGGGTCAGCACGAAGCCTGTCGCCAGGTGGATCAGCGGCATCCCCGCCTCGTCCGCGAGCTTGAGCAGGTCCTCGACCGCGGCGAGCTTCGCGACGTTGCCGGGCAGGGACGGGTCGAACCGGTGCGGCAGCCGCTGCGCGCGCAGGCTGGTCATGTCCACGCCGGTCTCCCGCCGGATCCGCCCGGTCAGCCAGCCGCCGGCCAGCGGGCTCCACACGATCACGCCCATCCCGTACTTCTGGCAGGTGGGCAGCACCCCGGACTCGATGCCGCGGACGAAGATCGAGTAGGGCGGCTGCTCGGCGCGGAACCGCGTGAGCCCGCGGCGCTCGGCCACCCACTGCGCCTCGACGATCTGCTCGGGCGGGAACGTGGACGACCCGATCGCCTGCACCTTGCCGGCGTGGACCAGGTCGGACAGCGCGGACAGGGTCTCCTCGATGTCGGTGTCGTGATCCGGCCGGTGGATCTGATAAAGGTCGATGTAGTCGGTCTGGAGCCGGCGGAGGCTGTTCTCCACCTCGCGCACCAGCCAGCGGCGCGAGTTGCCCCGCATGTTGGGATCCTCGCCCATCGGGCCGTTCGCCTTGGTCGCGAGCACCACGTCGTCGCGTCGCCCGCGCAATGCCTTGCCGACGATCTCCTCGGACTCCCCCGCCGAGTACACGTCGGCGGTGTCGATGAAGTTGATGCCCGCGTCCAGCGCGGCGTGGATGATCCGCACGCTGTCGTCGTGGTCCGTGTTACCCCACGCGCCGAACATCATCGCGCCGAGACAGTACGAGCTGACCTTGATGCCGGTGCCGCCGAGGGTTCTCATCTCCATATTCATAACGTACGTGGTTCCTCCACCCGGCAACGCTGGTCGCGCGCGCGGTAACGCATAGGGTGGCCCTGTCATGACTGATAGTGCTTATTCGTTGACCGAACGTGACGTGGACGGGTTGGTGTTCATCGCCGAGATGTACGGCGTGCAGCTGGATCAGCTAGCCGCCGTCCTCGGCGTATCGCCGGAACGGGCCAGAGCGGTGGCGGCCCGGTGGCGGTCACTTGACCTGGCCGGACAGGCTCGGCTGGGGCCCGGGCCGCCGTGGCTCTGGGTTACCCGTCGCGGCCTGGCCGTCTGCGGCCTGCGGTACACCGCGGTGCCGCCCGCGCTGTCCCGGCTGGCGCACATCCGGGCGGTGACCTCGGTGCGGCTGGCGCTCGAAGGCACGGCGGGCTACCGTTCGGCGCGCGCGTACTGGCGCGGGGAGCGGCGGTTGCGGGCCGGCTGCCGGGTCGGCGTCCGGTATCACCTGCCGGACGGCGAGGTGCACTGGCCGGACGACGCGGATGTTGCCTGGGCGGGCGAGTGCTGGGCGATCGAGGCGGAGCTCACCCGTAAGACCGTGAGCCGCACCGCGGCGATCATGCACGAGCTGCTGTCCCGGACCGGCGACTACGGCTGCGCGGCCGGCGATGTCGTGGCGCCCGGCCGTCCGCCGCGGCACGCGCGGGCGCTGTACCTGTGCTCGTCAGCGGCGCTGCCCACGGTCACCCGGGCCCGCGCCTCGCTCGGGCCGGACGCGAACCGGGTCGAGATCCGTGACCTCCCCGTGACCGCCGCGCTGGCGGACCCGATCCCGGCGGGCACGGCCACGCAGGTGAGGACCCGGCCCGGTGAGGCGGCGGCCGGCGGCGAAGCGGGTGGCTGGTGAGCCGGACCCGTCGGGAGCGGCGGATGCGGCGCGGCTACGGCTGGCTGGGCCGGGCGCTGCGCTTCGCGGTCCTGCTGGCGCTCGCGGTCGCCTTCGCGCCGGTGACGCTTGCCGCCGTCGCCGCGGCGGTCGCGGGGTGGCTTCGCGGGCTGCCGCCGCGCCGCCTGTATGGCGCCGCGCTGTGGTGCGTGCCGATGGTGGCCGCGTGGCTGATCGCCATCGCGATGCGGATGAGCGGCCTGCCGCCGGAGATGAACACGGGAATGGCCGGCGGGCCGGCCTGGCTGCGCGTGGCGGTGGCACCGTACCGCGCATGGCGCGCCATGTGGCAGTTCGCCGGGCACGGGCAGCTGGCCACCGCCGCGATCACCGTCGCGCCGATCGCGGTCCCGCTGGGCCTGGCGGCCGGCGGCCTGGTATGGGCCCGTGTGCTCGGGGCGATGGAGACCGGCGCGGCCGGCCGCTCCCCGAGCGGCCCGGTCGCGTTCGACCTGCGGCAGTGGCGGCGGCAGGTGCGCTCCGCCCGGGCCCGGATCGCGGCGCCGGGCGCGATCGGCCTGCTCACCCGCGACAGCGCGGTGGTGACCGGCGCCACCATCCGCGCCGTCCGGCACCAGTGGCGTCCGGTGGCCGTCGTCCCGTACGACCGGCTCCGCTCGCATCAAGTGGTGATCGGCACGACCGGAACCGGGAAGACCACGCTGCTGCTCCGGCTGTGGGCCGGGTTCATGGCCACGGGCGTGCGGCGGCGGACGCATCCGCTGCTGGTCGTCATCGACTGCAAGGGCGGCGCGAGCTCGCGCAAGGTCGCGGACCGGGTCCGGCGGGTTATGCGCGACGCGGGTGCCAGATCCACCGCGATCTGGCCAGACGAGGCGGCGCTGTCGCTGTGGGACCTGCCGCCGGACCGCCTCACCACGACGCTGCTCGACCTGGTCGAGCACGGCACCGGGGCCGCGGCCTACTACCACGACGTGCTCGAGGCGATCGTGTCGCTCGCGGTGCAGGCGCCGTGCGGACCGCCGGCCGGCGCGACCGACTTCCTGGCCAGGCTCGACGCGGACTGGCTGACCCGTGCCCACGGTGCGGTCCCCGATGGTGCGCGGCACGTCGCGGACGCCGCGCTCCGGTTCCGCACGCTGTGGCGCAGGCTGGGTACCGGGTTCGACGGTCCGGGCGGCTTCGCGGACGCGGATGCCTGGTACTGCGTTCTCGAGGGCACCGCGGAGCCGTCCGTCGCCGAGGCTCAGGCGCGGGCGCTCACCGACCTGCTCGCCAGTTTCGCGGTGGCG